>Ga0306925_10005801_pt1 | contig 11389 bp, 12 predicted proteins | sample flu12Cox44000176_FD_203755 | JGI IMG/M metagenome (GOLD analysis project Ga0306925, IMG submission 203755) | Lab enrichment of tropical soil microbial communities from Luquillo Experimental Forest, Puerto Rico - flux8day.12C.oxic.44.000.176 (v2)... | ecosystem: Environmental > Terrestrial >...
TATTCGGGTCCGGCGGTGGACAGCTTATCTCGGGTCTTTGGCAGTACCGATCATAGGCGCTCTTCCGCATCGGATAAATGTAGAGCTTCGTTGCGTGTTTGAACAGACGGCCAAAGGATTCGAGAATGCCCCCGTCAAGATTGTCGTAGTACTTCTCGTTAAAAATTTCGAGCAGGTTATTTATCCCCATCGTGACGCCAATCATTTCGGTGGTGTAACGCCTGAAATAGGAAGTCAACCGGTAGAACTCGAGGTAATTTGAAATGAGAACGTTATTGCCGAGCGCGCCCAGAATATCGACCCGGGCCAGGAAATCTTCGTGATCGAGGTTTCCCGAGGCCAGGAGGTTGTGCATCGTGATCTCCATCAGTACGACGATATCGAGGCCGCGGACCAGCGGTTCCTGCAGAAATTGCGCCAGCGAACAGCGCAGCATGTCTTCGTTAATGTGGGTGACCGGCCGGAAGCTGCCGCGCTCGACCAGGATGGCTTTCTTACGGAGAATTTCTGAAGGCTGAAGAACCTCTCCCTTGGGGCTGAACATCACGGCGTTCGTCAACCCATATTCGACCAGCTTCAGGCTCATCAACCGGTTGTCGACCTGGGCGAAGAGCGGACCGGAGAAACCGACCATGTCGACTTCGATCCGATCGACCGTGAGATTATCTGCCAGGGAAGCGATCAACTTGCCCAGGTCGTTGATATAGTAGCAGACACCGTAAATGAAGTTCACGCCGATCACGCCGAGAGCTTGCGCCTGCAACAGATTCTCCTTGTCCCACATCCGGACGTGCAAAATCATGTCGCTCGGAGGCGCGTTTGGCTCGGGCTGAAATCGCATCCCCATCCAGCCGTGGCATTCATTGGTGCCCTTGTAATTTCTGGCCGACACCGTGTCCGCAAAGACAAAAAACGCGGACCGATCCCCGCGAACGCTTTTCAATCGCTCGACTAAAAGGTCGTATTCGTGGGAGAGCATCATCTCGAGCCGCTCGCGCGACACGTAGCGCGCGCTTTTTCCATAAATGGCGTCGCTGAACTTCATGTCGTAAGCCGAGATTGTTTTTGCCACCGTCCCGGCAGCTCCACCTGCCTGAAAGAAGTGACGAGCGACTTCCTGCCCGGCACCGATCTCCGCGAAAGTACCGTATCTGGGCTCATCGAGATTGACTGTGAGCGCCTTACGATTCGTTGTAAGAAGTTCGGAAGACATTAGGCTGATAGCATCGGCTTCGTGGCTGCTGATAGCAAATCGCAATTCGTGCTCTGGCAGGTCCAACCCAGGAACCATGCTCAACTACTAACCGCGAATGGATCCGCCGTCACTTTTCAAGCTATGGCGGATGCATTCGCGGTTTTTTTCCTGGCCTCTCTTGGCCGGCAACGCCCCGGCTCCTGAACTAACGGTTGGGAGAAATACCGGATTAGAATTTGCGTTTGCGATCTGCGGGTTGGAATGCACCTTAACGTCGAGTGCCTGTCTTCCCAGTCTCTGATCGCAAGGCTAAAGCGTTAGAACAACGCATGGCTGCGGTAGCCTGCTACGAAAAGGATATTGAAGAGACTTTCCTTCCCCACGGCGGTGTCGTTATTCAGCACCGCCTGACGCGTATCCGGGTTAAATGTTGCCGGGAGCGGAGCCAGGGGTTGAACCGTTTTTTTGCGCGCAGGCTGCTCGTGGACGAACTGGAAGCGAAACGGCAGAACAAAACCCGGCATCAACTGAAGGCGGACAAGATTCGGGAAGAAAAGGGTAGAAACTCGCGTTCCAAGCTCGCTGATATTCTCCACCAGGTTCACCTGCCCGGGCCGGACCTAGAACACCGGTCACGGGTATCCAAAGCGTTGCAAAGGCTGTTAGACCACCTGAGCCACGAAGAGAATTATCCGTAGGGCGCACTTAATCACATTGCGCCGCTTTTGAAGGTCTCTGCCTGCTTCAAAGCCGGCGAAAGCTTCGCAACTTTTTGTCGCATCACTTTCCCCGCCTTGAATTTTACGGTGGCCCGAGGCGGAATCTTGAAGCTGCTCCCAGGTTGGTTCGGGTTCCGGCCCACTCTCTCTTTGGTCAGCCGCACTTCGAAAATACCAAAGTTTCGCAACTCTACATCTTCGCCACGAGCAAGGCTGTCCGTGATTAAGTCGAGTGTGCGCTGAACTACTTCAAAGACTTGGTGTTGAACCAGACCTGTATCGTTACTAATCTTCACCACGATATCCCGCTTTGTCAGGTTAGCCATTTTGGGACTCCTTTCGCAGATTCGATCACCCTCGCCGGTAGCCCCTTTTATCGTCCACTATTGCGTTGCAACTCGCCACCGCTGAGAATCTTCCGAACTATCGGCGAGAAAAGGAAGGAGGCAAGGGGTTTTGGAGGAGGAGTTTGGAGTTTGGTCCGGCGGCAGTCGGAGCGTTTGGCGTTCCGAGTTTCCGGCTATTCTAGCAAGCTAAAAGATGGTAAAGGGACCGGGCGGAGGCTAATTTCGTTACCCGGAACGCCGAACGCCAAACTCGGAACTACGCACTCCCCATCACTTCTTGCGCTGTCCGGAAATGCATTTTTGCCAGCGACGACAAGACGCCGATCCCGTGCTTATCGATCAATACCTGAGCCGCCGATTTCACGGCCGCCGAAACGCCTTTTGGTAGAATTACGTCCAGGCGCTTGCTCTGGTCCTCCAGCCAGGTAACGAATCTTTCCCGCGCCAGGATTGAAGCTGCCGCTACTGCGATATCCGCCTCGGCCTTGGTCCGTTGGTCCACTTGGATGGTCTTGCCTTGTTTCATCAGGGCTTGTTTAATCACGCGCTCATTAGCAAATTTGTCCGAAAGCGAGCGACGGCATTCCGGGCGGAGGCGCAGCAGATTTTCGATTACACGCGCGTGCCCCCAGCCCAGCAGTTCGTTCAGATTAGCGAATCGATCGTAGAGTTCATTGTATCGCTCGGGCCCGATTGCCACGACATTGAAGGCGATTTCAGGCGTTCCCCGTATCTGTGCCGCCAGGAACTTGATCCGCCGGTCGGAGCCGACCCGCTTGCTGTCCATAACGCCGGAATCGAGCAGTTGCCGAGTGATCGACGAGTTGGTGTATACGCCGGCGACTACCAGGGGGCCGAAAAAATCGCCTTTGCCGCTCTCGTCGATGCCGAAGTGAGGCTGGAACATTTCCGGTTGAAGGACCTCTTCATAGCCGAGTCGCGCTTCTTTCAAAATCAGCGGCTCCAGGGAGAACCGGACAAACTCTTCGGTCTCTTTCCCCTGAATGACCGCTTTTGGCCCTTTCTCGTACACGGCAACCGATAGCTTGCCCTTTTGTGCGAAAAACAACATGTAAGGCCGCTGTGTGAACTGAAAGCCCTGGTCGGTAAGGAGGGCCCGCAGAGATTCGGCTTGCTTGGGTGTAAGAGCCGCCGTGTATGAATTCACAGAAACGAGGATGAAGCAGTTACTGCTCGAAAGCACGGAGTTTCGCAATTTGCTGATTGCGTGGTTTCTGGGCCAGGGGCGTGAGCTTCCGTGGCGACAAACCACGAATCCATATTGCATACTGGTTTCGGAGTTGATGCTTCAGCAAACGCAGGTATCAACCGTGGTCGGCTATTATCGCCGCTGGATTGAACGCTTCCCTACGGTTGAGGCGCTTGCCAGTGCAAGCGAACCCGAGGTCCTGCGAGCCTGGCAAGGGCTGGGTTATTACGCCAGGGCACGAAATCTGCACCGTTGCGCCAAGGTGGTGGTTCAAAACTGTGGTGGCGAGTTTCCGATCAGCGTTGATCAGTTGATGCAGCTGCCCGGCGTTGGGCGCTACACCGCCGGAGCGATTGCCAGCTTCGCCTTCGATCAATGCGTTGGGATTGTCGATGCCAACGTGGCCAGAGTGCTCAGCCGGCTCATTGACCTTCGGCAGGCGGTCGATTCATCCGCCGGCGAAAGGACGGTTTGGAAGTGGGCTGAAAAGCTGGTTCAGTGTGATCAACCGCGCCTGTTCAATTCAGCTCTTATGGAGCTTGGCGCTATGGTATGCAGACCTCGTAAACCACGCTGCACCCTTTGCCCGGTGCGCAGGTACTGCCGCGCGACTGATCCCGGGAGCCTGCCTCGCAAAAAACCCAGGCCGAAAATCGAGGAACGCCAGGAAGACTATTTCTGGATATTTCAGCAGGATCGTATTTTGCTTCAACAACGGTCCGGTCAACGATGGAGAGGTCTGTGGACGCTGCCTCCCGCCGAATCGAGGCCCGTTGCCGGGCCGCCTCTTGCCGCAGTGGATCATCCAGTTACGCGGTTCCTGATAAAATTGCGGGTTTTCCGAGGGGAGTTACCCGTCAGCCTGGGCGAGGGGATGCGATGGCACCCAATCGCGCATCTGGACGAGCTGCCAATGCCGTCGCCGCACCGGCGAGCGGTTCAGAGAGTGCTGGAGAGTGAGAGCTGCTGTAGGGCGTCTGGGTCAGGTGCCGCGTAAGCGATAAGAAGCATTCTACTATCTTGTTTGATTCCTTCGTTCTCTCCTGTTTCTTATCATTATCAAGATGTGTACTGCAGCCGAACCCAGCCAGATGCCTGATTCCGCCGGCCACTTCGGGCCGTACGGAGGAGTGTTCGTCCCGGAGACGCTGATGCCCGCGGTGCAACAGCTTCAGCAGGAGTATGTACGTGCCCGCAAAGACAGGCATTTCCGCTCCGAGTTCGAACAGTTGCTGGGGACCTATTGCGGAAGGCCGACCCCGTTGTACTTCGCCGAGCGGCTCACAGAGAAGCTTGGCGGACCGCGGATCTACCTGAAGCGGGAAGACCTGCTGCACACGGGCGCGCACAAAATCAATAATACGGTTGGGCAGATCCTGCTGGCGCGGCGCATGGGCAAGAAACGGATCATCGCAGAGACGGGCGCTGGGCAGCACGGGGTCGCTACCGCCAGTGTGGCGGCCCGGTTCGGGTGCGATTGCGTCATCTACATGGGCAAGGTCGACATGGAGCGGCAAGGACTAAATGTGGCCCGAATGGAATTTCTTGGCGCCAAGGTCGTGCCTGTGACAGCCGGTCAGGCAACTTTGAAAGAGGCAATAAACGAGGCGATGCGCGATTGGGTAACAAACGTGCGAACCACTCATTACCTTCTCGGCACGGCCTATGGCCCGCATCCCTACCCCATGATGGTACGCGATTTTCATCGGGTGATCGGCGAAGAGGCACGCCGGCAGATTCTGGAGAGAGAAGAACGGCTGCCCGATTGCCTGGTTGCGTGCGTTGGGGGTGGAAGCAATTCGATCGGCTTGTTTTATTCGTTTTTGAGTGATCCTGAGGTCCGGATGGTGGGCGTAGAAGCGGGAGGACAAGGGATCCGGCCAGGCCAGCACGCCGCCCGTTTTCAGGGCGGCCGTTTGGGGGTCCTGCAAGGAACGAAGACCTATCTGTTAGCCGATGACGATGGGCAGATCCAGCTTACTCATTCCATTTCGGCTGGTCTCGACTACGCTGCAGTTGGGCCTGAGCACAGTTACCTTCGCGACGCCGGTCGGGTCGAGTACGACTATGCAACTGACGACGAAGTACTTCAGGCTTTTCACACTTTGGCCAGAACCGAAGGCATTCTCCCCGCGCTCGAGTCCGCCCACGCGGTTGCCTATGTGATGAAACACAACCATGAGTGGAGCAAGAATCAAATCGTCATCATTAATCTGTCGGGGCGCGGGGACAAGGACGTTCACCAGGTCGCGCAATTCGTTGCCGGTGAGCGCTAGCCCCACGCATCTCAGACGTGATCAGGATCCCGACAGAGCTACCGGTGATGGCGTTGTCAAACGCCGTGCTGTTCCCACACGCTCTGCTGCCGCTGCATATTTTCGAACGGCGTTATCGCACGATGCTGGAACATAGTCTGGGCGGTGACCGGATGTTTTCGGTTGCATTGATGAAGCCGGGCATCTCGGAAGCCAGAGAAATCAACGATCTCTTCCCGATTGCTGGTGTCGGCCTGATCCGAGCGTGCGTAGGGAACCAGAATGGCACGTCGAACCTCATCCTGCAGGGCTTGGCCCGAATCCGCTTGCTGGAATGGACCCAGCTCAAGCCCTTCCGGATCGCGCGGGCGGCAGTGCTTGAGTCGGGCAATTCCAACTCGATCGAAGCGGATGCCTTGGCCGCCAAGGTGAAGGAACTGTGTGTGCGGATCCAGCAGCTAGGGGTGCCGCTGCCCCCGAATCTGACTGAGCAGCTCCAGAAGATCGAAGATCCCGAGGTTTTGGCCGATGTTATTGCTGCGGCGTTTGTTGCCGAGGCGGCGCAGCGCCAGCAACTGCTTGAGGTGGCGGACGTCTGTGATCGCCTCAGGCTGTTGATCCAGCACCTCAGAGGGCAGGAGGGGTAAACACGAAATGGTTTGTCATTACAGGTTGAATGCATTAATCCTGGTCAACCCAAATCTCTATGATCCGTTACCTTCTTTTCCTGGCAGCGGTGGCATTGCCGGTGGCGCTGATTTCCTGCGCTACAAACCAAAGAACAGCTGGCCAGGGTAATCGCTACGGCTATGGAGCTACTCCTCCACCGACTCCTCCTCCGGTAAGTCACGTGCCCAAGAAAGAAGAAGCGAGCCAGCCGGAGGGTACTCCGAGTGAGCCAAACACTTCGAACGTGCCCAATCCGGCTACCACAGCGGCGACACCCCAACCGGAGAACTACCCTACCGCGTCTAAAGTGCCTGGTAAGCCTGGACGTGTGACCAGTCCTTACGCCCCGAATGCGGGAGAAGTGGACGTAGAGGGTTATCCCCCTGGCGCCGAGGTCAGAGACCCTTATACGGGAAAGATCTTCCTGGTTCCGTGACTTTTTTGCCGGCGTGATTTCTGCAAAGGACGCGCGCTCAAGCGCGTCCTTTTTCTTGTACGCCAAAAGGTGAAGCGCTGTCTCATGAAATCCTCCAGTATCGGAGTCATCGGCGTGGGCTTAATCGGCGGATCGATTGCTCTGGCAGCCCGGCGAGCCGGCTACACCGTCAAATTGTTCGAGCCATTCGCGAAACTGAATTCCAGAAAATATCGAGGGACTGTTCTCGTCCAAGATGTGCGAGCACTCGTCACGAACACGCAGCTGGTAATCATTGCGACACCAATTTCTGCCCTTGCCTCCCTGGCCAAGGATCTGGCTGCGTTGGTCCGGCCCGAGACCGTTATCTCTGATGTGGCGAGCGTTAAGGGAGCAGTTGTGGAAATTCTCCGGCCCGCATTGAGCGGACGGTGCGAATACCTGCCCAGTCACCCGATGGCCGGCTCCGAAAAGTCCGGTCCGGAATCGGCCAAAGCCACACTATTCGACAATTCAGTGACGATCATTTCCCCGGAATTCACTGTTTCCGCGGAGAGCGTCAAGCTGGTGGAGGATTTTTGGCGCGAGTTGGGAAGCCGCGTTCTGCGAAGCTCGGTAAGCGAGCACGATCGATTGGTGGCGGCGATCAGCCATTTGCCGCATCTCGTCGCGGCATTGCTGATCGATTCAATCGCGAACCATACCCCGGCCGCTTTGAATTTCGCCGGTCCCGGTTTTCGAGATGTAACGCGTGTCGTGTCTGGTTCACCTGGGCTTTGGACAGAAATCCTGTTGGCAAACCGGCTGGCCTTGCTCGAGCATATCGCGAATTTTCGTGATACCCTCGATACGGTATCGCGGTTCCTTGAACTGGCTGATCCTAAAAGTTTGCAAGCTTTTCTCGAGGCGGCAAAGCGGAATCGCGATAAGGTAGTCGAGTAATTGCTATGTCCGAGTTATTCGTAGTCAGGGCCCCCCGAATTGAGGGAGAAATTCAGGTTCCAGGCGATAAGAGCATCTCCCATCGCGCCGTGATGCTTGCGGCAATGTCGAACGGGGTCTGCGTTATCCGAGGGTTCCTCCCCAGCCAGGATTGTCGTTGCACCGCACAAGCGATGCAATCGCTCGGAGTCGTGATCGATCAACCAGACCCGACCACTTTGATTGTCCACGGCCGGCGTGGCGAGTTTCAGCCTCCAGCAAACGCAATCGATTGCGGGAACTCCGGGACACTGATGCGCCTGCTGTCCGGGATGGTCGCCGGTCAACCTTTTGAGACAACGCTGATCGGCGATGCCTCTCTATCCTCGCGTCCGATGCGACGGGTTGTCGAACCGCTGAGCGAGATGGGCGCTCACTTCACCGCAACCGAACCGGGGACCAAAGCGCCGCTGACAATTCGCGGGACCCGGCTTAAGCCGGTTCATTACAGGCTTCCGGTGGCGAGCGCCCAGGTCAAAAGTGCTATCCTGCTCGCCGCGCTGCACGCGTCCGGCAAAACAACGGTGATCGAGCCGGTGGCGACCCGCGATCATACCGAGCGAATGCTTGATTACTTGCTCGTCCGGTCCCAGCGCGAGGAAGTGCCCGACGGGCTGGCGATTTCCATCTACGGGGACCAGGTAGCCGAATCTCGCGATTTTCGCGTGCCGGGGGATATCTCAAGTGCCGCGTTCTGGCTCGTGGCGGCTGCTGCTCAGCCGGACGCCGACCTTCTGGTACGAGAGGTTGGCTTAAACAAGACCCGCACCGGTATTCTCTCTGTTTTATTGCGCATGGGGGCCCACGTCAGGGAGGTTGTCTCGGATTGCGAACACGGCGAGCCTTTCGGTGAGATCCGAATTCAGGGCAGCCGTCTTCACGGAACAGTCATCGAGCGGGAAGAGATCCCGAATCTGATCGATGAAATACCCATTCTTGCGGTAGCCGGCGCGCTGGCCGAAGGAAGGACCGTGATTCGCAATGCCAAAGAGCTGCGAGTCAAGGAAACGGACCGGCTTGCGGCGGTCGCTGCCAATTTGACCGCGATGGGAGTGGATGTGGTCGAATTTGACGATGGCCTGGAGATCTATGGCGGGGCTCCCTTGATGGGTGGCCGGTTGAAAAGCTACGGCGACCATCGGATAGCGATGGCCTTTGCTGTTGCCGGAATGTTTTCCGATGAAGAGACGGTCATCGAAGATACTGACTGTATCTCTACTTCCTATCCGGGCTTCGAGGAGCAATTGGAAAGCTTCCTCTCGCCCAACGACAGCCAGCCTACCCCGGTCATCAATCCTGCTGAAGCCTTGGAAAAGCGTTGAGTCACTCCGTCGAGTATTGTGTCATAGCAATTGACGGCCCAGCCGCCTCCGGGAAAAGCAGTGTCGCGCGCTCTCTGGCCAGAAGACTGCGATTCGCGCACGTCAACAGCGGAGCGATGTATCGCGCCATCGCCTGGCTTGTTCATGAACGTGATGCGGAGCCGGTGAATGCGGGGCGTGTAATACAGGAAATCTCGGCGTCCCGGTTCGAGTTCGGGTTACGTGACAAGGAATCGTTCATTTGCATCGACGGAGTCAACCCTGAGAAACACTTGAAGGACCAAAGCGTGAATCGGACGGTATCGCTCATTTCAACCATCCCGGAGGTGCGGACGTTTTTGCTGAATCATCTCCGCACCTTTGTAACGCTGGATGACGTTGTCATGGAAGGGAGGGATATCGGATCCACGGTTTTTCCGGAGAGTCCTTATAAATTTTATATCGATGCCTCTCCTGACGTGCGCGCTCAACGGCGTGCGGCCCAGGGGCTGGATGATGATCTGGCCTACCGAGACAAGCTCGACTCCTCGAGAAGAGCCTCTCCCCTGACAATCGCCGAGGATGCCCACGTGATCGACAGCTCGCATCTCACGATCGATGGAGTGGTAGGCGAAATTATCGGCCGGCTCAAGATCAAGGGCCTGCCCCAGGCCCTCAGGCTGTAGGGCAACCAGCCAGTGGACAGTAGAGAGTGAAAAGTAGACAGTAATCGGAACGCTGTTCCGTGATCGGGAAAAACGTGATCGGCGCTCTTGGCCTGACCCCGAAAAAGTGGACGAGGTAAAAGTAGAGTTCTGCCCGATAGTGAGGAGCAGAACCAATGAAGAGAAGTCGATTCAGTGAAGAGCAGATCATCGCGGTGCTGAAGGAGGCCGAAGCGACGAGTGTCAAAGGGGCGTGCGCGAAGTACAACCTCAGCGATGCGACCTATTACAACTGGAAGCGCAAATACGGCGGGATGGACGTGGATGAAACGCGGCGCTTGCGAGCGCTTGAAGATGAGAACGGGCGGCTAAAGCGTTTGGTGGCCGATCAGGCAGTACAGATCCAGATTCTCAAAGAGGTAAACTCAAAAAAATGGTAAGTCCGTCTAGCCGGCGACGGGCTGTAACCTATGTGGTAGGACAGGGATTGGGAAGCGCCGCTCAATCCTGCCGAGCGCTTGGATTGGCGCGATCGAGCTTTTATCGTAGGAGTCGAGTCAGTCCAGAGCGAGCTGTGATGAAGCAACGGATCATTGCGTTGAGTGAAGCGCATCCTCGGTATGGATATCGGCGTATCGGCGCGTTACTGCGTCGGGAAGGCCAACGGGTCAATCCGAAGCGTGTACAGCGGATTCGGCGCCAGGAAGGCTTAGCGGTGCGCAAGAAGCAACGAGCGACACGACGGATTGGCATCTCTACGGCAACTCGTCAGAGAGCTCAGCGAGCCAATCAGGTCTGGAGTTGGGACATCATTCATGATCAGACCCAGGCAGGAAGCACATTACGCATCCTGACTCTTATCGATGAATACACCAAGCAGTGTTTGGCGATCGAGGTGGGCCGATCCATTCGAGCGCTGGATGCCATCAGGGTCTTGGATGGTGCGATCGAACGCTACGGTCAGCCTGAACATATCCGCAGTGACAATGGCCCGGAGTTCATCGCTGAGGCGATCCGGGAATGGATGAGCACGGCTCAGATTGAGAGCTTGTACATCCAGCCTGGTTCACCCTGGGAACAAGCTTATATCGAGAGCTTTCACGATAAGTTTCGCGACGAGTGTTTGAATCGCGAACTCTTCGCGACCCTGGCCGAAGCACGCGTGATCATTGAGAATTGGCGAAGAGAGTATAACCAAATGCGGCCACATAGTGCGCTTGGATATTTGACGCCCGACGAGTTTGGCCAGCTCAATGGGACACCCACACCATCTTGCGACAACAAAAATGGGCGGCTGAAAACAAAGGACAAACGCTGGGCTTCGATTCGCCCCGGCCCCAATGCGCGACTTACCCACAATCGCCTTTTTCCGGACCGGCGCGCTGCTGCGACGTCACGGACCCGTACCGGGCATTCTCGCAGCACGCCGGTCCGGGGCGATTATGGATAAGTCTGGACGCCCTCGCCTAGTCACCTTTTAATCCCAACAAGAACAGAAAAAGAAAAGCAGAACTGTATTTTAGACCTGTCCACCTTCCGGGTTCACGCCACTCTAGCCACGGAGTCAGTCCACTGCTTACGGACCACAGTCCACTTTCCACTCTCCATCTGATGAAACTTATTTACCGGGTC
>Ga0306925_10005802_pt1 | contig 11387 bp, 7 predicted proteins | sample flu12Cox44000176_FD_203755 | JGI IMG/M metagenome (GOLD analysis project Ga0306925, IMG submission 203755) | Lab enrichment of tropical soil microbial communities from Luquillo Experimental Forest, Puerto Rico - flux8day.12C.oxic.44.000.176 (v2)... | ecosystem: Environmental > Terrestrial > Soil...
GATTATTGGTAAAGCCAGTGAGGTTGCCGCCCGGTCGTGACAGACTTTCAACGAAGCCGCTGCCAACAGGATCGCCAACCAATACGAAGACGATGGGAATGGTGCGTGTCTGTTGCACCATCGCCGCAGTCGCGGGAGTACTGACTGTAAGAATGAGGTCCGGTTGAAGCGCGACGAGTTCCTTCGCACCACGTTCTACCGATTGGACAAGGACATCGGCCGTCGCCCAGCGAACGTCAACGTGGATATTGCTGCCCTCCGCCCATCCGAGCTTTCCAAGTTCCTGCTTGAATGCCGAGACCCAAGATTGGGCGTCATGGTCGCTCTCGCGATAGCCCAGCAGAACCCCGATTTGCCGCACTCGATTCGGCTGCTGCGCGCGCGCCGCAAGCGGCCATGCTGTCGCCGCACCGCCGAGAAGTTTGATGAACTCACGTCGCCTCATTGTCGCCCCGTGAGGCTCATGACAGGGCATCGTAGCGGCTCAAACCTGCACCGGGGAAGGCCCCGCCCATGTCCGCTTTGGGTCAAAAGCGGACATCGGAGTGCGCCCGCGTGATGTCCGCTTTACCCCCAATAGCGGACATCGGAACTCAGTCGCGGAATGTCCGCTTTGTGCCAATAGCGGACATTATTCGATCACCTCGTCGGCACGGACGAGCAGCGACGGCGGGACCGTCAGCCCGATCGCCTTCGCGGTCTTGAGATTGATCACCAGCTCGAACTTGGTGGGCTGCTCGACTGGAAGATCGGCAGCTTTCGCGCCACGCAGAATTTTGTCGACGTAGTCCGCCGAGTGGCGAAATAGCTCCTCGTAGCTTGGGCCGTACGACATGAAACCCTTGGCTTGCGCAATCTCCCTGATGGCAGAAATGGTCGGCAGCCGCGCCGCCGCCGCAAGCGTATTGATCTGATCCCGGTTGGCATTGGTCAGCGAATCGCTGACGACATAGAGCGCATCCGCGCGCCCCTGAAGCGTCCTGAACGCCGGACCAATATCCTCCGGCTTCCTGATTTCCAGCGTTGCGGCAAGATCGAGTCCCAGCGCCCGGCAGGCGGCTTTCACCTCGGCCAATTCATTCACGGATGCGGGATAACCCGCGTTGACTATGGCGGCGATGCGGCGAATGCCGGGTATCGCTTCCTGCAGAAGCTCAAGCCGCTTGCCGGCAACGTCCGGCCCCTGCAGCGACAAGCCCGTGACATTGCCGCCCGGGCGCGACAGGCTTTTGACAAAGCCGCTGCCAACCGGGTCGACGGCCAGGGCGAAGACGATCGGTATTTCCGTCGTCGCTTTCATCGAGGATGTAACCGCGGTTCCGGCAGTCACGATCACATCCACCTTGCGGCGTGCGAACTCGATGGCTAGCTCGTCGGCGCGCTCGCTACGGCCTTCCGCCCAGCGCACGTCGATACTGACCGTCCGGCCGTCAATCCATCCGAGGGCATCGAGCCTTTTGACGAATGCTGCGGCCCACTGGCCCTGGGAAACCGGCGTGCCGGAACCCAGAAAGCCTATGGTTGGGCGCCTCTGCTGCGCATGCGCGGCCCGTGGCCACGCCGCTGCAACTCCGACCAGCGTAAGAAATTCCCGCCGCCTCATGCCTTACCCCAGGCCCAAAGAGACTGCATCGTAGCGGGTCAGACGAGGCGGCAGGAAGATCCTCCAAGCGCGATGTCCGCTTTGGGTCAAAAGCAGACATTGCAGAGTGTGAGACCAATGTCCGCTTTACCCCCAATAGCAGACATTGGAACTCAGCCGCGTGATGTCCGCTTTGTGCCAAAAGCGGACTCATGCACTGCAGCAATCGGCGGCAGGAATGGGTTAACTCACGCCGCCTCCACCTGCCGCTTAACGATGACGGGGAGCGTGAAGGCAAAGGTCGAGCCTTTGCCAGGCTGCGACTCAACCCAAATCCGCCCCCCGTGCATCTCAATGATGCGCTTCGATATAGCGAGTCCTAGGCCAGTGCCGCCCTTCTTGCGGGTGATCGCATTGTCGGCTTGCTGAAACTCCTGAAACAGCTTGGCCTGATCGGCAGCGGAGATTCCGGGTCCAGTGTCACGGACTGAGACATGGAATGCGCCATTATTCGCTTCGGCCTTGATCGCGACTTCGCCCACATCGGTGAACTTGATGGCATTGCCGACGAGATTAATCAGGACTTGCGTCAAGCGTCGTCCATCGCCGCGGCCAGACGGCAGTTGCGGAGCGACTTCGACCTTGAACCCGAGCTTCTTGTCGGCCGCCAACGGTTCAAGCGTGCTGCGGACGGTCTGGGCAATATCCTGGATGGAGTAATCGGAGAGTTCGAGGACGAGCTGGCCGGCTTCGATCTTGGACAGGTCAAGCACATCATTGATCAGTCCAAGCAAATGCTTGCCGTTGGCCTCAAGGCGCTGGAGGATGCCCAGCATCTTCTCGGATGGCTCGCCATAAGCGCCGTCCGCCATTAATTCGGTATAGCCCAGGATGGCATTGAGCGGCGTGCGCAGTTCATGACTCATATTGGCCAGGAACTGTGACTTGTGCTGGCTCGCTTCTTCGAGCTGCCGGCTCTTGTCCTCGATCTCATGGAACAGCCGCGCATTCAGGATAGCTAGCGCCGATTGCGCTGCAAAAGTCTTGATGATGTCGACGGTGTTCTTAGCAAACTCTCCCGGCGTGCGGCGGCGAACCGCTAGCATGCCGACTATGTCTTCGCCACGTAGGAGTGGCGCCACCATCCGCGCGCGGTAGCCGGCCCGCAAGGCAATTTCGTTCAGTTCCGAAGCGGACTCTTCCCTCAAGTCCGCAACTTGGACCGGTTCGCGCTGCGCGAAGACTTCAGCGACGTTCGGGTCATCAAGGTCGATGTGGCGCTGCGTCAGGGCGTCAATTAATTCTTGGTCCATCCCATAGGTCGCACGCAGACGAAATTCGCGTGCTTGCTCATCATAACCATAGATGGCGCCAGCTTCGGTGCCGGACAGCTGCACCGCTTTTGCAACGATAGTGGAGAGTACGGTTTCGAGATCGAGTGTCGAGTTCACCGCTTGCGACACTTCGCCGAGCGCACGCAGCTCCCCAACCGACTGCGAAAGCTCGCGCGTGCGTGCTTGCACTTCGTCGAACAATCGCGCGTTCTCGACGGCGATCACTGCCTGATCGGCGAAGGTTGTCACTAGCTCAATCTGCTTGTCAGTAAATGGGCGCGCGGCGCAACGGCCCAAAGAGATAACGCCGATTGGCTTTCCTTCTCGAAGGAGCGGGACGCCGAGAACCGTGCGATAGCCGCCAATTTTCTGGTTCTCTACGAATTTGTATTCGGGGTCAACCAGAACATCGGGAACATGAACGACGCTGTGTTCGAGCATGACCCGCCCTGCAATCGTCGTCCTGCTTCCGATTTCAATCGGGTGGCTCGTTATGAACTCGTTCCATTCGCGAGAACCTCCGTAGGTTACGTCAAAATGAAATGTTGCCCCTTTTGGCCTGCCTAACACGGCAAGATCCGCCTCACAAAGGTGCGCGGCCGACTCCGTCAACGTGTTGAGCACCGTCTGCAAATCGAACGTCGACCGGCTGATGACCTTAAGCACGTCCGCGGTTGCGGTCTGCTGCTGGAGGGATTGCCTTAATTCGTTGAGCAACCGCGTGTTCTCGATGGCGATGACTGCCTGATTAGCGAAGGTCTCGACCAGCTTGATCTGCTTGTCGGTAAACGGCTGCGGCACCTTTCTGACGACCGTGATCACCCCCACCGGTTCTCCATCGCGAAGCAGCGGCACGCCGAGCACCGCGCGATTGCCGGCAACTTTTTGCCCCTCGTGCCAGGTATAGTCCGGATCGGCCAACACGTCGGGAATGTGGACAACCTTCCGCTCGAGAACCGCTCGTCCGGAGGCATACCCCTGGTCCGGCGACATCGGATGAGCCTTCATGTATTCCTCGAGCTCGGGCGAGAAACCGTGGCGAGCTGCGATTCGATAAACGTCCCCGTCACGAAGAGAGACGATGGTATTTTCCGCCTCGCAAAGGCGCGCCGCCGATTCGACCAGCACGTCCAGCACCGGCTGGAGCTCAAACGTTGAGCGGCTGATGACCTTGAGAACTTCCGATGTTGCGGTTTGTTGCTCCAACGATTCGGTGAGATCGGTGGTGCGCTCGCGGAGCTCGTTGAGCAACCGCGCGTTCTCGATGGCGATGACTGCCTGCGCGGCGAAGTTTTGCACTAGCTCGATCTGTTTGTCAGTGAACGGACGGACCTCTTGTCGGTAGATCACGACTGCACCAATAAGTTTGTCGTCCTTGAGCATCGGCACTGCAAGGAACGTGCGAAAGCCACCAAGCTCAACGGCGCTGACGAACAATGGATTACGTTCGATATAAGCTTGTTCGGTGGTAACATCTGCAACGTGAACCACGGTCCTTGAGTTGACGAGGCGGCCAAGGCCTGTTCCCGGCGCGGGGTGGACCAGCGGCTCGCGCCGGCGCACTTCAGCAAAGGCCGGCGGCATGTTGTGCATCGCGATCGTGCGAAATGCCTCTCCCTCGCAAAGATAAAGATTGGCAAATTTTGCCGTACAAAGATGCGTGGCATTCGCCAGTATGGATTCAAATACTGGCTCCAATTCGCCGGGCGAAGAGCTGATGACGCGCAACACATCTGCTGTGGCTGTTTGTTGCTCCAGCGACTCTCGAAGCTCGTCGAGCAGCCGCGCATTCTCGATCGCAATCACTGCCTGGTCGGCGAACGTCTCAACTAACTTGATTTGTTTGTCTGTAAATGCCCGCAGCTCTTTGCGTTGTAGGGTGAACACGCCAATAACAGTGCCTTCCCTGATTAGCGGTATACCGAGTCCACTGCGTGTGTTGATGACCCCCGCGTAATCACGAAGTCTCCTGCGCTGGAGTTGAGGATCAGCCAAGAGATCGGGAACATGAATCGTGCGGCGCTCAACGATTGCACGCCCGAAGACCGAGCCATGATCTGGCTTTGGTGAGTAGCGCACGTATTGATCGCGCTGTTCTGGGGTAAGGCCGAAGGTGGCTGCTACCGGATAGGTCTCGCCTTCGCCTCGACGGATAATTCCTGTGTCCGCATCACACAAACGTGCAGCCGAAGCAACTAACGTGTCAAGGATGGCCTGCAGATCGAACGTCGAGCGACTAATGACCTTGAGAACGTCCGAGGTCGCCGTTTGCTGTTCTAAGGATTCGGTGAGGTCGGTGGTGCGCTGACGCAATTCGTTGAGCAGCCGCGCGTTCTCGATGGCGATGACGGCTTGATCGGCAAAGGTAGTGACCAGTTCGATCTGCTTATCCGTGAAGGGCTTCACTTTATCGCGCGTGAGATTGAAGACCCCGATCGTCGTCCCATCCCGCAGCAATGGAACGCCAAGAAGGGTCCGGTATCCGAATGCCTTTTGATAGCCCGTCATTGTATATTCGGGATCGGCGAGTACGTCCGGAATGTGAATTGCTCTATTCTCCAACGCGACTCGCCCCGTAGTGCTGCCGCGGTCCGGCTTAATCGGACATTCCAGCGCATACCGCTCCGCTTCAGGAGAGTAGCCGTAGATCGCGCCGATCCGAAAAACTTCTCCATCACGCATCTGGATGGCGCAGCTGTCGGCCGCACAAAGCCGGGCCGCCGATTCGACCAGCGCGTCAAGCACCGTCTTTAGGTTGAACGTCGATCGGCTGATGAGCTTAAGCACATCGGCGGTCGCGCTCTGCTGTTCAAGCGCATCGTCGAGCCCGCGACGAAGCCGCGCGACTGCGGTTTGCCGGCCGTAGTCGGAGGAACCGCTCTGGCGCAGAGCCTTTAGGGTTTTCGCCTTGCGGCTTCGCGCTTTAGCTAGTTTGCTGCTTGGTCTGGAGCGCCGTCGCATCGCCCATCCCGAGGCTTAGGACTACGCCGATTTTCAACGCGGGATTACAGCAGGGATTTGCGATCGGCGAAATGGGGTTCAATGATCTATTTGCGCTGCACAAATCCTGAACTGCCCATGTCCGCTTTGGGTCATAAGCGGACATTGGCACCTGTCCGGATCATGTCCGCTTTACCCCCAAAAGCGGACATCGGAACTCAGTCATGGAATGTCCGCTTTGTGCCAAAAGCGGACATTCCGCGCTGCGGCGAAGAACGTCGTTATTCGATCACCTCGTCGGCGGTCGCGAGCAATGTTGGCGGCACCTCAATGCCAAGCGCCTTCGCGGTTTTTAGGTTGATCACCAAATCGAATTGCGACGGTTGAACGACAGGAAGATCGCCGGGCTTTTCACCCTTGAGAATGCGCCCTGCATAGATACCGAGTTGATGATAGACCTCGTCGGTGCTGGGGCCGTAACTCGCCGGGTCCCGTGCTAACTTCGATTGAGCCGGCATGGTGTTTGCCGATGCGCCTAACCGTTCACAGAGGAGGCCATCTCAACCCTGTTACGTTGCTGGGTCTCACCGCGGTTTCCGCCAATGCATTCGTCCACAGGCCGAAATCCTCCAACACGTTCCGAGTCTGGTCCTTCAGATCAATTTGGCGGGTGGGGTTGCGGGCGTCCGATAGAATAGGCACGACGGGAACTCGCTCCCGCGAAAGGTCAGGATGGCGTCCCCTGTTATGAGGATGTGACAAGGCCTCATCGGGGTCGAGCACCGGCGTAACGCAGGCATCCCGACCCATAAAAACTGCTGCCCAGGTGTCACGCGGCCTGGTCGCGAACGTCGCCGCGAAGCGCTCCGTCATGCTGGCCCAGGTTGAGCGATCCATATGGTTTGGCGGCGGCTGAGGGTATCCGAGACCGCTCCAAAGCTTTTCAAAAAAGCGACGCTCGAGCGCGCCTACTGCGATGAAACGGCCGTCCTCGCAGCGATAACATCGATAGAATGGGGCGGTCCCAGCAACGAGCCCATCTCCGCGGTCCAACAACACCGGCTTTCCCCAATCCGGATAATGCATTGCCATCATCGAGATGCAGCCGTCGACCATTGCCGCGTCGATGTACTGTCCCAGACCTGTGTACTGGCGCATGTAGAGTGCAGACAGAATACCGATCGTCGCGAACAAGCTGCCCCCCGCAAAATCTGCGAGAAGATTCAGCGGGAAGGATGGGACACCGCTAACAGGGCCGAACGTTCCGAGGGCGCCCGAAAGGCCCGCGTAATTTAGGTCATGCCCAGCCTCCTGCATTAGCGGGCCGGACTGCCCGTACCCGGTGAGCGCGCAGTAGATCAGGCGTGGGCTAAGCTCGCGTAGGCTCTCATAGTCGAGCCCGAGCCGGCTCATGACCCCAGGTCTATAGCCTTCGATCAGGACGTCGGACTGGCGCGCCAAGCCTTCGAATGCTCGGCGGCCATCGGAACTCTTCAAATCCAGAGTGATGAAGCGCTTGCCCCGCGCCAACGCCGGAATCGGTAAGCTGCCCAAGCCGCCGCCAACGACAATGACCTCCGCGCCCATGTCCGCCAGCAGCATGGTACAGTATGGGCCGGGCGCGAGCCGGGTGAGATCGAGGACGCGAACACCCTCAAGCGCACCCGATGGGTGGGTTTTGCTCGGAGTTGGTGCCCGTCGAGTACCTCTTTTATCACCATCCATAGTTGTCATTCCGATCCATGTTGGCACCGACCTAGCCGGCCTGACTTCCAGAGTGCCATGGCATAGCGGCCAGGTCACAGTCTCATAGACATGTGATGTCCGCTTTGTGCCACAAGCAGACATGCCGCCCGCTTCGAGACGGGTGTCAACCCAAAGATGAACGAATGTCCTGTGCGTCAAGCAAAACTTGATGACGCTATCGGCTACAAGCTACTGCTTATTTGATAAGAGCGACGCTTTGGGCAGCGGCGGAGACGCAGTTCGGCGAGAATTATCGACATGGATCGCTCGGGCGATGTCGGCAAAAGCGCGATGGAATTTAACTCCGTTTGATTTCTACGTGCTGGGGCGTTGCTAAAACATCACGTGTGCGAGCCACGACATTGATGCAGATCAAATACACCCATTTATGAAGCTCATCGCGCGCGCCGATGAGCTGATCGAGTAGGCCGAGCTGACGGCAGCTATTGGGGCACATGCGGACAATCCGACCGCATCCGCCTTTGTCCGCTTTGGGTCAAAAGCGGACATCAGAACTCAGTCGTGCAATGTCCGCTTTGTGCCAACGCGGACTCATGCACCGCAGCAAAACTGGGGCTCTATTCGATCACCTTGTCGGCGCGGGCGAGAAGGGTCGGCGGAATTTCGAGGCCGAGTGTCTTTGCTGTCCCGAGATTGATGATCAACTCGAACTTAGTCGGTTGCTCAGACGGCAAATCCGCTGGCTGGGCGCCCTTGAGAATCTTGTCCACAAACTCAGCAGCCCGGCCGTAGGTGTCGGAGAGCGAAGGACCGTAGCTCATCAGACCCCCCGCTTCGATATACTGGCTATGGCCGTAAATAGCCGGCAGGTTGTGCTTTGCGGCCAACTCTGTCAGCCGCGCGCGGTAAAGAGTGGTGAAGCTATCCGAGAGCACGAGTAAGCCGTCGGCGTGCTGGCGCGTCATGGCGTCGAAGGCGCCGTCAAGCTCGTTGGGGTCTTGTACCTCCAAGGATTGGAGTTCGATGTGCAGAGCGGGCGCCGAGGCTTCGATGACGTTCCAATAGGAGCGCATCAGAGCACTGGTCGGATTCCAAAGGACAGCCAAGCGAGAAAGCTTGGGAACGACCTCAATAAGCAGTTGCGCTTGTTTGGCGGTCACGTCCGGACTTGCATCGAACGCTATCCCAGTAACGTTTCCGGCCGGATGTGCGAGGCTCTGGACGAAGCCCTGGCCAACCGGATCGCCCGCATTGACGAAGACGATGGGGATCGAAGCGGTCGCGTTTTTGGCCGCTTGGGTGGCAACCGAGGCAGCCGCAACGATTACATCGACCTTGAGACGGACCAGTTCAGCAGCTGAATCCGCGAGCTGTTCGGCATTCCCCGCAGCGAACCGGCGTTCAATCAAGATGTTCTGTCCCTCAATCCAACCAAAATTGCGCAATCCTTGAAAGAAGCTGTCATCAGCTGACATGGGTGATCTAAATGCGAGATAACCGATCCGAGCAGCCTTCAACGTCTGCTGCGCCCCCGCCGCAAACGGCCATGTGCTCGAAACGGCAATTCCCTTAATGAACTCACGGCGTCGCATTACCTGCCCCGAGGCCCAGGACCAGATATCGTAGCTGGTCAAACCTGCAGACCGGAAGGGGCTGGAGCTATGGCTGTCAATGTCCGCTTTGGGTCAAAAGCAGACATTGACCCGCTCAGTTCACATGTCCGCTTTACCCCCAAAAGCGGACATCGCTGAGAGTGATCGCCACGTCCGCTTTGTGCCAAAAGCAGACATTCTGCACTGCGGCAGAGACTGGCGCTATTCGATCACATCGTCGGCGATCGAGAGCAAGCCTGATGGCACCTCGATGCCGAGCGCCCGAGCCGTCTGGAGGTTGATGACAAACTCGAATTTGGTCGATTGCAGCACCGGCAGGTCCGCGGGCTTGGCACCCTTGAGGATGCTGCCGGTATAGACGCCGACTTGACGATACATGTCCGCGAGGTCGGTTCCGTAGCTCATCAACCCACCAACGGCTACCGTATCGCGGTCCGAATAAGCCGCCGGAATTTTGTCGCGCGCGGTCAGGGTAGCAAATTGCACGGCACGGCTAATGAAAAACCCGTCTGGCGCGACGAAGAGGGCGTCGGGCCGCTCGCGCGCAAAGCTGGCAAAGACCGCATCAATCTCGCTGATCGTCGTGGCGTTGACGATCTCGGTTTGCACCCCGATGGCACGGGCGGCTTCCTGCACGATGTGCAGCGTGGCCTCGGTGCTGGCAACATTAGACGGATTAACGAGTACGGCAACGCGAACAGCCTTGGGCACCATGTCGTGCAAAAGTCGTAGCCGCTTGGCCATTACCTCGGTGACGAAAAAATTGATACCTGTCGCGTTGCCGCCGGGCCGAGCGAGATTAGCGACTAGACCAAGTCGGACCGGGTCTTCGCCGACGCCGAAGATGATTGGGATCGTCGTTGTTGCAGCTTTGGCCGCGAGCACAGCAGGGCCGCTTCCGGGGCTGGCGATCACGGCGACCTGTCGACGGACTAAGTCAGCGAGGAGCGCTGGCAGGCGGTCGTATCGGCCCTCCAGAAAGTGATACTCGACCGTCACGTTTTGGCCTTCCACGTAGCCGGTTTCGTTGAGGCCTTTACGGAACGCGGCTGCAACGCGCACGGAGGCTTCGGCCGACCGACCGTTGATAAACGCGACCACGGGTAGTGACGATTGCTGCGCGCGCGCTGAGAGCGGCCATGTAATGGCTGAACCCGCAACGACTTTGATGAAATCACGGCGGCGCATTTCAGCCCCAAGGCTCATGACCACGCCGATATTGGGCTAATTACATCAGGGATTTGCGATGAGCGAAATGGGGTTCAACGTCCTTTTGCGCAGCAACAATTCTTACAGACTGATGTCCGCTTTGGGTCAAAAGCGGACATTTAGTCCTTATTCAATCACCTTGTCGGCGCTAGCGAGAAGGCTAGACGGCGTTGTCAGCCCAACGTCTTGCAATTTTCGCCGAAGTCGGTTCAGCCGATGAACTTTTCTGTGCCTCACTGTTGTTAGTGATTTGCCGACTTCGATGACTTTGATTGGCAAGTCTTGAACAATGCAGGAGGATCGGGATGGTCAAGACAAACAGTTTACCTGCTATTGCGTCCATCGCGTTTCTGGCCTTGAGCGCGAGCACGCCTGCGCAAGCGCAGCAAAGCAGCATGAGTTTCTTTGTCACCAGTGTCGGACTCGGAAAAGGCGGGGATCTCGGCGGACTCGAAGGCGCCGACCGGCATTGCCAGTCGCTGGCGCAGGCAGTGGGCGCAGCGGGAAAAACCTGGCGCGCCTATTTGAGCACGCAAGGGACGGGCGCGGTGAATGCACGCGACCGCATCGGCAAGGGACCGTGGCAGAACGCCAAAGGCATAGTCATTGCTAAGGATGTTGCGGAGCTTCACGGCGCAAACAATCTCAACAAGCAAACGGCGCTGACCGAGAAGGGTGACGGCGTCAACGGCGTGGGTGAAACGCCCACCCGGCATGACGTGCTTACCGGTTCGCAGGCGGACGGTACTGCGTTCTCTGGCGCCGACGATCGCACATGCAAGAACTGGACAAGCAGCACCCAAGGCGCTGCGATGCTCGGCCATCTCGATCGGCGCGGTCTAAACGCTGACGCTCCCGCGAATGATCCTTCGCGGACATGGAACTCGGCGCATCCTTCGCGCGGGCCGGATGGCGGTTGCAGCCAAGCCGATCTACGCAGCACAGGCGGGGACGGACTGCTCTATTGCTTTGCTGCTAATTGACTCCTACCCGCGATGTCCG
>Ga0306925_10005807_pt1 | contig 11382 bp, 10 predicted proteins | sample flu12Cox44000176_FD_203755 | JGI IMG/M metagenome (GOLD analysis project Ga0306925, IMG submission 203755) | Lab enrichment of tropical soil microbial communities from Luquillo Experimental Forest, Puerto Rico - flux8day.12C.oxic.44.000.176 (v2)... | ecosystem: Environmental > Terrestrial >...
ACACGAAGCGGCGGACCTTTGCATCGCGCGCGGCAACCAGGACGTTGAGCGTCCCGTCGATGTTGACGTGGTTCGTGTCCAGCGGATCTTTTACCGAACGCGGCACCGAAGTGCGAGCCGCAAGGTGCAGCACGTAATCGGCGCCTTTCACCGCCGACTCTACCGCGGCAAGATCCGTGATGCTGCTGATGCGAAAATCGATTTTGTTCCGGACCGCGGAGAGATTCGATTCGTTGCCGGCGGAAAGATCGTCAAGTACAACCACTTCATGGTTCCGGCGGACGAGTTCGTCCACGATATTCGAGCCGATAAACCCGGCGCCGCCCGTCACAAGATAGCGCATCCGCGAATTCTCCCCAGTTTACTGCCCCAGTTTATTGCCCAATTTACTGCCCCAGTTTATTGCCCCGGTTTATTAATGGATGCGCGCCGAAGTTGTAAGTGGGATCAGGCGCAATAGCCGGCGTGCTGCCGTTGGAGTACTCTTGAATATAGCACGGCCGTTTGGAGTGCGGTGGCTTGCCGACGCTTCTTAAGCCCCAGCTTGCAGGGGCGGTTTGGCTCAAGCGAAACTTTCGCAACCGCGCGCAAGACAGAACAAATCCGCATCGAAGATAACGAAGTCCGCAAAATCCCGATGACGCTGCCTTTCCATCCCCGACCGAAGTCGAAAGCAATCTCCCGTGTTCAAGTTGTTTTGTCCCTGGCAATCGCGGCAGGCGTATGCTTCGGCGCATTAGTAACTGCTTCGGGAGAAGCGCAATCGCCCGCGCACAGCTCGAAGAATGCCCCCGCAGCGCCTCGCGACGCGTGCATGCCATTTCGTATCGGCGAGAAGCTCGAGTATCGTGTGGCCTGGGCGAGCTTCGCAAACGCGGCGTCCATCGAACTAACGGTTCCCGAGCGCCGCGACTTGATGGGCTGGGGAACCTGGCATTTTCGCGCCTCGGCCCACACGCTCAGCCCCATGCGCGCGATGATTGCGGTGGACGATCAATTCGATTCCTATACCGACGCGGCCACGCTGGAGAGCCGGCAATATGAAACGTACCTGAACGAGATAGGCCAGAAGCAGACGGAAGTTTTCCATTTCCGCGCGGAAGGCGAGCCGTCGAGAGGGAATGCTGCGGGAGTGATGGTTACGCCCGGCACTCGCGATCCCCTCGGCGCGGCCTACGCGTTGAGAGGTGTGGATTGGGCGCAAACGCCGGAGTTCCGCGCCCCGGTCTACGATGGCCACGATATATACGACATGCGCGCGCGTCTCGACGTTCCAGCCGAGACGATAGCAGTAGCAGCAGGAAATTTCTCAGTATCGAAAATCTCGATCCGCCTATTTCAGCGTGGCAAAGAAGTCATCGGAACAAGTTTCACAGCCTGGCTAGCGAACAACGCAACACGAACTCCAGTGCTGCTCGTAGCCGAAATGCCCTTCGGTAATCTACGCGTCGAGCTATTCTCCGCCACCCAGTAGAAGCCTCAGCAGCATTCGCAGCGGCAGAATCGCTCGACGCCTTGAGTGGCACAGACACTTCTGCTTGACCTGACAACGAAGGGTTTGCGCCCCGCATGAATCCCCTCATTTTTCAACACCGCTCGGTCCTCGTGTGTATGATGTGCTGCATGGCAAATCGAGTCACGCGTCTCCTCCGTTTCTGGTTCACGCTGAATGGCGCTGCCGACCGCAAAGCATATCTTGCCAGCGGCATTGCGCTGATGATCGCGAAGTATCTTGGAGACGCCTGGCTCGTCTGGCGAGCCACGGGCATTCATTGGGAGTTGGAATACTATCTCCTCCATGTTCACTCGCTGCTGACGCTCGCTCTTCCCGGCGCTCCGAGTTGGCTGCTGCCCGTGATCGCTCTCTGGGCGCTGCCATTTATCTGGATTGGAGTGAGCCCATGCTGCGGCACGCGATTGACGCCGGCCTTTCTCCTTGGTGGACCGTGGTCTTCTTTATTCCATTCTTGAATTTCGTCCTGATGCTGGTGCTTGTGATTGCGCCAAGCTCGCCCCGCGCGAAGGTTACTGGCGCGACGAAACGCGAACTCCCAGCCGACCGCCGCCTGTCTGACGCGGCGATTGCCATCGGCTCTGCTTCGCTGCTTGCGGTGGCCGTCTTCGGTTTCAGCACTCTGATCGTAAAGCAGTACGCGGCTGCCACCGTTTACGGAACGCCTTGTGCCATGGGCGCGCTCGCCGGTTTTCTTTTCGGCGATCCGATGGGCACGATCAAGCTCAGCGCCTGTCTATTTATCTTCGCGGCGGGAGTTTTTCTGATGTTCGCCTACGACGGCGCCGTTTGTATCCTGATGGCATTTCCCATCGCCTTTCGCCGGACTGGATTTCGAAACTGGGCGTGACGTATCCGGGGTCCGCGCATATCGAAGGTTCGTGCGTAGGCGCCGTACGCTACTGCGTATTTTCAACAGGCGCGTTCGTCGAACCGATTACGGCGTGGGGCCCGGGAAGCGGCTCGCGTTCGACGTGGCGAGTTCACCCGATCCGATGCACGAGCTGAGTCCCTACAAAAATCTTTCGTCGCCGCATCTGCACGGTTATTTGCTTTCGCGGCGAGGCGAATTTCGTCTGATCGAGTTGCCGGGGCAACGCACGCGACTCGAAGGCAGCACCTGGTACGAAGTCGAAATGGCGCCGGAAGGTTACTGGCAGATATGGAGCGATTTTCTGATTCATCGCATACACACCCGCGTGCTGGAACACATCAAAGAGGATACGGAATCGCCAGTTTCGGCTCAGGCGGTTACGGCAGATTCAACTCCGCGATAAGCGCACCAAAATTCTGAAGGTGCCCATCTCTCTGTGCGCCTTTGCCTGTGAATTTAGTTTTCTGGGACGACCCAGTCATCCGGTGGGAAATCAATGTGCCAGAACTTGCCTGAAGGCTTGACGAATTCCAGGCCGACCTGCGTTTTTCCGCCTTGCGCGCTCCCCATATGCACTACGCGGCATTCGATCGATTGTTGCGTGGACTTATTGGAGAGAGTGATGTTCTGTTGCGCGACCACTTGGGCCTCGAGTGCGATCAAAGCGCCGTGCGCATTGACAACGAGGGTGCGCGTCTCTTCTTTGAACTCCTGATTGCTGGCTGTTTTTCCGCTCACGACAATGGGAACGCTGAGCAGCACGCGCATGCTGCGGCGGCGCCCAGGATCGGCCTTCCAGCCCGGTTTTGGAGATGTGGTCGCTCCCATGTGAAAAACGATAGCTTCGGGAAACGTCGAGGGCAATGGGACTCTCTTACTAGGTGCGTTTTTTGAGTTAACACCGAAGAGTGTTTAGCGCAAGTGATTGATAGCGCTAGCAGTTAACGATCTTTTCGCGGTTCTGTTTCACTCGCCGGGTGGCATTACGCGTGTCGACCACGAGCTTCGAGTCGCGGGCAATGGCGTCGTAGTCATAGCTCGAATGATCGGTGGCGATCAGGACGCAATCGTAGCTTGCGAGGCGCTCTGGCGAGAGTGCCACCGAGCGCATGTTGGAAAAGTCGTAGTGCCGCATCTTGTGCAGGGCTGCGAAGTAAGGATCGTTGTAATCGAGACGAGCGCCGCGGGCGGTGAGCAATTCGAGCAGCTTCAGCGAAGGCGATTCGCGGAGATCGTCTACGTCCTTTTTGTAAGCGATGCCAAGCAGAAGAATTTTCGAGCCTTTGATGGATTTACTGCGCTCGTTGAGCGCAGCGGCGAGCGCGTCCACCACGTGATAGGGCATCGCCGTGTTCACTTCGCCAGCGAGTTCGATGAAGCGCGTGGCGAAATCGTATTCGCGCGCTTTCCATGACAAATAATAAGGATCGACCGGGATGCAGTGGCCGCCGAGCCCGGGACCGGGATAAAAAGGCATGAAGCCGAACGGCTTTGTGGCGGCGCTGTCGATAATTTCGAAAATGTCGAGATTCATGCGCAGGCAGAGCTGTTTCAGTTCGTTCACCAGCGCGATATTCACGCAGCGAAAGATATTTTCGAGCAGCTTCACCATTTCGGCGGCGCGCGTGGAGCTGACGGGAATCACTTTCGAGACGATCTGCGTGTAAAGTCCCGCGGCGGCGCGCCCACTGGGAGGATTCACGCCACCCACAACTTTGGGAATTTTCGCCAGACCGAACTGTTTATTGCCCGGATCTTCCCGCTCCGGCGAAAAGGCGAGATAGAAATCAGTAGCGATGCTTTCGCTTCCTTCGCCATTGGCGATGGGACAGCGCAAGCCGCCTTTTTCGAGAATCGGCAGTACCAACTCTTCCGTCGTCCCCGGATAAGTTGTGCTTTCGAGAACGATAAGCTGATTGCGTTGCAGGTTGGGAGCGATGGCGCGCGCGGTATTCTCGACGTAGCTCAAGTCCGGCTCGCGCCGCTCGTCGAGCGGTGTGGGCACGCAGATGAGCACCGCGTCCATTTCGCGCACGCGGGTGAAATCGGATGTGGCATCGAAATGTTTCGCGTCGACGTGAGCTTTGATTTTTTCCGCGGGAATGTGCTGGATGTAGGATTGCCCGGCGTTCAGCTTGTCAATCTTGGATTGATCGAGATCGAATCCCGTGACGCGCTGGCCCACGTCGGCAAACCGGAGCGCGAGAGGAAGTCCAACGTAGCCGCACCCGATGATTCCGATCTTGACGCCCTTCTCCGCGAAGAACTCCGGTTTCCGCTCCACCTCAACTCCTTGTGCCTGTTCGCCGGCCGGCAGATTCCAAAAAAATAGTCGATCGAAACAACCATGATAGCAGGGGTCGTGACGGGCCGGAAAGGAATGGCAAGTTTCGCACCGCACGAGCGTGAAGCGGTTCGATTGTCAACCCCGGCACGCTGGGCTATTCTCGATTGCCGTGATCGACATTCATTGCCACATCCTTCCGGGCCTGGATGACGGCCCCGGGTCGATGCAGACGTCCATTGACATGGCGGAAATGGCGATTGCCGATGGAATCACGCACGTGATCGGCACGCCGCACGCGCACGCGGATCATGTTTTCGATCCCGTGAAAATCAAAGAGCGCCGCGACGAGTTGCAGGCGCTTTTTGAAGGGCGCCTGATTCTCGCCACCGGCTGCGATTTTCATCTCAGCTACGAAAACCTGGAAGATATTCGTTTCGACCCGCAGCGCTATACGCTGAACCAGAAAAACTATTTGCTGGTGGAGTTCGCCGACTTTTCGATTCCACCATCGCTCGACCAGGCGCTGCACAACCTGCAGCTCGCGGGATTGGTTCCCATCGTCACGCATCCGGAGCGCAACCCGCTGATTCGCTCGCAACCCGAACGCCTCTTCAAATGGCTGGGACAAGATTGCTACGTGCAAGTGACCGCGCAATCGCTGCTCGGCAGATTCGGGCGGTTGGCGCAGGAGTGTTCACAGCGCTGGCTCGCGGATGGCGCGGTGCACTTCATCGCCAGCGACGCGCACAACGTGACGTCGCGACCGCTGCGCTTGAAGGAGACTTTTGAGTGGGTGGCGAAAACACATGGCGAGGATGTGGCGCGGGCGTTGCTGGTGGATAATCCGCGGGCGGCGTTCGAAGGGCAGCCGCTGCCTTTCGTGCCGGAAATCAGCGAGGATAGCCCCGGAAAATCCGATTCGCGCAGCGCGCGCGGCAAGAAGCGCTTCTGGTTTTTCTGAGTTTTTCCATCGCCGCAATTCTAGGCGAACAATTCGAGGATTTCTTCGTAGCGCTTGAAGGGCGGGATCAGATAGGCGCCAGCGATTCCTTCGCTGCGGGCTGTTCGCGCCCAATCGAGCATTTTTCGGGCGAGCAGGAAACCGCGCGCGCGGGCGCCATCACCGGCTGATTCCATTTCTTTCAGCGTGGCATCGGGAATCACTATGCCGGGCACTTCATTGTTCAGACGCAGAGCCTGTTTGTAGCTGGTGAGTGGCCACAGGCCGACGAGCACTGGAACGGGCGATTTCCCGCCGAGGCGTTTGAGGAATTTCTGCCAGTGCGCCGGGTCGAAGATGGGCTGGGTCATGGCGAAATGCGCGCCAGCCTGAATTTTTGATTCGAAGCGGCGCAACTCGTCGTCGATATCTTCCGCGACAGGATTCACGGCGACGCCGATGGTGAAGTTCGTGGCGCCGCCGAGCGCTTTGCCGGCCCAGTCTGTGCCTTGGTTCAGGCGCGCGACGACCTTGACGAGGCCGATAGAATCGACTTCATAGACGCCGCTCGTTTCCGGATGATCGCCGAGCGACGGCGGATCGCCGGTGATGGCGAGGACATTGCGCACGCCGCCGACCGCCCAGGCACCGAGAAGCATTGCCTGCAAGCCGATGATATTGGAATCGCGCGTGGTGAGATGAGGGATCGTCTCGAAGCCGTGGGCTTCGAGCGCACCTGCTAGCACCAGCGCGTCCATACCGACGCGGGCGAGAGTGCCGCTATTGATGTCGATCGCGTCGACATGGCTGTTGCCCATCACGCGGCTAACCTGCTCGACGATGCGGTCAATCGAAACGCCCTTCGGCGGATCAATTTCGACGGAGACGGCGAATTGCTGCGCTTGCAATTTTTTCCAGAGCTTGCTTTCGGGCTCGCGCGTTTTCAGGCGCTTGGTGCGCTCTTCCGGTTCGAGCACTTCGACGATGCTGGCCGGTTTTCCGTCTACTCCTGATTTTGGCGGGCGCAATTTCTTCACCGCGACAGCCATGGCGCGAATATGTTCCGGGGTGGTGCCGCAGCATCCGCCGAGCAGGTGCACGCCGAGTTCGGCTGCTTCTTCGGCGAACAGTGCGAAATATTCCGGTGAAGATTTCGGATAGACAATGCGGTCGCCGACGCGCTTTGGGAAACCGGCGTTGGGCATAGCCGAAAGCGGCATACCGATGCCACCCAGTTCGCGCAGCACCGGGAGCAAGTATTGAGGACCGATGGTGCAGTTGGCGCCGACGGCCTGGATATTTTTTCCCTTCAGCTTCTCCCACGCGTCCTGCGGGCGCATGCCGCCCATCGTGGCGCCTTCTTCGGAGTAGGTCATTTCGGCGACGATGGGAAGATTCGAGAAGGAGCGAATCGCGTCGATGGCGGTGAGGAGCTCATCGAGGTCGCTGAAAGTTTCGACGAGGAAGAGATCCACGCCGCGTTCTTCGAGCGCTCCGGCCTGCTCTTTAAAAATCGCGAAAATCTGTTCATGCGGAAGGTCGCGAACCTGACGCACGATGCCAAGCGGTCCGATGGAACCCGCGATGAGAACTTCGTGCTTGGCGGCTTCGCGCGCTTCTCGAGCGATCTTGACGCCGCGATGGTTGAGTTCGGCGACGCGATCGGACATGCCCAGCTGTGCCAGCTTGTGACGATTAGCGCCGAAGGTGTTCGTTTCGATCACCTGCGCGCCGGCTTCGATGTAGGTCTGATGGACGCGAAAGACGGCTTCGGCGTCGGAGGAATTGAGTTCGTCGACGGAGCGCAGGGGGCCGACGGACTCGTAGAGAAGCGAGCCCATAGCGCCATCGGCGACGATGACGGCGTGTTTCAGCCGGTCGTTGAAATCATCAATTCGCATTGGGTTTTTGGTCAGTCCCTTCCGGCGTTGCGGCGCGGAGCAGGGAAACGAATATTGTAGCATCCGCCGAAGCAGAAGAGGCGGGGGCGAGCGCGCGCCCACAAAAAAATCGATTTGATGCTTAGAGATTCGATTTGGCATTTGTTTTCATCGGCTTAGCGGATTTTCTAATCGCGGCGTTACGATTAGGTTCTGGATGTTCTAGACGCTGGAGGCTGGAAGCTTGAGGCTGGACAGAAGAACGTCGGCGGACGATTCTGGTTCTGGGGAGATCGACCGAATCGCCGTTTTTGGTGAGGCAGGAATAGGCGCGCATGGCGCGAAGGATGACGGCGGCGATGACCGGAACCGTTTCGGCCTGCTCGATGATGGTATCGAGGACGGCGCATTCGGTCCGAGGGTGGTTTTGCTTGTTGTGCAAGCGGTGCTTGTCAGAGCACAGGCCCTTCGCTTCTCAGGGCAGGCAGGAGTGCCTGTGCCACTTAAATGCAAAGGCGGTTAGCGGGGTTGGGAGACTAGGCCTGAGATTGTGTCCATTAGGTCGAATTTGGTGAGGACTTCTAGTTTGCCGCCGGGCATTTCTACGAAGACGGCTGGGCTGGAGTGGCTGAGGATGTGAGTGACGCGTTCGACGGGGGCGTTGGCGGGGACCAGCGGGAGGGCGGCGCCCATTACTTCGCGGATGACGAGTTTGCGCAGATCTTTGCCCTGGAGGGCGAGATTGAGGATCTGGTCTTCGAAGACGGTGCCGATGGGGTGGTTGTCGTCTTCGAGGACCGGGAGCTGGGAGATGTCTTCTTTCTGCATGGTTTGCAGGGCGTGGAAAACGGTTTGATACGGGCGGACGATGACGAGTTCGCGCGATTTTCCGTTTTGATGTTTCACGCGAACCACATCGGCGGCGGAGATGGCGACTTCGGCGTCAGTGTAGCCATGCTCTTGCATCCAGCCGTCGTTATAAATTTTGCTGAGGTAGCGGGTGCCGGAGTCAGGAAGAAAAGCAACGATGAAATCGCCCCTCTTGCCACTTTTCGCGGCGCGCAGGGCGCCGGAAACGCAGCCGCCGCCTGAGCCGCCGGTGAAAATTCCTTCTTTCTTGGCGAGGCGGCGGGCCCAGACGAAGCATTCTTCGTCGTTTACCTGGATGACGTCGTCGACGATTTTCAAATTCATGGTGCCGGGGAAAAAATCTTCGCCGATTCCTTCGACGACGTAGGTGGTGGCCTTGCCGACTTTGCCGGACTTCACAAAGTCGAAATAAAGGGAGCCGATGGGGTCAACGCCGATGATTTTGATGTTGGGATTTTTTTCTTTCAAGTAGCGGCCGGCGCCGCTGATGGTGCCGCCGGTTCCCATGCCGCAGACGAAATGGGTGATTTTGCCTTCGGTGTCGTCCCAGATTTCCGGGCCGGTGGTTTCGTAGTGAGCCTGCGGGTTCATGGGGTTTTCGTACTGGTTCGGGTAGTAGGAGTTGGGAATCTCGCGCGCGAGTTTTTTCGCGACAGAGTAGTAGCTGCGTGGATCTTCAGGTTCTACAGCCGTCGGGCAGACGATCACTTCGGCGCCGAAGGCTTTCAGCAGATCGATTTTTTCACGCGATTGCTTGTCGTTGATGGTGAAGACGACTTTGTAGCCGCGCGTGACAGCGACGAGAGCGAGGCCCATGCCGGTATTGCCGGAGGTGCCTTCGATAATCGTGCCGCCCGGTTTCAGGACGCCGCGGCGCTCGGCATCGTCAATCATCCATTTGCCGATGCGGTCTTTTACGGAGCCGCCGGGATTCATGTAGTCGGCTTTGACGTAGATTTCTGACTCGAGGCCTTTGGTGAGGCGATTGAGGCGGATGAGGGGCGTGCTGCCCATGGCTTCGAGAATGTTGTTGCACTTCATGTGCGGGTCTTTTCCTCCGGCTAGTTAAAAGCACAGCTTAGAGAGTTCGGAAAAATCTGTCCAGCGCAGTTTCAACAGCTGTGCCCTGGGGATGGAGAACGCGGGCTGATGCGCGTGATATTCTCTTGGCGATGAATTCTTAAGCGGCATCGCAGGAGCGAAAATGAAGCGACAAAATATTTCGTCCGGGACGCCCTGGGAACCGATTGTTGGTTACTCGCGGGCAGTGCGAATCGGACCGTATGTGCATGTGGCGGGGACGACGGCTACGGATGCCAGCGCGAAAGTGGTTGGGGAGAAAGACCCTTACGCGCAAACCGTGCAGACGATCCGCAACATCGAGTCGGCGCTGGCGAAGGCGGGCGCGAAACTTTCCGACGTGGTGCGAACGCGGATCTTCGTGGTGAATATCGCAGATTGGGAGAAAATCGGGCGGGCGCACGGGGAATTTTTCGGGCAGATCCGTCCGGCGTGCTCGATGGTGCAGGTGAGTGGGCTCGTCTCGCCGGAGATGCTTGTGGAGATTGAAGCGGAGGCGATTGTGGCTGATGAGGAGAAGACTTCGCGAAAATAGCCTCGAAATAAGGGGTTTGTGAAGGGCTGGCGGCGTTGTAACACAATATTCACAATCCAGCCGAGGTGTTTTCGCTAGAATCAGAGCTCTATGGTGAAAGAAAATCTGCAAGTTATGGCGGCTGCGGGTGCGCGAGAGGGCCAGCGCGTGTTGTATTTGAAGGGCCCTTTGAATATACAGACAGTGTTCACGTTTCAGGACGCCATGCGCGGGGAGACGGGCCCGGCGCTGGTACTCGACTTTAGCGGCGTAGAGTTTATTGATTCGGCGGGGCTTGGAGCGCTCGTGGCGGCGCACGTGGGCGCGCAGAGGGGAATGCGCAAGCTTGCGTTTGCGGGAATGAACAAGCAGGTGACGGCGCTACTGGATATGACGCACGTCTCGCAGCTTTTCAAAACGTATCCGACGATCAAGGATGCGGAAGCGGCTCTGGCTTAATTTCAGATTTAATTGCAGACTCAATTTCAGGCGTGCGATTCCTTTAATGAGGGAGCAGTAGCGCGCTCGGATTCAAATTGAAATCAGCGAAGCGGCGAGAGTGGCGGTGAAGATTTCGTCGCCAACCATTCCGGATTTGCGCGCGACTTCGACGAGGATGAAGGAGAGCTCGCCGATTTGGGTGAGGCCTGCGGCGACAGCGATGGCAGTCCACTTGGAATAGCGGAAGATTCTCATCACGGCGAACCAGATGCCGAATTTTCCGAAGACGATCAGAAGCAGCATGACGCCGAGGAGCGGAAGATTGTGGACGATTACGGTGGGAACGACGAGGGTGCCGAGGGAGACGAAAAACATGGCGACAAAAGCGTCGCGCAAAGGAAGAAGCGTGGTGTGGGCTTCGTGCAGGTCTTGCGAGCCGCTGATGGAAACGCCGGCGAGAAACGCGCCGAGGGCTACGGAAAAACCCAGTGTTTGCGCGAGGGCTGCGGAGGCGAGGCAGATGGCGATGGCGACCAATAGAAAAATCTCCGCATCCTTGGTGCGTCGCGCGCGGCGAAGAAGCCTGGGAACCACGGTAATTGCGAGAAAGGCAAGAGGGACAAGCAGGAGAGCGGCTTTGCCGAGCGTCCATGCGATTTTTTGAAGGCGGCCTTCCGAGGGGCCGTTGAAGACGGGGAGGACGACGGTCATCAAAACTACGGCGAGATCTTCGACAAGGGTGATGCCAATCATGACGCGGCCATAGGTGGTGCCGAGGGCGCCGCGATCGGTGAGAAGGCGGGCCATCACCATGGTGCTGGCGACGGAAATCGTGGCGCCGACGACGATGCCCTGCGCCACGCTCCATCCAGCGAGCCAGGAAGCGATGAGGGCGAGGGCGATGGACATGGCGATGCCGAGGGTTCCACCTCCGATGGCCACCCATTTCACGCGCATCAGGTCTGGAATCGAAAATTCGACGC
>Ga0306925_10005808_pt1 | contig 11382 bp, 9 predicted proteins | sample flu12Cox44000176_FD_203755 | JGI IMG/M metagenome (GOLD analysis project Ga0306925, IMG submission 203755) | Lab enrichment of tropical soil microbial communities from Luquillo Experimental Forest, Puerto Rico - flux8day.12C.oxic.44.000.176 (v2)... | ecosystem: Environmental > Terrestrial > Soil...
CCGCTATCAGGTGCCGGCCACCAAGACCGTGCCGCATCTCTATCCCGAGGTGCCGGATTTTCAGGCTATGCCGGAGGTTTTCGCAACCGGTTTCATGGTCGGCTTGATGGAATGGACGTGCATGCAGCTCTTGGCGCCGCATCTCGATGCGGGAGAGCGCAGCCTCGGTGTGCATATCGACGTGAGCCACACGGCGGCGACGCCGCCCGGCTTGACTGTGGCCGTCGAGGCCGAATGCGTAGCGATCGAGGGGCCCCGCATCACCTTCCATGTCAGGGCTCACGACGGAATCGATCTGATCGGGGAGGGGCGTCATCAGCGCTTCGTGGTCGCGTGGGACACGTTCAACGCGCGCCTTGCGCGCAAGGCAAGCAAGGCCGCGGGCAGCGAGCCCGCAATGGTGGATGGGCGATGAGGCCCCATGGCTGAAGCCGAGCTGCGCAATTTCACGCTGAATTTCGGGCCGCAACACCCGGCGGCGCATGGGGTCCTGCGCCTTGTGCTCGAACTCGACGGCGAAGTGGTCGAGCGCGTGGACCCGCACATCGGGCTCTTGCATCGAGGAACCGAGAAGCTGATCGAACATAAGACCTATCTGCAGGCGATCCCGTATTTCGACCGGCTCGACTACGTCGCGCCAATGAATCAGGAGCACGCCTTCTGCCTGGCAGCGGAGAAGCTGCTGGGGATCGCCGTGCCCCGGCGCGCCCAGCTCATTCGCGTGCTGTATTGCGAGATCGGACGCCTGCTCTCGCACCTCCTTAATGTCACGACCCAGGCCATGGACGTGGGCGCGCTTACGCCGCCGCTGTGGGGCTTTGAAGAGCGCGAGAAGCTGATGAGCTTCTACGAGCGTGCCTCCGGCAGTCGCCTGCATGCCAACTACTTTCGCATCGGCGGCGTGCATCAGGACCTGCCGGGCAGGCTCGTCGACGATATCTGGAGCTTCTGCGATCCCTTCCTGAAGGTCTGCGACGACATCGAGGATCTGCTCACCGATAACCGCATATTCAAGCAGCGCAATGTCGATATCGGGGTGGTGAGCCTGGCGGACGCCTGGGCCTGGGGGTTCTCGGGCGTGATGGTGCGCGGGTCCGGTGCCGCCTGGGACCTGCGCAAGGCGCAGCCTTATGAGTGCTATGCCGAGCTCGATTTCGACATTCCGGTCGGCAAGAACGGTGACAATTACGATCGCTATTGCATCCGTATGGAGGAGATGCGGCAGTCGACCGCGATCATGAAGCAGTGCCTGGAGAGGCTGCGCGCCGCCGATGGTCGGGGTCCGGTCTCGGTGGTTGACAACAAGATCGTGCCTCCAAAACGCGCCGAGATGAAGCGCTCCATGGAAGCGCTCATCCATCATTTCAAGCTCTATACCGAAGGTTTCCACGTGCCCGCCGGCGAGGTCTACGCCGCGGTCGAGGCGCCCAAGGGCGAGTTCGGCGTCTACCTCATCGCTGACGGCAGCAACAAGCCTTACAAATGCAAGATACGCGCGCCCGGCTTTGCGCATCTGCAGGCAATGGACTTCCTCTGTCGCGGCTACATGCTGGCCGATATATCGGCGATTCTGGGGTCGCTCGACATCGTATTCGGCGAGGTGGACCGCTGATGGCTGTCCGTCGCCTTGCCGATCCGCATCTCCAGCCTGCGACCTTCGCATTCACGGCGGAGAATCTCGAATGGGCGAGGCGCGAGCTCACCAAGTATCCTGCCGGGCGCCAGCAGTCCGCAGTGATCGCATTGCTTTGGCGCGCACAGGAGCAGGCGGGCGGCTGGCTGCCGCAAAAGGCCATTGAGCATGTCGCCGAGTTCCTCGGGATGGCAAAGATTCGCGCTCTGGAAGTGGCCACCTTTTACACCATGTTCAACCTTGCCCCGGTCGGCGAGTTTCACGTCCAGCTCTGCGGCACGACGCCTTGCGTCCTGCGCGGCGCCGACAAGCTCATCGAGCTCTGTCACGAGCGGATTGGCGAGCAGCAGGAGGTGAGCGCGGATGGAAAGCTTTCCTGGATCGAGGTCGAATGCCTGGGCGCTTGCGTGAACGCGCCGGTGGCGCAGATCAATTATGACTATTACGAGGATCTCAGTCCGGACAGCCTGCGCGGCATCCTCGACAACCTTGCCGCCGGCAAGGAGGTCAGGCCCGGACCGCAGATCAATCGACAGCTGTCGGCCCCGATCGGTGGGCCGACAACGCTGACCGACCCCGCCTTCAACGCGGCGGCGACGGGGCAGTCGGGCGAGGCTGCGGTGCCTGCTCATCCGGCCCGTGATTCAAGTGCAGACAGGCAGCCCTGATGCTCAGCGATAAGGACCGCATCTTCCGGAATCTCTACGGTATGCACGACTGGCGGCTTGCGGGCGCGAGGTCACGCGGCGCATGGGACGGCACCAAGACGATCCTGGAGAAGGGAACCGATTGGATCATCAACGAGGTAAAGGCTTCGGGGTTGCGTGGCCGCGGCGGCGCGGGTTTTCCCACAGGGCTCAAATGGTCGTTCATGCCGAAGCAGTCGGATGACCGTCCGCATTATCTCGTGGTCAATGCCGACGAGTCGGAGCCGGGCACCTGCAAGGACCGCGAGATCATGCGCCACGACCCGCATCTGCTGGTGGAAGGTTCTCTGATCGCCGGTTTCGCCATGCGAGCCAATACGGCCTACATCTATGTTCGCGGCGAGTTCGTGCGCGAGCGCGAGCGCTTGGAAGCGGCCGTGCAGGAGGCCTACGAGGCGAGGCTGATCGGCAAGGACAATGTGCACGGCTTTCCCTTCGATCTTTACGTCCACCATGGTGCCGGCGCCTACATTTGCGGTGAAGAGACCGCATTGCTCGAAAGCCTCGAAGGCAAAAAGGGCCAGCCACGCCTGAAGCCGCCTTTCCCGGCCAATGTCGGGCTTTACGGCTGCCCGACGACGGTCAACAACGTGGAATCGATCGCGGTCGTACCGGACATTGTCAGGCGCGGCGCCGCCTGGTTTGCCGGCATAGGCCGTCCGAACAACACCGGCACCAAGCTGTTCTGCATTTCGGGGCATGTGCAAAGGCCATGCAATGTCGAGGAAGCGATGGGCATTCCGCTGCGCGAGCTGCTCGATCGCCATGCTGGCGGCGTGCGCGGCGGCTGGGACAATCTTCTGGCGGTGATCCCCGGCGGCTCCTCGATGCCGCTCATCCCGGCGCAGCAGTGCGATCGCCTGCTCATGGACTTCGATGGTTGCCGGGAGTTCAAGTCGGCGCTTGGCACGGCGGCGGTTATCGTGATGGACAAGTCCACCGATATCATCGCCGCTATGGCTCGCATCTCATATTTCTACAAGCATGAGAGCTGCGGCCAGTGTACGCCCTGCCGTGAAGGCATGGGATGGATGTGGCGCGTGCTGACCCGCATGGCCGAGGGCCGCGCGCACAAACGAGAGATCGACATGCTGATGGAGGTCACGACCCAGATCGAGGGCCATACCATCTGCGCGTTCGGCGATGGCGCGGCTTGGCCAGTGCAGGGCCTCATCCGTCACTTCCGGAACGAGATCGAGCGCCGCATTGACGCCTATACCGCCAATCCACATCAGGAAGCTGAGCAGATCGCGGCGGAGTAGGGCGGTGAACAGGCTCATTGTCGACGGCAAGGAAATCGAGGTTCCTGCAGAGTATACGCTGCTCCAGGCGTGCGAGGCTGCGGGCGCGGAGATCCCGCGCTTCTGTTTCCATGACCGGCTGTCGATTGCGGGAAATTGCCGCATGTGCCTGGTCGAGCTCAAAGGCTCGCCCAAACCGATTGCATCCTGCGCCTGGGCCGTGCGCGACTGCCGCCCCGGCCCCAAAGGCGAGCCGCCGGAGGTCAGCACCAGGACGCCCATGGTGCGCAAGGCGCGCGAAGGGGTGATGGAGTTTCTCCTGATCAATCATCCGCTTGACTGTCCGATCTGCGATCAGGGCGGAGAATGCGACCTGCAGGATCAGGCCATGGCGTATGGCATTGATGCGAGCCGGTACCGGGAGAACAAGCGCGCGGTCGAGGACAAATATATCGGCGCGCTCGTCAAGACGGTTATGAACCGGTGCATTCATTGCACGCGCTGCGTGCGGTTCATGACCGAGGTTGCCGGCGTGCCTGAGCTGGGCGCGATCGGGCGCGGCGAGGACATGGAGATCACGACCTACCTCGAGCAGGCCATGACGTCCGAGCTTCAGGGCAACGTCGTCGATCTTTGCCCGGTGGGCGCTCTCACCTCCAAACCGTATGCCTTTGCCGCAAGGCCATGGGAGCTGAATAAGACCGAATCCATCGACGTCATGGACGCTCTCGGTTGTGCGATCCGCATCGATACCCGTGGGCGTGAAGTGATGCGCATCCTGCCGCGTATCAATGACGAGGTGAACGAGGAGTGGATTTCCGACAAGACGCGCCATGTGGTCGATGGCCTGCGCACCCAGAGACTCGATCAGCCTTACATTCGGGTCGAAGGACGCCTGCGTCCGGCGTCATGGCAGGAAGTATTTGATGCCGTGGCGGCGAAGATCGCACGCCTTCGGCCCGACCGCATCGGCGCCATCGTCGGTGAGCTCGCCGCAGCGGAGGAAATATTTGCGCTCAAGGACCTGCTCGCCCGATTGGGAGTGACAAACCTTGACTGCAGGGAGGACGGCTCAGCGCTCGATCCGGCATGGGGCAGGGCAAGCTACCTGTTCAATGCTGGCATCGCAGGCATCGAGAAGGCTGACGCATTGCTTCTTGTCGGCTCCAATCCGCGCCGGGAAGCGGCCGTGCTCAATGCGCGCATCCGCAAGCGCTGGCGGGCGGGCAATTTTCCGATCGGAGTGATCGGTGAGCGCGCGGATCTCACCTATCGGTACGAGCACCTCGGCACTGGCCCGCAGGCGCTTGCGGACATTGCCTCGGGTCGACACGCGTTCTCCGCCACGCTCAAGCGGGCGGCACATCCGCTCGTGGTGCTCGGAACGGGTGCGCTGGCGCGCCCCGATGGCGCGGCAATAGCCTCGCTTGCCGCCCAGCTTGTCACCGGGCTGCCAGCAGCCGCAGAGCCAGGCGCGGAGAGCTCAGGCTGGAACGGCTACAGCGTGCTGCACACGGCGGCATCGCGCGTCGCCGCGCTCGACCTGGGATTCACACCCGGCCCTGGCGGCCTTGCGGCGGCGGCCATGGCTGCGCCGGGCGCGCTCGACGCCATCTTTCTCCTTGGGGCGGACGAGATCGAGATCGGAGCGGGCGCCTTCGTCATCTATGTCGGCACCCATGGTGATCGCGGCGCCCTGCGCGCAGACGTCATCCTGCCCGGAGCCGCCTATCCAGAGAAATCGGCGATTTACGTCAATACCGAGGGCCGACCGCAAATGAGCGGCCGCGCCTCGTTTCCGCCGGGAGAGGCGCGTGAGGACTGGGCGATTGTGCGCGCGCTCTCAAACGTGCTGGGCTGCAGGCTGCCTTATGACTCCCTTCCGGCGCTGCGCCAGGCGCTGTTCAGGTCGCATCCACATCTTAAGCGCCTCGACCAGTTCGCGCCCGGCGCGGTCAAGGATCTCGCGGGGCTTGCCGCGCGCGGCGGCGCACCGGACAAGGCTCCATTCGTCCCCGCGACCGAGGACTTCTATTTCACCAACGCGATCGCGCGCTGCTCGGCTATCATGGCGGAATGCTCCGCGATCGCGGAAGGTCATGGCGCGCTGCGTGCCGCGGAATAGCAGATCATGACTCTGCTTTTTCAACAATCGCGCGCCTGCCTTATCCTGCCAATGCCTGAGTGATAAGGAGCCATCCCCGCATGGCCGAGCTCTGGACGACGTATCTGTGGCCGCTCATCGTGATTGTGGCGCAGAGCGTGCTTCTTCTCGTGCTGCTGCTGGTCGTCACGGCCTACGTGCTCTATGCCGACCGCAAGATCTGGGCAGCGGTGCAGATCAGACGGGGTCCCAACGTCGTAGGCCCGTGGGGACTGCTGCAGTCGTTTGCCGATCTGTTCAAGTTCGTTTTCAAGGAGCCGATCATCCCTTCCGGAGCGAACAAGGGCATCTTCTTGCTTGCGCCACTTGTCACGGCTGGCCTTGCGCTCTCCGCCTGGGCGGTCATCCCGGTCAACGCCGAATGGGAGATCGCGAACCTCAACGTCGGCATTCTTTACATCTTCGCCATCTCGTCACTGATGATCTACGGCGTGATCATGGCCGGATGGTCGTCGAATTCGAAATACCCATTCCTGGCATCGCTGCGCTCGGCCGCGCAGATGGTATCCTACGAGGTCTCGATCGGCTTCGTGTTCATCACGGTCCTGCTCTGCGCGGGCTCGCTCAACCTGTCAAAGATCGTGCAGGCCCAAGCCGGAGATTGGGGCCTGCTCGACTGGTACTGGCTGCGGCTATTGCCGATGTTCGTGGTTTTCTTCATCTCTGCATTGGCGGAGACAAATCGGCCGCCGTTCGATCTGGTAGAAGCCGAGTCGGAGCTCGTTGCCGGCTATGCCGTTGAGTATTCGGCCACCCCATTTCTTCTTTTCTTCCTCGGCGAATACATCGCGATTGCCACGATGTGCGCGATGGCCACCATTCTGTTCCTGGGCGGCTGGTTGCCGCCGTTCCCCGTCGCCCCGTTCACCTGGGTGCCGGGCGTGATCTGGTTCGTGCTCAAGGCGTTCTTCATGTTTTTCCTGTTCGCCATGGTGAAGGCGATTGTGCCGCGCTATCGCTACGACCAGCTGATGCGCCTGGGATGGAAGGTGTTCCTGCCGCTCTCGATAGCGATGGTTGCCATCGTCGCGGGGGTTGTGCAGTTCTGGCAATTTGCCGAGCCAGTCATCAAATGATGAGGACGCCGGATGATCGCCCCTTCCTCGTCGAGGCAGCAAGGACGCGCCACGGCGTTCTGCAGAGGATGACGTCATGAAGCTCGATCGAGCCGCCCGCGCACTGTTTCTGGGGGAGTTCGTCTCTGGATTCCTGCTCGGTATGCGCTACTTCTTCAAACGCAAGCCGACGCTGAACTATCCTTTCGAGAAGGGGCCGATCTCGCCGCGCTTTCGCGGCGAGCACGCCCTGCGGCGCTACCCGAACGGCGAGGAGCGCTGTATCGCATGCAAGCTGTGCGAGGCGATTTGTCCGGCGCAGGCCATCACCATAGAAGCCGGGCCACGCCGCAACGATGGCACGCGGCGCACGACGCGCTACGACATCGACATGGTCAAATGCATCTATTGCGGCCTGTGTCAGGAGGCTTGCCCGGTCGATGCCATCGTCGAAGGGCCTAATTTCGAGTTCTCGACCGAAACGCGCGAGGAGCTTCTGTTCGACAAGGAGCGGCTGCTTGCAAACGGGGATCGCTGGGAGCGCGAGATCGCCAAGAACATTGCGCTGGACGCGCCCTATCGATGAGCGGCTCGATGATCCTGCCTGCCATCTTCTTCTATCTTTTTGCCGGGACTTGCGTTGCCGCGGCCTTCATGGTGATCGCATCGCGAAATCCGGTGCATTCAGTGCTGTTCCTGATTCTCGCCTTCGTCAATGCGGCCGGCCTGTTCGTGCTCCTGGGCGCGGAGTTCCTGGCGATGATCCTCATCATCGTCTATGTCGGGGCGGTACTGGTGCTGTTTTTGTTCGTTGTAATGATGCTCGACGTTGACTTCTCGCAGCTGCGCCAAGGTTTTCTGCAATATATGCCGGTGGGCGCGTTCATCGGCATTGTTCTGCTTGTTGAGCTTCTACTGGTGGTGTTCACCTGGACGATCGCGCCTGACGTGCAGCAGGCGATCGCCACTCCGATCCCGCCGCTGGCCAAGACGCCCAATACCGAGGCGCTTGGACACGTGCTCTACACCCGCTATGTCTATTTTTTCCAGGCGGCGGGCATCGTGCTCCTGGTCGCCATGATCGGTGCGATCGTTCTGACGCTGCATCATAAGCCCGGGGTGCGGCGCCAGAGCATCGCGGGGCAGATCGCGCGCAGCAAGCAGACCGCAATCGAGATCGTCAAGGTACGCCCGGGCCAGGGGCTGTGAGGAGCTCGAGGGGGCGCACACGAACATGAGCATCGGCCTTGGCCACTATCTCACGCTAGCCGCGATCCTGTTCACGATCGGCATTTTCGGCATTTTCCTGAACCGCAAGAACGTGATCATCATCCTGATGTCGATCGAGTTGATCCTGCTCGCGGTCAACATCAACCTTGTCGCCTTCTCGTCCTTCCTCGGCGACCTTGTCGGCCAGGTCTATGCGCTGCTGGTGCTTACGGTGGCTGCCGCGGAAGCGGCGATCGGCCTTTCCATTCTCGTCGCCTATTACCGCAATCGCGGATCGATTGCGGTCGAAGACGTCAATCTGATGAAGGGCTGAGCCGCGTCCATGTACTATGCAATTGTCTTCCTGCCGCTGCTCGGCGCAATCATTGCGGCGCTGATCACGGTTGCCGGCGCGCGCGCGCGGCATTCCGGCGGTACGCCCGGCGCGGGCGCGGAGGACCATGTGCATGGTCCCGTGGACGAAGCCCATGTCCGTGCGGCGCCGTCCCCGCATGAGGCGCATGCCGTATTTTCTTCCTCTCACGACGAGCCGGAGGCACAGCAGACGCCGGCAAGCGGCTCGCGGCTTGCCGAGCTTGTGACCACGGTTTTTCTGTTCGCCTCCATGCTGCTGTCGTGGATTGCCTTTGCCGACGTCGGATTTGGCCATCATGACAGCCGTATCGCGCTTTTCCCCTGGATCGTCGTGAACGACCTCAAGGTCGATTGGGCGCTGCGCATCGACACCCTCACCGCGGTCATGCTGGTGGTTGTGGGCACAATCTCGGCCTTCGTGCACCTGTATTCCGTCGGCTACATGGCGGAGGATCCGCATCGGCCGCGGTTCTTCTGCTATCTGTCGTTGTTCACCTTCGCCATGTTGATGTTGGTGACGGCTGACAATCTCGTTCAGCTGTTCTTCGGCTGGGAGGGTGTCGGCCTGATGAGCTATCTGCTCATCGGCTTCTGGTACCAGAAGCCCGAGGCAAACGCGGCCGCGATCAAGGCCTTCATCGTCAACCGCGTTGGTGATTTCGGATTCTCGCTCGGCATTTTCGCAGCATTCATGATGACCGGCGCGCTCGATCTCGACACCGTGTTTGCACAGGCGCCGGCACTGATCGGAAAGCCTATTCATTTCCTGAGCTGGGATCCGGATGCGCTTACCGTGATCTGTCTGCTGCTGTTCATGGGCGCGATGGGGAAATCGGCGCAGTTCCTGCTGCACACCTGGCTACCCGATGCGATGGAGGGTCCAACGCCGGTTTCGGCGCTGATCCATGCCGCCACCATGGTCACCGCAGGCGTTTTCATGGTCGCGCGTCTCTCCCCGTTGTTCGATCTGGCGCCAAGCGCTCAGACGTTCGTGACCTTCATCGGCGCGACCACCGCCTTCTTCGCCGCCACGATTGCCCTGGTGCAGAACGACATCAAGCGTATCGTCGCCTATTCGACATGCTCGCAGCTTGGCTACATGTTTGTCGCCATGGGGACGGGCGCCTACTCGATCGGCATGTTCCATCTGTTCACGCACGCGTTCTTCAAGGCGCTCCTGTTCCTCGGTTCCGGCTCGGTGATCCTCGCCATGCATCACGAGCAGGATATCCGGCGCATGGGCGGGCTCAAGGACAGGATTCCGTTCACCTACTGGACAATGGTGATCGGCACGCTCGCGCTTACGGGTTTTCCGCTCACGGCGGGATATTTCTCAAAGGACGCCATCGTGGAGGCGGCTTATGCGTCCAGTAACCCGATGGCGCTCTATGCTTTCTGGTCGACTGCGATCGCGGCCGCGCTGACCGCCTTCTATTCATGGCGGTTGATCTTCATGACGTTCCACGGCAGCCCGTATGATCAAAGGCATTACCAGACCGCGCACGAGAATCCGCTGGTTATGCTGATCCCGCTCGGCTTTCTCGCCGCCGGCTCGATCTTCTCCGGTTTTCCGTTCCATGACCTGTTCGTCGGGCAAGACGTGAAGGGGTTTTTTGGCGACTCTCTGAAATTTGCGCCGGACAATCACATCTTCGAGGATATGCATCACATTCCCTATCTGATCGGTGTGCTGCCGACGCTGATGATGGCGGCCGGATTCCTGGTGGCATGGCAGTTCTACGTGCGGCGCCCGGAGTTGCCGGCGGAGCTCGCGCGCCAGCACGAGCCGCTTTATCGGTTTCTTCTCAACAAGTGGTATTTCGACGAGCTGTACGATCTCGTCATCGTGCGGCCGACGCTCTGGCTCGCTCGCGTCTTGTGGAAGCAAGGCGACGGCTGGCTGATCGACGGCTTCGGGCCGGATGGCGTATCGGCCCGCGTGCTCGACGTTACGCGTGGGGCGGTGCGGCTGCAGACGGGCTATCTCTATCACTATGCGTTTGCCATGCTGATCGGAGTGGCCGCGTTCATTACCTGGTTCATGTTTTCCGGATGGGCGGGCTGAGCATGAGCTGGCCGATCCTCTCGGTCGTGATCTTTCTGCCGCTCGCCGGCGCGTTGTTTATTGCCGCGCTGCGCAACGACGGGCCGGCGGAGCGACGCAATGCGCGCTGGATAGCGCTGTGGACGACGCTCGTCGACTTCGCCATCTCGCTCATTCTGCTCTATCGCTTTGATCCGAGCTCGCCGGAATTTCAGTTTGTCGAGCATGCGCGCCAGCCCTGGCTCGGGGAGGCGATAACCTATCATGTGGGGGTTGATGGAATTTCGCTGCCATTCCTCATTCTCACCACCGGGTTGATGCCGGTGTGCATCATAGCGAGCTGGCAGCCCATCCAGCAGCGCGTGAAGGAATACATGATTGCGTTTCTGGCGCTCGAGACCTTGATGGTAGGTACTTTTGCTGCGCTCGATCTTGTCGTGTTCTATCTTTTCTTCGAGGGCGGTTTGATCCCGATGTTCCTGATCATCGGAATCTGGGGAGGTCCGCGCAGGGTCTATGCAAGCTTCAAGTTCTTTCTCTATACGCTGCTTGGCTCCGTCCTGATGCTGCTCGCCATCATGGCGATGTACTGGGACGCCGGCACCACCGATATTACGAAGCTGCTGCACCATGGCTTCCCGCGGAGCCTGCAGACCTGGGCCTGGCTTGCCTTCCTCGCCTCGTTCGCTGTGAAGCTGCCGATGTGGCCCGTGCATACTTGGCTGCCGGACGCGCACGTGGAGGCACCGACCGCCGGATCGGTCATCCTGGCCGCCATTCTCCTGAAAATGGGCGGCTACGGGTTCCAGCGCTTCTCGCTGCCCATGATTCCGGCCGCTTCGCACGATCTGGCCCCACTCGTCTTTGCGCTCTCGGTGATAGCGGTGATCTACACCTCGCTGGTGGCCTTGGCGCAGGAGGACATGAAAAAGCTCATTGCCTATTCCTCCGTGG
>Ga0306925_10005812_pt1 | contig 11379 bp, 8 predicted proteins | sample flu12Cox44000176_FD_203755 | JGI IMG/M metagenome (GOLD analysis project Ga0306925, IMG submission 203755) | Lab enrichment of tropical soil microbial communities from Luquillo Experimental Forest, Puerto Rico - flux8day.12C.oxic.44.000.176 (v2)... | ecosystem: Environmental > Terrestrial > Soil...
CTTTCTTTATCTATTCACGCAAATTGATTACGTAGTATCTCCTGCCTACCAGGCGCGGTTCGTCGCGCACAATCTGACGATTGCCAATCTTGTGTCGGCCTCGGGCTTTCAAACAACCGACGCGTTCCTTGAGATCATGCGCCACCAGGAAAACAACTTTGTCAAAATCCTGACTCTTTACTCCGCCCGCAATCAGGTGCAGTTCGACCGCCGGAAACTCTTCGATCTGGATCCGGTCCTGGCATCAGTCTGGTATGGCGTATACGCAGCGGTCTGCCAGACAGGCTTTCTGCGGCCGTTGATCGTCGACAATTTGCGTGCCCACTTTCAGTTCAAACATCCGCAGCTTGATCCCAGGCCGGGCCTTTCGGACATCTACTACGGCTCGACTTACGTCGACGGGGCCTGTGATCGCTTCATCAAACCCGTGTGCAACGCCTTCATCCGCGAAACCATCGGCACCCGTGGGCGTTTGATCACCAAGCCCAAACCACGCAAGCTCGCCGTGTTGAGCGCCGTCTGGTGGCCGGGCCATTCGGTATACCGGAATTACTACGCCTACTTGAAACACCTCGACGGCTATCACCTCACGTTTTTCGAGCTCGGACACAACGAGGATGTCGACGTGAGCCTGTTTGACGACGTCCGCCGGCTCGACTTCGACAGCCGCGGCGTCATGGACGTGGCCCCGATTGAAGGGGACTACTGCGCGGCTTACTTCCCCGACATCGGCATGTCGACCCAGAGCATTTGGCTTGCCAACATGCGGATCGCTCCCGTACAGCTCTGCTCGCCAGGTCATTCCGTCAGCACCTGGGGGGCCGATATCGATTACTTCATCAGCGGCGCTGACGTGGAACGACCGGAAAGCCCCGAAGGCAATTACTCGGAACGGCTCGTGCTCCTGCCCGGGTGCGGTATCATTCACAATCATCCGCTTCATGTGCCGCGCGGCGTCGTCGCAGGCGGGCAGCGCGATCGCACCGCGGAGATGATCCTCAATTGCCCCGCCTCGGCTCAGAAAATCAATCCGGTTTTCGTCCAGGTGCTGCGCGAATTGTTTGCCCAGGCGCAGCGACCGCTGCGGCTGCGACTCCTGGCCGGGTGGTCCCTGAGCCGCGAGAGCCATTACCTCCCGTTTCTGCGCGAGATCACCACGCTGTTCGGCCCTGATCGAATTGAAGTCTTCCCAAACCTCACCTATACCGCCTACATGACCCTGCTTGAGGAAGGGGATTTCACCATCGACGCGTACCATTTCGGCGGGTGCAACAGTGTGGCGGACAGCCTCTACCTGCGCCGGCTCATGGTCACATGGGAGGGAGACAAATGGTACAACCGGATCGGCTCGCATATGCTGCGACTTGTGGGCTTGTCCGAGTTGATTGCCACCAATGCTGCACAATTTGTGGAGGTAACCTTGCATTTGCTCCACGACGAAAGCTATCGAGCCGACCTCCAGGAACGGCTCGACCGCGCCGACCTCGACGCCACCATCTTCAGCACGGCCGACGCACGCTGTTTTCAAGACGCACTCGACTTCCTGATTGAGAATCACGATCGTCTGCAGCAAGACCCAGATCGCTCTGCAATTCGGATTCCGCGGCAACTGGGGTGACAGGAAGCCAATGCCTTGCTTGTTCGGAATGAGCGGATGGCAAATCAACTCACCATCCTGTTTGTGCATCATCGGTCGGACGATGTAACCCGCCGCCGCGTGCAACGGCTGGAGACACTGAACCCCGGCGTGCCGATTGTCCGCCTTACCTACGGCTCAAGCGACGTCTTGCCGGGCACGTTCAACGCGGCCGACGTATCCGAGTTCGCCGGCGAGAGCGGCTGGCATGCATTGGATCTGGTGCTGTACGCCTGGTACCGCCATCGGAGAGATGCACAGACCGAGGCCGAGCGTTATGTCATGGCGGAGTGGGACATGGTCTACCGCGTGTCGATGGCCGAGTTCTACAGGGAAACGTGGAATGAGGACATTGTTGGAGCGCAGGTCTTCTATTGCGGTCCGCACTGGCACTGGGACTGGTTCGGGCCGTGCCTGCCGCGTCTCCCGGCCGAAATGAGGCCGTTCGCGGCCGCTCTTGTGCCGATGGCAGGCGTCATGCTCTCGAACCGCGCGCTCGCCACGATCGCTCGAGGTCCTATACCGCGCGGCATATTCAGTGAATGCCGCCTCGCGACGCTGGCCGCGTATCATGGCTTCGACTTGGTGGAATTACCGTACGCCAAGAAAAGGAACATCACCTGGAAGCAGGATTTTGTCCGAATGGATAAGGACACGCAGGCGTACCACCCGGTGAAGCAGCTCAGCTTGTTAGATGAGCAATCGTAGTTTCACCACCACCTTGCCTCGGACTCGGTCGCAAGTGAGCGATCCCGCCCCGACTCAGTGCGCCTGGGCCGACGCTGAGGCCGCTCGCGCACAGGCAAACGCCGAGGCCAGGCCGCAGGGCCAACCTGGCCCGACACCGGATGAGGCGTGGAACGCCCGCCGAGCGATCAGCCCCGCCGAGCGAGCACTCTTCCGGGCCGCTGCGGAAAAGCACTCACCACGCCAAGGCCCACGGCCACGATGGGCGAGACCGGGCTGCTGTGGCGCTGGAGCCACCAGGCAGCCGCCCGCAGGCCGCACGAAAGGGCGCGCATCCAGCGCGATCGGGGTGCGAGCCGCGGAGCGGGTTCGCTGGGCGGCGGCTCGCGCAGCTCATCGTCTAGGCCGTTCGGGTCGTAGTCCGGGCCTAGCCCGTCCTCGCGGTCCCATGAAGGCACGTCGGACCGGTAGGCGGGCCATGCGTAGTAGGGCGAAAAGGGCGAGCTCGGGGGTGGGTCGCAAACCGAGGGCGTGAGCAGCCTGTAGACGACCTGCTGCACCGCGTCGGCGACGGTCTCGCCGAGCAAGCGCGAGACGGCGTCGCGGACCCGTTCGCGCAGGTCCTCCAGCTTGCCCTGCAGCCGGCGGATGTGGAAGGCCAGCGACCGCCCCGCCGGGTCGATCAAGGATCGAAGCGAAGGCATGATGATCCTCTACAGCTGATGAGCGATCGGGCGTGACGCAGCTAGCGGTCGAGCTGGAGCTGCTTGAGCGTGCTGACCGCCTGCTCGACCGCCTTGGCCTCGCGCTTCCTCGCCTTGAGGGCGGCGAGCAGACGCGAGACCCGGGTGTAGGCGCCGTGCAGGATGTCGCGCAGCGCCTCAGATTCGGTAATGAGTTCGGCGAGACCGCCGGGCGGGGGCTCGACATTGCGGGCTTTGTCGCGCGGCGACTCGCTGCCGCTGGAGCTGGTGCTCATGGGAGTAGTCTTCCTTTCAGGGGTTGGAAGCATTCTCGGATCGATGGAGCTGAAGCGGTCGCCGGCGATCGCAAGTAGCCGGCCGTCAAAGTAGAAAGCCGACTGCGCTTTGCCCGGCCTGGTTGCCAATGGATGAAGCAGATCGCCTCGAGCGGTCACACGTCGGTATCGTTGCCGAATCGCATCCAGTCCCTGTAGAACTCGCGACGAAGCTGACTGATGCGCGCCGGCGACACCGCATGTTTGCGGGCGACCTCGAGGGTCCGGTCACCGAGCATGAGGTCGTCCATGATCAATCGGTCACGGTCGGTACGCGTCCCGCGCCACGCAAGGAAGTCGCATCGGGAGGCGGCGTGCGGGTGTTGTCCTGAAGCGCTTCGTTGTAAAGCCTGTCGAGGCCAATGCCATTCAGCCTCTGAGCGCGCGGTGACAGCACGTCCCGTGGCTTCTCCTGACCGCAGAGGCGCCGACCGGCGTGGACACGGCGGGCAGCGAAGGCTGCTAGGGCGCCGGACAGGTCGGCGGGATCCTTACCTTGGCTCACCAGGCGCAGGAACCAAAGCCATGTCAACGCGCGCATTTCCTGTAACGCTTCTTCTTTACCCTGCGGGCACCGGATATGGCGGAAATAGAAGCGACCGTACCGCTCGATGTGCGGCAACAATGCCATGAAGCGGGCGTGCAAGGAAGAGAGAGGGAGGTGAGATCTGATGGGAGATGGCATCGGGGCTGGCCTCCAATGAGCTGAGAGGCCGCCCCAAACCGGGGCAGCCCGGTTGGGGTGAAGACCTGACGGTCGAATCCGACTGCGATCAGTGGAGCCCTCAGTCTTGGCCATAGAGTGGCCAGCGGGCTCCAGGCTCATTGCAGCAGCATTGGCAGACGGCGGGGGCAGAAGTCCGAGTACGGCAGTGATCGGGCGGTCTTTCTGACATTGGCCCCCCAAGTAGGAAATGGGGACCACTCGAGGCTCCATCGGAGAGAATCACGTCGGTAATCGCGCTGGCGGCGCTGTTGATTCCTCGCTACATCCTTGAGGGGCGATCACTTCCGGCAACGGACGTGCAGTACCGGCGCCGATCAAAACGCTTCCTGTAAACACTGGCGGCGCTCCCGGATAACGCCCGTTCAAAAAAGAGAGCCGGTCTGGCGGACCGGCACTTGGCGCTGAAATGGCGGCAGCTGGCGCAGTTTTACGACGCTGCCCTTTCCGGTCCCTCCCCTGTGTTGGGGCGACTTCCATGCCAGCGCGGATTCAGCGCTTTTCGACGATTGCGTCCGTCCGGCACCGGAAGGCCTTGCGTCTCGTGCCAGTGTCGAACGGCGTCGGTAACCGTGTTCCTGTCGCAGCCAAATTTCTCTGCGATCTCCTGGATCGGCAATTCTTGGCGATAAAACTGCATCACCTCGTCCGCAACCGCCTCGGCCAGCGTTTGCCGGGCCAGTCGACCCACCAGCTTGCGTCCGTCCGGGCTCGTCAGGCCCCGCTGCTCATGCCACCAGGCTAGCGCCTTCGCCGTCCAACTGGGTGGGCAGGCGAGTCGCTTCGCGATCTCCTTGTATTTCACTCGCGCGTCGAACAGCGCCTTCACTTCGTCGGCCACCGCGGCCCACGGCGGCGACTCCTTGAACTCCAAAGTCATTTCCACCCCGGCCTGATTGCCCGTTGTAGCCTCTGGCCCGGTGGCCCCGCCGTCGCCGAGCAGCCCGCCGACAGCCATGCGAAACGCCCCTCGGAAATACTTGCGGCGCCGGTTGGGCTGTTCAACCTCGGTCACAACGATCGAGCCGATCAACGACCGGAGCGCGTTTGCGGCAGCCGATCCTTCCTCGGTAATGACTCGGTGCAGTTCCTGGAGCTTCTCGGTCACCCATTCCTGAGTCGGCGGCGTGACCTCCCCAGGTTCTTCGCGCTTCAGGCGACAGAGGCGCTCAGGAAGTGCAACTCGCTCTTGCCGGCGTTCCGCCAGCCGCTCTCGGACCTCCGGACCGGCTCGGGCCGCCTCAATTGCGTCCACCAGGCGCGATATCCGTTGGTCGACGTCGTCCAGCGATCTTTCCACCTCCTTTTGCTCGTCTGGCTGCCGCTGCTGCCGGTCCCGCCACGCCGAAAGAGTCTCATCCAGAACTGCTCGCTGCCACGCCTCGTCGCGGAGGAGTCGCTCGCCAATAGCCTCGAGGATCATGCGTTTCGCCAGTTCTCTCGGCAGCCCGGTCTTGCATGCACACCCGGCAAAGCGAGAGCCTGGACAGTTCATGTAGCTGCCGGCGCCGGTCTTCCCGAACTTGCGACCGCAGCGGCCGCAAACGATCAGCCCCTGCAGCAAATGCCGCGGCCGGGCGGCGCCGGCGGTTGAACCGCTGAGCCGCCCGTTGGGCAGGCGCTTTTTTGCATATTCCAGCTCGTTTTCGTCGAGCATGGCTTGGGCTCGAAAGAACGTATCGTCCTCGATCAGCCGAAGATGAGGGAACTCCCGCTCAAACTTCGCGCTTTCCTCTGGGGATCGGTCTTCCTGCCGGAGTTGGCCGGTGAGCGGATTGCGGACGGTCTTCCGTACTCCCCACGGCCAGATGCCGATGTACTTGCGACTACGCAGCACGCGCTTAACATAGTCATGATGCCAGCCATCGGTCGTTGCGCGGTGGTCCTTTGGAGCTTTTCGAATCGTTAACTCTCGCGCAATCCAGTCCAGAGACCGCCGCTCATTTACAAACCACTTGAAGATGAGTCGGACCCACCGGGCTTGCTCCTCGTCGATCACGTACCGCATGCGCGGCTTGGCGTTTCTGCCGCGGCGAGTTGTCTCGCTTCCGCGTATGGGCTCCGACCCATATCCGAATCGCCAGTCACCGACCGAATAGGAGTTAAGGACTGCGTCCTCTTGGCCGCGAAGGACAGCGTCCCTGAGCGTCTTCAGATACTCGCCGTGCATATATGACCGGAAAAGGGCCATGAATTCCCAACCGGCGATCGTTGAGTCGATGCCCTCACTGACGCTGACGATCCGGACCCCACACACATGCACGAGCTCCTTTATCATCGGCAGGGTGATTACAAGCTCGCGGGCTAGCCGGGAAAGACAATCGAAGTACAAGGTGGCGAACCGACCGTTACGAGCGGCATCGAGCATCGCACTTAGACCGTCCCGGTCTAACTTGGTGCCGGAGACGGCCTTGTCGGCAAACTCGAACTCCTGCAGAATGCGATGCCCGTTTTTGGCGGCCGCGTCCAGGCATCGGCGCTGCTGCTGGTCGATACTCGACTCGTCCTGCAGGTCGGAGCTGTAGCGAGCATAGCTGGCGGCGATGTCCGATTCAGGTGGGGAGCCGCCCGAGTCCCGACGCCGCCGCTGCGCCTGCGGCGCAGATGACGTGCTAGTCCGCGACGGCAGCATCAACTCGCGCTGTGCTGAATCTGTGCTGAGATTGATGCCAAACAACGCCAAACAACCGTAAACGATCACAATCGACAGGAAACGTGGAAACCGTTGCCCGATTGTAGGTTGTGGCTTAGCATGAGATACGACATGGAGTTGCGGAAAACGGCCCGAGAGAATCCCTCCCTCTCCGCTTTCCCACCACGCGATTTCCTTCCACCGCTCTTGATCGACACGCCGCCTGACGGTATATGCCTCCCTCCCTCGCCCTTATCATTTCGCCGAACGAGGGCCCACTCATGTCGTCTCGTTACCGCCTGGAAATCGAAGAGTTGGATCAACGCATACTACCAAGCTTATCGAGTCTTGCGCCGGCCTTGACGGCGGCGCCGCCGCATGCGCTGGCTGGGCACGCCGCCGGAACCTACGTCAGCGGCTCGCACTCCGTCAATGCCGGCGAAACCGCGACGCTGAATGGAACTGCGACCCTGGCTCGCCTGGGGCACGTGACGGTGACCGGGACGATTACAGGGCCAGGGAACGTCCGCTCGGGGCACGCTTGGGGCACACTCACGTTCACCAACGTGCATGGCCGCGTAACGGTTTTCCTGCAGGGGCCGCTTCAGGCAGGCTTCTCGCCGCTGCCCAAGGCGTTCCATTACCACGTAGTGAGCGGCACCGGAGCGTATCGGCTGGTGCGCGACCAGGGCGTGCTCACGATCCTTTGGCACCCGATCAAAGTCACTCCCGTGCACGGCAGTCACTTCCCGTTGATTCACGGCACATTTACGATCTCGATTCCGAGCGGCCAGACGGTGCCGCCGAGGATCACGTCGGGAATTGACGGCGTGGCGGTGATAGGCCCGCTCTTCCCCGTGGCGCCGGCCGGCATCCCCAACAGCCTCCCGGTTCCGGGTGCCATCATCGCCATTGAGCCCGCTGGCGGCGGCGCCGTCATTGCCCGCGTCAGGGCGGACGCCAGCGGCCATTTCACGATCAAGCTTCCGCCGGGCCGTTACCGACTCGTGCCCCTTCCGCCGCTTCCCGGCGAGCCGTTTCCCCACGGGGTGCAGCAGATCGTGGTCGTCCTTGCCGGCCGTTACACCCATGTGACGGCAACCTTCAACACCGGGATCGTCTAGGCGCCATGCCTTGGGTTATTGCTTCACGAACCATGACTTGGCGCCCGTTTCGTTCTTGAAAAACTCCAGCAGCAGGTTCGCAACCTTTTGGCCGCCGAGCTTCGACGGATGCACTCCGTCCTCGGAGAGATCCTTGCGCTCCCAGGTCAGCTTGTCGGTCTTCCGCGGCGTGATGCCGTCGGCCCACAGGTAGGGACCCCATAGCAGGATCGGGCCGTCGATCGGCCCCTTCTTCTCGCGATTGATCTGGTCCTGAATGACCCAGCGGACGGCGAAGGCGGTCTCGTAAGCAAACGGCTCGGGATTCACCCGGCGGATGCCCGCGATGTTGTAGCCGCCGTAGATCCGGCTCGAGAGGTAGGCGACGCGCAGGTTCGGGAACGTCGACCGTGTGATGGCCAAACTCGCGGCGATGTCTTCCTTCACCTTCTTGGCGTACTGGAGTGGGACCGTGTCCGGCGAAGGGCCGGGCTCGGCGTGCTTGATCCACGCCACCTGGACCTGTTCCGGCGTGACGTTGGCAGCCTTCAGGCGCTCGGCAACCGTGTTCCAGGTGCCGCTGCCCCGCTTGGCCCAGCTCGACACGCCTGCCCCGCCGACGGCGCAGTTCACAAGCAGCACGTCCGGCGCTTTCTGCGGATCGCGGTCGGCGACCTCCTTGAACATGGCGAAGGCGCCGAAGGTATTCGACATGCCGAGCGAGATGAAGACTATCTTGCCGTCCTTCGCCGGCTTGCCCTGTGCATCGAGCGGCGTGATCTTCTTGAGCGCTTCCTTGGCCGCCCGCTGGTGGATCTCGGGCGGCTCGTTCTTGCCGCCGCCGTAGAGCCCGCCATCCTCGCCCTTGTAGCGATCGTCGGGCGTCATCTCCGTGAGCGGCTTGAGTCCGGTGGAGGGTTGTTCCTTTCGCTTCTCATCGCCCTGCGCCGGCTTGACCGGCTCCGGCTTCTTGTCCTTCCCCTTCAGCTCCTGGATCGCCCGATCGAGGTATTTCTGTTCTTCGGGGGTAAGCTTGTCGCCGCGCTTCGATTTCTCGTAAAGCTCTTTGACGCGATTGCGGTCGATCGTGTCCTGGCCGATCGAGACGTTGCAGGTAGCGGCAACGAGGACCAGCAATCCGCAGGCGATAATGAGGATGCCAAACGCGCGGCTTCGGTTGTTGTCTTGCATCACGGAACCCCTCTTTCTGCAGGCAACCTATCACTCAGACGCATCCCCATCGCAATCTACTCCAAAGAGGGCAGAAAACCGCGACATCATCGTGAAATGCGGTCAGGTCACGACCCCCCGGTACCTCACGGGCCGGAAAGATGGAGCATTCCGCTTGCCGCCGGGCTCTAATAGAGCGAGGTGATGACTCCTGGGGACCGACGGATGGCGCACGATCCCTTACGGCAGATTCTGCGCTCGATCGGCCGGCTCGGCGAAAAGGCGGGCGGCACGATCGGCGACGCGCAGCTTCTCGATCGCTTTGTGCGCTCGCGGGACGAAGCCGCCTTCGAGCTGCTCGTCTGGCGGCACGGGCCGATGGTGCTCGGCGTCTGCCGACGCCTGCTCGGCGATTGTGCAGACGCCGACGACGCCTTTCAGACGACCTTTCTCGTCCTGGTCCGCAAGGCAGCTTCCGTGTCTCGCGGCGAAGCGCTCGGCGGCTGGCTCTACCAGGTCGCCTACCGTGCGGCTCTCAGTGTTCGCGCAACCCGTGCGAAGCGAACAGCCCGCGAGCAAGACGGTGTCGATCGACTGATCGCCCCGCCACTCCCCGATGCCGACGATAGCGAAGTCCGCCGCGTACTTGACGACGAGATCAACCGCCTGCCTGCCCGACAGCGCGTCGCGTTCATCCTCTGCTGCCTCGAAGGCAAGACCGGCACCGAAGCGGCGCAGCTCATCGGCTGCGCGCCCGGCACCGTGTCGTCGCGCTTGACCCGGGCGCGCGAGCGCTTACGCCGGCGGCTGCTGCGCCGCGGCGTCGCCCCTGCGGCGATCGCGACCGCCATCGGCCTGGGCGGCGACGTTCTCGCCGCGCCCTTGCCGGCTATTTTGCTCGAGACCACGGTCACCGGCGCGACGCAGCTCGCCACGGGCGGCGCCACGCTGCTGCCGGCTCAGACCATTTCCCACGTGGAAGGAGTATTGCGTGCCATGTTCGTAACCAAGCTGAAATACGCGGCGTCGTTGGTTGCAGTGTTCGGAATGCTTGTGCTCGGCGGGGCATTTGCCCAGCAAGCGCTCTTCGGCCAGCCGCCGGCCGGCGGCGACCCGGAAAAGCCGCTCGTGCAGAAAGCGATCCGCCAGCCCGGCGACAAAGACCCGGCCGCGCCGATCGTCGTCACCGTCATCGAGCCGGTACTCAACGCGGCCCGTGGCAACGACGCGATGGCGCGGGTGATCGCGGCCGACAAGGTCGACCTCTTCGCGGCGGTCCCCGGCCGGCTGCAGAGCGTGAAGGTCGATATTGGCGACCGCGTGCGCAAGGGCGACATCCTGGCGGAAGTCGACGCGCCGCTCTTGAAGCTCGACGAGCAGCTGCAGCACGGCGCGGCGGAGCAAGCGAAGAGCCTTGTGCTGGAAGCGGAGGCGAGTGTTCGAACGGCGCTTGCCGAGGTTGAGATGGCAAAGAACAGGATTCCCGTGGCCAAGGCGGACGCGAAAGGCGCTAAGTTCGCGACGGACGAGGCCAAGGCACGCTATGAGCGCGAAGTCGCCGCGGGCAATACCAGCAGCGCCGCAGATCGCAGCCTCGCATTAGCGACGTTCAACAAAGCCAATTCGGACCTCCAGGCAAAAGAAGCGGAGGTGGCGATCGTCGCGGCCAACGTCACCGTCAAGGAAGGCAAGCTCGCGCAGGCCGAGGCCGCGCTGCGCACCGCACGCAGCAAAGTCGAGTCCGCCCAGCTCGCCCTCGAGAGAGCCCGAGTCATGGTCAACATGACCCGGATCGCCTCGCCGATCGACGGCGTCGTCACCAAGCGCAACGCTTTTCCCGGCGAGCTGGTCCGCACCGCCGAGTCGGGCGGCCAGGAGCCGATCCTGACCGTCCAGCGCGTCGACGTCGTTCGCGTCATCGTCGACGTGCCGGAGGCGGAGGCCCTGAAGACGAAAGTCGGCGATGTGGTCGACCTCTATTTCCCGGCCCTAGGCGACAAGCCGATCAAGGAAAAGATCGCCCGCAGCGGTTTCGCGCTCGATCCCAAAACAGGAACGATGCGCGTCGAAATCGACGTCGCCAATCCCGATCTGAAGCTGCGGCCCGGCATGCCCGGAAGAACGGAACAATGGCTCTACCCGATCTTCCAGCTGCCCGAGAAGGCGGTCGGTAAGGATGCCGAGGGCCATTTCGTCTATGTCGTCCGCGGCGGCAAAGCACAACTTCAGCGAATAGACGGACAACCCGACCCGAAGGGATTCGTCCACGTGATCTCGGGGCTCAGACGCGACGACCTTGTCGTCGCCGATCCCTCGAAGCTCAAGGGCACCGGCATTCCGGTCGAGGTGAAGCCGGCCTCGAAGTGAAAGCAGATTCCAACCACGGATGACACGGATAACACGGATGGG
>Ga0306925_10005814_pt1 | contig 11378 bp, 8 predicted proteins | sample flu12Cox44000176_FD_203755 | JGI IMG/M metagenome (GOLD analysis project Ga0306925, IMG submission 203755) | Lab enrichment of tropical soil microbial communities from Luquillo Experimental Forest, Puerto Rico - flux8day.12C.oxic.44.000.176 (v2)... | ecosystem: Environmental > Terrestrial > Soil...
AAACGCTGATTCAAAAACACCGGAGCGCCATCGAGGCCTTTTTGGAGCAGAGGACGCACGGGGTTTTGGTGTTGCGAGCGGCGGGCGAGCAGATCGCGTATGGGATGCAGATTTTGCGCGCGATTGAGACAGGTGGCTCGCCGCACCTGTTCTTGGCATTCGCGCACGACTTTCGCTCAGCGACCGATTGGGCCTCAATCGTTACGGAGCGTGTTCAGGCGAGTGAACAAGCGGCCAGAGCAGAGTTGGGTGACAAGGCGAAGAATTTGCCGGGGATACCGGGACTCTGCCTCGACACGCGGCAGGAGCCTCGACTGCGTATCGGGCAAGCTTTGGTTTACGCGCGGAATCTTCTGCAACCGGCGAGCGGCAGGAAACTGGTCTGCGCCTTTCTACCGGTGGCGATTCACGATCCGGACGGTTATGGCTGGCTCACCCGCGATCTAATGAAGCCGCGCGGCCTGCCCGCTTGGTATCACGGAATGCGCTTCATATTGCGGGAGGATACTAACGCTCCAATGTTTGCCGGTGGGCTGCCGGATTTGGCGCAAACCCACGATATCGACTTCTCGCCGCCCGTTTTGCAAGCAGCCTTGGAGCACGAGGCGATGGACCCTGGCTCATCCCGCGAGCAGCAAGCACAGGCGCTGTTTCAGCTTGCGTCACTCGATTATGCGCACGGGCGGCACGCTGACGCGGTGAACCGGTTTATGGCTGTTTTCGCCTACTACCAGGAGACCGGCAACACCGCTATGCAGAGCATGGCGCTCATCGGGGTAGGCGATGTACATCAGCTTCAAGGCAACCTGGCCGAGGCGCGGGGCTGGTATGAGCGGGCGATTCCTTCCGCCAGCGAGAGTGGCTCATTTCATGCCCTGTATCGCCTGGCTCGAAATCTCGGGCAAATTGCTTTTCAGACACATCATTTCCAGGATGCGGAATCTTATTTCGACTCCGCACAGAAACTCGCACCCCATCTCTACGATGCGGATGGAAAGGTTAATTCGTTGGAGCTGCGCGCCTTAAGCCAGATTCAACTAGCGGCCCATGAGCGCGCGCGCGCCAGTCTGAGTGAAGCTTTAGAGGCGGCGCGGCAGTTTCATAAACACGAAGACGAAGAACGGATTTCCGCCCGGATCCGAGAGCTGACTGAGGTGAGATAGCCATGGGTCTGTCGCCAATTCCATCCGCGCTGGTTCGCCGGCTACCCGCGCCGCCACATCCTCCCGCCAACCCGGCCTCGGCGTTGTCACAAGGGATTGGAAACGCGATGAGCACGGTATTCAAGCCGATTGATGACATCAATATGGCGTTTGCGAGCGCGACCAATGGCTTATCGCAAATGCTGCCCTCGTTTCCTGCGGCGACGATGACCTCGCTCGCGATTGGTCTGCCGCATTCGCACAGTCATCCACCCTTCATTCCGCTGCCGCCGGTCGGGGCCAGTTTGTTCGGTTGCAGCGTCTCCGTGCTCATCAATGGACTGCCTGCGGCACGGTGCGGGGACATTGGCATAAGCCCTACGTGCTGCGGTTTCACACCCATGTTTGAAGTGTTTACCGGGTCTTCCAAGGTGTTTATCGCGGGTATGCGCGCGGCCCGCCAGTTGGACGTGACGATGCATTGTTGGCCGGTGATGGAGTGGGAGGCGCGAGGAGCGGTAGCCGCCCTGGTGGCTGCGGCGAAAACCGCGATGATGGCGATGCTGGTGGCAGGATTGACGGCTCAGGTAGCGGGCATGGTGGGCGACTTTATCGATGCAGGAGAAGAGACGAATAACGCGGCAATGGCTCAAGCCGAAACTTTGGCGGGCACGATGATGGCGGTCCAATTGGCTGCGGATGCAGTGGCGATGGCTATGGGCGCTTTGCTGGGTAAGGATCCTGCAGTCGGGCCGCCGGTGGGAGCGATTGCTATTGGCCGCCCCAATGTGTTAATCGGCGGCTTCCCCATGCCCAGCGGCATGCAAATAGCAGGGCGCATTCTGATGGGGGCCAAGAGATCCAAGGGACTGGAAATCGAAGAAGTCGGTCCCTGTAACTGCGACTAATTTTGGGCATGACTTATTTCCCTAGCGGTCCACAATACGTAGGCGACCCAGTCAATGTCGTCACTGGCGCCAACACCGAGGTCGCGTTCGAATTCCGCCTCGCGGGTCCGGAACGCTTTCTGTGGAGGCGGTATTACAACAGCCGCGACTGTACTTGGCAGCGTGCCCTCGGGTGGGGGCACACGCATGAGTGCGACCATCGCCTGAAATTAGATCTCGACGGGATTCTCTATAGCAGCCCAGCGGGTGAGCGCATCGAATTCGAGTATCTTTCCCAGGACGGCCAGACCACCCGCAATGGCGGTTATCGCCTGACCCGTTTAGAAGCGCGGATCTACGAACTGCGGTTGCCGCGTTCCCAAGCCCGTTTGACGTTTTCCTTCCCATCTGACTCCTTTCGAGGGGGCGCATGGACCGCCTACCTTACGCAACTGAGGAATGCGGACGGCACGCTGCATTTCGAATACGACGAGCGCGGTTTGGCACAGATCCGGCTAGGACCGACGAGGCACATCTCCGTTCTGTCGGATAGCTCCGGCCGGCTAGTGAGTCTGACGCTGTTTGACGAAGCCGAACGCAGCCCGCAAATGTTGATCGCTTATGCATACGACTTCGCCGGCAATTTAGTGGAGGGAACGGATGGCTACCAGCATCGTTTTTCCTTCGAGTACGACGAACATAACCGGCTGGTGCAGAAGACGGACAGGCGGGGCTATTCGATGCTTTTCGCATACGACGGCGAAGGCCGCTGTATCCGAGCGGGAGGCGAAGATGGCGTAGCGGAAGCCCGCTTACGCTACTTGAAAGAAGAGCGCCTGACGATAGTGACGGAAGCCGATGGAGGCGAGTGGACATACTTTTTCAACGAAACCGGCCAAATCACGATGATTCTCAATCCAGTGGGAGGCGCGCGGCGCTTTGAATTTGACAAGGCAGGGGTCTTGCAGTCTGAAACTGATCCGCTCGGGAACGTGACCAAGTATGTCTACGACAGCGATGGGGAGCCGATTGCGAAGGTGAACCCGATTGGCGTCCGTTACCGCCTGAACGACACCCCGCCACCGCCGTACCGTCCGCATCGCGTAGCCAGTTCCGCTTACCAGTTCGAGTTTGGCGACTCGGCGTTTCTGCCGTCGAACACGCCTTCGGACACCACCTCTTCATTTTGGACGGACGCGAGAATTCCGGGACACATAATTCGTGGGTTATCGGAGCCGCTGCCAGAACGGCTGAATGCGGTATCCGATGCATTTTCCAAACGGCTCAAGGAGCCACTAGCGACGGGCCAAGCACGCCGCTGGGCCTATGACGCGAACGGCAACACAGCCCGCTATCGCGATTTCTCAGGCGCGGATTACTTTTTCGAGCATGCGTCGTGGAATCATCGCGTGCGCGATATCGATCCCGAGGGGAACGCGGTGCAATACCGCTTTACCAAGAGAGAGAAGCTGTCGGCTGTCATCGATGGCGGAGGGACCGAGCAGCGATATTCGTACAACACGCTTGGCGAGGTTTCGGAGGTGTACCGGCACGGCGAGTTGCTCGAGATGTACGAATATGACCCAGCGGGAAACTTGGTGCAGAAACGCGATCGGAACGGGACTGTTCTGCTGCGGTTTGAAATTGCACCAAGCAACCAAATTGGCGTGCGGCATCTGGCGTCAGGCGATTCTCACCAGTTTGAGTACGATGCCGAGGGACGCATCTTACACGCGAACTCGCAAGCTGGAGCCGTCCAGTTCGCGTACGATGGCGCGGGCCGCCGCATAAAAGACGTGCGCGACGGTCGCGGCGTGGAGCATCGTTATTACTGGGATGGCAGCGAAACGTTTGTCTTGGGTCGATTCAAGGTTCAATACGCGCGTCGTTCAGACGGGAGCATCCGTGTCACAAGTCCGGTTGGCGACATACACAGCCTTTCCTCCCCGCGTCCAAATTTGTTGTTACGAGAGCATAGCAGCGGATCTTGGGAATATATACGATTCGACGATAGAGGCCGTGTTCACACGAAGGTGGCGCAGCAAAGGCAGACTACTGGGGATCGCTGGGTGCGCAAGTACCAGTGGTCTTCCGACGGCGATCTGCTGGCGGAGGAGGATAACCATCTGGGAAGCCACCATTGGGAATATGACCGGGCACACCGGCTGAAGAATGTCCGGCTGCCGAATGGGAGCTATCAGAAGTTTGCCTACGATGGTGGAGGAAATCTTCTGGAGGCACCCGGACTGGCGGGAGTCAGCTTGCGCGAGGGCAACCGCTTGGCGACAGCAAATGGCGCGCACTTCGAATATAACGAGCGCGACCATATCGCAAGGCGTGTTGGACTAGACGGGACGTATAGCTATTCTTACGATTCGCGCGGCATGTTGGCGAGGATCGAAAAGAACGGCGAGCCGTACTTTGAAGCATCGTACGATGCGCTGGGAAGGCGCGGGCGCAAGACCGTTGCTGGTCGGACTACGGAATACTTTTGGGACACCGACCGGCTGGCAGCGGAGGTTGACGCGACCGGACGGTTGCGGGTTTATGTGTATTGGGATGCGTTGGCGCTTTCTCCGTTCCTCTTTGTGGACTATGCATCGGTGGATGCGGATCCTGCGAGCGGATCGACCTATGTAGTGTTCTCCAATCAGCTAGGGGCTCCGCTAGTAATTGAGGACGCGAAGGGCCGGATTGTTTGGCGGGGTTCCTCTGCGGCGTACGGAATGGTGCACTTGGATGCGGTGACATCCGTCGAGTACAATCTGCGCTTTCCAGGACATCATTTCGACCCGGAAACCGGTCTGCATTACAACCGGTTTCGGTATTACAGTCCGGAGCTCGGACGCTACTTGCAGTGCGACCCGGAAGGCATCCAAGGCGGCCTCAATCTCTATGCGTACACCAGCAATCCGCTGATTGCCGTGGATGTGCGGGGATTGATGTGCCCACATGGCTACGATGACGAGACAGAATGCCCAGTGTGCGAACCAGGCAGAGATAAGGACTTCGCGAACTCCCCACTTCAACGCTATCTTGCAGACTTCACGCCTTCAAAGACCGTGGAAGAATTGGTCGGGGATCAAGCTAGGGAGCCTGCGGTCGTCGCCGACATGAGGTTGGAACATATCGTGGACGGCGAGGTCAGAACCAGACTGGACGGAACAAAGTATGGAGTTGGTGGGCACTATTCACGCTCTGGGAATGTAAGAATACGTCAGGTCATAGGTGGACCGGATGCCAACGGTGTAACTCAAGCGTATATTTCGGTGAGAGATCCGGCAACTGGCGGCTGGGTGCAAAAGCAAGCTCTGACTAGCCTTTATCCTGCCGATTGGAGTCAACGCGAAGTTCAGACGCAACTTCAAGAAGCATTCCTGAATTCATCTCCTATCAATGCAAACCAGTGGGAGGGGAGGTCTCCAAGCGGCGTTTTGATAAGGGGGTATTATAGCCAACCCGATGGAACGGCCAGCACGGCTTGGCCGGTGTATGGAGGCTAAATTTATGGAAGCTGTAATTCGTCCGCGTTGGTCTAAGAACCGTTTCGATCTTGATACTGCAGGGTTATCTGTTGGGGCAAGGGAGATTGCTTCATGGCTTTCAGATGACGTGGGTACAAAAGATAGTGCAGACGAGTGGATTAGAAGATTTGAACCATTAGTTCGGACGGGCGGACGCGGCTATATGGGAACAGGTAACGCGCATAATGTTGGGGCTATCAGCAACTATATATTTTTGGAATGTGAGTTCGTGGAAAATCAAAAGGTTCTCGCGAACGTTAAGGATCTGATCCTCGCATTGATGGCTTATAAGGAATTTTTGTCCGTCGCAAAGACTACACCGGGAAATGAGCCTATGCCATTTGAGGTTCGGTATGAGAAGGAAGGTGAAGCTGCTTTACGATTTTATCTGGATGCGGGAGGACGACTTGGACTTACCCAAGAAGAAATCGACGAAGACACTAAAGAAATGAATGAGTAACGACGGAGTATTTTTAAGAGCGGAATTCCTGCCAAGGCAATACGCGGGCCTTTTGTTGTTTTTGATCGTCTTCAGCCGAGATGTATCCTTCTAACGGCCCACTACTCCAACAGCGAGAACGAATCGCCTGTGCTGAGCGTTCACATTGCTGACCAGCGGATGCGCCTGGAGAAGCCTCAGTCCGGGTCATGTTGATGCGCAAGGATCTGTGCCAGTTAAGAATTTTCTAATGCGAGCCAGCTTGTGTCCCGGCGAGTAGAGTAGAGTAGAGTGCCCTCTGAATCCGCCGATAACCCCAACTGCGGTTCTCTTCCGCCATTCGAACCACCAAACTCTCGAGTTCTTTTGCGGTTCGCGGGGTCACGGTCCGTGCTTGTCGTGGCCGTCGTATTTCGGAGCGATCAGCTTACGATGGAAGGCCAATAAGTTGTCCGGCGTGACTGGGGTGGCCACGTCGGACAGATGCTTGGGGTCCAAGCCTTTAGCTCGGACCGCTAAGCAACGGCGCTGGTCTTCGTTGAAGCGTAGTCGACGATTCCCGAGCTGCTCTCGCAAAAACTCGATTTTCTTCTCGCCAGTACTCGATCGTCTGGTGCTGGCGCTGGTTCATCCCGCCGGCAATGGCGACCAGGACGACTGCAAAGGATCGAGCATTCTCGGCATGTTCTTCTGATTCTCGCAACCCACACTCCACTTCCAAATCGATTGTCAGTCAATTGGTCAGAATATTCGGGCCATACGGCATGAGGTTCCCGCAAACCGTGAGAGTTATTTCGTCGGCCACTGGCCTCGATTTCTGAAATCGTTAGGACGGGCAGGTGTAATCTCGTTCCGCCATCCCGTACCGAGGCGAACGGCATCCGGTGTTCTGATTAAACCTCGCCATTGTGACACTGTCTCTCAATCTCCCGATGATTGCAACATTCGTGCCGCGGGCAGTGCTGCTCTTTGGACAAAGATGGGTGTGGCCGTAGCATCGAACAAGTGCACCACGATTTCGTTTCAATATTCGATCCGGGAATCTGATCGCACTTTGGGCCCGCAGATGCCAAACCTCAGGCGGTCGCACGAGCGAAAGAGCGTTATGATCGCTTGCTAAAGAGCGCCAGGCGCGCGATGGTCGGCGATGCGAAACTCGCAATGCCGGACCTGACGGACGGCGTCTCGTGAACTTGTTTAGATCCCGGCTACTCCTGAATTCCAATCGCCATCAAGCCATGTGCCTCTGCTGCGATCGCGAGCGCACGGTCATGGGTAGCCATGACCAGTTCAGCGTCTTCGGATTCTTTCCAGAGCAGCGCGGTCGCTAAGTGAATGGCATCGAGAGTCCCTAGTTCGGTCGGCATCGGTTGCGCCGCCCGCTCAAGAACGGGCGAAGTGATTTCAACGATTTCAAGGGAAGCAATCATTTTGAGGACCGTGGCACGACGGCTTGCTACCTCAGAATCGGTAAGCTTTGCCCGGACGCGGAGGCGATCGAGCGTCCGCAGACTTTCGACGGCGATCAACGCGCTCGAAATACCCGTGTGAATATCGCGCCACTCGCGCAAGGCATCGGGTTGCCCGAGAGCGAGACGGAGCAATACCGACGCGTCTACGTACGCGATCACCGATGCCCCTGGCGCTCTTCCATCAGCAGCTCCACAACGTCCATCTTCAACGTCATCGGCTTGGGAAGTTGGACGCGATTGGGCGGCGGTGTGCCTGGTGTGGGCTTTCGAATACGCAATGCACTTTTCTGCCGAACCGGCACGATTTGGGCAACTGGCGTGTCACGGTCAAGAACGGATATCGTCTCGCCACGGCGTACCGCCCGGAGGTATTCGCTCAGTCGTGACTTGAGCTCGGCAATGCCAACCTGCCTCATAGTCACATTATGACCAGAAATAGCCATATTGGCAACCCGCTTCAATGACTTAGGAATCGTTCCGACTAAATCGAGGCACGTTCACCTTCCGGGTGAACGGCTCGGCCGCATCGAAGCAATTTTGTATGAGAATAGCGGCAATTGCTTTTTCAAGCAGCGAGGCTACAACTGGGTGTTCGAAGAGGGCATCTGGTCTATCACAGCCTGCACAGTTTGGAAGAAGTTCACGAGCTGGGCGGATGGGCTGCGTGCGACAACCCTCAGCCTTCGGACATTGGCCCCCAATTTATTGCGCTATCGCCAGGTTCAGTTCCTGCACAATGACCAAGGCGCCATTGGCTGTTTATATGTCGAAGTACCTGATGAGATAGTGCTGGAACTAGACAGATTGCTGTCAGATGCGCCGGAATTCGCGCCGACGCCAAGATCGGACGCGCGCAGATTCATGTAGATCCGAGCACCCGCAGGGTAGTCTCTTTCGCTGTCTGACCGTATTCTCAATCTCTGACTGTAGGTTTCACAGCATGTGAGAGTTTGAAGGTGGAACTGTAAACGAATGCGTTTCAACATGAACCCGCTGTTTCTGCTGGGCTAGGAACATGGGCGATCCCACCACGGTGGTGGATTAGGTAAACAAGTTGCGGCAGTGCTTCAGTTTGTCGCGGGTGGTGTCGATCGGGATCGCGGCATGCTGACCCACCACCCACCCGCAGATTGACCAGCTCAAAGCCCATCTGCCGGTGGGCTGGATCACAGCTTTGACCAGATGCCATTCGCGGTTTGCTGGCGGAGGGAGCGTTACAACTGTCGTTGTTGCACGAGAAGAACCTGGTGGAGATTCAATCGTCGCACTATCCCGGGGAGCGATTGATGGTCGGAAATAAGGCCGGCTTCAGGAGCAACTCGGATGCTCTCTCGAAGGTTACTTGGCCTTCCTCCTCTACCCAGAGATAAGGGTCGCTGTAGTCATTCAGCACAACTCTGATCTTCTTAGGGGATTCGGAGGGAAGGGTGTACACGATCGCGAGTTTCTTCGAATCCAGTTCAACGGTCAGAAGGGGTCCGGGCTTGCCCCGCCAAAACACGTCGATCTTAGATGGAAGGACGCGGGTAGTGGCCTTTCTGTTGCTTACTACGTTGAATTTCTCGACATCCAGAACAAGAGCATCCACCAAATGCTTCCACGCCCATGGCACGCCATCCAGGACAACATCTTGCCGGTGCACTTCCTTGGCCAGAGAGGACTCTCGGACGACGTCCTCCTTTCGCCTCCGCTCGAGCTCTTCGTCTATCCAGCTCATATTAAAGATCTTCCGCATTATATACCACATGCGAACGAAACGCCGCTGCTGATTTCCACTCTCTGCGGTCAATTCTCCCACCGGAATCCATCCGGGCTTGCTGGGATTTCTCTGATGTTCCACCGAAAGACCATTTTCCCTTTCACTGGCAAATTACTCCTTCTCCGGATTTGGCCGAAAGCGCGCTCTGAACTGGATTAACTTTCCGGGAGTTGGTCAATTCCAAGTAAAGCCGAAAGGGAGAGGCCGTCGCTCGCAATGCAGTAGCGCTTCACTCGGTAAGCAGGAGACTGCTAATGCTCGTTTCTCCTTTGCTTCTCTAGCGCAGACTTTGCTATCGTTGGCTCGCAGTCAGATTCGTTATGAAGCAACTGCAGCCTGTCATCTGGACGAAAGGTACCTTCTTAGCTCCTCAGCATTTGCAGGTGCAGGACCGGTTCATCGAGGATACGCTGAATTTCCGCCTGCAGGCCCTCAAGTTTTGCCCTTGGGGTTTTAGTGAGCTGGCTCTAAATCAGGAACTGCTGACGGAAGGGCAGCTTGCGGTATCTCGCGCGGCCGGCATCTTTCCCGATGGCCTGCTGTTCGATATTCCGGCTGCGGATCCGCCACCGCCGTCGAAGGCACTGGCAGAGTTCTTCGAACCCAACTCGACCAGCCTCGATGTGTACCTTACCGTTCCCGACTTCCGACAGCGCGGAGTGAACATCGCCGCGGCGCCGGATGGTAGCAGCCGCTTCGTAGTGGAGGTGACGACCTTTCGCGACGAAAACACCGGCTCGGGCGACAAACCGCTGCAGATAGCACGCAAAAACCTCCGTTTGCTGGCGGAGAGCGAGAACCGTGAAGGTTGCTCAGCATTACGGGTGGCCAACGTGGAGCGAACCGATGCAGGCACGTTTCGCCTGAACCCGCGGTTCATCCCGCCGCTGCTCAAGATAAGCTGCAACGAATATTTGATGGGCTTGCTGCGGGGATTGGTCGAGGTCATGTCGGCTCGAAGCAGTCAACTTGCCAGCACACGGCGGCAGAAAAACCAAAATTTGGCTGATTTTACCGCCGCCGACATCGCGAACTTCTGGCTGCTGTACACGGTAAATTCGTATTTCCCACTTTTTAACGAGCTCTTTCAAAACCAGGACTATCATCCCGCGGAACTGTATTCGGCCATGACTTCCTTGGCAGGTTCGCTCACGACATTTTCGCCGAGGTTGCGCCCGCATGACTTGCCCTTGTACGCGCACGATGCCCTGGGACCGTTGTTCGCCGACCTAGATGAGAAATTGCGGTCGATGCTGGAGACCGTCGTTTCTCCGAATCTGGTCTCGCTGCCCCTCAAGCTGACCAAGACATCAATCTATGCTACCGCGCTGCAGAACGAGAAGTATTTGCGGGACACTCGAATGTATCTTGCCGTGAGCGCTGAAATTAAGGAAGAAGCGATCATCCGCGACGTACCGCGGCTGGTGAAGGTCTGCTCGGCCACCCACATTGAGCATCTTATCAAGCAGGCGTTGGCCGGAATCCACCTCACGCACCTGTCAAGTCCGCCGAGCGCCTTGCCGGTCAAGCTCAATTATCAATACTTCAGTCTGAATCAATCTGGGGCGGCATGGGAAGCCGTAACCCGTGCCCGTAACCTTGCTGCCTACGTACCCGACGATTTTCCCAATCCAAAGCTGGAACTGCTCATCCTGCTACCGCAGGCGGGCCCGAACCAGGTTGGGTTCAACGTCTGAAGATGAAATAAAGCACGAGAAGAACTGCCAATACGAACAACCCATTCAGGATGAGGATCATCGCCCAAGGTGTCCCGGTCGCTTTGGGCGCCGAAGTTGGCACCACCGGTGGGGCAGGTACTTGCGCTTGGCCGCCGCCAAACGGGAATTGGGGTACAAGCGGGGACGGGATGGCTGGCGGTATGGTCGGCGGCGCCGCATTTGCTGACCCAGAGCTTTCCGGCCGCCCTGCGGTTGGAAATGATTCTCCCAAGGCGCTGCTCCTTCTAACTCCGCCCGCGACTATTTTGGTGTATTCGCTCGGACCGGCGGGTGTCGATGAACCAAAAGCGAACCCCCTCTCCTCGGGCGAGAAAACGCGAGTCGCACCGTCGGATTCGGAGCGAAACGAGAATCGCAAGTCGGCGCCGCTCGCTGCGGCCTTGTTCTGGAAAGGCGGCGGTGCAGGAACGTCTCCG
>Ga0306925_10005817_pt1 | contig 11376 bp, 8 predicted proteins | sample flu12Cox44000176_FD_203755 | JGI IMG/M metagenome (GOLD analysis project Ga0306925, IMG submission 203755) | Lab enrichment of tropical soil microbial communities from Luquillo Experimental Forest, Puerto Rico - flux8day.12C.oxic.44.000.176 (v2)... | ecosystem: Environmental > Terrestrial > Soil...
TGCAAGCTAATTACAACCTGATGCTTTGCTACACGGGCCTGGGCGACGAAAAGAGCGCTGATGAACACAAGGAACGCTACCTGCGATTTAAGGCCGATGAATCTGCTCAGGCACTGACTGGCGCTTACCGGCAATCTCATCCGGAGGACAACAACGAGCGGCAAGCCATTCATGAGCATGTGAGCGTCGGGCTCGGGCCGGAATTTTCCGCCAAGTCCGCTGGCGCGAAGACCGCCCAGAGCGCTAAATGGAAGAAATCCTCAACGGGCGCGGGACGGTAAGTATCCTCGTTAGAACCAAGGAAAAGGGAAAGCATACATGACCTGGATCAAAACGACTCGCATGGAAGATGACGAGCAGCTGCGCAACGCGATCATGGAGGAGCGCAAGCTGTATCCGGCCGAGTATGCGACGCCCGTGCCGAGCGTGTTCAGCGGCGTTGAGAACAGCATCGTCGGGTCGCACAGCCTATTCCCGGAGGTCTTGTTTCACGCCTTCAGCACGTTTGGTGCGCTCATGTCGCCGGAATTGCCTCTGCGCCGCGACCAGCACGAAATGATTGCCACAATGGTTTCGGTCACCAACCGGTGCTTTTATTGAATCGAATCGCACGCAGAGTTTCTGCGTCGGGTCACACTAAATGACGAGATGGTGGGGGCGTTGCGGAAGGACTTTCGCACGGCACCGATCAGCGAGCAGGACAAGGTGATGCTTGAATACGTGGTGAAACTTACCCGTGATGCAACCCAATGCCGCCCGGAAGATCACAACCAGCTCCGAAGAGTTGGTTTTGACGACCGCGGCATCTTGCAGATCACTTTAATCGCCTCGTGGTTCAACTACATCAATCGAGTCGCCGACGCGCTGGGGGTCGGACGCGAAGCGAAGGTAGAGAGCGCGTGAAAAGAGCAATCGCGTTGTTGGCGCTGCAGCTGAGCGCGATGGGAATTTTCGCTCAAGCTCCGAAAGGTCCGGAGGAAGCCGCTGGCATCACTTTTCGAGATATTACGCAGCGGGCCGGGATCCATTTTGTGCACAACAACGGGGCCTTCGGTAAGAAATACCTGCCGGAGACGATGGGCCCGGGAGTGGCATTCATCGACTACGACAACGACGGATGGCCGGATATTTTTCTGGTGAATGATACAGACTGGCCAGGGCGCCCGTTGAAACACAGCACCCCAAAGCTGTATCACAACAACCACGATGGGACATTCAGCGACGTCACGCAAAAAGCCGGCCTAGACATCGAGATTTTTGGCATGGGTCTGGCCGTCGGCGACTACGACAACGATGGCTATGACGACCTGTTCATCTCCGCGATGGGGCAGAGCCGTTTGTTTCACAACAACGGCAACGGGACGTTCACCGATGTCACGCAAAAAGCCGGCCTGATGGGAGCAAAGGAGTTCAGTACCAGCGCGGCATGGGTGGACTACGACAAGGACGGCAAGCTCGATCTGGTGGTTGCCAATTACGTGCAATGGTCTTTGGGCGGCGATTTGTATTGCACGCTCGATGGAAAGAGCAAATCGTACTGCACGCCCGAATCCTACAAAGGAACGGCCGTGCGCTTGTGGCACAACCGCGGCAACGGCACGTTTGAGGATGTGACCAAGAAAGCCGGGCTGGGGGATGCCACTTCCAAGACTCTCGGCGTCGCGCTGCTGGACTACGACAACGACGGCTGGCCGGACTTGCTCTTCTCGAACGATACGCAGCCGAACAAGCTTTACCGGAACAATGGCAATGGCACCTTTACCGAGAAGGCGGTCGTGGCCGGCGTGGCTTTCAGCGAAGACGGTGTGGCGCGTGCCGGGATGGGTGTCGATGCCGTGGATTATGACCGCTCAGGCGCTACCAGTCTGCTGATTACGAATTTTTCGAACCAGATGCTTTCGCTGTATCACAACGAGGGGAAAGGGCTTTTCGTGGATGAAGCGCCGCGTTCGGAGATTGGCCGCGCTTCCCTGCTGACACTCGGTTTTGGCTGCTTCTTCTTTGATTACGATCTCGACGGCTGGCCGGATATCCTCATCGCGAATGGACACATCGACAGCGACATCCAGCGCGTGCAACAAAACGTAAAATATGCAATGCCGCCGCATCTTTTCCGCAACATGGGAAAGGGCGATTTCGTGGAAGTCACCAGAAGCCTCGGAGCAGCCTTCGCAGCGCCGCGTGTCGGTCGTGGAGCCGCCTACGCCGATATCGGCAATCGCGGCCGGTTGGACCTCCTGTTGTCGACGAATGGCGGCCCTGCCTACCTATTCCAAAACGAGGCCAGTGGAACAGCTCGGACGAATAAGAGCCTCCGGCTAAAACTCGTGGGCACAAAATCCAACCGTGACGGAATCGGAGCAGTTGTGAGAGTGACTGCGGGCGGTGATTGGCAGTCGCAAATGCTGCGAAGTGGGTCGAGTTATCTTTCCGCCAGCGAACTGGTGTTGACCTATGGTCTCGCTCAACACGATCAAGCCGATTCGGTTGAGATTCGGTGGCCGTCAGGGCAGGTCGAGAAGCTTTCGAACGTGGCCGCCGGCCAAACCATCACGGTCACCGAAGGCCAGGGTCTAACTTCCAGCCGGAAATACGGGACGCGCTAGGCGGAGAGCCGCAAGGTTGCTGCAAACCCAGAAGTCCTCGGTGAGTTCCCTACGACCGATGAGCTGCAATCAAGGCCTGGCCGAGGCTGATGCCACCGTCTCCGGCGGGCACTTCCGTATGAAAGTACACTTCGAAAGCGCGTTCGCGCAGCGCGCCCAAAAGCATCCCGAAGAGAAGTGAATTCTGGAAACAGCCTCCGCTCAGACAGACGCGATTCAATTTGCTGGTTTCGCGAATTTTTTCCGCCAGCTCTGCGAAAAGCGTTGCAAGACCTCGATGAAAGCGCCGGCTGATATCTCGTACCTCAGACTTGGCTGAAAGATCGCGCAGCAGCGCGCCGAAAAGCGAGCGCGTACCGATTTGCCAGCCCGACCCTTCGGGAAGAAGATCGAGCGGGTAGGAACCTTCGTCGGTGGATTCGAGGCCGGCCATTTCCAGCTCGATGGCCGCCTGCGCTTCGTAGTTAACGCTGGAGCGAACGCCCACGAGGGCGGCCACGGCATCAAAAAGGCGGCCACAGCTCGACGCGCGCGGCGAATGGATTTCGCGGTCGATCATCTGCAAGACAATCTGCAGGCGGCGGGGATCCAGTGCCTGCACAAAAGACAGGTTCAATCCGTTGAGTTCCTTGCCGTAGTGCTTCACCAGATAGCTCACTGTCATGCGCCATGGTTCGCGAATCGCCGCCGCCCCACCGGGCAAAGGAACATATTCGAGATGCGCAGCTCTTTCGAAAGCCCTGTAATCGGCCAGCAAAACCTCTCCGCCCCAGATGGCACCGTCCGTCCCGTAACCGGTGCCATCGAGCGCAATGCCGATGACTTTGCCGCCGAGATGATTCTCGGCCATGCAGGAGGCGATGTGCGCATGGTGATGCTGCACGCCAATCAGTTGGACGTCCTGTAGACCGAGCGCCCATTTTGTCGAGAAGTAGTCCGGGTGAAGGTCGTAGGCTACGATCTTGGGTTGCACTTCGAGAATGCGCTGGAGATGCTCCACCGCTTCCCCAAAAAATTTGTAACTTTCGAGATTTTCGAGGTCCCCGATATGCTGGCTGAGGAATGCCTCGCTGCCACGAACCACGCAAATCGTGCTTTTGAGTTCTCCACCCACGGCGAGAATCGGCCTCGATTCCTTCTCAAGAACAACCGGCACGGGCACGAATCCGCGCGACCGGCGCAATTGCTGGACCTGGCCCGAAAAGACACGCACGACGGAATCGTCGCAACGGCGCACGATCTCCCGGTCATGCAGCAGGAAAGCATCGGCAATACCATGAAGCCGCTGCACCGCCTCTTGATTGTCGATGACGATCGGCTCCTCGCTGAGATTCGCGCTTGTCATGACCAGCGCATCAAATCTGCTGCTCAGGAAAAGCAAATGATGTAGCGGGGTATACGGCAGGAAGACGCCCAGGAAGCGGTTATGCGGGGCAACCGTTTCAGCGATGCCGTTGTTATGTTTTCTCGGAAGAAGCACGATCGGCCGCGCATAGGAGAGCAATTGCCTTTTCTCCGGCTCCACCAAATCACAGAAGCGTTCAACATCTTCCAGGCGCCGGAGCATGACGGCGAAAGGTTTTTCCACGCGCTCCTTCCGTTCACGCAGGCGGTTCACTGCCGAACCGTCCTTGGCGTTGCAGGCGAGGTGGAATCCCCCGAGACCCTTGACGGCAAGGATCCCGCCCTGTTCAATCAACCGACCCACTTCGCGCAACGGTTCGACGACATCCTTGCGTGAACCGTCTGCCGACCAGAGCTGAAGCTGAGGGCCGCAATCCCAGCAAGAGTTCGGCTGCGCGTGAAACCTGCGATTGGCCGGATCATCATATTCGGCTTGGCAGGCTCCACACATCTTGAAGGAAGCCATCGAGGTCCGCGAGCGGTCGTACGGGATGTCACGGATGATCGTGAACCGCGGACCGCAATTCGTACAGTTAATGAAGGGGTAGCGGAAGCGGCGGTCGCGCGCGTTCATCAACTCGCGCAGGCAGTCGTTGCAAACAGCCACATCGGGAGAAATGAGCGCCTTGGTCGGGGCATCCAGCCGGCTCGAAAGAATGCGAAAGACCGAATCACTTTTAGGCTCTGCATCGAAGGGAACAAACGCGGTTAGTTTTGCTAATGGAGGAATTTCTTTCGGGAGCCGCTCGAGAAAACGCTCTACACTTTCGGAATCGCCCTGCACTTCAATGCTTACGCCGGCCGGGGTATTCGCGATGAAACCTACCAGATTGCATTCATTCGCCAGTCGGTAAACGAAAGGGCGAAACCCGACGCCCTGCACGATGCCGGTAATCTCGAGGGCTTTGCGTACAACGTCGACTCGAGCTGCTTCTGCCATTATGGAATTATCGCAGAGTCTCGAGGAGGACGGGAATCACTCGCCAGGCTTGCCTCGATTTTGTTCCGGAAGCGCAGGAAGGCGACGAGTGATGCTTCACGAACGGAATGCGGCCAGAGCGAACGCCGCTCTTCTCTTCGATGGATGGGACTTTACCCGGAATCGCCAGACACATCTTGGTGTTGCTCTCCGGTAGGTCTTGAAGAAGCTTTGCCGAAGTGCCGTGGCCCGCTCGCCCGTTATGGCCTGCCGCTCAGCTTCAGAAATTCACCAAAAGCCATGTCGTGGGAAGCCATATGAGCCAGCAGCCAGGCGCGTAATTCCTTGATTAGTTCCAGGCCAAGTATTTTTTCGTCACGGAAGACCTTCTCGCGGATCTCGCGCAACTTCTTCATCAGTCGCGTGTGCTCTTCCATGTGGGCTTCGTAGCCTGGATAGCTGTGCAACCGCATAACCAACTGTTCGGATAGAAAGTGCAGGTCGGAGAATTCGATGAATTGCTCGAGGACGAGCTTCATGGATGCGAAGTTTCCTCTGTTTTCAACCGCCGCAGCGAGAGAATCGAGCATTTGCATCTGCACATCGTGCTCGGCTTCGACGACCTTTTCTGCGACTCTCAGCGAGGCTGCCTGTAAAGTCTCATTCATGTTTCACTCCTTCGGCAGATGCGGATGACTCACATTCCTTCCGGAGTGAGTACGAATCGCGCAACCCAGACAGACATCAGACGAACGAACGGTCCCAAAGACTCAGAGCGCATCCCATCAAGTTCGAAGGGCACCTGGAGTTCCAGTCCGAACGTCGGGCGGAACTCTTCATTCTGCTGATAAGAAAGCCGGTTAACAAAGGGCGATCCGCGCTCGTGTGTATTTGTGCGCACTCGCCCGCGTGCTTGCCATCACCCGCTGCGTGCTTTCACCACACCTTCAGCACCAGCGGTTCATGATTCATCTTTCCGCGAGGTGAGCCTCGTCACGGCTCCTGGAAGCCTCCCGGATCACGCCTCCGTTCTCGCTTGGGGCAATACTCTCCGCAGAGATGACGGGTTTGGGGTCGCCGTGACCCGCCGCTTGCATGCCGGCTTTCTCCGTCAGCCGGAACCGGGACACACGTCATGGCAGCCGCCGACGATGGGTGTGCTATCGTCTCCTTTCTCGCATGTTCTCTCAACGGACCAACTGGAAGCTGTCTCCTAACCGGTTTGCTCAAGCCCTTGAAACGGCCCGCGCTTCAGGAGAGACGATTCTTGACCTCACAATTTCAAATCCCACCCAATGCGGTTTTGCGTACGAGAACAACACCATTCTTCAGGCGTTTCATAACCCAGCCGTACTCTCCTACAATCCCCAGCCGAAGGGGCTTCTTTCGGCGCGCGAACAGGTGGCGCGTTACTACCACGACGACTATCACACCGCAATCGATCCAGAATCCCTGGTTCTCACCACCAGCACCAGCGAGGCTTATTCCTACGTTTTCCGTCTGCTTTGCAGCCCGCACGACGAAATCCTGGTGCCCAAGCCGAGTTATCCTCTTTTTGATTTTCTGGCTGACCTCCAGGACGTGGCGCTGATTCCGTACTCCCTCGAGTACGCGCACGGCTGGTTCGTCGACTTCCGTTCGGTTGTTTGTGCGCTGACACCCCGCACGCGGGCCGTTCTTCTGGTTCATCCGAATAATCCGACAGGGTCTTATGTGCGCGAGGAGGAATTACTGCAGTTCAATCAACTGTGTCAGGAACGGAATCTCGCACTGATCGTGGACGAAGTTTTTCTCGATTTTCCTTTTGATGATTCGCCTCGAAAGACCTTCGTCGCAAACCGCGATTCTCTGACCTTTACCCTGAGCGGCCTTTCGAAAATCGCCGCACTACCCCAAATGAAAGTCGCGTGGGCGGCAACAACTGGACCTCAGACCCTGGTCCGCCCGGCTCTTGATCGCCTTGAAGTCATTGCGGACACCTTCCTTTCCTTGAACGCTCCAACGCAGCTGGCGTTTCCGGCGCTCCTCGCGCAGCGTCATTCGCTTCGACCGCAACTCCTGGAACGCATTGGGAGCAACCGCTTGTTCTTGGAGTCTGCCATTGCCCGGAAAAACTCGGTTCAACTGCTGGACGCAGACGGTGGCTGGTATGCGGTCCTGAAAATAGCCGGGGATCGCTGCGACGAAGACGTGGCGATAGCGCTTCTACAGAAACACCGTGTGATCGTCCATCCCGGTCATTTCTACGACTTTCCTTCAGAAGGCTATCTGGTGCTGAGTCTGATCGCGCCCCGGACGGCATTTGAGCAGGGAGTCGAGCGATTGCTCGGCTTGCTCTAAAGAGCAGCCGGGCCTGTGGTCCCCCCAAGACGCCGTGTCCCAAAAGCGGCATTTCTGATTGTTTTCTGGCTGCGCTTGCCAAGAAGAGCGTTAGCCAGCGCGGGCAAAGGGTTTCATTCTTCGCGCAAAGCGACGAGAGGATCCACCCGGGTGGCACGCTGTGCGGGAAGGTAACAAGCGAAAAACGCCACGGCAGCGAGAATAGCTGAAACAGCAGCGAATGTTGTTGGATCGCCCGGCGCAACCTCGAAAAGCATGGAACGGAAAACTCGCGTAACCACCGCAGCCCCGACGAGACCTGCGGCCATTCCGATGACAACAATCTTCATCCCTTCTCGCAAGGCCAATCGCAGGATGTCCAGGCGCTGCGCGCCGAGCGCAACCCGGATTCCGACTTCGTGCATGCGCTGGCTGAAGGAGTAGGACATCACACCGTAAATGCCGACGGCAGCGAGCACCAGCGCCACTCCCGCAAAGACGCCGAGAAGCTCAAGAGCAAAGCGCCGCGCAGCCACCGACCGGGCGATGATTTGATCCATCGTGCTGATGCTGTGCACCGGGACATTGGGATCGACACTTTCAACCTCGTGGCGCACCGCTTCCCCGAGTTGTTCGGCGTCGATCCTACTTCGCAGAAAAACCACCGCATTGACCGGCGCAAACTGTCCCAAGGCAACATAGATGTGGGGAACGCTAGGAGCCTCAAAACCGTCCGATTTGATATCGCCGACCACGCCAACAATCAAGACCCCTTGCACGCCTCGTCCAAATCCAAACTTAACCTGTTGTCCAACCGGATTCTGATCGGGCCAATACCGCCGTGCGAGAGTTTGGTCGATCACGCCGACCGGTTGTGTTTTGTAGGTGTCAGAGTCGGTGAAATTTCGCCCCGTTAACAAAGGAACTTCCATGGTGCGGAAGTATCGCGTATCGACCACCGCAATGTCCGCAATCGGGCCGCGCTCGGATTCCGCCGGACGCCCTTGTATCGAAAAGGGGGAGTAGTTTCTGCCGGAGTTCATCGGCAGAGTGTCGTTCCCTGAAATCGACGCCTGTTCTACCCCTGGCAGCGCAGACACGCGGCGAAAAACCTCGAGAAGAAAGTCGGCGCGCTTCTCCTCGACACCATAAGGATCGGTGGCTGGATTGTTGGATATGGGAATCCAGATTTGTAGTGTAGCCAGGTGCGCGGGATTGAATCCGGGACGCACTTCGAGCACGTGCCAGAAACTTCGAAGAAGAAGGCCAGTACCCGCCAGCAAGACAATCGCTAGGGCCACCTCGGTTACGGCAAGAACCCGTGAAAGTCGGGTGTGGCGTCTGCTAAGCCCCGAGCCGCGGGTGCCTTCCCTCAGGTTCTCAACCTGGTTAGGATTCGCAGCTTGAAGCGCGGGCACGAGCCCGAACAGGACGCCCGTGAGTATCGACAGCAGCAAAGCGAAACAAAGCACGCCGGCACTGAGGTCAACTTCGTTGAGCCGCGGGGTATCCGCGGGAGCGAGGCTAATGATCGCGTTCTTCAAAAAGAAAACCGTAACCAGGGCAAGAACACCGGAAATGAGTGACAAAAGCACGCTCTCGGTCAGCAGTTGGCCCACCAGTCGTGCTTGACTTGCGCCCATCACTAACCGAATCGCAACCTCACGCCGACGCCCAGAAGAACGCGCCAAAAGGAGATTGGCGATGTTCACGCAGGCGATCAGCAGTACAAATCCCACCGCTCCCAAGAGGATGAACAACTCCGTGCGCTGCGGGCCGACGAAGTCGTCTTTGAGCGGAACAAGCCGTACGGCCCACTTCGCGGCTGAAGGATACTCGCTTGGATACTCGCGGCTGAGTTCCGATACGTAAGAATCGAGCCGCGCTTGCGCCTGCTCGACCGTCAGGCCAGGCTTCAGGCGCGCAATCGCTCCCGGAATCATCCTCTGTGACCTTACCGCGGGAACAGGAAACGGAAGGCCGTTGAAGCCGCTAGCGACCCAGACTTCCACATCGCTATCGAGAGTCCGGCCCGGGTGACGAAAGCCCGCGGGCATCACGCCGACAATCGTGTACATGTCGCTATCGAGGCGCATCTTCCGCCCGATGATCTTGGGGTCTGCCCCGTAGTAGCGGCGCCAAAAACCGTTGCTGATCACGACGGGCTCCATGAACCCCGGTGCGGCATCCTGAGCCGTATAGACGCGACCAAGTTCCGGCTTCGTTCCGAGCAAAACAAAGTAACCCGGACTGGTGACGAGACTCTCGGCGCGGACCGTTCGATCCCCACCGCCGACTGCCGAACTGCTCGGCGCCACGGCAGAAATGCCCTGACACACGCCCGAGTGATCCTCCAAATCCCAGAGCTCAGGTGCTGACATGCCAACATCTTGGTCGTTCGGGCCACGAAGATCGTCAAAGACGCGTACGAGCTGCTCAGGGTGTGGGAAGGGTAGCGGCCGCAGCAAGACGGAATACACCACGCTGAAGGTGGCGAGATTGGCACCAATTCCGAGCGCAACGGTCAGCACCGCAACGATCGTAAACCCTCGGCTTTTAAGCAACGTTCGGACCGCGTAGCGCAGGTCTCGGACAAATCCGAACACGGTTTCCCCCGGGCGCGTCTTCGTCATGGGGCAGACGCGAAGATTCCTTGCCTTATATGGACGAGCAGACCGCGCCATTGTTAGCACCGGAATCGCAGCGCCGGCACGCACACGGGGTGCACCGCTCGTGAACCCCGCTTATCCTTGTTTGAACCGCACCCGGTTCCTTCCCCGATGCTAAAATCACAACGGCCCGATTTCGCTCCTGCGGGAGTGATATGGGTACGAAGATTCAGAGTCTCTCAGGGAGAAGCCCGCTGCTTGCGTCTATCGAGCATTACGTTTTCCAGAAAGCGATACTGCCGTGGTCGCAGCGGAGGGCCTTATTTCTTGAAGCGGCAACATTCCTTCGGGGCGGCCCATTACTCGGTACGAATCGCCTAGGTGTCAGGAGTACTCCTCGCGCATCGCTAAATACTTGATCCACCCATGTTCATGGCATAAGCTCTCCCTCGCGGTCAGCCGGCCGACCACTAACATGGATGGGTAGAGTGCAGAGTTCCGGCGGAAGGTCATCTCCGATTTGCGGGCAAAGGATCTCACGCGACAGTTGCTATTACTTTCGGCCGTAATTGCAACCCAATTCTGCGCCAGCTGCGCGAGACAGAAGCCCGAGGCCGAATATCGGCCCACAACGACAATCAAGGACCTCATGGATGGCATTATCGATCCGGCCGCGGACACCATCTGGAACTCCGTCTCGACTACGATAACCATGAAAGGCAAGGAAGAGAAGGCGCCTCACACCGACGACGAGTGGACTACGGTTCGCCGGAGTGCCCTGCAGCTGCTCGAAGCCTCCAACCTGCTTCTAATTCCTGGCCGCCATGTTGCGAAACCTGGCGAGCGGAACGAGCAGGGCATAGAGCTCCAGCCGGACGAGATTGAGAAGTTAATCAATCAGGACCGCCAGGCCTGGATCGCATTTGCACATGGTCTTCATGACGCCGCGACCCTGGCGATCAATGCGGCAGATGCAAAGGACGCGGCGAAGGTGCTGGAAAGCGGGGAGCAGATCGACAACGCTTGCGAACGTTGTCATCAGCAATACTGGTATCCGCACGCTGCCCGGTCCAGCGGCAAATGAGGGTCGCTCAATGACTTGGTAGCAAAACCGGGACTGTCTCTCGGGGTCAAAAAAACCCGCAAAAACTTAGAATCCGTCGTTTTTCCAACCGATCTCGGGCTTTCCATGGGCTTAGAAGCTTTTGGCCCTAGAAAAGCCCCATTTCGCCCTTTGGTAAAACCAGTAAAAACCTAATCCCGCAGAAGTCAGGGGGCGAGTCGGGAGAATCAGAGGACTGACCACCGAGTACCACCGCGCTTCTCGCCGAGGCTGGGGATCCCGGACTCGCGGCTCAAATACCGACCTTGAAATGTTCCTTCACCACCGGCCGGTCGCTGTTCGGTGAAGATAGCGATGCAGATACACGAACAGTATCACCGTGCAGAAAAGCACTGCACAACCAACGACGGCCCAATCTGGCAGGTCGGGTTATACAACTGCTTAGAGAACACGCAA
>Ga0306925_10005818_pt1 | contig 11375 bp, 6 predicted proteins | sample flu12Cox44000176_FD_203755 | JGI IMG/M metagenome (GOLD analysis project Ga0306925, IMG submission 203755) | Lab enrichment of tropical soil microbial communities from Luquillo Experimental Forest, Puerto Rico - flux8day.12C.oxic.44.000.176 (v2)... | ecosystem: Environmental > Terrestrial > Soil...
AAGTCCCAGAATCCGATCGACAGCCTCACCCCGCGCCGTGAGTAGCAGTACCGGAATGTCGGATTGGTGGCGAAGCGCTTTGAGTAGCTCGAACCCGGAGCCACCCGGGAGCATCACGTCGAGAATGATGAGTTCGTGATTATTCGTGAGCGCCGCCGCCAAGCCACTGTCGTGGTCGTATGCAGCGTCGATGTGGAATCCCTCGGCCTCGAGAAAACGTCGTAGCAAATTGACGAGCGCGTGGTCGTCGTCGATGATGAGCAATCGATTCACCAAACTCATTTTGCCTTTTCCCAAGAGTGCTTGCGGTGAAGAATTGTTTCGCGTTGTATTGGGTGCCTTCACAAAACTTAACCTTCCTTCACCCTCTCTTAACGGCAGGCTAGGCAGCCATTACAGTCTAATTGAGGTGGGGTCTCATATTATTCTATCTGGCACGTAGAGGTGCCGAACTCCTGGCGTCGAGTATTTATCCCCGCACTCCCTGTTGAACGCCAGTGTGGAGGAAATCTTGAAAGTTCGCGCAATCCCCAAAGCGGCCCTCAGCCTGGGTTTTGCTTTGCTACTTTGCGGTGTACTGGCGAGCTGCAGCCGCGGCCAGAAGAACGCTAAGGCGAGCGGGCCGCCGCCGGCGGTGCCCGTGGGAGTGGCTACGGTCAAGCAGCGCGATTTTCCTGTCTATCTCACCGGTTTGGGCTCGGTGACGGCGTTTAATACGGTTTCTCTGAAGACACGTATTGACGGCCAGATCACGCAGGTTAACTTCGTCGAAGGTCAGGACGTCAAGGAAGGGGAACTTCTAATCCAGATTGACCCACGGCCCTACCAGGTGGCGCTGGAGCAGGCGCAGGCTAATCTGCAGCGCGATGAGGCGCAGCTGAACAATGCCAAAGTGCAGTACGAACGCATGAAGGCGCTTTACGCGGGTGGCGTTATCGCGAAGCAGGACCTCGACACGCAGGAGGCGTCGTTCGGACAGTACGAAGGTACGATCGCGGCCGACAAAGCAGCCATCGACAATGCCAAGCTGAATCTTGCCTATACGCGCATTACCTCGCCAATCAACGGGCGCATTGGATTGCGGCAGGTGGATATAGGGAACTACGTGACGGCGGCGTCCGGTTCGTCGATGGCGGTGATCACCCAGATGCACCCGATATCTATCATCTTTACCTTGCCGGAAGACCAACTACAGGCCGTGCGCGAACGGATGCAGAAGGGTACATTGCAGGTAGATGTCTACAGCCGCGACGACCAGTCGAAACTTTCGACCGGTAAGTTGCTTACCATCGATAATCTGATTGATCCAACGACCGGCACGGCGAAGTTCAAAGCAGTGTTCGAGAATCCGGACAACAATCTTTGGCCGAACCAGTTCGTCAACGTGCACCTGTTGCTGGAAACGCGCAAGGACGCAATCACCGCGCCGGTGAGTGCAATCCAGCGCGGGCCGCAAGGGACATTCGTGTATTTGGTGGATGACGGCAACACTGTCGAAGTCAGACCGGTTCAGTTGGCGCTGACGCAGGGTAACACTGTCGTCATCGCGTCGGGACTGCAGGCTGGCGAACGTGTAGTCACCGACGGGCAGGAAAAGCTGCAGGCCGGAAGCCGCGTGACGCCTCAGGCACCTGCAAAACAGCAAACAACCGGTACTGACACTAGCGGGACATAGCCATGAGTATTTCGCGGCCATTTATTTTGCGGCCCATCGCGACTTCGTTGTTGATGGCAGCCCTGCTGCTGGTGGGCCTGGTCGCTTACACACAGCTTCCTATCTCAGCCCTGCCGCAGGTCGATTACCCGACAATTCAGGTGGTCACCTTCTATCCCGGAGCGAGCCCGGAGGTGACGGCCTCGTCGATTACTTCGCCGCTGGAGCGTCAATTCGGGCAGTTGCCGGGGTTGAATCAGATGACGTCGAGCAGCTCGTTTGGTGCCTCCGTGATCACCCTGCAGTTCGAGCTGGAGCAGAACATCGACGTGGCCGAGCAGGAAGTTCAGGCGGCCATCAACAGCGCGGGCACCTTCCTGCCGGCAGACCTGCCGACGCCACCGATCTACAGCAAGGTCAATCCGGCCGACGCTCCGATCCTCACGCTGGCCATGACGTCAGACAGTCTGCCTTTGTACCAGGTGGAAGACCTGGCCGATACCACGTTCGCGCAGAAGATCTCGCAGTTGCCGGGCGTTGGCCTTGTCACCATCAGCGGCGGACAGAAGCCGTCGGTTCGCATTCAGGCCAACCCCACGGCCCTGGCGTCGTACGGCATCAGCCTCGAGCAACTGCGAACGGTTATCGGGCAGGTCAATGTTGACCAGGCCAAAGGGCAACTGCAAAACAATCGGCAGGCATATACCATCAACGCCAACGACCAGCTCTTCAAGCCGGAGGAGTATGCCAAAACCATCATCGCCTACAAGAGTGGTAATCCCGTACGGCTTTCCGATGTAGCCACGGCGATCGAAGGACCCGAAAACACTTATCAGGCGGCGTGGATGAATACATCGCCGGCCGTGATTCTGAACATCCAGCGCCAGCCGGGCGCCAACATTATTAAGGTCGTCGACAGCATCAAGCTGCGCTTGAAGCAGCTGCAGGCGAATCTGCCGGCGTCGGTGAAAGTTCAAATCCTTACCGACCGGACTAACACCATTCGGGCCAGCGTAGCTGACGTGCAGTTCGAACTCATGCTCACCGTCGCGCTGGTTGTGATGGTGATCTTCCTTTTCCTGCGCACGCTCGCGGCCACCATCATTCCCAGTATCGCGGTGCCCCTGTCACTGGTAGGCACATTTGGCGTGATGTATCTACTGGGCTATTCGCTCGACAACCTGTCGCTGATGGCCCTGACCATCTCCACCGGCTTCGTAGTGGACGATGCGATCGTAATGATCGAGAACATCTCCCGCTACATCGAAGAGGGCTACACACCACTGGAAGCGGCGCTCCGCGGTTCGGGACAGATTGGTTTCACCATCGTATCGCTGACGGTTTCGCTCATCGCGGTGCTGATTCCACTGCTGTTCATGGGCGACATCGTGGGACGGCTCTTTCGCGAATTTGCGGTGACGCTGAGCGTGACAATCCTGTTGTCTGCCGTCATCTCGCTGACGCTGACCCCGATGATGTGCTCGCTGTTGCTCCGCCAGCGCGACGAACAGCAACAGAGCCGCTTCTACAACGCCTCCGAGCGGGTTTTCAAGAAAACCATCGCGTTTTACGGACGCACGCTGCAGTTCGTGCTGCGCCATCAGACGGTGACCCTTTTGGTAACCATCGGTACTCTGGTCGCGACAGTGTGGATGTACATCATCGTGCCCAAGGGCTTCTTCCCGGTGCAGGACACCGGCGTGATCATGGGGATTTCCGACGCGCCTGAAAGCGTATCGTTCGCGTCGATGGTGGAGCGCCAGCAACGGCTGGCGGCGGCTGTCCTGAAGGATCCCGATGTCGTCAGCTTGTCTTCTTTTATAGGAGTCGATGGAACGAACACGACGCCGAACAGCGGTCGTGTGCAGATCAACCTGAAGCCGAAGGACGAGCGCAGCGCCGACGTTTCGACCATCATCAAGCGTCTGCAGCAGGAAGTCGCCGGCGTGGAAGGTATCACTCTTTACATGCAGCCGGTGCAGGACCTGACGGTGGAGGACCGCATCAGCCGCACGCAATACCAGTTCAGCCTCGAGGATGCCGACCAGAACGAGCTGAAGATATGGACGGCGCGGCTGCTCGAGAGGCTGAAAACGGTTCCGCAGTTGCGCGACGTTGCGACCGACCAGCAGAACCAGGCGGCGGAGGTCAATGTTGTGATCGACCGCGACACGGCGTCGCGCCTCGGCGTCTCGACCTCGGCGATCGATAGCACGCTCTACGACGCCTTTGGACAGCGGCTGGTCTCCATCATGTTCACCCAGTTGAACCAGTACCACGTCGTGCTGGAAGTCGGGCCCTCCTTCCGGGTCGATCCCGATTCGCTGAAAAGCATTTACGTTGCAGGGACCAGCGGACAAGTGCCGCTAAGCGCGATAGCGCACTTCGAGACCGGAACCGGTCCGCTGGCGCTCAATCATCAGGGACAATTTCCAGCGGTGACGTTCTCCTTCAACCTCGGTGGACGATATTCGCTGGGGGAAGCAGTCGCAGCCATCAACGTTGCTGCTGCCGAGATTGGCATGCCGGCGAGCATTCAGATGCGCTTCCAGGGAACTGCCCGCGCGTTTGAGGCGTCACAGGCCAACGAAGGCTGGCTGATTCTGGCGGCAATCATCACCGTGTACATCGTGTTGGGCGTGCTATACGAAAGCTACATCCATCCCGTCACGATTTTGTCGACGCTGCCATCCGCCGGTGTCGGCGCAATCCTTGCGCTGAACATCTTCGGTATGGACTTGGGCGTGATGGCGCTGATCGGCATCATCCTGCTCATTGGCATCGTGAAGAAGAACGCCATCATGATGATCGATTTCGCGCTCGAAGCCGAGCGCAAGGAAGGCAAGGCTCCCGAGGAAGCAATCTACGAAGCCTGTCTGCTGCGCTTCCGTCCCATCATGATGACGACGTTCGCCGCCCTGTTCGGTGCGATTCCGCTGGCGCTCGGGTCAGGCACGGGTTCTGAGCTGCGACGTCCACTGGGCGTGACCATCATCGGTGGACTGCTGTTCAGCCAGTTGCTGACGCTGTACACGACCCCAGTTGTGTACCTCTGGTTCGACCGCCTGGGTGCGGCTTTCGAGCGCCTGCGCGCGCCGAAGCCGGCGGAAGCCACGGGAGACTAGCATGAACGTTTCCGGCCCGGCGATTCATCGGCCCATCGCGACGGCGCTTATGACCATCGCGTTGTTGCTGGCAGGGGCCCTGGCATATTCACAACTGCCGGTCTCGCCGCTGCCGCAGGTGGACTTCCCGGTGATTTCGGTCGGCGCGTCGCTACCGGGTGCCAGTCCGGAGACCATGGCATCGGCGGTCGCGACTCCCCTCGAGCGCCAGTTCGGACGCATTGCCGCCATCAATCAGATGACGTCGACCAGCCAGCTTGGTTCGACGGCCGTCACTATGCAGTTCGACCTGAACCGCAACATTGATGCCGCAGCACGCGACGTGCAAGCCGCAATCAACGCGGCCCGCGGTTTCCTGCCGACAGATCTCCCGAGCAATCCGTCCTATCGCAAGGTCAATCCCGCCGATTCTCCGATTCTAATTCTGGCCCTGACCTCTGACACGATGACGCAGGACCAGATGTATGACGCCGCCGACTCCATCCTGTCGCAGAAACTGGCCCAGGTCCAAGGTGTTGGTCAAGTTTACGTAGGCGGTTCCTCGCAGCCGGCGGTGCGGATCGAGGCGAATCCGAACATCCTCAACAAAATGAATCTTGGCCTGGAAGCGGTACGCCAGGCGATCATCAGCCAGAACGTCAACATCGCCAAGGGGTCGTTGCAGAGCGGCGACACGAGCATGGTCGTGTACGCGAACGATCAGCTCAAGAGAGCTGCGGACTATCGTCCACTGGTGATCGCGTATCGCAACGGAGCACCCGTTCGGCTGGGCGATGTTGCCGACGTCCAAGACTCCTATAGCGACACGCACGTCGCGGGACGGTTCAACGGCAAGCCCTGCGTGATGATCATCATCTTCCGCCAGCCGGGGGCGAACATCATCGCTACCGTCGACCGCGTGATCGATCAGTTGGCGTTCCTCAAAGCGTCGATGCCGCAAGGCATCAAGCTCGATATCGCTCTCGACCGCACCACCACCGTGCGTGCCTCCCTGGCGGACGTCGAGCGCACACTGATCATCTCTGTCGTTCTCGTTGTCCTGGTTGTGTTCGTTTTCCTACGCGAAGTTCGCGCCACCGTAATTCCCAGCGTCGCCGTCCCGCTGGCGATTGTCGGTACGTTCGGGTTGATGTACCTGATGGGCTACTCGCTGAACAACCTCTCGCTGATGGCGCTGACCATCTCGACCGGCTTCGTCGTCGACGACGCGATCGTGGTGCTGGAAAATGTGATGCGCCACGTGGAAGCCGGCATGAAACCGTTTGAAGCTGCGCTGCTCGGTTCGCGCGAGATTGGCTTCACCGTGATGTCGATGAGCATTTCCCTGGTGGCGGTGTTCATTCCCATTCTGCTGATGAGTGGCCTCATAGGGAGGCTCTTCCATGAGTTCGCTATGACCATCAGTTCGGCGATCGCGATCTCGATGGTGGTCTCGCTGACGACCACGCCCATGCTCTGCGCGCACTTCCTCAAGCCGCACGGCGTGAAACACGGCATGCTCTATCGCGCAAGCGAGGGCGGCTTCGTGCGTTTGAACCGCGGCTACAAGCGGTCGCTGGCATGGGTATTGCGGCATCAGTTTCTGATTCTGCTCATTGTGCTCATCACCGTCGGCGTAAACGTCTACCTCTACATTGCCGTGCCCAAGGGATTCTTCCCGCAGCAGGACACGGGGCGCATGAGCGGCACGATCATGGCCGACCAGGACATGGCGTTCGCCGGGATGCGCGACAAGGTTGCTGAGTACATTAAAATCGTCAAAGCCGATCCAGCCGTCGAGAACGTCATCGCATTCTCAGGCGGCAATACAGCGTCGAATCAGGGTCGTATGTTCGCCACCCTGAAGCCGCTGAGCCAGCGCAGGGTCAGCATCGACCAGGTCATTAATCGTCTTCGTCCCAAGACCTCGGTCGTGCCGGGCGCTAGCTTGTTCTTCCAGGCAGCGCAGGACTTGCAGATCGGCGGCCGCTTCGCCAACGCCCAGTATCAATACACTCTCTCCGGCGAGAACCTCGAGGAATTGTATGAATGGGCTCCGAAGCTGACCGAGAAGTTGAAGACGATTCCCATCCTGAAAGACGTCAGCAGCGATCAGCAGGTTAGAGGCCTCCAGCAGACGGTGATTATCGATCGCGACACGGCATCGCGATTGGGGATCACGGCGCAGCAGATCGATAACGTTCTTTACGACGCCTTTGGACAGCGCCAGATCTCGACCATTTATCGCCCGTTGAACCAGTATCACGTGGTGCTCGAGGTTTCGCCGGAATATCAGCAGACGCCCGATGCGCTTAAGAGCGTGTACGTCATCACCAGCAGCGGCGCACAGGTGCCTCTGGCTTCGTTTGCCCACTTCGGGCCCTCGACGACATCGCTCGCCGTGGCGCACCAGGGACAATTCCCGGCAGTGACGATTTCATTCAACCTCGCGCCCGGCGCAGCCTTAGGCCAGGCAACCCGGCTTATCGAAGACGGCGAACTACAAATGCGTTTCCCGGCGACGATCCATGGCAGCTTCCAGGGCACAGCCGCGGCGTTCCAGGATTCGCTCTCAACCCAGCCGTTGCTGATTTTGGCCGCGCTGGTGGCCGTGTACATCGTGCTGGGCATGTTGTACGAGAGCTACATCCATCCCATCACGATTCTGTCGACCATCCCGTCCGCCGGCACCGGCGCCTTGCTCGGACTCATGCTCTTCCACATGGAACTGAACGTAATCGGGCTGGTGGGCATCCTGCTCCTCATCGGCATCGTGAAGAAGAACGCCATCATGATGATCGACTTCGCCCTCGAGCGCGAACGCCAAGGCAAGTCGCCGCTGGATGCTATTCACGAGGCCGCTCTGCTTCGCTTCCGCCCGATCATGATGACCACCGCGGCAGCACTGCTCGGCGCTGTGCCGCTGGCATTCGGTCGCGGTACGGGCTCTGAGTTACGGCGCCCACTGGGCATCGCAATCGTCGGTGGTCTCATGGTGAGCCAGGTTCTGACGATCTACACCACTCCTGTGGTCTACTTGTACATGGACCGACTGCAGGCGTGGTTCCTGTCGATCCTGCCGTGGCGGCGCAAGCAACTAGAGAAGAAGGACGAAGTGCCCGTCTTCGCGGACTAAACGCTCCCTCGGCGACTTGAAGCGATAAAAACGTATCTAGCGGTTGTCCGGATTCGGACACGTTGATCTCGCTCGTGGGCAGAAGCCTTTGTAAGCGCATGCTAGCCACATGATTCCGCAGGACTTATGTTGTTGCTGATTGGCAACCGGTCTGCACTCTCGTAATACTGAACCGTCATGTCACAGGCAAACGAAGAAACTCGAGTGCTGATTGCTGAAGACCAGGAGCACGTGCGCGAAGCGCTGGCGATGTTGCTGCGCGGAAGCGGATATTCGGTCCTGCTGTGTGCTTCGCCGCGCGAAGCGTTGGATACCGCGGCCCAGGGATCGTTCGATCTGGCCCTCGTCGACATGAATTACCGGCGCGACAGCACCTCTGGGGTTGAGGGACTGAACCTCATCGAGTCACTACGCCAGTTGGACAACACGCTCCCTATCGCCGCGTTGACGGCGTGGGGCAACGTCGATCTCGCAGTGAACGCCATGAAGTCGGGCGCGTCGGACTTTATCGAGAAGCCCTGGCGCAACGACGCGTTGCTCGAAAAGGTTGGGTCACTCACAAAACGTGGACGCGAGGTGCGGTCCGAGCGCCGCATCTCGGAGTACGAGAAGCAGGATGCGCAGCAGGTCCAGATGCGGATCGTCCCGCCGCGGCACATGGTGGCCGGTGATGTGGAGATCTTCGGCGAGAGCCTTCCATTCGGCACCGTGGGTGGAGATTATTTCGGCGTATGGCAGCCTACACGCGAGTCCTTGCACTTCTGTGTCGCCGACGTCTCGGGCAAGGGTACTTCAGGAGCGCTGATTGCGGCCATGCTGCATGCTTCCGTCAGCACTCTGGCGGTCGCCGACGGCGGTGCGGCGAAGGTTGTTAGCGAAGTCGAGGCGATTCTTCGCGAGCAGTTGGGCGACGAACACTTCGTGACCATGTTTTATGCGGTCCTGGACGTCGCGAGCCGCTCTCTCGAGTACGTCAATGCAGGTCATTGCCCGTCGATCCTGCGTAGGGCGCATGGAACCGTCGAGATGTTGGAGAGTACGCGTCCGGTATTAGGCCTGCTAGGCAAGCGGTCCGCAGGAGCGGAGCGAATCAGACTGAATTCCGGCGATTGCTTGGCGCTCTACACCGACGGCATTACCGAAGCTGCCAACGCAAACGGTGAGGAATTCGGAACAGACCGACTGCGTGCTTTGTTGTCAGCGGATCGCGCCTCGGGATTGCAGGCGCAGCACGCGCAAATCCTAGAAGGCGTACGCCGGTTCGCGAACGGCAAACTCGGAGATGACGCAACCTTGGTGCTGGTGTCGGTGGCCGGGGGCGCAGATAACGTTGCCGTCGTCCGCGACAGCCACGCGGTGGTATAGCTCTCCTTCGGTTTTGGTTCGACACCAGTTGCAATCTTCCCAATAACGCTGCGGCGAATCCAAGGAGAGTGACCTCAGGCGTCTAGGGAGGCTGCTGCAACTCGCTGGGCGCGATGCTTAGCCACAGCTAGCGCTGCGCTGACAAGCCCCTTATTCTTGTCTTTCCGAACGGGCTTCAGCACGCGAGGGATCTGCATTTTTGGAATCTATCAGCAGCCTCTCGCGCCGGTCGCAAGCTTCAACCGGGACTCGACCGCTCGACGCTTGCGGGAATATCCTTTGGCTGTTTTATCAGGGACCGGCCTTGCAGGCTGCTGAAAGGAGTTAATCTTTTCCCTGCGTCGTATCAGGGCACGACTTGAGTCGTGCCGATAAGCCGTTCATTTCGAATCCCGCAGGCGGACTTTAGTCGGTCGGCGGCCTGGTGTCCTCTCCGCGAGCCTCTGTAACGCATTCCGCTCATGCCACCAATCCTGAAACTGCCCACCATCAAAGCTCACTCAACACGAACCCAGATCGCAACGGTCTGGGCCCGCCACTTGTTTCCGACAATCGTAAAGACGACACTAATCGCATGCAGCGCAATTCCGACGCGATCGTGCTGGGAGGCGGTGCAGCGGGCCTGATGTGCGCCCTCACCGCAGGCCAGCGCCGACGGCGCGTGGTCGTGCTGGAACACTCTGATCGCATTGGCAAAAAGATTCTGATCTCGGGCGGAGGCCGCTGCAACTTCACGAACGTGCACTGCCGGCCCGAGAACTTCCTGTCAGCCAATCCCCATTTCTGTAAGTCGGCCCTTGCACGCTACGCGCCCTCCGATTTCATCGCCCTGGTCGAAAAGCACCGCATTCCCTATCACGAAAAGAAGTTAGGCCAATTGTTCTGCGACGGCTCCGCTCGCGCCATAGTGTCCATGCTGGAAGAAGAATGTCGCGCTGCGCACGCGGAGATCCTCGTTGGGGTCTCGGCCCGGGAACCGCGCCGCGCCGACGAGTTTGTGGTTACGACCGATCGTGAAGAAGTTTCGCGCCGCGGCACTCGTCGTCTCCACCGGCGGATTGTCAGTTGTGAAGATGGGTGCCACCCCTTTCGGCTATGAGATCGCCGCCGGTTCGGCGTGAAGCTGCGAGAGTGCCGCCCGGGTCTCGTTCCCCTGACGTTTGATTCACAAGCCCGCCAGCGTTATTGCGACCTGGCGGGTGTCTCAGCCCAAGCTATTGCCACATTTGGTCGGCAACGCTTTCGCGAAAAGATGTTGATCACCCACCGCGGCTTGAGCGGCCCGGCCATCCTGCAGATTTCGTCCTACTGGGACTTAGAGTCGCCAATTGCAATTGACCTCGCGCCGAATACCGACATTACCTATCGCATGAGGCAGGGCTCGGCGGGCCGCGATCTGAAGGCTGCAAAGTCGGCATTTCGTGCCGTGCTGCCGGAACGGTTTGCTGATCGCTGGGTGGAACTCCACGCTCCACAGCGCTGGACGAATTCGGCGCTGGAGCAGTTGGAACATGCCGCGCATCACTGGGAGATAACGCCATCCGGCACAGAGGGCTACGACAAAGAAGTCACCGCGGGCGGAGTCGATACCGATGAGTTGTCGGCGAAGACCATGGAGTGTCGCCATGTTCCCGGTCTGTATTTCATCGGAGAGGTGGTCGATACTACCGGACAGCTCGGCGGGTTCAACTTTCAGTGGGCCTGGGCCTCGGGATTCTGCGCCGGACAGGCGATTTGAAAAAGGAACTCGCAGTGCTCGCTCAGCCCCCCGGGTGCCCCGCTTTCGTGTATAGCCCACCGTTTGCCCGTATTTGGCAAACGTGGGAGTCGAAGACTCTCCCGGAGCCCGCCGAGGCGCCCGAACTTACGGCATATGAAATGGTTGCGAGTTGCCGAAGCTGCGGCCCTTGAAGGTATCCTCTGTCGTCGCTGCTGGAAAAATCCTTAGATCGGACAACCCGCATCGCGCACCGGAAGTTTTCATTCGCACCTGACTAAACATTTCATCCTGCGTTTCATTGATAAACTACGGACGCACTCGTTTGGGGTAATCACAAACGAGCAAGCGGAGCGCCGTGACCGGTTCCAACAACGCAATTGTCGACATTCAAAAGCT
>Ga0306925_10005821_pt1 | contig 11373 bp, 12 predicted proteins | sample flu12Cox44000176_FD_203755 | JGI IMG/M metagenome (GOLD analysis project Ga0306925, IMG submission 203755) | Lab enrichment of tropical soil microbial communities from Luquillo Experimental Forest, Puerto Rico - flux8day.12C.oxic.44.000.176 (v2)... | ecosystem: Environmental > Terrestrial >...
AGCCGCTGCGGAATATCGGGATTGATGCTTCGCACCGGAACAGGTGGGCGCGTTAAAACAGCTTCGATGATAACGCCGCCTGTGCCACCGCTGAATGCCTGGCGTCCTGTGGCCATTTCATAGAGCAGGAGGCCGAGCGAGAAAATATCGGTGCGCGGGTCGAGACCATCTCCGCGGACCTGCTCAGGCGACATGTAAGAGGGCGTGCCGCTGATGATTCCAACGATGGAATTGGAATCCGATGGATCGCTATCGGAATCCGCGCCGGTTGAGGCGATGCCTTTGGGAACAAGTTTGGCGAGGCCGAAATCGAGCACCTTCGCTCGCCCGCGCTTGGTAACGAAAATATTTGCGGGTTTGATGTCGCGGTGAATAATTCCTTCCGCGTGCGCCGCCTCGAGAGCCTCTGCTATCTCGATGCCCAGCTCGAGCACTTCGTCGAGGGGAAGCGGCCTTCCGTGGACGTGGCTGCGCAGCGTTTCGCCGTCGACGAATTCCATGGCGATGAAAGCGCGGCCGTCTTGCTCTCCGACATCGTAGATGGTGCAGATGCCCGGATGATTCAGAGCGGATGCGGCGCGCGCCTCGCGACGAAAGCGGTCGAGCGCCTGAGGTGACTGCGCCAGCTCTTCAGGGAGGAATTTCAGCGCCACCGCGCGCTGGAGGCGGCTGTCCTGGGCTTTGAATACGACGCCCATGCCGCCGGCGCCGAGTTGCTCGACAATGCGGTAGTGCGAAATCGTCTGGCCAATCATTGTCCGGCCCACCATCGTTTGGCTAACCGTTGTCTAGCGAACCGTTGTGTGGCCAACCGTTGTACGTGACCGATCATGAGCAGGCAAAGCTTCAGGCGAGCCGCAGTCTGGACTACATCGTTTGATCGTCGGACCCAGCTTCGGCGAACGATTTTTTTCTTTCCGTCTTGGGCGGTTTGGGCGACGCAATCAGGCTCAAAATGTTCGTGCCTTCCCCGAATTGGTCTGCAGCGGCGGGAGATTCCTGCTCGAGCGTGATGTTTTTGTTGCACACGGTACAAACCAGCGCCGCGTAAGTGCCGCCATCCGCTTGTCTGAACATGTTGCAGCGCATGGCGCGTCCGCAACATACCGGAACCCACATCGTGGAAGACTTGTCGGCAGCCATTAGCGCCTCGCAGGATGCGAATGCGGGGGATTATACACTGGAATACGTTCACCCAGAGTGGAAGGCTTCGCTTGTTTTGGGCTACAGCTTGCGGGGCGCAGGCGGCAGGACTCCGGCGAGCGAGTAAGCGCCCGCGCCGGTTATGAGCAGGGCGATGGAGACAAGCAGTTGCGTGAGGGCATATTCGATGCCGCCGGTGCTGATGTTAAAGCCATGCGGAAGATGGACGAGAAAGATGGCTCCGAGCATGACGATGCTGACGCAGACTGCGCCGATGCGAATCAAGACGCCGGTGAGAATGGCGATGCCGCCCGCGACCTGAGCGAGTCCGATGAGGTAGCCGACGACGCCGGGCGCATGCATGAAGGCAGCGAAGCCGTGTGGGCCGGGACCGCCGAATGCGCCAAAATGAGGATGGCGCTGCCATGGTAGAGGAAGGCGAGTGCAGCGGCGATGCGAAGGAGGAGCAGGGCGATGTTCAGTTGCGAGGCAGTCGGGTGGTGGATGAGGTGAGTGCGGGCATGGCGTTGGTCTCCTCAACGGCTGTGTTTAACAGAATTGGTGGGTGTAGGCAAGGAAGCAAGAGAGGCCTCGCTGCGCTCGGGAACGCGTGCTAGGCGAGAGCCAAATTTGGCTCGGCGTTTAGGGTTGCGTCGGCGAAGTCGGAGTCAAGGTAACGCGGGTGGGCGGCGGCGGCGATCATGGCGGCGTTGTCGGTGGAGAGAGCGCGGCTGGGGAAGTAGACGTCGAGCGAGTGGCGACGAGCTTCGGATTCAAAACTTGAGCGGAGTTCGCGATTGGCGGCGACGCCACCGGAGACCAGAATGGTGCGCGCATTGTGCTGTTGGGCGGCGGCTAGCGTGCGGGTTGTGAGGTCGTCGACTACGGCGCGCTGGAAGCTGGCGACGAGATCTAGTGTGGCGGGACTCGAAAGCTGGCGGAGGGCATCTGCTGTGCATTCCCCGCGAGCGAGGGCTTGCTGGCGGGCGTCAATTTCGGGCTGCAACTCGGGATGGCGGCGGAGATGATAGAGCATGGCGGTCTTGATGCCGCTGAAGCTGAAATCGTGGGGATTGCTTTTCATTTTTGGTTCGCCGAAGCGAACGGCTTTTGCATCGCCATGGGCGGCGAGTTGATCGAGAATCGGGCCGCCCGGATAGCCGAGAGCGAGCATGCGAGCGACTTTGTCATAGGCTTCGCCGGCGGCGTCGTCGCGGGTGCCGCCGATGCGGGCATAGGAAAATTTCGCGCGGCTCGCGTCGCCATTCGGTGCGCTTGATATGACATGGTAGAGGACAGTGTGGCCGCCGGAGACGATGAGGCAGACGGCGGGCCATTGCGGATGGCGCGCGGCGAGATGCGTTTCCAGGATCACTGCGTGAACGTGGCCTTCGAGATGATTTACAGCAATGAGCGGCTTCTGGAGCGCCAGGGCGAGAACTTTGCCATAGGTCATGCCGACGAGGAGCGCGCCGGTGAGGCCGGGGCCCTGGGTGACGGCGACTGCGTCGAGATCGGCGAGCGCGATGTTTGCTTGGTCGAGCGCCTCGCGCACGCGAGAGGCGAGCTCGGGGACTACGCCTCCGTACTTGCGGTGGATATCGATCTGCGAGGAGACGATGCTCGAGAGGATGCGGCGGCCGCCGGCGACGACCGCGGCGGCAGTTTCGTCGCAGGAAGATTCGATGCCGAGGATTAGCCTTTCAGGCGCGTCCAATGCTATTCCTTTCTCGGAAGCTGCCGATTCTTTATCGTAACATACAGGATTCCGCTGCTATCGCGGTTGCGCGAGCATCGGGTAAGATGGACGTCGAAACTGAACGCGCATTCCGCTTTTTCTCAGCCGCCGGCGCGTGAATTCTTCCCAAGCCACTCAAAGGAACGGAACGATGACAGGAAAGGCGAAGCGAGTACGCAAGGCGGTGCTGCCGGTGGCCGGGTTGGGCACGCGGTTCCTGCCTGCGACGAAAGCGATGCCGAAAGAAATGCTGCCGGTGGTGGACAAGCCCTTGATTCAGTATGCAGTGGAAGAGTGCATCGATTCAGGGATCGAGAATATTATTTTCGTTACAGGGCGGCGCAAGAACGCGATTGAAGATCATTTTGATTCGGTGCCGGAGCTGGAACAATTTCTCGAGGAGCGCGGGAAGGCGAAGCAGGCAAAGATGGTGCGCGAGATCAGCGGCGGCCTGCATTTCAGTTATACGCGGCAGAGCGAGGCGCTGGGATTGGGGCACGCGGTGCTGACGGCGCGCGAGCTGGTGGGCGATGAGCCGTTTGCAGTGCTGCTGGGCGACGTGATCATGGACGGGATGGTGCCGGCGACGCGGTCGCTGGTGGAGATTTATGAAGAGACAGGCGTGGGGGCGATCGCGGTGGAGGAAGTGCCGCGAGAGCGATTGCATTTTTACGGGATCGTGGACACGAAGCCGGAAAAGAAGACCCGGTGGGGCGAGCGATTGCTGCGGATCAAGGATCTGGTGGAGAAGCCGGAGGCGGAGAAGGCGCCTTCGAATCTGGGAGTGACAGGGCGCTACGTATTGCCGCCTGAAATTTTTGAATATCTGGAGAAGACCGAGCCGGGTGCGGGGGGCGAGATTCAGCTGACGGATGGATTGCGGAAGCTGGCGGGAAAAAGGCAGCAAGGGTTATACGCTTGGGTCTACGACGGCAAGACACACGACGCCGGCGACAAGCTGGGATTTCTGAAAGCGACTGTGGAGATTGCGTTGAAGAATCCGCAGTTCGGGGCTCAGTTCCGGTCGTATTTGCAGGGGTTGAAACTTTGATCGAGCCGGCACGGCCGGCGGCCTTATTTTTTGTCTTTCTTTGACGAGGATTTTTCGGTCGAGGATTTTTCCGACGACTTGGTCTCGCTTGATTTGCTTTCCGATCTCTCCGGCTTTCCGGATTTTTCTGACTTGTCTGATTTCGACGAGGCGCCGTCGCCTTCGCTCGATGCCGCTGAGGAACCTGTGCCTGCGTAGTCCGTTACGTACCAGCCCGAGCCTTTGAACTGAATTCCAGCCGCGGAGATCTGGCGTGGCGCGTTGGCGCCGCATTTGGGGCATTTTTTGATTTCAGAAGCCGAATGCTTCTCAATTTTCTCGAAGCGATGTCCGCACTTCTCGCACTTGTACTCGTATAAAGGCAACCCGGAGTTCCTCCTAACAATGAAGCTTAAGAGAAAATTCTAGCATGATTGTTGCGCTTCCTGCACAAACGCCGCGCAACTGCAACTACGCAGCTGCAAGTAGAAGACCGCCATGACGCGCTTGAAGCGCGGTGATTTGGGCGCGGCTTGCAAGATGCTGCGCGTAGGCTTAGTCTCGGGAGACGGACAAATGGCAAAGACGACAAAAAGCGATAGGCCGGGGGCGGGTTGTTTGTATCTGGTGGCAACGCCTATCGGCAACCTCGAAGACATAACGCTACGGGCACTGCGCATCCTGAAGGAAGTGGATCTGATTGCGTGCGAGGACACACGGGAGACCATGAAGTTGCTGGCTCACTTCGATATCCAGAAGCGGATGGTGAGCTATCACGAACACAATGAGATTACGCGGGCGGCAGAGATCGCGATTGATTTGGAGCAAGGCGCGAAGGTGGCGCTGGTGAGCGATGCGGGTACGCCTGTGGTTTCTGATCCCGGGCATCATCTGGTGAGCCTGTGCCTGCGGCATGGTATTCAGGTGGTGCCGGTGCCAGGGGCGTCGGCGTTTGTGGCGGCGCTTGCCGCGTCAGGAATGCCGATTGAGGAGTTTGCGTTTATCGGATTCTTGCCTTCGAAGCAAACCGAGCGGCGAAAATCTTTGCGGGAATTGAAGTGCGAGCAGTGGACGCTGGTGCTGTATGAAGCGCCGCACCGGTTGCTCGACACGCTGGAAGATGTGCTGGAAATTCTGGGCAACCGGCAAGTGGTGGTGGCGCGCGAGGTGACGAAGTTGTATGAGGAATTCATGCGCGGGCGGATCGAAACGCTGCTGGAGGATTTGAGAAAGAAAGCGCCGCGCGGGGAAATCACGCTGTTGATTGCGCCTCCGGATGAGGAGGCCTCCCATTTGGAGGCGGGGGCGGGGAATTCGGCTTCGGCGGTACCGCTGGCGAGGCGAGTGGAGGAGATTGCGTTGGAGCGCGGGGTGGATACGAAGTCTGCGCTGAAGGTGGCGGCGCGGGAGCGCGGGTTGACGCGGCGTGAAGCATATAAGCAGCTTTTGATTACGCGAGATGAAGCGTAGAAACGAATTTCGAGTTTCGCTCGATGGATTGGCACTAAGAACAAGCGATGCCGCAGATTTCCCCAGCGGAGTTTTGTGCGTTGCCGCTTCGCGTGCATGCATTGCTTGCCGATATTCCGTTGCACGACGTTTGGGCGGTTGACCTTCCTGCGTATCGCGGCGGCGTAACCCTTTCGGAGTTTCTCCGGCGGACGGATCAGGAGAGGCCCGATGTGGCGGATGCTGAGATGTTCAGTCTGCCGCCAGTGGCCCGCGCACTTTTTCGTTTTCGGTTTTTTCTTGGACGCATTTTTCGACTGGAGAGCGAGCCGAAGGATGCTCTGGCTGCTTCTTTTGTAAATCGACTGAGCGCAGAGGATCGTGCTCGTTCTCTCATCTTGCCGGGAACAGCCGAGGGGCTGTTCCGCGTTGTCTATCGTTTTGAAAACGAACAACTCGTTGAGTTGCAGAACCGGACTGTTTACGCTGCGGCTGTGAGTGCGTTGGTTGAAAGGGTCGATGGCTACCGGTTTTACTTTGCTGTTTACGTGTGCCCGCGCAGCTGGATGACTCCTGTGTATATGGGGCTGATTGATCCGTTTCGAAGATGGATTATTTACCCGGCTTTGTTGAAACAGATTCGGGAGAAATGGGAGCGGGGTATTGGGGCGAATTGAAAATCGGCATTGTGTTTGTGGAGTGCGATACGATCGCGGAGCCAAGGTCAGTTGCTTTGCGGCGCAGCAAAGGCGCACAGGCCCTTCGTTCCTCAGGATAAACAAGAGTGCCTGTGCTACTGAAAGGCGAAACCAGGAACTGCGAGATGCGGGCGCGGCAGCGGCGAGAAAATTGAAATCAGGCTGAGGGGGCGGCTAGATTTGCGAAGAAGGCGTCTACGCGCTCGAGGATTTCGGGGGCGGATTGGGCGTGATGGACGGAGTGGCGGAGTTCAGAGCCGTTGCGAACGCCGTAAGTGAAGAGGCTGGCGAATTGTTTCATTTTGCCTACGGCGTCGGGCATTTCGGCTGCAATCAGGCTGCGGAAATATCCGGCGAGGAGATGATAGCGGTCGAGTTCGGTGGGCTCGTCGAAGCGCTGCGTTGCGATGTATTGCGCAATCTGGCAGAAGATCCACGGGTTTGAGGAAGCCGAGCGGCCGATCATTACCGCGTCGCATCCGGTTTCGGCGATCATGCGAACGGCATCTTGCGGCGTGCGAACGTCGCCATTGCCGATGACGGGGATGCGCACGGCCTGTTTCACATCGCGGATTACGCTCCAATCCGCTGCGCCGTTATAACCCTGCATGCGCGTGCGGGGATGAACGGCGATGGCTTCGATGCCGGCTTGTTCGGCCATGCGGGCTACGTCAACCGCGACGATATTTTTTTCGTCCCATCCGGAGCGAATTTTGACCGTGAGCGGAATGCGCACGGCGGCGCGAACGGCACGAAAAAGAATTTCGAGATGCGGGAGGTCGCGCAGCAGGCCTGAGCCGCCACACTTCACGACTTTTTTCACGGGGCAGCCGAGATTGATGTCGACGTGGTCGAAGCCAAGATCTTCGGTCAGAGCGGCGGCAGAGGCCATCACCTTGGGGTCGGAGCCGAAGATTTGGGCGGCGATGGGATGCTCGTCGTCGTCGAAATAGAGGTAGTGGAGGGTGCGGGCGGAATTGCGGGTGAGGCCTTCGGCGCTGGTGAATTCGGTCATGATGAGGCCGCAGCCGCCGAGGCCGCGGATTACACGGCGGAAGACGGTGTCTGTGACACCGGCCATGGGCGCGAGGATCGTCGCGGGGCGTATGGCGCGATTGCGAATCGTGAATTCAGGCGGAAACATGGCTAGAGGAGGGTGTCGTCGATCGGTTCGCTATCGGGTGCGCTGCCGGCGCGAAGGCGGCGAGCCGATGGCCGCTGGGCGGAGGTGGCCGTGGCGGAATGCGGCGATGGTGCCGGGGCTGCGATCGCATCCGGAGAAACATTTCCACCGAGCGAAGCCGCGGCAGCTGCGCGCGCGCGCGGCACTGTAGGGTATGCCGGTTCGATGCGCGCAGCCGGCAAGACTCCGTTGAGCTGGGCGATCAGGGCTTCTTTCGAGCCGCCAAAAAAATTATCCACCACTTGCCCAAGGGCTTGCGCGCGAGCCTCATCGGCCGAAACGTTGGCCCGATAGGTGTAAGCGCGCCCAACCTTTCGCCGTTCTACCACGCCTTTGCGAGCGAGCCTGTCCATGATGGTCATGATCGTAGTATAGGCGCGCGGGCGGCGCTCCGCGAGGCGATCGCGAATTTCGCGTACCGTGCCTTCACCCATCGGCCACAGTGTATTCATGCAGTCGAGCTCGAGGGGCGCGAGATCGAGAACCGAACGGCGCGGAGAATGAGTTTTTGGAACGGAGTCGATCACAGGCAATCGTTCTTCCTGATCAATTTTTTTTCGCTGCGTCGTCAACGGTAACAAAATTCGCGATTCGCTTGCTTAAATACTTCGCTCCATGAAGCAGCGCACGCCGGAGTGACGGGTTACGCGCGGTCCATTCATCATCATCCGGCAGGGAGTCGAGCGTGGCTCCCATGGCGGCCATCTTGGAATCAAGGTCGTCGATGAAATTGAGCGCGACAGCTTCGAGCGTTTGAGGCAAAGCGGGAGAGCCGAACTCATGCGTCCCGTGGTGGCTGAGAATCAGATGTTCGACGAGAACGGCGAGGGCGGCAGGGAATCCGGGAATCGCTTTAATTCGGTCGCGAGCCATTCCTGCGCCGATCATGATGTGACCGAGCAAGCGCCCTTCGGTGGAGTATTCGATACCGCGCGCATAACGCAATTCTTCAATCTTTCCGATGTCGTGCAGGACGACACCGGTGAGGAGCAGATCGCCATCGAGCTCAGGATAGTGCTCGGTGACGGCTCGCGCGAGGCCGGTGAGGCTGACGATATGCTCGAGCAGGCCGCCGATGAAGGCGTGATGCATGGTCATAGCAGCCGGCGCGCGCTTCAATTTGGCAGCGATCGCGGGATCATCGATAAAGCTGGTGAGGAGCCGCTGCAGGTTGGGATTTTTCATCTGTGCGACAGCGGCGCGCAATTTGGAATACAGCATTTCCACGTCGTACTTGGTGTGCGGGAGGAAATCGGCCAGCTCGTAATCCTGTTCGGGAGAGGGGATCACGGCTTCGAGGGTGAGCTCTTTTTGGCCGTTGTAGAGTTTCACTCGGCCGCGGATCTGCACCACGTCATTGCGGTCAAAGGTGCTTACGATTGGCGTGAAGTCTTCCCACATCTTCGCGGAGATGGTTCCGGTGCGGTCGGAAAGCTCCAGCTGAAGCCAAGAGGAACCGGTACGGGGAGAAGTGCGAATCTCTTTTTCGCGAACGAGAAAGAGAGAAGTGACTGCCTGACCATCCTGAAGGCTGGATACGTAAAGGCTCTTCATCAGGTGTTCAGCTTGGGTTTCATCTTCTTCTTGCCATTATTCTTCTGCTGAGCGTCAGGCGTTGGCGCAACCTCCTGAATCACGCTTGCTCCGGGGACGGCGGCTGAGTCTGTGAATCCGGGCTTCACCGTGACATAACTTTCTTCCCGCAGCTGTGCCAGATATTCGCGCATTTGCGGCTGCATTTTTTGCATGTAAATCCGGTTCATGATTTCGTTTTCTACCTTGGCAACGGGCTGCAGGCCAGCCTGGAAGTGATCGACCACTTTGAGGATTTCGAAACCGGTCTTGGTCTGGATGACTTCGGTAATCTGGCCTTTATCCATTTTAAAGACGATATCTTCCAGTTGCTTGGACAGCTGACCGGGCTCAAACGTTCCGAGAGCGCCGCCTTTATCTTTTGTGCTGCCTTCCGAATAGCGCTTGGCGATTTCGCTGAACTCTTCGCCTTTCAAGACGCGATTGCGGTAGTCGTTGGCCTTTTGCTCGATGGCTTCGATCTCCTGTGGGGACTTGTCTTTGGTATCCAAGAAAATCTCCGCAAGCTCCACCTGCTCCGGCTTCACAAAATCCTTCTGATGCGCGTCGTAATATTGCTTTACTTCGTCGTGGCCGATGATGATTCGACTTCCCATTTCGCGGTGAATCACTTCCTGCGTCAACAAGCGATTGCGAAACTGGGACTTGTAATCGTCCCAGGAGAATCCTTCGCCTTCCACCGCCTTTTCCAGATCGTCCAGCGACGCCAAATTATTTTGTTTGCGGACTTCGTCCAGCTGCTTGATTACGTCAGCCTCGACGCTGATACCCTCATCTTTGCCGCGTTGTATCAAAAGCTGCTGATCGATCAAGTCGCGCAGCAGGTCCTTCTGCTTATCTTTGTACATCGCTTCGACGCGCTCGGGCGAGCAAGCCTGGCATTCATCCGTGACGTCGTGGCGAAGCGCTTGTTCGGCTTTTTCATAATCGCTGAGAGTGATGATGTCGTTGTTGACACGGGCCACGATTTCCTCTGCTATCACTCCGTGATGTACGGGAGCTGCGGCGGGAGCGGGAGTTGGCGTCGCCGCCGGCGGAGGCGGAGGCTTCATGACCGTGGATGGCTGCTGCTGGGCGAAGAGTGAGAAGGGAAGCGCCAGCACGAGAACCATCAGCGCGATAACTTGCCGGAACTGCAAAGTGCGAAGTCTCATTCTAGTCCTTGTAGGCAAAAGTGTAGACCTACGATTGTAGTTGTTGCAATACGTTTCTGGCCGCCACCAACGGGCCGCCCGCATCACCTTTCCAGTCGAACCAGAGAACCCCCGTCGGGTCGAGGCGCATTCCGCGGCGTTTTCGCACTAATTTCACGAGGCGTTCGGGACCTAGCGGCGTGTCGTCGTAGAACTTGATCGCGATCTGATCTTGGCGCCGGTCAATTGTGGCGACCAGCATTTTTTCCGCCAGCGCTTTCAACACGGCATACTCGAGCAGATTTTCGACAGCCGGCGGTGGAGGGCCGAAGCGGTCGGCAAGCTCGCGGCGGACTTCGACGCGCTCGGGGTCGGAAGTGACGCCGGCAATTCGCTTGTAGATTCGCAGGCGCAAGTTCTCACTCTCGATGTACTCAGGTGGGATGCGGATTTCCTGTCCAAGGTTGAGTGTGGCGCGGCGTTCAGGAGGCAGCGCTTCGCCTTTGCGCTCGGCAACAGCGTGCTCCATCATCTGGCAGTACATGTCGAAGCCGACCGCTTCGATATGGCCGTGCTGTTCGCTTCCGAGCAGATTTCCCGCGCCGCGCAGCTCCAGATCGAGTGCAGCGATACGGAAGCCTGCCCCCAGGTCGCTGAATTCTTTGAGCGCGGCGAGACGCTGGCGCGCGATGGAGGTAAGGGCCGCTTCCGTAGGGATTAGCAGGTAAGCGTAGGCGCGCTGGTTGGAGCGGCCGACGCGTCCTCGCAATTGATACAGCTCGGAGAGGCCGAAGCGGTCCGCGCGATTTATGATGATAGTGTTGGCGCGGGGGATGTCGAGGCCGTTTTCGATTATGGTGGTGGAGAGGAGAACGTCGGCCTCACCGCGGATGAATTTCAGCATCACTTTTTCAAGCTCGCTTTCGCGCATCTGGCCATGGCCGATTACGACGCGAGCTTTGGGAACGAGGCGCGTGATCATCGCGGCGAGAGATTCGATTGCCTCCACGCGGTTGTGGACGAAGAAGATTTGTCCGTCGCGTGCGAGTTCCTCTTGGATAACGCGCTGGACAAGCGTTTCGCTGAACGGAGCCACCGTGGTCTGGATAGCGAGACGATCTTTTGGCGGCGTTTCAATCACGCTCATATCGCGCATGCCCACTAGCGACATATGCAGAGTCCGGGGAATGGGAGTGGCGGACATGGTAAGGACGTCAACATTCTTGCGCATTTCCTTCAGGCGTTCTTTGTGGGCTACGCCGAAGCGCTGTTCTTCGTCGACGACGAGCAGGCCGAGATCCTGAAACTTTACATCTTTCGAAAGCAGGCGGTGAGTGCCGATGACGATATCCACTTTGCCTTGTTCCACTTCTTCAAGAACCTTCTTTTGTTCTTTCTCGGAACGA
>Ga0306925_10005823_pt1 | contig 11371 bp, 12 predicted proteins | sample flu12Cox44000176_FD_203755 | JGI IMG/M metagenome (GOLD analysis project Ga0306925, IMG submission 203755) | Lab enrichment of tropical soil microbial communities from Luquillo Experimental Forest, Puerto Rico - flux8day.12C.oxic.44.000.176 (v2)... | ecosystem: Environmental > Terrestrial >...
TTCTCGTTGTGCTCCTGCTCGCTCTTCTAGCCACCGATGCCTGGACAAGGAAGATTGCCTGCATCCGCATCAGGCGGCTTGCGATTTTGCAAGGCCGGCAAATGGAAATAATGCAAGTTGCAATAAATGCATCTACCATCCACAGGATCGAAGCTATGCTGCAAGCATGTTGCAGGATCAATCTTGGGCTTGCGCCGCAGATCAAGCATGCGGCCGCGAATGGACTGAAAGTCATCAGCAGCTTGCATTTACGATCTGCTCCAGAGACGCAAGAAAAGATTTGAGCACCGCTTGTGCTTGTATGTAATACCCCGTCTTCTCCTCTTCGGGCAGATCATCGAAGGGTCGCAGCGTCGGGTCCGCTTCGTAAATAGCCTGCCCGGCCTGTCGGATGACTGATTTGCTCCATTCAGTGTTCATTGCCAATCTTCTCCAAGAGTCTGACCTGCGGACAGCATCCGCATGCAGCAATTCGCGATCAAGTCGGCACGGTCGTGCAGTGCTCAACCTTTCCGCCGTCATCGGCTTCCCATCGACATTGTTATTATTGCGAAATATATTATGTGATTTTGGCAAAAATAGGGCAATGAGGTTGGTAGGACCTAGTCGACGCGCGGCGACGAGGGCCACCCGTACCCTTGAGGCCGCATCGCCATCTTGTCATCAAGATCGAGTTGTAAGCTGCATGGCGAGGTCGAATGAGGAGGGCATATGGCGCGGTCGAAGCGCTGGCGCCTCGGACCTCCAAGCGCCGACCACCGGCCGAAGTCGTATCGAACAGGGACGAACTCGCCGGAAGAAGCGGTTCCGTTCCTCTCCCTGCTGCCTCCCTCAGAGCCCCAATTGGGCCTCCCTGCTCGATTTGCAGAGCGTTCTGACAACCTCTTGATTTCGCGAAGGATACTATGTTGAGGCTGAACTTTTTTCGAATTTTTTCGCAGATTATCCCTGAGCTGAGGGAGAGGCGGCACCTCGTCTGGCTCGCGCTCCTACTGGCGTTTGCCGCCCCCGCCGCCGCGGACGATGCCGGTCCCGGGATCGTCTATGCGCAGGGTGCGAAGTTCGACAAATCCTTCAACGAGGCGGCCTATACCGGCGCCGAGCGGTTCAGGGCGGAAACCGGCATCGCCTATCACGAGGTCGAGATCACCAACGACAGCCAGCGGGTACAGGCCTTGTCGACCTTGATCCGGCGCGGCGCACCGGTCGTCGTCGCCGTCGGCTTTGATCAGCGCGCCGCGGTCGAGACCGTTTCCGACCGCTTTCCCGACGCCCGGCTCGTCATCATCGACACCGTCGTCGACAAGCCGCATGTCCAATCCGTGGTGTACCGCGAGCAGGAAGGCGCCTTCCTGGTCGGCGTCCTCGCGGCGATGGCCTCGAAGAGCGGGACGATCGGCTATCTCGGCGGCATGGACATCCCGATCATCCGCCGGATCGGCCGGGGCTATGCGGAGGGCGCCCGCTGGGCGGTGCCCGCAATCGCGATCATCGACAACGTCACCGGAACGACGCCGGCCGCCTTTGTCGATCCGGCGCGCGGGGCCGAGCTCGCCCGCAGCCAGTTCGACCGCGGCGTCGATGTGATTTTCGCCGCCGCCGGGATCACCGGCTTCGGCGCGTTGCAGGCGGCCAAGGACGCGGCCAAGCTCGCTATCGGTATGGATTCGAACCAGAACCCGCTGTTCCCGGGGACGGTTCTGACCTCGCTTTTAAAGCGGGTCGACAATGCGGTCTACGACGCCTTCACTGCGGCGCGTGCCGGCACCTGGCAACCGGGGGTACGCAGCCTCGGGCTTGCCGAGCACGGCGTCGACTATGCGATGGACGACAACAACAAGGCACTGGTGATGCCGGAGATGCGGGAGAAGGCCGAGGCCGCCCGCGCCGAGATCATCGCCGGCCGGATCCGCCTGGTCGAGCGATGACGGGGGAAGTGTCGCCACCTGCCGTCGAATGCCGCGGCATCCACAAGCGGTTTGGCGCGATCAACGCGAATGACGGGGTCGACCTCACGGTTGCGCGCGGCATCGTGCATGGGATCATCGGCGAAAACGGCGCCGGCAAGTCGACCCTGATGGGCCTGCTCTACGGACATTTCACGCCCGATGCCGGCGAGATCCGAATCGGCGGCCGGCCGGTCCGCTTCCGCTCGCCAAAGGACGCGATTGCCGCCTGGATCGGCATGGTTCATCAGCACTTTGTGCTGGTCGAGACCTTTACCGTCCTCGAAAACCTGCTGCTCGGCTGTGAAAAGGGCCTGCTGCTACGCGGCGCCGCGCGGTCGGTGCGCGAGGATCTCGCGCGTTTCGCCGCAGACTTCGACTTGGCGCACGACCCCGATGCGATCGCCGGGGCGCTCCCGGTCGGGCTGCGCCAGCGCCTCGAGATCCTGAAAGCGCTGCGCGGCGGCGCCGATATCCTGATCCTCGACGAGCCGACCGCGGTATTGACCCCGCAGGAGAGCGAGCGCCTCTTCGTGGTGCTGCGCCGGCTCGCCGGCGCGGGACGGACGGTGCTGCTGGTGACCCACAAGCTGAAGGAGGTCCTCGCCGTCACCGACCGAGTCAGCGTCATGCGCGCCGGCCGCATAGTCGGGACGCTCGACACCGCGGCAACCGATGCGGAGAGGCTCGCCGAGTTGATGATCGGTCGGCGTCTGCCGCCCCGCGAACACCGCCCAGCGCCAGTATCCGGCTTGCCGGTGCTGGAGGTCGAGGAACTGACCGCCGCGGGGCTGCACGATGTCAGCTTTTCGGTCGGCGCGGGCGAGATCGTCGGGATCGCGGGGGTGGCAGGAAATGGCCAATCCGAGCTCTTGGCAGCGATCGCCGGCATGATCCCGATGCGCGGCTCCCTGCGCATCGCCGGACACGAGGCGGCGGCTCTCGATACCGATGCCAGGCGCGCGCTCGGGCTCGCTCACATTGCCGAAGATCGCCTCGACATGGCGTTGATCGCCGAGTTCACCGCCGAGGCAAACGTGATTCTCGGCGAACAGCGCAGGCCTCGCTTTGCACGCGGCTGGCTTGCCGCACCGCGGGCGATTACCGAGGCGGCGCGGCGGCGTATGGAAGAGTACGACGTGCGTCCGCCGGAACCCAAGGCGCCGACCGGGGCCCTGTCGGGCGGTAACCAACAGAAGCTCGTCTGCGCCCGCGAGATGGGGCGCCGCCCGCTGTGCCTGATCGTCGGTCAGCCGACGCGAGGTGTCGATATCGCGGCGAGTGACTTCATTCACGGGCGCCTCTTGGCGCTGAAGGAGACGGGTACCGCGATCCTCCTCGTTTCGGCTGATCTCGACGAGATCCGCGCACTCGCCGACCGCATCCTGGTGATGGAGGGCGGGCGGATCGCCGGAGCGCTCGGACCCGCGGCGAGCGAGCGCGAGCTAGGCCTCTTGATGGGTGGAAGCCTCCCGCTCTAGGCGAGCAGCTTCTTCAGCCGTTCGGCGATATCTTCGGGCGTGTCCTCATGCGTAAAGCTAGCGGTGAAGCGCCCCTCCGGATCCATCACGTAGATGACCGAGCTGTGGTCCATCGAGTAGTCACCGCCGGCTTCCCGGTGTTTTGCATAATAGACACGGTATTCCTTTGCCGCCTGGGCAATCTCTTCCGGCGTCCCGGTCAGTGCCATGATCGGGGCGTCGAAACTCGTGACATAGGCTTTGAGCACCTCCGCCGTGTCGCGCTCGGGGTCGACGGTGATGAACACCGGACGGACCGCGTCGCGTTTCGGCCCGAGCTCGTCGAGCGCGATCGAGATGTCGTTGAGCGCGGTCGGACAGGCGTCGGGGCAGTGCGTGTACCCGAAATAGACGAGCGACCATTTTCCCTTCAGATCGCCATCGGTGACCGTCTTGCCGTTCTGATCGACGAGGCGGAACGGGCCGCCGATCGCGCTGGCGAGCAAGGTTCCGGCCGCACCCCGCGGCGTCTCGTGCAGCGACAGCGCGAGAAAGGCGCCGACTCCTAGAATCACCAAGCCGGCGAGTAGCATAGCAACGAGGACGAAACGCCCTGGAGGGTTGCGAACCATCATGAGACTACTCTCGTTCAGCGCTGCGGCGCTGGGCCGGCGGCGCCAGGCTTCTCGACCGCGACGGTAACCGTGCGTGTCCCGGCCTTTTCGAAGGTCAGGGTCAGCGGAAAAGACTGACCCTGGCGTAGCGGCCCGTTGAGACCCATCAGCATGATGTGCTCGCCGCCGGGCTTCAGGGTGACGGGTTGACCCGCCGGAATGTCGAGGGAGGACATCGGACGCATCTTCATGACCATGCCCGCCATCTCCATGCTGTGCAGCTCGACCTTTTTTGCCGCCGGTGAGGCCGCCGAAAGCAGTCGATCCGGGGTCGGCGACTGGATCGTCACAAAGGCGACGCCGTTTTCGGCCTTGGCGGGTGTCGCCCGCGCCCAGGCGTTGCTGACCTGGAGCTCGTTAGTCTGCGCCAGCGCAGCGCTCGCGAGAACGAGGCCCGCGGCGAAAGCAAGAAGCTTGATCGACATCGAAAATCCTTTCGAAAGACTCGGCCGGCCCGCCACGAGGCAGGTCTGCACGAACGAACGATGGCTGTCTGTTTAGTGGGACTCAGGTCAGGACGGAGGTGCCCGAGGTTGGGCCCGGCAACGCCGAGGCGAAGCGTTCGGCCCCGTCGTACCGCGGATAGAAGAAGTCTCGCCGACAATCACGAGCGGCGAGGCAAGTACGGCTTGGCGAGACGGCAACAAGACATGCTGCGCCGTCGCGCACAGCGCACAATGATGAACGATCAGCGCGGGTTTGGTTTTTGCCGGGGTGTCGCGAGCAGGAATTGCGCTGCACAAGCCGAGCCGGATGCCGCTGCTGTCCGTACCGAGGCGCCCGACGCCAACCGCAATGGTTGAGGGCAGCAGTGCGTTGCTGAGCACCGCGACGATCGCGATCCAAGCAAAGCGTGCTCGCCAGCGCAGATGCATACCACCAACGCTAACGCGGTCGGCGAGCAAGGCTTTTCTGCCTGGTCAGCCGTGCCGATGGATCGGGTCGATCCAGCGGACCTCCTCCGGGCGCTCGACCGGCTCGATGTCAAGGTTGACGACAACGGCCTCGTTGTCGCTGCGCACGAGCACACACTCGAGCGTCTCGTCGGAGGACGCGTTGATCTCCTGGTGCGGCACGTAGGGCGGGACAAAGATGAAATCACCCGGACCCGCTTCGGCGACATACTCGAGGTGGTCGCCCCAGCGCATCCGCGCCCGCCCTTTCAGGATATAGATCACGCTTTCGAGGTGACCGTGATGATGGGCGCCGGTCTTTGCGTTGGCGTGAATCTTGACCGTGCCCGCCCAGATCTTCTGGGCGCCGACCCGCGCAAGGTTGATCGCGGCAGCGCGGTCCATGCCCGGGGTCTGGGCGGTGTTCGGGTCGAGTTGGTTGCCCGGGATGACCTTGACGCCGTGGACCTTCCAATCGACGTGCTCGTGGCTGTTGCTGTCGCTCATCTCGATCACCTGCCCGATCCGGCCTCGTCTTGATATGGTCGCCTCATAACGAAAAAGGAGTTCCGGATGAAGCTCGCCGTTCCCGACTTGATCTCGAACTCGTATTTCCCCGCCGTGGCGGCCGTCGAACTCGGTTTCTTCGAGTCGGAAGGGCTCGACGTATCGTTGGAGCTGGTCTTTCCGGTCGATAAAGCGTACCGCGCCTTGCAAGACGGTGCGGTCGATTTCGTCGGCGGTTCGGCCCATTCGGCGCTGGCCGCCTTTCCTGAGTGGCAAGGTGTAAAGCTGCTCTGCGCGCAGGCGCAGGGCATGTATTGGTTTCTTGTCATGCGCGCCGATCTCGGCGCCCGGCGCGGCGACCTCGGCGTGGTCAAGGGACGGAGCATCGGGGCGGCGCCCTGGGTCGAGATGGGGCTCCGCCGGCTGCTGATAGGGGCTGGGATCGATTTGCAGCGCGATCGGGTGACAATCGCTCCGGTGCCGGGGGCGTCCGGGTCAGGGGGTGGGATCGTGAATTTCGGCGTGACCGCCGCCAAGGCACTCGAAGACGGCAAGATCGACGGGTTCTGGGCCAACGGCATGGGGACCGAGGTCGCGGTGCGCCGCGGCGTCGGCACGGTCGTGCTCGATGTGCGCCGCGGCGACGGGCCCAAGCCCTGCTTCAACTACACGATGTCGGCGCTGGCGGCGACCGACCGGCTGATCGAAGGGTCGCCCGAGACAGCCGCGGCCGCCATCCGGGCGATCATCAGGACGCAGGCCGCGCTCAAAGATGATGTGAGCCGCGCCGCCGAAGTCGGCCGCAAGATCTTTCCGCGCGATGAGGCAGAGCTGATCGCCGAGCTGATCTGCCGCGATCTGCCGTATTACGACCCGTCGATCTCGCCGAGTTTTGTCGCTAGCATGAACCAGTTCGCCCGCGACGTCGGTATTCTGCAGGGCCAAGTGCCCTACGAGAAAGTCGTCGCCACTCAGTTTGCCGGGCTCTGGAAGGGCTGATCCTCGCCCCGCCGTGCCTTCGCCTCTTCCTTACGGCGAACCGGTTGGCCGATCGCGCCAAGCGCCATCGCCGCTATGTCTATCGCGTCGTTCATCCTCGATCTCTATTGGACGCCGTTGAGCGCGAAATCGAAAATGTCGAAATTGCGTAACCGCCGGGTCTCGGCGAGGTGACGGTATTCAGGCGTGAGAGATCGCGACAGGATGAACGGCACTCGCTGCTCGCCGAGCCCGCCGTGCGAGCGCAGGCGATGGCCCGCGAGCCCCGAGAGGTCGTGCTCAGCGCGCGACGCGCCGATCGCGGTGTTGTCGTCGCCGAGCACGACGAAATCGGCCTCGCGGTCGAGTGGCATTTCGAAACGGCCTGCTGCTTCGGGACCGTCGAGGACGAGGGCAACCCCGGGCATCGCGGCGCTCGCCGCCATCAGTGCAGCAAGATCTGCAGCTCGGCAAGCATAGACCCGCACGAACGAGCCGAGCGCGCCGTGATGGCGCACAAACGGGTCGGTGATCGGGCAGATCACCCGCACCGTAGCGGCCCCAAAACGCTCGTTGAGCGCGTCTTCGAGAAAGATCACGTTGGGCGTGCCATCCGGTGCCGCTTTGTCGTTCATGCCGTGGTCGGCGACGAGTGCGACAACGGCGCCGACCTCGACAAGGCGACCCACCCGATCGTCGATCGCCCGATGAAAAGCATCGGCCACGGAATCACCCGGCGCGTGCGCGTGCTGGACATAGTCCGATAGCGACAAATAGAGCAGTTCGGCCGCTCCGCTCTCGAGCAGCGCGATCCCTGCGTCGAGCACGAACAATGACAAGTCCGCCGAGTACATGTCCGGTTTCGCCCGCCCAACCATCGCCTCGACCTCAGGGGAGGCGCGTTCGGACGAAGAGCAGATGCCGGCGAGATTTCGTCCGAGGAGCTTGCGCAGTTTGTCCTTGGCCGTGATTGCCGCGGTCCTGACGCCGACGCCGGCCATCAGCGCGAGGATCGTCTCGCTGCGCATCAGCCGTTCGTCGGTCATCATGACCTCGCGGCCGGTTTCACGATCGAGATAGTAGTTGCCGGCGATGCCGTGGACCGAAGGTGGCGCACCGGTCACGATCGAGACATTGTTCGGGTTGGTGAACGTCGGCATGGCAGCGTCGGCTGTCCCGAAAAAGCCGTCGCGGTGGAACGAGCCGATTGTCGGAAAGACGCCGTCGGGGATGCCGCGTTCGAGATATTCGGGATCACACCCGTCGACGCAAATGACCACGGTCGGACGCTGCGGTTTGCGGTAGCCACGGCCGTTCAGCTCGATCAAGTCAGACATGCTCTTCTCCGTCACCAATTATCGCCCGGAACGCGCTGGAGCGCACGTCTGTCAAACTGGTATCGTGGGTTCGGAACCCATCCGGCGTGACTTGGCAAGGAGATTGGCAAAATGAATTCGAACGGGAAAGTCGCCCTCGTCACGGGCGGGGGAAGCGGGATCGGCAAGGCTGCAGCGATTGCCCTCGCCAACGAGGGGTTCGCGGTCGTCGTCGCCGGCCGGCGGCCGGAGCCGCTGCAAGGGGTCGTCTCCGAGATCGAGGGGCTGCAAGGAAAGGCGCTCGGCGTGCCGACCGATGTCGGCGATCCCGAGGCGGTCCGCAGCCTCTTTGCCAGGACCAAGCAAACCTACGGTCGGCTCGACGTGCTGTTCAACAACGCCGGCTTCGGCGCGGCGGCACCAATCGAGGAACTACCCTTCGAACGCTGGAAGGCGGTCATCGATTCGATTCTGACCGGCTCGTTCCTGTGCACTCAGGAAGCCTTCAAGATCATGAAAGACCAAACGCCGATGGGCGGACGGATCATCAACAACGGCTCGATCTCGGCGCATGTCCCGCGGCCCCACTCGGTGGCCTATACCTCGGCCAAGCACGCGATCACCGGTCTCACCAAATCGACTTCGCTCGACGGCCGCAAATACGATATCGCCTGCGGGCAAATCGATGTCGGCAATGCGCTGACCGAAATGACCCAGCGCATGCAGCGCGGCGTACCGCAAGCCAACGGCGCGGTCATGGTAGAGCCGGTGATGGACGTCCAGAACGTCGCCCGTGCCGTAGTGTTCATGGCGACGGTGACCCCCGAGGCCAATGTCCAGTTCCTGACCGTGATGGCGACCAAGATGCCGTTCGTCGGCCGCGGCTAGAGGCTGACGTATGCTTCCATCACCCCTCATCTTCCTCGAGCGCGCTTTCGTGCCAATGGCGCAACAGCGCGCGCGATAGGGCATCGAGGACGAGATAAATGACGATGCCGGTCAGCGAAAGCAGGAAGAGCGCGGCGAACAGGCGGGGAATGACAAGGCGATAGCCCGCTTCGAGGATACGGAAGGCGAGCCCGGTCTCCGTACCGCCGGTTCCAGCGACGAATTCGGCAACGACGGCGCCGATTAGAGCGAGCCCGCCGCTGATCCGCAACCCGGCGAGAAAATAGGGTAATGCCGTCGGCAGTTTGAGGTAACGCAGGACCTGGCCTCGCGAGGCGCCGTAGAGCCGGAAGAGCGCCAGCAGATTGCGGTCCGCGCTGTTCAGTCCGACGGTCGTGTTGGCGACGACCGGGAAGAAGGCGACGATCCATGCGCAGACGAGAAGCGCCAGAAAGGGCTCGCGCACCCAGATGATGATCAACGGGGCGATCGCCACAATCGGCGTCACCTGCAGGATCACGGCATAAGGGAAGAGGCTGAGCTCGAGGATCCGCGAGAGCGAAAACAACACGGCGATCGCGCCGCCGAAAATGGCGGCGGCCGCAAGTGCTGCGAGTGTCACGCGCAAGGTCACCAGCAGAGAGCCGAGCAGACTTGGGCCGTCCGTCCACAAGCTCTCGCCGATCGCGAGCGGGCCGGGCAGGATGTAGGGAGGTATGTGCTCGACACGGACCACGGCTTCCCACAAGACGAGCAGCAAGGCACCTACCGCGAGCGGTGAAGCAATGCGCCAGGGCCGTGCGAAACGGCCCGGGTTCATTGCGATTGGTCCGCCATTGCTCGGGCGAGCGTGTTCGACACCGTCGCACAAATCGCCGCATAGCCCGGCGACATCCGCAAGGCCCGTTCTCGCGGTTGCGGTAGTTCGACAGGCAGATCGGCAGCGATGCGGCCGGGTCGGGTCGTCATGACCGCGATCCGGGTTGAGAGGTAAACGGACTCGAAGACGCTGTGCGTGACGAAGACGACGGTCGTGCGGCGGTTCTCCCACAGCCGCAACAGATCGTCGTTGAGCGCCGTCCGGGTGATTTCGTCGAGTGCCGCAAAAGGTTCGTCGAGGAGCAGCAGATCGGGATCGGTGACCAAGGCGCGGGCGATCGAAACTCGCATGCGCATGCCGCCCGAAAGCTGGCGCGGATAGGCGCGCTCGAACCCGGCGAGCCCGACCGCGCGGATTTCCTCTCGGACACGCTCGCGCTCGGCGGACCCGACCCGTCGGGCCAGCCGAAAGGGCAGCAGCACGTTGTCGATAACCGTGCTCCACGGCATCAGGGTCGGGTCCTGAAAGACAAATCCGACCCCCCCTGAAGGGATATGCCCGCCGCCGTCGACGGTGAGCGAGAGACGCCGTTCGCCTTCGCTCGGCTCGGCGAGACCGGCGATGATGCGCAGCAGGGTTGTCTTCCCACAACCGGACGGCCCGAGAATACTCAGGAATTCGCCCGCGCCGAGATCGAGATCGATTGCCTCAAGCGCCGCCAGTCCCGAGCGGAAACGCTTGCCGATACCGCGCAATCTGACGATCGAGTTCGTATCGCGCGGTTGCGACAGCGGGCGGGGCGATGTCGATGCCGTCAGGGCCGCATTCCGACTTTCTTGTCCACGAATTGCAGCGTGTACGCCTTGCGGAAATCGAGGTCCTTGGGATAGACGCCGGCGTTCGACATCGTGGTGAAGAAATCGCGCCAACGCGCCTCTGTCATGGCGCCGATGCCATTCGTCTTGGCGTCGCCGCTATCGACGATGCCGTATTCCTTGATCTTGGCGATGCCGTAGGCAAGCAGCGCGTCGGTCATCTCCGGATTGTCGCGTTTGATCAACTCATTCGCGGGACCGGGGTCGCCGTAGAGATAGCTATACCAGCCTTCGATGCTGGCATCGACAAAGCGTCGTACAAGGTCCGGCTTTTCGTGGACGAGCTTGTCCGAGGTCTGGATCAGCGAGCCATAGCTCGAGTAGCCGGCGTCGGCCAGCAGCAGGACGACCGGCTTCGCCCCCTGGGCCTCGATCGTGAACGGCTCACTCGACAGATAGCCCTGCTGGACCGCCTTGGGGTCGGCGAGAAACGGCGCAACGCTAAAGGTGTAGGGGCGGATCTGGTCGTCGGTGTAGCCGAACTTGGTCTTCAGAAACATCCAGCTGGTGACCCGGGTATCGGAGCCGATCATGATCGGTTTGCCCTTCAAGGCCGCGAGGCTGTCGTTTCCCTCACCGGGATGGGCGATCAGCACCGAAGGGTCCTTCTGAAAGATCGCCGCGACCGCGACCATTGGGATGTTTTGGCTTGCAAAATTGAGTGGACCAAAGGAGTTGGGCGCCAGATTGAAGTCGAGTCGGCCGGCGGCGAGCAACTGCGCATGATTGACCTGCGGTCCGCCCTGACGGAGCGTGACCTCGAGCCCGTGCCCGCGGTAGATGCCGGCGGCGATCGCCTGATAGTAACCGCCGTGCTCGGCCTCCGCCTTCCAGTCGGTGCCAAAGCTGACGCTCTCCGCCGCTGCATCGTGGCCAAACCCCAAGTGTGCTGCGGCACAAAATACGGCACCGATCAAAATGCGCATCCCGGCTGCTCCCCTTCCTCCCACGGCGATCATGAATTTAGACTGGGGTCCGGTAACCGTCGAGCCACCTGCCTCTCGTAAACTACAG
>Ga0306925_10005831_pt1 | contig 11365 bp, 11 predicted proteins | sample flu12Cox44000176_FD_203755 | JGI IMG/M metagenome (GOLD analysis project Ga0306925, IMG submission 203755) | Lab enrichment of tropical soil microbial communities from Luquillo Experimental Forest, Puerto Rico - flux8day.12C.oxic.44.000.176 (v2)... | ecosystem: Environmental > Terrestrial >...
CGCCAATCTCGTCTATCAACTGGGACTGGCGAGCTTCAATTTCCCGTTCGCGGCGAGCCTCTCGGTGGCGGGCCTGGCGCTCACTTTGGCCGCACTCAGTCTCGTGCGCCTCGCCACCAGGGCGCTCGAAAGGCTCGGACCCCCCTGACATGTCACGCTCTCGCCATCGCGTCTTGCACGTTGCCGGCCACGTTGCCGGCACGCTCGTCGTGCTCGCCATCTTGGGCTTCGTCGTGCTCCCCGCCTTCGTCGTCACGCTCGCTGCCTTCAATGACAAGGCCATCCTGGCGTTTCCGCCGCAGGCGTGGTCGTGGCGATGGTTCGCCAAAGCCTTGGCTTACTCCGATTTTCGCGCAGGCTTTGGCAACGGCCTCATCGTCACCGGCTGGGCATCGTCGATCGCCTTGCTCGTCGGAGGGGCGTTTGCGTTTGCCCTCGATCGCTACACCTTTGCCTACAAGCGCACCATCGAGGCAATTTTGCTGTCCACGCTGATCGTGCCGCATTTCACGATCGGGCTCGGCTTTCTCATCCTTGCGGCGCAAATCGGCTTGGCGCGCGGCTTTGCGGTGGTCGTGGTCTGCCATGTGGTGCTGGTCTTGCCGTTCGTGCTCAAGAGCGTGTACGTCTCGCTACGCAACCTCGATCGCAGGCTGGAGCTCGCTGCCGCCGGCCTCGGCGCCGCACCGAGCCGCGTTCTGATGACCGTAACCTTGCCCCTGCTTCTCCCGGGCTTGGTTGGCGGTTGGTTGCTGGCGGCAATCCTGTCGTTCAATGAGTTTACCGCCTCGCTCTTCGTGACCGCGCAACGCACGCAGACGCTGCCGGTCGCCATGTACAATTACGTGCGCGAATATGCCGACCCCTCACTGGCCGCTGTCTCGGTGATATACATCGCTGCCACGGCCACGCTGCTGATCGTCGCCAACGCCTACCTGGGTCTTGGAAAACTGCTCAATGTCGAGCCTCGCCGCTGAGCGCCAACCCCGCCTCGCCGCGCAGACGACCGGCGGGGATATTGCCGTCAAGTTGCGGGACGTCACAAAGACCTTCGGCGAGGTTCACGCGCTCAAGGATGCCACGCTGTGCGTGCGGCGCGGCGAGCTCATGACGCTGCTTGGACCTTCCGGCTGCGGCAAGAGCACGCTGCTCAATCTCATCGCCGGCTTCCTCACGCCAGATCGGGGCGAGCTCGAGATCGACGGCCATCGCGTCACCGACATCCCGCCCTACAAGCGGGAAATCGGCATGGTATTCCAGAACTACGCGCTGTTTCCGCACATGAGCGCTGCCGACAATGTCGGCTATGGCCTGCGCATGCGCAGGCTCGCCAAACGTGAGGTCGAGCGCCGGGTCGCCGACGCATTGGCGCTGGTGCGGTTGAGCGGCATCGAGAACCGTCGTCCCCACCAGCTGTCGGGCGGCCAACAGCAGCGCGTGGCGCTTGCCCGCGCGCTCGTCATCTCTCCCAAGGTGCTGCTGTTGGATGAGCCGCTGTCAGCGCTCGACCGCTCCTTGCGCGCCTCCATGCAGGTCGAGATCAAGGAGATCCAGCGCCAGCTCGGCGTGACCGCGCTCTTTGTGACGCACGACCAGAGCGAGGCGCTCAGCTTATCGGACCGGATTGCCGTGATGTTTGACGGCCAAATCCGGCAGATCGGCACTCCTGCCGACATCTACCGCCGACCGAGCGATCGGTTCGTTGCCTCGTTCGTGGGCGATGTCAACGTCCTGCGTGCACGCCTTGGCTCCATCGACCAAACGACAGCAACGATCAGCCTGGGCGCTCAGAGCATCCCGGTCGCAACCGGACCGCTTGCCGGCAGCAAGCCGGGCGACCCCGTCGATTTGTTCGTCCGCCCCGAGCAGCTGCGCCTATCGGCAACAGGTGAGCCCATGGCAGCGCAAGGCACCGTGACAACGCATATCTATCAGGGGGCCCATGTCGACCTTTACGTGCTCTCGCCCGTCGCCTCGGGCGGGCGCCTCCTGGTGCGGTCGGCCGAGCCAGATGCTATCACGCGTTGGCCCGTGGGTGCCGTCGTGGGCGTTACGGTCAGCGGCGCCGACGCGATGGCGTTTGCGCCGCAGGACGACAAGCCTTAGGGAGGGTAGCCCAGATGGTCGCGCCGAAAACCGTCAGTGTCGCTTCGGCCTATCTTGCGCTGCTGGCCGATCGCGGCGTCGACTACCTCTTCGGCAACGCCGGAACCGACTTTGCGCCTGTCGTGGAGGCCTACGCGCAGGCCGAACAGCAGGGCGGCAAGGTTCCAGCCCCGATCCTCGCCACGCACGAGAACCTCGCGGTCTCGATGGCGCATGGCTATGCGATGATCACGCGCAAGATCCCAGCCGTCATGGTCCATGTCAGCGTCGGCACGGCCAACATGGTGTGCGGTGCCATGAACGCCGCACGCGAAAACGTCGCCATCCTCCTCACCGCCGGCCGCACGCCCATCAACGAGGCGGGACCGCTCGGTGCGCGCGACGGCTATATCCATTGGGCTCAAGAGATGTTCGACCAGGCCGGCATGCTGCGCGAGCTGGTCAAATGGGACTACGAGCTGCGCAACGGCGAGCAGCTCGAGACCGTGGTCGACCGCGCGCTTGCCATTGCCGCCAGCGAGCCACGCGGCCCCGTCTACTTGAGCCTGCCGCGCGAAGTCCTCGCCGCACCCGCCAGCAACGCCCGCCGGTCTCCCACCCGGCTGCGCGCGCCCGCGCCGTTTGCTCCGGACGGCACCGCCGTCGCTGATGCTGCGCGCATGATCGCAAGCGCCAAGCGGCCCCTCATCTTGACGTCGAGCGCCGGCCGCGATCCGGCTGCGTTTGCCGCGCTGGCGCAGTTCGCCGACCGCTTTGCCATACCCGTCGCCCAGCATCATCCGCGGCACCTATCGCTGCCGTCCTCCCATGCCATGAACCTCGGCTATGAGCCGACCCCATTGCTGGCCGACGCCGACTTGATCTTGGCCTTGGAAACCGATGTTCCGTGGATCCCCGCCCTTGGCTCTCCGCCAGAGCGCTGCAAGGTGATCCAAGCTGGCTTTGATCCTTTGTTCACGCACATCCCCGTGCGCGGCTTTGCCTGTGATCTCGGCATCACCGGGGGCGTTGCCGCCATTCTCGGGGCATTGGCGCGGGAGCTGGAGCCGACGATCGACCCCTCGGTGGTCGCCCAGCGTCGCGCCTGGGTCGCGGGCAAGCGCCGCGGGCAGCTGGAGGAGCGAGCAAGCCTGCGCGAGCGCGTCGCCAATCGCCAGCCGATCCATCCCGCTTGGGTTAGCCACTGCCTGGGTGCAGCCATGGATCCGCGCGCGATCCTCGTCAACGAGTACACCTTGCGCCTCGATCACTGCGACTTTGAGCATGCCGACAGCTATTTCGGCTCCAGCTCGGCTTCGGGTCTGGGCTGGGGAGCGGGCGCGGCCCTGGGTGCCAAGCTCGGGGCTCCCGAGCGCCCCGTCATCGCGGTCGTCGGCGACGGCGCCTACCTCTTCAGCAATCCCGCGGCCGTCCACCACGCCGCGGCGCTCCATGAACTGCCGGTTCTGTTCGTGGTGATGAACAACGCCATGTGGAACGCCGTGCGCCGGTTCACGGTCGGCATGTATCCTCGCGGCAAAGCCGCCAAAAGCAATCGATCGGCCTTCACACGGCTCGATCGGCTGCCGGCATTCGAGCAGATTTGCGCGGCGGCAGGCGGCTATGGTGAGCGCGTCGATGATCCGGCCCAGCTGCCTGGCGCCCTCGAGCGTGCCATGGCGGTGGTGGCCAACGAGAAGCGACAGGCGCTGCTCAACGTCATGTGCAGTCCCGATTGACTAAGACCATCATTGGATCTGCCAACGCAGCAGCTGCGCCGGCGCGCCCTCCACCCCGAGGGCGTGGAGGATGATGTCGGTGTCGATGGAGACGGTGCACGCTCCGAGGATCGAAATGGCCGAGCCGGCGATGACCTTCCAACCGAACACTTCATGCTCCGGGTTCAGCCACATGGCGAAAATGATGCGAAACACCAAGGCCAGCTGCATCAACGGCATCACGAACATGATCGGCGCGACCGCCACCGCCGAGTAGAGGAACCCCTGCGCCATTGCGACGAACACGCCCGAATAGAGGAACCAGGGAATGTTGTCTCGCCGCAAGGCCATCACGTTGCGCCGCAGCGGTGTCCAGAAGAGGAGCATCAGCACGATGGCCGCGGTCGCCGCGCCGTAGGAGATCACCCCGCCTAGGATGGCGCTCGATGGTCCGGCATGGCGCAGCGCGGTGCGTACCATGATGGGCGTGGTGCCGTAGGCGAACGCGGCGAGCAGCGCAAACAGGTACCCCTCGGCGTGACGCGGCACGAATTTGGGTGCGGGCGCGTGCGCATCGGCTGCGAGCGGGCTTTTTGCCTCCGCGGCTCTCGGGGCCGCGGTCGGCGCGCTCAGCTGTTGGCTCTGTGTGATGAAGGAGCCGGCCAGCATCACCATGCCGCCCATCACCTGCAGTGCGGTGCAGGGCTCATCGAGCACGACGACGGCGAGAGCGAGCGTGACAAGCACCTGCAGCTGGATCACCGGCCCCGTTAGGTTTGCGCCGGCGTACTGATTGGCGCGATAGTTGCAATAACGCCCGAACAGAAAGTGTAGCAGTCCGACCGCCGTCATCCATGCGATGGCGCTTGCGGGGAATTCAGGGAGCCGGGTCAGCTCCCCGGTCAGCGCCGCGACCAACAGGAAGCAGAGCACGCCGATTGGGACCGTCAGGGCCATGCCCTGCGTCGGGGTGCCGGTCACCACGGCCCGGCGCGCGGCGGCATTGTTGAGCGCGAAGCTCGCTGCCGACAGAATTGCAAAGATTGCCCCTAGCACGGTCACTCCCAAAGCCTGCCGCCGACGCTTGTGCGGCCTGCCGCCCTTGCGTTTGGGCACCGCCCGCGGGCCAAGCCTGTTCTAGCAGGGCTGCGCCAGAGCGTCGGCAATCGTTTTGAGCGCGGCGCGGATCTCGGGCAAGCTCGCGGCTGCGGGCTGGGCCGACCGCAGGGAAAAGAAGCGGGCCAGCCGGTCGAGAACGGCCGCGGCATCGGCGCTCAAGCTGGGGCCAATGTGCGGGCGGCGCGCAAAGCTTCGCGCCAGCATGGCGAGCTCGATCTGCTCGGCGGCGAGCTCCGCTCTTTGGATGTGTTGCCGCACGGCGTTGGCGTGTGGGCTCGGCGCGGGGTGGGCAGTGAGCTTCAGGCGCCGCCGCACGGACCGAAGCGGCTCGATCACCTCGCGCCGCCAATCCGCGACCGCCTCATCGAGGCTTGCGAAATCGCTATCAGCGAGCCCTATTTGATGCTCACGCGCGATGAAGAGTGCGAACAGCAGCAGGCAAACATCGCCACCAAGGCGATCTTGCAGCGCCAAGCAGGCTTGCGAGACGGCGGGCCTTGCATAGAGCTCGACCGCGAACGACCACTGCGGCCCCTCCGCGTCGAGATCCATGTCGGCACCCCCTTCCATGCTTGCGCCCGGTCAGATCTTCTCTTCGTCGCCGACGCGGCGCTTGGCCTCGCCCCAGCGCACCAGCAGGCCCGTATCGAGGCCGAAGAGATCGAGTGCCCGCCCGACGGTGTGGTTGACGATGTCCTCGATCGTCTTTGGTTGGGTGTAGAAGGCAGGTACCGGCGGCATAACAATCGCTCCCATCTCGGTCACCGCCGCCATGCTGCGCAGATGGCCGAGATGCAACGGCGTTTCTCGCACCAGGAGCACCAGCCGTCGGCGCTCCTTGAGCACGACGTCGCCGGCCCGGGTCAACAGCGTTGAGGTGACGCCCGTGGCGATTTCAGACAGGCTCTTGATGGAGCATGGGGCAACGATCATTCCCATGGTCTGGAACGAGCCGCTGGCGATCGAGGCGGCGACGTCGTCGATGCGATGCACAAACGTCGCAAGCGCATTGACTTGCGCAACCTTCATGGGCAGTTCATGCGCGAGGGCCACCTGCGCCGACCGCGTCATGACGAGATGTGTCTCAAGCCCCAGGGCCCGCAACGCCTGCAGCGTGCGCACGCCCAACACGATGCCTGAGGCACCACAGATGCCGACGATCAGGCGCTTTGTGTCAGGGGAGTTCATGTCCGATGATAGCCCGAAACGCGGCACGGGTGACCGGCAATTGCCGCCGATGCCCCGGGCGACCCTGCGGGGAATGAAAAGCCCCTGCGATGCGCCCCGACCCGCCGTTCGGCAACGGGCAATTCGTGCGGCTCGACCGGCAGGGGCTGGTGCGCACCTGCGCCTGGGCGAACACCGCTTCCCCGGCCCTGCGTTCGGGGCTCGTGCACCGGCTACTTTGCCGCCTTGGCCTCCGCCACCACGCCCGCCGCATCGAAGTTGTTGATCTCATCAATGAGCTCGTTGGTATAGGCAGCCTTGGTGTCGAAGTCGGCGGGCAGCAGGTTCTCCGCCTGCATGAGCTTGGCGACGCCCTGCCACTGGGAGGCGAGATTTTCTCCCCATTTGACGCCCGCGGGCACCTGGTAGCCGCTAAAGCGCGACTCAAAGACGATGCGCGCCTTCGTCATGGCGGCCGCCTCGTCGCCGTCGGGCTTGGTGGCGGGATAGAGTTGCCAGTGAATCTTGATGGCTCTTTCCGGGTTCGTCAGCCCGAAGATGGTGGACTTGGCGATGCAGCGCAGCATCTTGACCGCGACCTCCTTGTTGTTGGCCAGAAAGTCCTCATGGGCGACGATGACATTGCCGATCAGGTCCTCAAAGTAGGGGGGCTTGATGTGCACGAGCTCGATGCCCTGCGCTTCGAGTGCGGCGACCGCGGTGTCCCACGCAAACCAGGCCGCGGCGTCGCCGCGCTTGAGGGAGAGCGCGGCTTGCGCACCCTCACCGATCGGCAGCCATTGCACGTCCTTGTCGGGATCGATCTTGGCGGTCTGCAGCATCTGGCGCCCGTATGGGACGGCACCGGTGGACATGGCGATGACACCCATGGTTTTGCCGCGCAGGTCCTCCGTCTTCGTCAGTCCGGAGCTCTTGAGGGCGACGGCGCGATAGATGGTGGAGCGTGAGTAGGTGTAGATCGCCTTGACCTTGGCACCCTTTGCGCGCGCCATCATCAGCACCTCGGGGCCGAGATTGGCAAAAGTTACGTTCTTGGCGGCGATCTGTTGCATGCCCGCCGTGGCCCCTTGAATGCCGACCACATCCACATCCAGCCCTTCCTTGGCCCAGCACTGGGAGTAGCGCGGCAGCGAGGAGTGTGCGGCGTGTCCGACCGACAAGTCCGTCGTGGTGGGTGAGAAGATCAGCTTGTCGGCCTGTGCAGGTGCGATGGCGGCGATGAGCGCGATGGCGGCGCCGCGCAGCACGGGAAAGCGGAGCAGAATTGGCATCTCTTGATCTCCGGGGGGATAACGGGTCAAGCCGAGGTGACGTCTTTGGGCTCGTTCCAAAACACCAGTTTCTTGTGGGCGAACTGCAGCGCCAAGTGGCAGATGATCCCGTAGAGGCCGAGCAAGATCAAGAGCGCGAACACGCGCGGGATGTTGAGTTGGTAATTGGCATCGAGAATGAGAAAGCCGATGCCGTCCTTGGAGCCAACGAATTCGCCGACGAGCGCGCCAAGAATGCTGAACACCGCGGCGACGCTCAGGCCGGCGAAGATGAAAGGCAGCGCGTTGGGGAGCTCCACCAGACGAAATGTCAGCCATCGGCTGGCGCGCAGCGAGCGCATCAAATCGAGCTTGCTCTGCTCGCAGCTCTTGAGGCCGATGATGGTATTGACGAGCACGGGGAAGAACGCGACGAGCGCGGCCGTCACGACCTTCGATAGGGATCCATAACCGCACCATACGAGAATGAGGGGTGCGATCGCGATCTTGGGTACGGTCTGCAGCGCCACGACCCAGGGATAGACGGTCTTCTCGACGAAGCGGAAATGCGAGATGGCGGCGCCGAGCGCGATGCCAAAGAGGCTGGCGATGGCAAAGCCCGATAGGGCGCGATAGATGGTGATGGCGAAATGCTGGAGAAAGAGGCCGCTTGCCATCCCGTTCCAGAACGCGATGGCGATGTGGCTTGGTGGCGGCAACAGCAGTGCCTCCACCGCGAAATAGCGCACGTGAAACTCCCAATAGACGATGAGGAGCACGGCAAACAGCGGCGAAACGGCGCGATCGATGATCGCGCGCCACAGCCGCCGCCAATGCGACGTTGCACCGACCGGCGCAGCAACGATGGCGTTCTGGGCCCCGCTCATGCCGTGGCCTGCATGGGGAGGCGAGCAGCACCATCGCTCAGGCGGGCGCGGATGCGCGCAACGTGCGCGCCGAACACCTCGCTGTTGATGATTGCGAGGCTGCGCGGCCGCGGCAGGTCCACGGCGATCTCCTCCACCACCCGACCGGGACGTGGCGACATCACGATCACGCGGTCCGCGAGAAAGACGGATTCGGTGATCGAATGCGTGATGAGCAGCACGGTCTTGCGGGTCGCTGACCAGATGTCGATGAGCTCGAGGTTGAGCTGGTCGCGCGTCAGGGCGTCGAGCGCTCCGAACGGCTCGTCCATCAGCAGCATCGCCGGATCGTGCACGAGGGCGCGGGCGATTGCCACCCGCTGGCGCATGCCGCCCGACAGTTCATGGGGATACTTGTTCTGGAATTCGGCGAGGCCCACGGTTTTAAGCAGCGCCATGGCGCGCGGCCGATAGACCGTGCGGTCGAGCTTGAGAACCTGCACCGGCAACAGCACGTTCTCAAGCACCGTCCGCCAGGGCAGCAACGTTGGATCCTGGAACACGATGCCGATCTGCTCGGACGGCCCCATCTGGTGGGCACCATGAATTTTGATGGCGCCCGAGGTGCAGCGCTCAAGCCCGGCGATCAGGCGCAGAAGGGTGGTCTTGCCGCAGCCGGACGCGCCCACCACGGTGATGAATTCTCCTGCGCCGACCCGCAAGCTTGCGTTGTCGAGGGCGCGCACCGGCTCGCCGGCGGCGCTGCTGAACGTCTTCGAGACGGCGGCGAGCTCGATCACAGGCATGCCGGCGTGCTGCGGTGATGGCGTCGACATTGCGTGGCCCTGGCCATCCCCGTGGCTTGTGCGCGGCGCTCGAGTTCCAAGCAAAAAGTATGGTTCCCCCGCAGCGCTCCTGGCAAGGCCCCGGTCGGATGGGAGAGGCAGCACAGAGGCAGCACTGGGGCAGCACTGGGCCGCAATCGCTCATCCGCGCTTGGAGCGCGAGATCGGCAAGGCCCGTTGAGCGCGCCATCGCCTGGGGCCCCGGCGTGCGCGGATCCCGCGGCGGCTCAAGCGAGCCCAATCAGCCGGCGAATGTCCAATGGCGTAACGCCGCCTTCGCGCAGCGATCGCAGGCTGGTGTCGCGGGCGCTCTTGGCGAGCTTGCGGCCTGCCGCATCGTTGATCAAGCGGTGGTGATGATAGATGGGGGCTGGAAGGTCGAGCAGCACCTGCAGAAGGCGATGCAGATCGGTGGCGGCGTAGAGGTCGCGCCCGCGCGTGACGTGGCTCACGCCCTGCCAGGCGTCGTCGATCACGACGGCCAGATGATAGCTCGCCGGGGCGTCCTTGCGTACGATGACCGCATCGCCCCAGCGCTCGGGCCGTGCCTCGATCGTCTGCGGCCTGCCGTCCTCGCCGAGTTCGACGAAGCCAAGAGGGGAGCCAGCCAGTTTCACCCCTGCGGCGGCGATCGCTGCCGCCATGTCGAGGCGTAGCGCGCAAGGCTCTCCCGCAGCACGACGGCGCACGATTTCGGCCCGGGCGCGGCCCTTGTAGAGCCCAGGGTAGAGCGGTGCGCCATCGGGATCGCGGCCGTGGCTCGCGGCGGCCGCAATCTCGCCCCGGGTGGCAAAACAGGGATAGAGCAGGCCCATGCGCTCGAGCCGCTCGCTTGCGGCGCGGTAGGCAGGGAGGCGTTGGGATTGAAAGACGACGGGCTCCTCCCAGGCGACGCCGAGCCAGGCGAGGTCGGCCAGGATGCCGGCGATGTAGCGCGCTCGCGCGCGGCCCTTATCGATGTCCTCGATGCGCACCAGAAACCTGCCGCCACCGGCGCGGGCACGCTCGTAGCCAACGAGCGCGGAGAACGCGTGGCCCAAGTGCAGCTCGCCGTTGGGGCTCGGTGCGAAGCGGAAGACGGGTTTGTCCATGGCGCATCCCAGGCAATAGACAGCGGGCACAACGCTGTCTAGCCGCGCCCATTCTGAGGGCGTTGCCCGCAGGGCTCGCGTTTGCAACTGCCGGCCCCGGAGCCCTTGGGCTCGCCTTGGGCTCGCTTGCCGGGGGGCGAATGTCTCCGCGGGATAACTCAACGAGAAGCCGTGGCTCGTCGCGAGCGGCGGTCAGGCTGCCCGGGTTGCGGGCTGCCGCGCAGGGGACCGCGGCAAGGCGCATCAGATCTGCGCCCAGCCATGGCCAAGGCGTGCCCACGCCCTGCGCCAACCGCCTGTTGCCCCAAACGCCCTTGCCCATTAACGAGGAGGCGTGCGTTGGACCAGGGAGGCAGGGAGGCGGTGGACACGAAATCGCGAGCAAGGCGGCACACCAGGCCACCACCCAGGATCATCGTGGAGGAGAGCGATGTCCGCGAGGGCGTGCGCGCGCTCCGGCGCAAGTGCCCGATCATGCGCCGGGTGCATGATCTGACAGGTCTTCCGCCGCTGCGTCGCCGGCCCGCGGGTTTTGAGGGACTGGCGCGCGTCATCGTCGGCCAGCAGCTGTCGGTAGCTAGCGCGTCGGCGATTTGGCAGCGCACCGTGGCCGCCTGCGTGCCGTTCGAGCCCAGCGTCCTGCGCGCGCTTCGAGACGAGGCCCTGACCGGTGCCGGGCTGTCGCGCCCGAAAATTCGCACGTTGCGGGCGATTGCCGACGCCTGCTGCACCGGGCTTGATCTGATGCGCCTTGAGCATGCCTCCGATGAGGAAATCCACGGGGCGCTGACGGCGGTGACGGGGATCGGACCTTGGACCGCCGATGTCTACATCATGTTTTGCCTAGGGCGCGCCGACGGCTGGGCCCCCGGCGACCTCGCCTTGCAGATTGCGGTCCAACGCGCCCTCGAGCTGCCCGAGCGCCCGGACAAGCAGCAGATGTTGGAGCTCGCCCAGCGCTGGCGCCCCTGGCGGGGCGTCGCTGCCCGGTTGCTGTGGGCCTATTACGCCGCTCTCAAAGAGCAACGCACTGCCCTCCCGGTTTGAACCGACGGGTGTGATCTGCGGGCTGTTGGTGCCGGGTGCGGGCCGTTAGCCGATTTTGCCCCCGAGCTCGTCCTCGATGTGGATGCGGATGATCTCCTCGAAGCTGGCGTCGGCCTTGAAGCCGAGCTCCAGCGCCCGCGTCGGCGCGAACTTGCG
>Ga0306925_10005833_pt1 | contig 11364 bp, 10 predicted proteins | sample flu12Cox44000176_FD_203755 | JGI IMG/M metagenome (GOLD analysis project Ga0306925, IMG submission 203755) | Lab enrichment of tropical soil microbial communities from Luquillo Experimental Forest, Puerto Rico - flux8day.12C.oxic.44.000.176 (v2)... | ecosystem: Environmental > Terrestrial >...
ACTCGTAGAATCTCCTTCGGGCACGCGTGCGATCCTGCGGGCAAAACACGACTAGGAGAACCCTATAAGCGATAATTTCGTGGAGTCGGCGCCGAACAGTGTCCCCTCCCTTCCGCACCCGTCCGCAACCTGGGGCTGGTGCGCGGGATCATCGTACATTCACGATCAATTGTCGGAACGATTGGCGCCACTCTGCAAACCATTGTCGGCGGCGACATCACTCTGCTAACCAACCTCTGCGAAGAAACGCGCGAACACGCGTTTGAACTGATGCTGCAACATGCTGCCGAACTGGGAGGCAATGCGGTGATCGGGATGCGCTACGACGCAACTGAGAATCGTGCAAGGGATAACCGAGGTACTTGCTTACGGAACCGCGGTATACGTGCAGAAGAAAACCTAAGGGAGGCTGGGCGGGCCGCTGAAGAGACATCCGTTACTATTGGTGAGCCCGGCAGGAATCGAACCTGCGACCCACGCATTAAAAGTGCGTTGCTCTACCAACTGAGCTACGGGCCCACAGTTTCTTAATTTATCACACGGAAAACGACGAAGACGGCCGGTTGCGCTCATGCCCGGGCCCGCAACAGCGCTGGAATGACCCAATTTGCCGTACCTTCTATGGCGGTCCCGAGCGTTGGGAAGTCGATCGCTGTCGGCTACTCTAGTTGATCGGAGGACGCCGGCCCATGCCCGAAAAGGACTGCATCGCCGGAACGGACTTTAGCGGGAGATTGGGATGAGCAACTCGCGTGGCGCCTGCCAGTGCGTGATGATGGAGCACGAACAAGGCTAATTGAAGGCGATCGAACACTCCTGTTTTGTCGAAGATTCTGCGAAGCGAGTTTTTTATGGCACCCTCGGTGGTATCCATCCTTAGTGCAATCTCACGATTCTTCAAGCCCTGAATAACATACCCAATAATCTTCAATTCAATCTGAGAGAGCCGTCGACCCACCCTACTCCCCACCGAATCTTCCCCGAGCCTGATTGCCTGGCTGCGCCAGTAATGCGCAACCCGCTCTCCTCGTGCCAATTGCCTCACGCATTGCACGCTGGTCGATTCATCCGCAGAGCGATGCATGATTCCCTGTACCTCTGACGAAAGCTGCGGCGAGATCACATCGCCCACGTCAGCGAGCAGCAATATTGCAGTTTGATTGCGAGCCGCGACTTTTCTTATCTCATCCAGGTGATCGCAGTAATCGGCAGACAGAACCAATACACGGGCCCTGAATTTCTCCAACCCGTGTAGAAGTTGCTCGAGCGAGTGCGGCTGCCCAACAATGCGAATGTCGTCTTCGGCGGCCAATGTTCCAGCCATTCCGATGCGGAATATCCGCAGGTTGTCAGCCAGGATTACGTTGATCATGGCGGGGCTGTTGCAATTGGGATGCCGATCTCTGCTATCGCCCTAGCCCGTGTAAATGATACGCCGCAATGGGCGTAATACCGCATAAAGAGTCAAAAACATACCGAGAAGCGAGAATTTTTTACCTTAGACTTCTGCATAACTTCACAGTGGCCGATTCAAAATAGTTCGTTCGACGGAGGGGACCGGTGGCCTAAGCGGATGCCATCGACTTCCCCGCGAACCATTACGTCAGATAGATTTTCATAAGTGAGTGTACGAGGCCGAGGATCAAACCTTTGGGAGACAGGGAGGCACTTCTTGTGGCCTCAGTAACACGCAGTAATCAATTGCCGCGAATTTGTTACTTCATGGAATGACGCGCATCTTTCTAGTGTGGGGTCATGACCAACGGGCAGCCTGTTCGAGTCGTTATCGTTGGTGGTGGATTTGGCGGATTGAAGGCCGCACAAGCCTTGGCACGCTTGCGTGTACAAATCACCCTGGTCGATCGTACGAATCACCACACCTTCCAACCGCTGCTCTATCAGGTGGCTACGGCTGGCTTGTCGCCGGCAGAAATTGCTGCGCCCATCCGCGAAATCCTCGCGAAGCATGAGAACGTGGAAGTACTGCTTGGCGAGGTCCTCGATTTCGACCTGGAGAATCGAATCGTCAAACTGCACGGATTTGAGCTTCTCTACGATTATCTTATCGTCGCGGCTGGCGCCAGCCATGCTTACTTCGGCCACGACGAATGGGAACCACTAGCTCCCGGTTTAAAGAGCATTGAAGACGGCCTCGAAATTCGTCGCCGCGTGCTGCTCGCATTTGAGCTGGCGGAACGGCAGGCGGCGGTTACCGGCAAGCATGCGCCACTAACTTTCGTGGTTGTCGGCGGTGGTCCAACCGGAGTGGAACTGGCGGGGACGCTGGCCGAGGTCGCCCGCGAGTCTCTGGCGTCTGATTTCCGTAACATTGACCCGAAAAAGACCCGCATCGTGCTGGTGGAGGCTGGTCCCGCTCTGCTCGGCGCGTATCCCGAAGATCTGCGACAGAGTGCCCAGCGACAACTGGAACATTTGGGCGTGGAAGTCCGCCTGAATGCAGCTGTCACTGACGTTCGCGCGGCTGAGATCCGACTAGGCCAAGAGATCATGCAGGCGACGGTCGTACTATGGGCGGCCGGGGTAGCCGCTTCTCCGTTGGGCCGGGCCCTGGGTGGTCCGGTCGACCGTGCGGGCCGAGTGTTGGTGGAAGCGGACTTGAGCCTACCCGGACATCGCGAAGTGCTCGTGATTGGTGACTTGGCATCCCTGAAGGATGCAGGCGGACAACAACTGCCAGGAGTGGCTCCCGTGGCTATGCAGCAGGGCCGCTGGGTGGCACGTCAGATTGCTGCCGATCTGGGAGGCACCCCTCGCGAACCTTTCCATTACCTTGATAAAGGAAGCCTGGCTACGATCGGGCGCGCCGCAGCAGTGGCCCAATTCGGCAAGATCCACATATCAGGTCTATTGGCGTGGCTGTCGTGGCTCTTCATCCACATCTTTTTTCTCGTCGGGTTCCGCAACCGCATCATCGTGATGATCGAGTGGGCATGGAGCTACTTCACCTATGACCGCGCCGCCCGCATAATCACCGGCGAAACGCGCACGGTTGCGGTTCCAGCGTTGGAATATGCAGAACAGGCGGCAAAGTTGACCGGTCAGTTTGCGCAAACTTCCACCGTGGACCGATCTGAACACAGCGTAGCGCAAGAAAGTCAACAGCCCCCCACCGCGGCAGAGTCTGCGAGTTCGTCCCCGCAGACAAATTCCTGAACACAAACTGTGAACGACCGGGGATTTGCATTGGGTCAAAACAAAAGGCCATCCTAAACGAATGGCCCTTGCGGTTTCACTTTCACCACAGATCAGCTTCGCTTCACAATTGGGCTATATCCCTCTGCCGTCAACTTTGTCCTCATCGCTTCGGCCTCCTGCAACGAAGCGAACGGCCCCACCTGTACGTGATACAGCTTGTCGTGTACACCCGGATTGTTGACCACGAAAACCTTGTAGCTCTTCTTGCGCAGCGCGCCGGCCAAAGCGGCGGCATCTTCCTCGCGGGAAACGGCAGCAATCTGCACCACATAGGATCCCGCAGCAACCGCTGAGCTTGCTGGTTTCGCCTCCAACTTGGTTGCAAGGTCAGGGTCAGCCGGGCTGTCGGTTTTGACATCAGGGATTGTCTTTACAGAGGCAACCTCCGTAGGCACAGCGTTCTTCGACGCACGCGGATCAGCACCCGTGTCTTGAGCTGTCTTCGGGGTCGCCGATTGGGTGTTCCCACTCGTCGCGGACTGAGTACCGTGATCCGTCCGCTTTACAGCGTTGTAGAAGGTCATATCGGGCGCTGACTTAGAGGCTGGCGGTTCCTGCGACGTAGCCGCCTGTGGCTCGCTATTCGACGGAACTACTGCAGAAGGCTTCCCCGCGCTTGACTCCGTCACGGCTGGAGTGACGAGAGAAGCGTTAACGGCCGCCTTATCGTTCATGCTCTGTTCCCGGGCAGAGGTCCTTCCTAAGGAATAGCCAATGGCGAAAAATACTCCGCAAATAGCCACCAGCATGAAGAACAAACAGAGCAGTTTGCCTGGCCCTAGTGTGATATCGCTGTCGTCTGTAGCCATTCGTTAAGTCTCCGTATTTATTGTCCTGGCGCCACTGCTGGTGTCGCAGCCTTTGCTGTATCCACCTTCACCAGTTGCTGCAGTCCCGTCAACAGGTCAACTGGAACGGGGAAGATGATGGTGGTGTTCTTCTCCACACCGATTTCCGTCAACGTCTGCAAGTAGCGCAACTGAATGCTCGTCGGCTCGGTGGCAAGCAGGTGTGCGGCATCGGTCAGGCGTTGTGCCGCCGCATATTCGCCTTCGGCATGAATAATCTTCGACCGTTTCTCGCGTTCGGCCTCGGCTTGTTTGGCCATGGCGCGCGTCATGGTTTCAGGCAAATCGACTTGCTTCACTTCGACGTTGCTGACCTTCACTCCCCAGGGGTCGGTGTGCTGATCGAGAATCGATTGCAACCGGTTGTTGACCTTTTCGCGATGCGCCAGCAGTTCGTCCAGGTCCACTTCGCCTAGGACAGAACGCAACGTGGTCTGCGCAAACTGCGAAGTCTGGTAGAGATAGTTTGAAACCGCGACCACCGCTTTGTTGGGGTCAATCACCCGCAGAAAGATCACGGCGTTGACCTTTAGAGTGACGTTGTCGCGGGTAATGATGTCCTGGGGCGGGACCTCAAGCGCTTCCTGACGCAATGAAACCCGGACGATTCGATCAATGGGTGCAAACACCAGAATCAGGCCCGGGCCCTTGGCAGTTCCCAGCAGGCGGCCCAGACGAAAGATGACGCCCCGCTCATATTCGGCCAGAATCTTGATGGAATTCAAAAGATACAGCAGCAGAATTACGACAGGGATGATTACAAATAGGTTCATCGGGAGCCTCCCGAGCTACAGTGAAGTTTAGAACGTGCAGCCCATATGATTGTAGGCCCATGTGAGGGCGTTACCCAGGTTGGCAACAGCAATAGCCCGCGAGGAGGGGTTGAGATTGCAGTTATCGTTCAATTTCTGGCGGGCCGCCGGGCGAATTGCTACCGCACCTTCTCCACTTCCAACTCCAACCCTTTGACCTTGCGAACCACGACCTGCTCGCCCATGGGTACCCGGGCCGGAGCATGCGCGTTCCAGAGCTCACCGTGGACAAACACCTTTCCTTCGGGGTCGAGATCGGTCCGAGCCTCGCCGACGGAACCTATCATGCCCTGAACGCCGGTCACGACCTTGTTGCGACGGGCCCGTAAGGCAATGCTCATCAGGAAGACAGTTATCACTCCCAGCGGAATGCTGACGGCCAAGGCGGTCCAGAGCTTTACCCGCATCTCCGGGATTGGGCCGTCCACCAACAACAGCCCTCCTATGGTCATGAGCGCAATGCCGGCAACACCCAGGACGCCGTGAGTGGCAAACTTTGCTTCGAGCGCAAACATCGCGAAGGCAGCCATGATGAGCGTGAAGGCGGCGTAACGAGTGGGCAGGAGGTTTAGCGCAAACAGTGCCAGCAGGATGAACACCACGCCAACCACCCCGGGCACAATCGCGCCGGGATGATTGAATTCCGCGTAAAGCGCCAGTGCTCCCACAGCGAGCACCAGAAACGCAATATTCGGATCAAGCAGGAAGTCAAGAATGCGCTGCCGCAGGGTCATCTGCATTTCGACGACGGGCGCACCAACCAGATGAAGCGTGACCGTCTTGCCATCGAATCGCTTCACGGGCTTGCCATCGAGCTGCTTGAACAAGTCATCCTGATCGCGAGCGACGTAGTCGATCAGGTGCTGGTCCAAGGCTTCCTGGTCGGTCCAAGACTTCGATTGCCGTACTGCGGACTCGGCCAGAGCCACATTGCGTCCGCGGGGACCGACAAATGATCGCATGAAAGCAGCGGCATCGTTTTCGAGCTTCTGCTTCATCACGTCGTCCATCTTTTCGCCGCCCATGTTGACCGGATGCGCCGCGCCTGTGTTCGTACCCGGAGCCATTGCCGCTACATCCGCGGCCTCAAGGAGGAAGAATCCAGCTGAAGCCGCACGGGCGCCCGAGGGTGCGACATAAACGATGACGGGAACTGGAGACGCCAGCATTTTGGCGATGATCGAGCGCGTGGATTCCACCAGGCCGCCGGGCGTTCGCAGTTCGATCAGCACAGCATCGGCGCCGGTCTGGCGGGCCTGTTCAATGGCCCGCCCGATATATTCGTCGCTGATGGGCTGGATCGTGTCGTCCAGGCGGATCTTGACAACGGCGCCGGCCGAGGCCACGCTTGCGGTGAACAGAGTTAGAGCGCAGACGACGAGAAACGAATGGAATCGGGACATACGACCCCCTTCCGGAGGACTACATCTATCTTACTTGGGAAGTCGCTTGTTTGGCAGCAATCTCGCGTTTCAGTGCCAAACCGGCTGCGTTAGTCGGATCCAGGGCTAGCGCTTTCTCAACCGCCTCGGTGGCCGGCTGCATCTGTTTCTGCTGCAGTGCGAGGCGCGCCAATACCAGATAGGCCGCCGCATGTGGTTGCAAGCGCAGCGAAGCCTGTGCTTCGGCCCGCGCGTTGGCTAAATCGCCGGTCTTCTCCAGCGCCTCTGCTAGTCCGGCATGGGCCGCGGCATTATTCGCATCAGACGCTGCGGCTTGGCGAAATTCGCGCACCGCCTCAGCATTGGCGTTCTTTGCCAGCAACTGCCTGCCGCGCTCCAAGTGAGAAGTTGAAGTATGCGAGTCGGACTTAACCAGCCGCTGCGCAGCTAGATTGTTTATCTCCAATTCAAGCTGACGGTACGAAGCTTCGTCGTAATTACGTTTGATGCGCTCGATGGGGATGCGCGGTTGGCTCACCGTTGCCGGAGGCGCTGGATTCAATGCAGGCGCACTCACGCTTGGCGGCGGGTTGACGCCGCGATTGATCATCTCCGATAGCGACTTCGCTTCCGCATCGGTAGGACGGCGCTGCAGTTCTTCCTTCAACTGGCGGGCAGCACCCGCTGCATCGCCGTTCTTGAACAAGGCGACAGCCAGGTTAAAGCGATAGTCGGGATCGCTGGGATCGGCTGCCACCGCCTTGAAGAAGTATTCCACCGACGCGGCGCGACGTCCCCCGCGGGCATCGACCACGCCGAGATTGTTGTACACCTCGGTCAGTGGCAGCCGCGTCGCGAGATAGTTGAACGCAGTGTAGGCGCGATCCAGGTTGCCTCTGTAGTACTCCGACATTCCGAGCAGAAAAGTGGCCTCGCCGGATGATGAATCTTCTTTCGGAATTTTGCTGAGCCACGTCGCCGCCTGCTCGTACTCGTGATTGTCGTAATACACCTTTCCAAGCTGCACCTCCGCCAGGGTATAGCTCGGATTCAGCCGGAATGCCTCTTTGAAGTACCGGATCTTCTGTTGCCGGTTTGTCGCCACGACGCCACGAATGTAGTTTTCAAAGGCATCCAGACGAATGGGTGTCGAAGTCTGGATGAACTGCTGCTGGGTGACTTGCGGCGGATTGGGCATTTGGCGCAACACCTGCCAGGCCAGCGCGGTCTGGAGATCGACGAATTCGGTCAATGGACCACCGCTCTGCACCTGCGGATAAAGTCGCAGTTTCTTGGTGTCGAGAAGCTGCGCACTAACCTGAAATGCATTGCCGTTGACCTCGTAACTCCCAAGCACAACGAAGTCGGCATCCATCTGCTCGGCGACGTGGAAGACCGTAGCCCGGGACGGGTGTACCGCAGCCGGAACACCGGCTCGATCGAATGCGAACATCCGGTCATCGCGGCTGACAACATAGATCTTGGGTGAGGACAGGCGTTGTGCGAGAACTTCGGGGCAGGCCTCGCTGATCCAATCAAGACCAGTGACCTTCGCGCGGTTATCGAAGGGCATGACCATGAGCGTGGCCGTGCCGGGCAGCGCCTGAGCGGTCGCCAGGACGGTACCCAGTCCAGCCAAAATGGCTATCCCAACGATGCGGTAGAAAATACGAACCCAAGAGTATGGCAAGGCAAACCGATTATAGCCGCATAGCAAGCCCGTCTGAGCCAGGCGGGTCGATTGGAATCGAGGACCGTTAGTGTGAAACAGATGCAAACAGTTCGGACTTCAGCAAGGCCTGGAAGCGCTGATCGTCTGTCTTGAAATGCATTTGCACCAGGTCATGCTGATTGTCGACGGTCATGCTTTCTAGGGCTGTCTTCTCGACGGGGGTGGCATTGAGCTTTCGGTAAAGTACTCCGGCTTTCATCAACGAAGCAATGCTCGCGGCTGTCACGGTGTCAGAGGTCTTCACGTTCAGGTCAAAGGTCACGCCATTGTCGAAGTTCATGACGTAATCAGAGGCCAGCAGGCGTTTCTTTACCGCATCGTAATCGGCCAGGGCGGATGCCTGCCCAAGCGCCGACTTCATCATGACCTGAGTTCCAAGCTGGTCCAGAACGCTCCAAATGGCGGCGCTGTCGATGTCTGTGACGAGATCGTTGATCGAGTTATTTGCCGCAAGAGAATCGGCCCCGCGATCGCGAACATCGATTGCTCCCTTCAGCGAAGTATTCTCACCAAACACAATCGTGGAGGGGTCGAGGAATACCAGTTGCATGCCCGATCCCATCGGATAGATGTAGGAAAGCGCGTATTTTTCCGGACGAATCTTTTTCGTCTGCATTTTCTGCAGGAATTCCTTCTGCTTGAACGGACCCTGCGCTATGCCGATGCTGCGCAGGCCATTCTTGGAAAAACGGTAGGAGACGAAGGTGAGTTGCTCGACATCCTTATCGGGATTAATGCCAAAAGCGCGCAGTGCGCTTTCGAACTGCTTCAAGTTCTCGGGCAAGACCCGGTTCTTCAGGGCAACTGCGGTCTCGGAACCGCGCAACGTGCGATAGTCGACCGAAATGATCTGTTGAATTGCGAACGGAACAACTGTGCGCGCACTGCTGCTCAACGGGGCGGCAAATGCCGACATGCACAACAGGCACGTGAGGATGAGTTGGGAGAGTAACTTCTTCATTCGCACTATTGTACCTGAGTCTTAGACGCACTAACCCAGCCACAGTCACCCAGTTGCTCTCCCGGAAGCGAATACCTCAGCCCCCTATCAATTGACGGCCATAAACCCGGTCTTGAGGTGCCCGCAAACCAGGCACTTCAGGATCGTGAGTTCTGTTGACAACGTATTGCCGCAGCCCGGGCATACAGTAGGTGTGCCGCCCGCCCCGGATCGACCTCAAGTGGTCGAGCGCATCCTGAACCAAAACCGCATGAATGGCTTCCACTTTCAGAATGGCTTCCCCTTTCAGAGCGAAGGTGAATCGCTGCCGAGACCTTTTGTCGCTTGGCGGCCTCGATGAATTCGGGATACATCACGTCGCGCTCGTACCTTCTCACCCTCGATTACGGTCTGTAGATTTTCGCGAGTCGATCTCACTTTAGAATGCTCGATGTGTGCGACCAGATCAGCGCCCAATTGTCGAATAACTGCCGCATGATTGCGCGCGTGAAACTCCTCGGCTTTGGCCACCGCGCGGAAGAGGCTTGCCACCTCTCCGTATCCCTCTTTGCCAGCCTTCTGGGCGAAAGCCAGATAGCGGGCGTTGGCATTGCTTTCGCCGTCGAATGCAGCTTGGAGGTTCTCAAGTGTGTCTGCAGAATTGGCGACGAAACTCCGGCTGTGGAGTACGGCAGCAGATAATCGCCACGGCAGGATTGCATGAAGCGAGTTCAGCATGATTGCACCATAGGCCTGAAGGACCCCACTTTGCTGTGATAAAGGATACGGCTGAGGGTGACAAACACAGGACCGAAGCGCTACGCCCGCAATGCGGCCATCCGCTGCCGCACATCGACAACAAAAGCCTCGTCTTTAACGTCGCCGAGGTTGATTTCCACGTTGGCGAGAGCGCCTTGCACTGCGGCATTTGCCAGAGCCGAACCGACCGTCAGATCCGAAGCCATTTTGGGGTTTGTGATCGGGCGCAGTGACTCGAGGATTGAACGCACTTCCCTCGCCCGCTCGGCAACCATCAGTGGAATGCTGGTTGCCTTCTTCAGGGCAGTATCGACCTCCACTGGTGCCTGCGGGTTTTCTCTTTGCTTCTTGAAGGCAGCCATCACTTCATTGAACGAGTCGGCATCTGCGTCAATCGCAGCTTTCAATTGCTCGCGGATCTCGGCCAACCGCGCAATAGACTCGCTCAATTCGCGCTCATACCGGAGATAGGCTTTCTTTCCACGTGACATGCCAGCGACCATGCCGCCCAGTCCCGCAGCCATTGCCCCCGCAGCCGCCGAGGCACTGCCTCCGCCCGGCGCCGCAGTGGGAGCTGCCAGTTGTTCAATAAAGGGTTCGACTCCGGCACGGATGCCGCCCACGGCCATCTTGCCGCTCATCACGGCGGCCAGGCGGTTCTCCAGAATCAGGGAAGAGTCGAAATTCTCGACCTGCAGGAACCATTCGGCGGCGTCCTCAAGCGCCTTCTTGGGAATGAGGCCAACGATCTCGCTGGACAGCGGCATGACGCCGTACCGCGCCGCCTCCCGCCTCACATACTCGAACACGCGAGCTATAGGAGATTGATCGGTGTCGGTCAGGTTCATCGACACTTGGGCCAGGCCGCGAACGCCAACACCCATTCCCTTCACAAAACGCAGCCCGCCGTTCGAAAACCGAATCGACTTGGCTACTTTCTTCGCGATCTCGACGTCCGGTGTGTTCAAGTAAACGTTGTACGCCACCAGAAATTTGCGCGCGCCCACGATTGTCGCTCCAGCCGCGGGATGCAATGCCGCGTCACCAAAGTCGGGCTTGCGTGCCGGATTGGTCTTTACTTCTTCGCGAATGCCTTCGAATTGGCCGCGACGCACGTTCTCCAGGTTTTGGCGCTCGGGCGTCTGCGCGGCCGCCTCGTACAAATACACGGGCACCTGATAGCGCTTCCAGATTTCTTTCCCAACCCGGCGGGCAATGGCGACGCAGTCCTCCAGAGTAACTCCCTCAATCGGGATGAATGGAACGACATCAGCTGCACCGAGCCGCGGATGTGCTCCGGTATGTTTCGTCAAGTCGATGAGTTCCGCGGCTCTGCCCACACCGCGAATAGCGGCTTCAGCAATGTCGACCGGATCGCCTACCAGGGTGATCACGCAGCGGTTGTGGTCGGCATCCATCTCGCGATCGAGAAGATAGACACCATCCATCTTCATGGCTTCAAGAATGGCGTCGATTTTGGATTTGTCGCGGCCCTCAGAAAAGTTTGGGACACATTCCACGAGTGCTGGCATAAGGAGTCAGGATAAAGAAGCGGGGCGCAACTAGCAATTAGCGATTAGCAATCGGTGACTGGTAATTGGTAACTGGTCGTTGGCTTCATTCGCGACAATGGAGGAGGGCTATGGCTGATTGCCAAGCGGTAATTACCAATTAC
>Ga0306925_10005836_pt1 | contig 11362 bp, 12 predicted proteins | sample flu12Cox44000176_FD_203755 | JGI IMG/M metagenome (GOLD analysis project Ga0306925, IMG submission 203755) | Lab enrichment of tropical soil microbial communities from Luquillo Experimental Forest, Puerto Rico - flux8day.12C.oxic.44.000.176 (v2)... | ecosystem: Environmental > Terrestrial >...
CACGTGCGCGCCGTCGGCGGTCTGCACCTCCAGGCGAAAGCGGCCCCCGACACGACCGTCGGCCTGGGCGATCGGCGCGAGCCAGCGCTGGAGCTGCGCCCCGTCGGTCCACGCCGCGAAGACCTTTTCCGCCGGCGCCTTGATCGTACGGACGAGCGAAACCGATTCCCCCGTGTTCGTCATAGCCGCGCCTCCCCGTCGCGCACGATTCTCCCCCCGGCCGGAAGGGCTCGGCAATCGCGTGGTCAGGGGCGCGGCGGCGCGGCTGCTGGCATGCGCACGCGGGTCCACATGTTGACGACGAAGAGCAGGACGCCGGCGGCCTGCCCCACGCCTCCGAGCGCGATCATCACGCGCAGCGCGGTCGAGTCGACGTGGGCGGCGAGCATCTCGGCGAGCGCCCGGACGCTCGTCGCCACGGTCATCAGCCAGTAGACGGCCTCCGCGAGCTCGGGCCGGTAGCGAAGATCGTCGCGGGCCGGCCGCGGGAACATCCACGTCGCCACGCCCATCACGATCATGAGCATGAAGCCCACGAGCAGCAGATGCACGTGCGCGGTGATGAAGAGCCGCGACGGGTACACGCCGAGCAGATACTGGCTGACGCTGACGTAGGTGCCGAGGATCACGCCCGTGATCAAGAAGGCGAAGCTCGTCTTGATGTAGCGACGGATCAAGGGCGGCATGAGCTCGCGTGGCTCCTACTCGGCTCCGGGCTCTTCGAGCTCGCGCAGGACTTCGACCGATGGCACGATGAGCCGACCGTGCTCCTCTTCGACGATACCTTTCTTGAGCCAGCGGCTCAGCACACGGATCGTCGTCTCCACCGTGGTGCCGGTCATGTCGGCGAGAGTCTGGCGCGTCACGCGGAACGGAAGCACGAGGCCGCGCTGGTCTCGCGCGCCCTCGCTCTCCGCCAGACGGATCAGCCGCGCGGCGAGCCGGGCCTCGACGGGATCGGAGGCCAGCGACTTCACGGAGTCGTGCGCCGTGCGCAGCCGCCGCCCGAGCATGCCGGCCATCTCGCGAACGAACGCGGGATGACGCCGCGCGAGCGCGACGATCGGCTCGGGCGGGATGCGAATCACCGCCGATGCCTCCATGGCCTGCGCCGACGCCGGGTAGGGCCGGCCTTCGAGGGCGGCCATGCCTCCGAAGGGCTCGCCGGGGCCCAGCAGCTCGAGGACGACCTCCTTGCCGCCGCGCGACTGCCGCAAGATCTTCACGCGCCCCGAGCGCACCAGCCAGAACCACGCCGGCGCGTCGCCCTCGGTGAACAGGAGCTCGCGGGCCGGGTAACGATCTTCGCGGGCGACGGCCGCCAGGGCCGCGATCTCGTCGGCTGGGAGATCGGCGAAGACCGTGCCGGCCTTGAGGAAATCGGCGATCGCGTTCGCCGGCATGCGCGGATGATACCGCGCGCGGCTCGTATGATCCGCGTCATCGTGCAGGGGGGCGGGAATGCCCTGTGCCGTCACGGAGTTCCTGGCCTCCGGCTCGCGCGCAGTTGCGTCTGCGTCGCGGGCGATTGTGCCGGCACGATACTCGCGTGCGACGGCATCCATTTCGAGTAGTACGTGAGGGGCACCACGGCGCTGCTCCAGCCGCACTGCGATTGCACGGCCAGGATCGGCGCGCCGCGGCTCAAGAGCGTGGACGCGAGCGTGTGACGATGTTGCTCGGCGGGCCGGAAGCGCACCCGCGCCGCCGCGAGCACGCGACGCCAGAGCCCGTTGAACGTGCCGGTGCTCCACGGCCTGCCCCGCAAATCGCTGAAGAGGGCCGTCTGATCGCTCAGCGGTGCGCGCCGCAGCTGCCGCAGCCGACGCCCCATCATGTCGATCACGTCTTGGCGCGGCCGCCACTCGTCCGGGTCCTCGATGAGCGCGAACCCGTACGAGGCGACTCGCTCGCTCGCCGGCGTTTTCGTCGGCCCCTCGCCCCCCGCCGAGCGCGTGCGCCGGATGTGCACCGTGCCGCCCTTCAGATCGAGGTCCTCACGCCGCACGCCGTACATTTCACCCGCACGCGCGCCGGTCCGCGCCCACAACTGCACGAGCGTCCCCAGATCAGGGTCGAGCGCGTCGGCCGCCGCGAAGAGGCGTCGCAATTCGTCGGCGGAGAACAGATCGGGCGACGCCCGACGGCTCGACGCCCGGCGGAACTCGACGGTGAGCATCGGGTTGGTCGCGACGAACTGCCGTCGGGCTGCAAACTTCAAGACGAGCCCGAGCACGTGTCGGATCGACGACAGCGTGTTGTCGGAGAGCCCGCGCGTCGTAAAGCGCGTCGAGCCGCGGGCTGGCGCAAGGCGCCGAGAAAGCGCTCGATCGCCTCGGTCGAGATCTCACCGAGCGGCATCGCGCCGAACGCCGGCAACACATGCTGGTGCAGGTGACTCGTGTACGTGAGGCGCGTACTGCCACGAATCGCGCGCGTCTCCTCGTGATGCGCCAACCATAACTCCGCGACGGCGGCGAAGGTCGCCGGCGCCTCGCGACGCGGCAACACGAGGTCGCGTCCGTCGCCAGCCGCGCGGCGATCTGCGTCGCGGCCAACTGTGCGGCCTTCTTGGCGACCGCCCCCTTGCCGAAGCACTTCGCCCGACGCACGCCTCGGTGATCGATGAACACGAACCAGCTCGCCCCTCTCGCTCGAACTTTGACGCCCACGGTTCATGACCCTCCTTGCGGCCCGCCGTCGCGGCCGCGGTTGAGATTTCGTGAGGAGGGTAGGGGTGCCTGCGGGGTGGTCAACGTCCTCGGGCGGGGCATGCGTCCACCGTGCAGGACCGCGTTGACCGCGTCGTCGACCAGTGCGGCGACGTCGCGCTGCTCGCGTGCCCGACGTCGCGCCGCCCATGCATCGAATTCGCTGCGCTTCACGCGACATCGACGGCCGAACGGGAACGACGGCAACGCATCGATCGCGTTGTGCAGTCGCTCCTCCAGCCACCGCCGGGACATGCCGGAGTAGGTCGCGAGCTCCGCCATCGACAGGTACTCGCGCTCGACGGCCGGCGGGGTGCGCGGCTCGCTCACCGGGCGTCCTCGAGCGCCCCGAGACGCTGATTGATGCGATCCGCCCAGTCCTGGCTGGTCACGCAGGGTGCGACGCGGCGTCGGGCGAGCACGTCGCTCACGACGCGCGCTCCTGGTCGCCCAGCTGCGCGCGCAAGGCCGACGTCGACGCGGCGAGCGCGCCGGTGGTGTGCGTCGCGTCGTAGGCGGCCAGGCGGCGGACGAGTTCGTCGTCGGAGAGTTGGCTGAGCGCGCGGCCGTAGCACTTCAAGAGCCGCGCGAGGCGCACGGGCAGCCCGTGCGTGCCGGCTTCGACGTAAAAGACTCTCTGGCACTCGCCAACGAGCGCGACCGGCACCGCGTGGGAGAGGACGCCGTCGCATGGTAGCTCAGGAACCACCCGTCGCCGAACAAGGCGACGTTGGTTTCCCCGGCCGCGTCGAAGGCGCCGCCGCCGCTCGTGATTTCGAGCGTCGTCGCCGCCGCGGGTGCGGCCAGGAGCAAGAGTGCGAGCGTCAGACCGAAGATCCTCATGTCCCACCTCACTTGGGGCGTCGGGCGATCATCGTGTCGCGCGCAATCTTGCGTTGCACGTTGACATGATGCAACTAAGTTTCGCGACCAGACGTGGCGGCGCATGGGTGACCCTCCCGGCAGGGAGTCTAGCGTGAGCGCCCCGTCCTAGTCGACGGCCGACTCCAGCGACGGGCGCTGACGTGCGGAGCGCGATTTCTGGCGCATGGGGTACGCATTTAGCAGCGGAACGCTCGCTACGCTACAGGCGAGCATGCTCGCTCCTAATCTGCGTCTGGTTGACACCTTACTGCAGCAGCGCGCCCGCGACATGCTCGATGCGCGATACCCGCGCGGGTTTCTAGAACTCGTTCCCGAGATGGAGCAAATCGAGCTCGTCTCGGACAACCTCGCCATGCTGCGCAGTCGCGGCATCTATGAAGAGGCGTTACTCCTCGCATTGACGGCGCCCGAACGATCTTTGCGTCATGTCCCGCTGTCGAGACTCCGGAAGCTCCTTCGTGTAGCTGATCGTCGGAGACTCCGTGCTGCAGGGATGCCGATTCCGGGACGTGGGCCGTACGTCCTCTATCGAGGAGTCGCCGGCGAACCTGAGTGGGTTCGGCGAGAGCGTGGCATCTCGTGGACCAGTAAGCGTGAGATCGCCGCGTGGTTTGCTCGGCGATCTCCCGACCTCAAGGATCCGGCCGTCTACCAAGTGACCGTCGAGAAGAAAAGTGTACTGGCCTACTGGAATGAACGTGGTGAGGACGAATACCTGGTCGACCTCCCACGGACCCTCACGCTGCATCGTCTCCCATGGGGGCCCGTCCAACTCAAGAGCTTGGCTGGGCTCTACAAACCGGACACGTTTGACCACGACGCAAAGGTTTGACCGGCGGGGCTTGCAGCCTCGACCTCCGCGAGCGCCGCCACAAGCTCCTCACGTTCACGCTCGAGGTCGGCGATCATGCGCCGATTAGTTTTGATGGCGTCGATCGCGTCGATCCGGCCCTCGACATGGCGTTGGTACGCGGCACGCTGCCAGAACTTCGTGGCGGTGGCGAGCTTGCCGTCGAGCTCGGCCAGGCGGGATTCGAGCGTCGGTTTCGTGCCGTTGACCACGTTCATGGGCAACACCTCCTGCGACCGGGCGCGGCGGTGATCGCGCGCGACCGCTGATCACGGGTGTCGGTTGCGCCCAAGTCGCGTCGGGTGCGCAGCCCTGCGCGTCTGTGCGCACAGAATCGTGCAACTTTGCGTGAAACCAGACGTCGATTATGATCCGCGTCATAACGGAGCGGCGGCGTGGGGCTCGATCCTGGGAGCGAGGAGGAGCCATCATGCGCACGTCTCACGCGTCGCTCGCGAGGGGATTTGCAGCGCTGCTGTTCCTGCTCGCTCTGATCGTCGCGGCTCCGGGGTTTGCTCAGTCGCGCCATCAGCACGCCCAGGCCAAGCCGGCCGCCGCGCCGGGCGTCTCCAGGAAGAGCCCGGCCGCCGAATACACGCCGACCGTCCGGTTCCGCCTCCGCACAGAGCTGGCAGAGGGCAAGATGGCGTTCGTGGGCGCCGGAGGCGACATCGAGGGCGTGGTCAATCCGGTGCTTCGCGCGGCCGTTGGCGACATCGTGCAGGTCACGCTCGTCAACAACGACGGGATCGAGCACGACGTGGCCTTTCCCGACTTCAAGGCCGCGACGGATCGGGTCAATCGCAAGGGCGCCAGCAGCGTCACGGTGTTTCGCGCCGACAAGGGCGGCGAGTTCGCCTACTTCTGCTCGCTACCCGGCCACCGTCAAGCCGGCATGGAGGGCAAGATCAACGTCGGCGGTGCGAAGGCGCCGGTGGCGGCCCTGCCGCCGTCGGTGAGCATCACGCGCGCCGCGACGGACCTGCCGGGACCGCCGGCCTCCGGCGCACCGCGCACGGTCAAGGTCGAGCTCGAGGCGGTCGAGCTCGTGGGCAAGCTGGCCAGCGAGACGACGTACGCCTACTGGACCTTCAACGGCAAGGTGCCGGGCCCGTTCCTGCGCGTGCGCGTGGGCGACACGGTCGAGCTGGGCTTCAAGAACCGTGCAGACAGCCGCATGATCCACTCGATCGACCTGCACGCGGTGACCGGGCCAGGAGGCGGCGCGGTCATGACGCAGACGCCGCCGGGCGAATCGAAGACGTTCCGGTTCAAGGCGCTGAACCCGGGCCTCTACGTGTATCACTGCGCCACGCCGATGGTGGCGAACCACATCTCGAGCGGGATGTACGGCCTCATCCTGGTGGAGCCGCCCGGCGGGCTACCCAAGGTCGATCACGAGTTCTACGTGATGCAGGGTGAGATCTACACCGACCGCCCGTACGGGCAGCGCGGCCACGACGAGTTCAGCGTCGAGAAGCTGCTGGGCGAGCGCGCCGAGTACTTCGTGTTCAACGGCGCGGTCGGTGCGCTGACGACCGAATATCCGCTGAAGGCCAGGGTGGGCGAGACGGTGCGCATCTTCTTCGGCGTCGGTGGGCCGAACGCGACGTCGTCGTTCCACGTCATCGGCGAAATCTTCGACCGTGTGTACGACCAGGCGTCGATGGGATCGCCGGTGGCGACGAACGTCCAGACCACGATGGTGCCGGCCGGCGGCGCGACCATCGTCGAGTTCAAGCTGGAGGTGCCGGGCCGCTACATCCTCGTCGACCACTCGCTCTCGCGGCTCGAGCGCGGGCTGGCCGGATTCCTCCTCGTCGAGGGGCCCGAGAACGAGGAGGTGTTCTGGAGCCCCGAGGGCCCGGCCGGCATGCGCGGGCACTAGCTCAGCGCGAGAACCGCTGCGCCGCCCGCGCCCGCGCCTTGGCGGCCTCAGCCTCGCGGGTGCGCGGCGGCGCCGTCGTCTCGAGCGCGCTCAGAAGATTCCTCGAGACCGCGGCGATCTGGTCGATCGCCGCGACGAAGACCGCTTCGTTGGCCTTCGAGGGTTTGTTGAAGCCGCTGACCTTCCGCACGAACTGCAGCGAGGCTGCGCGGATCTCCTCGTCCGTGACGGGCGGCTCGAAGTTGAACAGGATCTTGATGTTGCGGCACACGGGCGCTCGTTCTCACACGGCTAGTGCCGCGTGAGCTCCTCGCGCAGCCGCGCCGCCACGATCAGCTCCTCGCCGGGCGAGAGGTTGATCGGGTCGACGGCGATCTCGTCGAAGTAGCCGCCCTGGTGCGCGCCCTGCTGCACGTAGATGTGGGGTTCGCCCTTGGCCAGCGCCACCTGCACGGCGTTGCCCGAGGGCCCCGCCCAGTCCGGCGTGAAGTATACGACCGCGTGGGGGATCACGCGGTTCATCGGGTCGTGCTCGACCACGCAGCGCAGGCCCGGGATGTCGGCGAGCTTCTCGACGATGATCGTGCACACGTCGGTGTAGCGCTTCATCTCGGCCGCCTCGTCCTCGGCGATGAAGAGCTCGAGCGCTGTCACCAGGCCGCAGATCTCTTCCTTCGACGTCTTCGCCGCGCGGCCCAGCGCCTGGTTCGGGCTTGCGTTGAGCGTAACCGCGCGGATGAGATCGCGGCGGCCGGCGAGGATGCCGGTGGACTGCGGCCCGCGGATGCCCTTGCCGCCGCTGAAGCTCACGAGGTCGGCGCCGAGCCGCAGGAACTTGGTTAGATTCTCCCGCGGCGGCAGCATCGACGCGGCGTCGACGATGACCGGCACGGAGCGGCGATGCGCGATCTGGATCACCTGCGGCAAGGTCAGCACGCCCGGCGGGCTCGTGAAGGGCGAGATCAGGTACGCGACCGCTGCGGTCTTCTCGGTGATCGCGTCCTCGAGCTCGAACGGCTGGGTGCGGCGCGCCAGGCCGATCTCGACCAGCACGCCGCCGGCGACCCGGTAGGCCTGGTCGTAGGCGAACCGATGGGCGCGCTGGATCACGATCTCGTTGCGCATCCCGCGGGTGTCCGGCAGGCGCGTGATCTTCGCCGGATCGTCGCCGGCGATGCACGCGGCGGCCTGCAAGATGAGCCCCGAGCTGGCGCCGGCGGTGACGAACGCCGCCTCCGCGCCGAGCATCCTGGCGATCGCGGCGCCCGCGGCCTCGTTGAGCTCGTCGATGTTCACGAGCGTGGTCGACGCCTGGCGCATCGACTCGAGCGCCTCCGGACGCAGCCGCGAGCCGCCGTACCGGGTGGTCGTCCCCGAGCCATGGATGACGGGACGGACGCCGAGCTTCTTGTAGACCTCGGGGGTCATACGAGACCCTCTTCTTTCATGTCGCGGATCGCTGCCTCGAAGGCGGTCAGGGTCTCGCCGACGATCTCGTCGGTGTGGCAGGTGCCGACCAGCGCCCGCCCGCCGTTGAAGTCGACGCCGTGCAGGATGAGCGCCTGGCGGAGGGCGCGGCTCTGCTCGGCGTTCTTCGCGTCGAGCCGCCGCCACTCGACGTCCTGGACCGACTGATCCGAGCCGTCGCGCGGCGGCGCGCCCGCCCCGAAGAAGATCTTCCAGTCGCTGTGATCGCCGTAGATCTTCCACGGCACGCGCTCGCGCGCGAGGATCTCGTTCATGCCGTGGCGCAGCTTGGCCGCCTGCTGATTGGCCAGACGGATCGCCTGGCCGTCGGCCACCGACGCGAGCATCGCGACCCCGGCGGCGGCCGACAGTGGATTCGCGTTGAAGGTGCCCGCGTGAGCGATCTTGGCGCGGCGGTTCTCTTCCGCGTTCGGCTTGGTGGCCAGATAGCTCATGACGTCCTCGCGGCCGGCACACGCGCCCCCGGGCAGCCCGCCGGAGAGGATCTTCGCCATCGTCGTGAGGTCAGGGCGGATGCCGAGCTTTTCCTGCGCGCCGCCCGGCGCGACGCGGAAGCCGGTGACCACCTCGTCGAAGATGAGCAGCACGTTCGCCCGCCGGGTTTCTTCTCGAAGCGCGGCGACGAACGAGGCGGGTGCCGGCACCGTACCGAAGTGGCCGCCCGTCGGCTCGATGATCACCGCGGCCACGTCGCCCTTCGCGAGGCGCGCGCGCACCGCCGCGATGTCGTTCGGCGGCAGCACCGAGACTAGATCGACGACCTCCGGCAGCTGACCGGCCTCGGGCTCGGCCTCGTACGGCGGCCGCACGCCGATCTCGAGCCCTTCGTGCCAGCCGTGGAAGTGGCCCGCGAACTTGACGACGTGGCGCTTGCCGGTGAACGCGCGCGCCAGGCGCACGGCCATGTGCGTCGCCTCGGTGCCCGTCCCGGTGAAGCGTACGCGCTCTGCGCTCGGAACCAGCCGGCAGACCCACTCGCCCCACTCGACTTCCTTCTCGTGGCAGGCGCCGTAGTGCGTGCCGCGCAGCGCCTGCTCGCTCACGGCCTCGGCGATCTGACCCGGGCTGTGCCCGTAGAGCAAGGCGCCGTGGCCCATCCAGTAGTCGACGTAGCGGTTGCCGTCGACGTCCCACTTGTAGGCGCCCTCGGCGCGGGCCACATAGAGCGGGAACGGCTGCATCCGGCGGTTGTCGTGCGTCACCGCGTCCGGGAAGAGCCGCCGGGCGCGCTCGTAGAGCGCGCGCGAGGCGGGCAGGGCGTCGGTGTAGCGGTCCTGGAGCTTGGACGAAGCGGCGACGCGGGCCATCAGGATCTCCTCTCGCGCACGCGGTGAATGTCGGCGACGTCGGTACGTTACGCCCGTCGTCCGGCGCGGGTCAAGGAAGCCATCCGCGGCCGTCGCGCTCGCGCTAGTATGTCCGCTCGCGGAGGGTCATCATGTCCAGCGCGCGTGTCGTCCGGCGTGTCCTCGTGCTCTCGACGGTCGTCGCGGCGGTTCTCGTGGCTCCGAGCTCGCGCGGTCCCGGCGCGCAGCCCGCGGCGCTCACGCCGCACCAGCAGCTCCTCCGCGAGATCTACCAGGAGCTGATCGAGATCAACACGACCAACTCGGTCGGCGACAACACGAAGGCGGCCGAGGCGATGGCGCGGCGCCTGATCGCCGCCGGCCTTCCGGCCGTCGACGTCCGGGTGCTGGCGCTGGCGCCGCACAAGGGCAACATCGTGGCGCGCCTGCGCGGGATCGGGGCCCGGCGACCGCTCTTGCTGCTGGCCCATCTCGACGTCGTCGAGGCCAATCGCGAGGACTGGTCCGTCGATCCGTTCAAGCTCCTCGAGCGGGACGGCTACTTCTACGGTCGCGGTACGACCGACGACAAGGCGATGGCCGCGGCGTTCGTCGCCAACCTGATCCGTTATCGCCAGGAGGGCTACGTGCCCGATCGCGACCTGATCGTCGCGCTGACCGCCGATGAGGAAGGCGGCGGGCACAACGGCGTGGCGTGGCTCCTCAAGGAGCACCGCAGCTTGATCGACGCCGAGCTGGCCCTCAACGAGGGCGGCGGCGGCGCCCTGAGCCACGGGCGGCGCGTGGCCAACAGCATCCAGGCCAGCGAGAAGATCTTCCAGACCTACCGGCTCGAGGTGACGAACCGCGGCGGGCACAGCTCGCTGCCCGTGAAGGACAACGCGATCTGGCACCTGGCCGGCGGGCTGGCGCGGCTGGCCGAGTTCGACTTTCCCGTGAACCTCGACGACGTGAATCGACAGTTCTTCGAGCGCTCGGCGGCACAGTTCGGCGGCTCGTTCGGCGAGGACTTCCGTGCGGTCGCGAGCGGCAATTGCGATCCGGCGGTCGTGGCACGGGTCGCGGCGATAGGGCCGGTCTTCAACTCGCGCATGCGCACGACGTGCGTGCCGACACGGCTCGAGGGCGGCCACGCCGACAACGCGCTGCCGCAGACGGCGCGCGCCGTGGTGAACTGCCGCGTGCTGCCGCACGAGACGGAGGAAAACGTGCGCCAGACCTTGATCCGCGTCCTCGCGAACGACCAGATCAAGGTGACACCGGTGAACAGGTTCTTTCCGAGCCCGCCATCGCCGCTCACCCAGGAGATCATGAGCGCCGTGGAGAGCGTGACGCGAGCGCTGTGGCCCGGCGTCCCGGTCGTGCCGATGATGTCGACCGGCGCGACCGATTCGCGCTATCTCCGCGCGGCCGGCATCCCCGCCTACGGCACTTCCGGGATGTTCGGCGACGTCGACGACATCCGGGCCCACGGGCGCGACGAGCGGATGCTCGTGCAGTCGCTCTACGAAGGCCAGGAGTACCTCTATCGGCTCGTGAAGGCGCTCTCGTCCAGGCCGTAGACAGAACGACGCCGATCGGCGCGCCCGGCGCCGACCGGCGTCGTGAAGCTTTGAGGTAGGGCTAGTCGAGGTCCAGCGGATCGCGCTTGGGCCCCACCGTCTTCATGGTCTCGAAGCCGTTCTCGACCATGTCGCAGTAGAGCTCGACGCGGTTACCGTCCGGATCGAAGAAGTACACGCTGCGCGTCACGTTGTGCTCGGCGGTGCTGTCGAGCGGGATGCCCATCCGCTTGAGCTCTTGGTAGGCGGCCTTGAGCTCCTCGAAGTTGTCCAGGCGCCAGGCGACGTGATGCAGGCCGGGCTGGGTCTTCGCCGGCGGCTCGCCGGTCGCCTGCTGGAACAGGGCCAGGTCGTGATGCTCCTTGCCGAAGCTGAGGAACACCGCGCCGCGTTCCAGATTTTCGTGGGCCACCTTCAGGCCCAGGGTCTGCGTGTAGAAGTCCCGCGATTTCTCGGCATTCCGGACGTTCAGTACGACGTGACCGAGCCGTTTCGCCTGGATCATGGTGTCCCTCCCCGGAGCACCGATAGGGCGCCCGCTGCCCTACTTTACCGCGCTTTTGTCGTCGGCGCGTAGCCGCCGCGCGGGTCAGGCGCCGGGCGAGCCGGCGGCCACGGCCGGCCGCTCGCGGCGGGCGACCCCGGCCCGGACCAGCGGAACCAGGTCGCGC
>Ga0306925_10005846_pt1 | contig 11359 bp, 11 predicted proteins | sample flu12Cox44000176_FD_203755 | JGI IMG/M metagenome (GOLD analysis project Ga0306925, IMG submission 203755) | Lab enrichment of tropical soil microbial communities from Luquillo Experimental Forest, Puerto Rico - flux8day.12C.oxic.44.000.176 (v2)... | ecosystem: Environmental > Terrestrial >...
CCCCTACCTTATGCTTATGACGCCCTTGGGTCTCATATGTCGAAGGAAACGCTGGAATTTCACCACGACAAGCATCACCAGGCCTATGTCACGAACGGAAACAACGCAATCAAGGGGACCGAATTCGAAGGTAAATCCCTTGAGGAGATCGTGAAAGGTTCGTTCGGCAAGAACGCCGCGGTCTTCAACAATGCCGGTCAGCACTACAACCACATCCATTTCTGGAATTGGATGAAGCCGGGCGGTGGCGGCAGCAAGTTGCCGGGCCGGCTGGAGAAGAAGATCAACGAGGATCTCGGGGGCTTCGAGAAGTTCAAGGCCGACTTCGCGGCCGCCGGCGTCGGTCAGTTCGGCTCCGGCTGGTGCTGGTTGTCGGTGAAGGGCGGCAAGCTCGAAATCTCCAAGACGCCCAACGGCGAAAATCCCCTGGTGCATGGCGCGACGCCGATCCTGGGCTGCGACGTCTGGGAGCACTCCTATTACATCGACTATCGCAACCGTCGTCCCGACTATTTGAAGGCATTTGTCGACAGCCTCATCAACTGGGACTATGTCGACCAGTTGTTCGGCAAAGCGGCCTGATTGCCATCATCGAGCGGAGGGGCGGCAGCGAAGGCGGTCGCCCCTTCAGAAGTCGGACAGCCCACGCCGCAAGACTCAAAATCCTTGGCAGAACTTCCGTTGAAGGATCCGGCGCAGGCTAAAGACGCCGCGGAAGGCGAACCGCGTCCTCCCCGCGCCCGCAAACCCGTCGGCTGGTCGATGATCACCATCATCGTGCTGGTGGCGATCAGCGTGATCCTGGTCTACCGGCGCGACGGCCTTTCAGGTGTCGCCGACATCTTGACCAACGACCTGTCGCTTTTCGGCGGCATTCTGCCGCGCGTGCTCGCGGGATGTCTGCTCGGAGCCTTCATTGCCGAGATCCTGCCACAGGACAAAATCTCGCGCTCGCTCGGGCCTGCGTCGGGCCTGAAGGGCCTTCTGATCGGCACGGCGTTCGGCGCCATCCTGCCGGGCGGGCCGTTCACCGCCTATCCCGTGGCCAGCGCGCTGCTTGCGGTCGGCGCCGATTTCGGCGCGACGATAGCCATGGTCGTGAGCTGGACCCTGATCGGTTATGGCCGGGCGGTCGCCTGGGAATTGCCGATCATGGGCACCGACTTCACACTGTGGCGTATTGTGATTTCGCTGCCGCTGCCCGTGCTCGCCGGCGCGCTTGGACGCTTCGTCTATGCGCGCATGTATCCGCCTGACACCAACGGCGAAAGCTACAGCGAATGAGCGCAGCGCTTGTCATCGACATCATTCTGTGGAGCTCGGTTGCCGCCGTGGGCTTCGTCGCCTTCCGCAGCGGGCCAAAGGTGCTGACCGCCTCGCTGCGCGAAGGCGCGATGGATTTCGTCAACATCGTGCCGCGGGTCGCAGTTGGCGTGATCGGCTCGGGCTTCATCGCCGCCGTTATTCCCCAGGAGGTCGTCACCGGCTGGTTGGGGCCGACCAGCGGCTGGCCCGGCGTTGCGGCCGCGGTCATTGCGGGTGCGGCGACCCCGGGCGGACCGGTGGTTGGCTTCTCGATCGCCGCCGTTGCCTTGAAGGCCGGCGGCGGCCCACCTCAGGTGTTGGCCTACATCATCGCCTGGGCCCTGTTTGCCTTCCAGCGGCTGTTGTTGTGGGAAATCCCCTTCATGCCGGGCCGATTCGTGTGGTTTCGGGCCGCCGTCTCGCTCCCATTCCCGTTTCTGGCCGCCGCCATGGCCATGGCCATCGGCAGACCCTGAGGGAGTCCGAGAGGCTCGATGGACATGTGTAATGTTATAATATAACACTTTTTGACATGGATTCCACTCGATCGCCTGACCACCGGCGCGACCCTGGGCCGGAGCATGCGCATGTCCATTCCCACAGTCACGGGCCGGCGGCGCCGCATCCGGCGCAGTCAGCGCGGTGGTCGATCCTGCGCATGCCGGTCACCTCGCGCCTCGCGGTGGCCGTTGTGGTGAGCGTCGCGCTTTGGGCCGTCGTGCTGTTGTCGATGATGTGAACGATGCCGGTGCAACTGCAATTCCGCGATGTTACCCTCGGCTATGATCGCCATCCGGCGGTACACCATCTGTCGGGCGAGATTGGTGCGGGCGCGCTCCTCGCGGTGGTCGGCCCGAATGGCGCGGGCAAGTCGACGCTGTTTCGCGGCATCATCGGCGTCCTCAAACCCCTCACCGGCTCGATCTCGCTTGGCGGCGTCGATATCAGGGATATCGCGTATCTGCCGCAGGTCACCGACATCGACCGCAGTTTTCCGATTTCGGTGTTCGATTTCGTCGGCACGGGGTTATGGCGCGCGACCGGTTTTTTTGGCGGCATCGGCAAGGCGCAGCGCGAGCAGATCGACCGGGCGCTCCTTGCCGTTGGCCTGACTGGCTTCGAGAACCGCAACATCGGCACGCTATCCGGCGGGCAGTTCCAACGCCTGCTGTTCGCGCGGGTGCTGTTGCAGGACGCGCGCCTGATCGTGCTCGATGAGCCCTTCAATGCGATCGACTTCCGCACCGCGGCCGATCTGCTCGCGCTGGTGAAGCGCTGGCACGCCGAGGGACGCACCGTTCTGGCAGCGTTGCACGACATGGATCTGGTGCGCACCCATTTCCCCGAGACGCTGCTGCTCGCGCGCGAGGCGGTAGCGTGGGGCGCGACCGCGCAGGCGCTGACTTCAGAGCATCTGGAGGAAGCGCGGCGGATGTGCGAGGCCTTCGATGACAGCGCCGCCGCCTGCGTTGCCGACATCCCGCAGCGGGCGGCCTGACCGTGTCGTTCCAGGCCGTGCTGATCGCGCCGTTCACCGAGTTCGAATTCATGCGGCGAGCGCTTGCGGCTGTGGTTGCCCTGTCGCTCGGCGGTGCGCCGATCGGTGTCTTCCTGATGTTGCGGCGGATGAGCCTGATCGGCGACGCCATGGCCCATGCGATCCTGCCGGGGGCGGCGATCGGCTTTCTCCTGTCCGGCCTCAATCTGTTCGCGATGACGGCCGGCGGCCTGGTCGCGGGCTTTGCGGTCGCGCTCCTCGCCGGTGTCGTGGCCCGCTCGACCGGACTGAAGGAGGACACCTCGATTGCAACCTTCTACCTCACCTCGCTTGCGCTCGGCGTCACCATCGTGTCGATCAAGGGCAGCAATATCGATCTGTTGCACGTGCTGTTCGGCAACATCCTCGCGATGGACGACCAGACGTTGCTGCTCGTTGCGATCAATGCCACCATCACGATGCTGGTCTTGGCCGTGATCTATCGGCCTCTGGTGATCGAGAGCGTCGATCCCCTGTTTCTGCGCACGGTGAGCGGGGCCAGCGCGCCCGCGCATCTGATGTTTCTTGCACTGGTCGTCATCAACCTGGTGAGCGGATTCCAGGCGCTCGGCACCCTGCTCGCGGTGGGCCTCATGATCCTGCCGGCCGGAATTTCACGATTCTGGTCGCGTGATGTGACCGGGATGATCTGCATCGCGGCGTTGAGTGCCATTGTGTCCGGTTATGCGGGGCTCGTTCTGTCGTTCCAGACGCATGTGCCGTCGGGGCCTGCGATCATCCTGGTGGCGGCCTTGCTCTATCTCGGCTCGGTGCTGTTCGGCCGCTCAGGTGGGGTCGTGCGGCAAATGTTTCCCGCACCCCATCTCGAGGCCTGACATCGATGCGGCGCGCGACGCTTTGGCTGATCCCTGCGATGTTTCTGGCCGCGTTCCCGCTGCGCGCGGAGGATCGCATCAATGTCGTCGCGAGCTTCTCGATCCTTGCCGATTTCGCGCGCAATGCCGGCGGCGAGCGCGTCAGGGTCACCTCCCTGGTCGGGCCCAACGGCGATGTGCACGTCTACACGCCGACGCCGGCCGATGCCAGGACGATCGCCGACGCCAGACTGGTCGTGGTCAACGGTCTCGGTCTGGAGGGCTGGCTGCCGAGACTGTTGCAGTCCGCCGGCAGCAGGGCTCCGATCGTCACGGCGAGCAGGGGCGTTGCACCGCTCAAGTTCGGCTCGGAGACCGATCCGCACGCCTGGCAGTCGGTCGTGAACGCTAAGATCTACATCGCCAATATTCGAAACGCGCTGGTTGAGGTCGACCCCGCGGGCGCCGATGACTATCGCAAGAACGCGGACGCCTATCTGGCCGAACTCGACGCACTCGATGCCGAGGTGCGCGCCGCCATTGCCAAAATCCCGCCCGCGCGGCGCAAGCTGATTTCCACCCATGATGCTTTCGGCTATTTCGCGAAGGCCTACGGCTTCGAAACGATTGCTCCGCTCGGAGCCTCGACCGAGGCCGAACCGGGAGCGCGCGACATCGCAGGGATCATCACCCGGATCAAGGCTTCCGGAGCAAGCGCCGTCTTTCCCGAGAATATCAGCGACGAGCGGTTGATACGGCGGATATCGGCCGAAACCGGGGCCAGCATCGGCGGCACGCTCTACACGGACAGTTTAACCGACGAAAAGGGCAATGCACCCACTTACATTGCATTGGTCAGGCACAATATAAGAACCCTGACCCGTGCGCTCGGCGAATAGGGCAGGAGCCATCCGAAAGGCAGGGCGCGCATCACTCCCTTGGGCTTCGAGGTTTTCGCAAGCATGTCTCAGACGACGTCGGAAAAAATTCCCGTGACTGTTTTGACCGGCTATCTCGGTGCCGGCAAGACCACGCTTCTCAACCGCATCCTGTCGGAAAATCACGGCAAGAAATATGCCGTCATCGTCAATGAATTCGGCGAGATCGGCATCGACAACGATCTGATCATCGGCGCCGATGAAGAAGTGTTCGAGATGAACAATGGCTGCATCTGCTGCACCGTGCGGGGCGATCTCGTGCGCATCATGGGCGGGCTGATGAAGCGAAAGGGCAAGTTCGACGCGATCATTGTCGAGACCACGGGGCTCGCCGATCCGGCGCCGGTGGCGCAGACCTTCTTCGTCGACGAGGATGTGCAGAAGAACGCCCGGCTCGATGCGGTCGTCACGGTGGCCGATGCCAAATGGCTCGCCGACCGCCTCAAGGACGCCCCTGAAGCCAAGAACCAGATCGCCTTTGCCGACGTGATCGTTCTGAACAAGACCGATCTCGTCTCGAAGCCCGAACTCGCGGAAGTCGAGGCGCGGATCCGCGGAATCAACCCGTACGCAAAACTGCATCGCACCGAACGCTGCAAGGTAGCCTTGGCCGATGTGCTCGAGCGCGGCGCGTTCGACCTCGACCGCATCCTCGATCTCGAACCGGATTTCCTGGAGGCGGGCGACGAGCACGATCATCATCACCACGGCCATGATCACCACGACCACGATCACGGGCATGGCCATGGTTTGAAGCACTACCACGACGAGGATATGCAATCCCTGTCGCTGCGATCAGACAAGCCGCTAGACCCCATGAAGTTCATGCCCTGGCTGCAAAACCTTGTCGCCACCGAGGGCCAGAAAATCCTGCGCTCCAAGGGCATTCTTTCCTTCACCGACGACGACGACCGCTATGTTTTCCAGGGCGTGCACATGATGCTGGAAGGCGATCATCAGCGCAAATGGAAGGATGACGAGCCGCGCGAAAGCCGACTGATCTTTATCGGCCGCGAATTGCCGGAGCAGGCGATCCGCGACGGTTTCGAAAGCTGTATCGTTTCCTGATGAAAGGCTTCGAGAGCGGCATAGACCCGGCCTCTATCGCCTCCGTCACCGAGCGGGTGCGTGCCATTGCGATCGGCGCACCCGTGACATCGGTGCATTTCCTGTCCGACCGCGCCGCCTTTGTCGGCGCCGAGGAATCTGTCACGGTTGCGGACAAGGCGGGCGAGCAATCCAGGATCGAGATTTGCAGCGGCGGAATCCTCTGCGCGGCTTCGGACGGCGCGCGCATCGTGATGGGGACCGACGACGGTCGGCTTGTCGCGCTCGACACCAATGGCGGCGTCAGCGAGCTCGAACGCGATCCAAAACGGCGCTGGATCGACAACGTCGCGCTGCATGCGGACGGCGCCTATGCGTGGTCGGTGGGCAAGACCGCTTTCGTCCGCAGCGGGAAGGGCGAAGCAAAATCGCTCGACGTTGCCTCAACCGTCGGCGGGCTTGCGTTTGCGCCCAAAGGGCTGCGTCTCGCGATCGCCCACTACAATGGCGCGACCCTGTGGTTTCCCAATATGACCGCCAAGCCTGAATTTCTGGAATGGGCGGGCTCCCATCTCGGCGTCACCTTCAGCCCCGACAACAAATTCCTGGTCACGACCATGCACGAGCCGGCGCTGCATGGCTGGCGTCTCGCCGACAATCGCCACATGCGCATGTCCGGCTATCCCGGCCGCGTCAAATCGATGTCATGGAGCGTGGCGGGCAAGCAGCTGGCGACCTCGGGTGCCGACACCGTGATCGTGTGGCCGTTCACGAGCAAGGACGGGCCGATGGGCAAGCAGCCCGCCATGCTCGCGCCGCTGCAGGCGCGCGTCACGGTCGTCGCCTGCCATCCGAAGGAGGAGGTGCTGGCAGCCGGCTATAGCGACGGCACCGTGCTGATGGTGCGGATCGAGGACGGCGCCGAAATCCTGGTGCGGCGGAACAGCATGCCGCCGGTCGCCGCACTGGCATGGAATGCCAAGGGCACCTTGCTGGCGTTTGCCGATGAGGAGGGCGATGCCGGCTTGCTGACGCTATGAGACGCCGCCCACCCGGGGTGCTGCCATTTGCCGAATTTACGGTCTCGCCTGCCGGCCGCATCATCAGCATAATGGCTGCCGGCGCGGATCGAGCGGAGGCATATCCATGAAGATCGACGACGTCAGGCGAACCGCTTATTCCATGCCGCTGACCAACCCGTCATTCCCGCCGGGGCCCTACCGTTTTTTCAATCGCGAATATTTCATCATCACCTACCGTACCGATCCCGAGGCGCTCGCCGCCGTGGTCCCGGAGCCGCTTGAGGTCACGGAATCCGTTGTGAAATACGAGTTCATCCGCATGCCCGACTCCACCGGTTTCGGCGACTACACCGAAACCGGGCAGGTGATTCCCGTTCGCTTGAAGGGCGAGGACGGCGTCTATGTCCATTCGATGTATCTGGACGACGAAGGGCCGATCGCCGGCGGGCGCGAGCTCTGGGGGTTTCCGAAAAAGCTCGCCCGGCCGAAGATCGAGGTCGAAAGCGACGTGCTGGTCGGCACGCTGCACTACGGGTCAGTGCTCTGCACCTCGGCCACCATGGGCTACAAGCACCGCAAGGTCGACCACGATGTGGTGATGAAGGCGCTCAAGGTGCCGAATTTCATCCTCAAGATCATCCCGCATGTCGATGGCAGCGCGAGGGTTTGCGAACTCGTGCGCTATCATCTCGAGGACATCACCTTGAAAGAGGCCTGGACCGGCCCCGCCGCGCTCGGCCTGTTCCCGCATGCGCTCGCCGATGTCGCAAGGCTTCCGGTGCGCGAGGTGGTCTCGGCCCTGCATTGCAAGGCCGACCTGACGCTTGGGCTCGGAACGGTGGCGTTCGACTATTTGGCGAGGTAGCTATCCAGCGAACCAGCGAGACGTTCGCAGCTTTAGCGCACCAGGACGTTCCTGAACTGCCAGGGGTCGGAGGTGTCGATGTCCTCCGGAAACAGACCGGGGCGATCCACCAGCGGCGTCCAGTCCGTGTAATAGCCTTTCACCGGGCCGAGATACGGCAGCTGGATTTCAAGGCAGCGGCGAAAATCCACCTCATCAGCCTCGACAATACCGGCGGTCGGATTTTCCAGCGCCCAGACCATGCCGGCCAGCACGGCGGAAGAGACCTGCATGCCGGTCGCGTTCTGGTAGGGCGCAATCTGCCGCGTCTCCTCGATCGAAAGCTGCGAGCCGTACCAATAGGCGTTCCTGGCATGGCCGTAGATGAGCACGCCAAGCTCGTCGATGCCGTCGATGACCTCGTTCTCATCCAGGATGTGCCATTTCTGCTGCATCTTGCCGGTCGCGCCGAAAATCTCGTGCAGCGACAGCACGGCATCGTTGGCGGGGTGATAGGCGTAATGACAGGTCGGGCGATAGACCACCTTGTCCCCCTCGCGCAGGGTAAAATAGTCGGCGATCGAGATCGATTCATTGTGGGTGACGAGGAAGCCGTATTGCGCGCCGGGGGTCGGGCACCAGGAACGCACGCGGGTATTGGCGCCGGGCTGCAGCAGGTAGATCGCCGCCTGGCAGCCGGTTGCGTGTTCGCGACCGTTTTCCGGCATCCATTTCTCGTGGGTCCCCCATCCGAGCTCGGCAGGCTGCATGCCTTCGGACACAAAACCCTCCACCGACCAGGTATTGACGAACACGTCCATCGGCTTCGGATTGCGGGAGCGTTGGGTGTCGCGCTCGGCGATGTGGATGCCCTTGACGCCAAGCTGTTGGGCAAGGCGCCCCCAGCCTTCGCGGCTGCTCGGCGCGGTAGATGGTAGACCGGTGTCGCGCGCGATATCGAGCAGTGCCTGCTTGACGAACCAGGACACCATGCCCGGATTGGCGCCGCAGGTGGAGACCGCGGTCGGACCGCCGGGATTCCTGCGCTTGGCTTCGAGCAACGTCTCGCGCAGCGCATAATTGGAGCGGCTCTCCGGGCTGATCTTCTTGTCGAAATAAAAGCCGGCCCAGGGTTCGATCACCGTGTCGATGTAGAGCGCGCCGATCTCGCGACACAGCGTCATGATGTCGACGGAAGAGGTATCGACCGAGAGGTTGACGCAAAAACCCTGGCCGCCCCCTTCGGTGAGAAGGGGGGTGAGGAACTCGCGGTAACTGTCGCGCGTGACCCCCTGCTTGATGAAGCGCACGCCGTGCTTTCTCGCGAGCTCACCGTCCTCATGCGGGTCGATGATGACAAAGCGCGATTTATCATAATTGAAATGCCGCTCGATCAGGGGCAGCGTTCCCTTGCCGATCGAGCCGAAGCCGATCATCACAATCGGACCCGAAATCTTCGCGTGGATCTGCGAGGCTGGGCTCATGGGGTCGGTTTCTCCGGAAAAATTCTTGGTGCGAGGAAAAGTGTTTCAGCTACCGCGCCGTTTGGCCGTCACTTCAATCTCGACCTTCATCTCAGGCTTAAAGAGGCCGGCCACGACCAGAAGCGTGGCGGCCGGTCGGATATCGCCGAGCACCTCTCCGCAGACGGCAAAATGCTCATCCGCGTCGCTAGCGTCGGTGATGTAGTAGGTCGCGCGGACAATGTCGGCCAGTGCGAAACCTGCCTCCTTCAAGGCCGCTTCGATGGTCTTGAAGCAGTTCCGTGACTGGCTCGTGACATCGGCCGGCATGGTCATGGTCGCGTAGTCGTAGCCGGTGGTGCCGGCCACGAAGGCGAAATCGCCATCGACCACGGCACGGCTGTAGCCTGCAGTCTTCTCAAAAGGCGAGCCGGTTGAAATCAGGCGACGGGGCATCCCTCGAACCTCGTTTCTCGCAATTTCGATCTTGATTGTCTGGCGGCATTGCCGCCGGTAGCAGGCCTTGGCTATCTCACCGGGAGGGCTCTGTCACGCCCGGTATGGCCTGCATCGTCTGGAGGCTCACGCCGTGCGAGGAATGAGCCGCGCGACCTTGCCGGCACGGACGGGTCGTGGCGCCATGGTGCCGGTCGGGACTATCATGCCCCAGGCGCCGTCGAGCGCGCCCTCGATAAGCTCGAGCGCAAGCAGTCGCTCCGGCTCGAACGCCGCAGGCAGGGCGAGTTCGCCCGTACGCTCGGCGGAGAAGCCGAAGCGCGCGTAATAGGGCGCATCCCCGAGCAGGAGCACCGCGCGATGGCCACGCGCTCTTGCCGCCGCAAGCGCATGGTCCATCAACGCGGCCCCGACCCCGAGCCCGCGACAGGCGTTGTCGACCGCAAGCGGGCCAAGCAGCAGCGCCGGGACGCCTCCGGCGTTGACGTGCCATTGCCGCAACGTACCCACGAGCTTGCGGGCTTTTACGGCCGACAAGGCAAGGCCTTCGGCGGGCAGGCGTCCGTCACGCAGGCACTGGCAGGCCCGCAGATGACGGTTGTCGCCGAAGCAGGCATCGAGCAACGCCTCGCGGGCGACGATGTCGGAGGCCCGCTCCGCGCGGATCGCGAAGGAAGCGGCTTTCCGGGTGGGGGCAAGGGGAGAGGTCTGAAAAGCAGTCATGTCGCGTCAACCCTCGCTCCGGCTCAATGCGGCCAATGAGCGTCTTCGCTATCTGGTTTCTAGGGAAGGAGCCGGGTGGGCCGGCTCCTGTTCTCTCGTTGGCTCCGCGCGGGAGGGCTCGATAGAGCTCTCCGCCACTGGCGCCGCCCTCGGGTGGGCAAGTGATGCTCAGCGCCTTAGATGTGGTAGGTCTTGAGCGGCGGAATGCCGTTGAAGGCCACCGAAGAGTAGGTCGACGTATAGGCCCCGGTCCCTTCGATCAGCACCTTGTCGCCGATCTCGAGTGTTACCGGAAGCGGATACGGGATCTTCTCGTACATCACGTCCGCGGAATCGCAGGTGGGTCCGGCGAGCACGCACGGCGCCATCTCCGCCCCGTCATGCGGCGTGCGGATGGCGTAGCGGATAGACTCGTCCATGGTCTCGGCGAGACCACCGAACTTGCCGATGTCCAGATACACCCAGCGCACCTCGTCCTCGTCGCTCTTCCTGGAGATCAGGACGACTTCGGACTCGATGATCCCGGCGTTACCGACCATGCCGCGTCCCGGCTCGATGATGGTCTCCGGGATCTGGTTGCCGAAATGCTTGCGCAGCGCGCGGAAGATCGACCGGCCATACTGCACGACCGGCGGAACGTCCTTGAGGTACTTGGTCGGAAAACCGCCGCCCATGTTGACCATGGAGAGGGCGATGCCGCGCTCGGCGCAGTCGCGAAACACCTGGGAGGCCATCGCCAGCGCGCGGTCCCAAGCCTTCACCTTGCGCTGCTGCGAGCCGACATGGAAGGAGATGCCGCACGGCTCCAGGCCCGAACGCTTGGCGAGATCCAGCACCTCGACCGCCATCTCCGGGTCGCAGCCGAACTTCCGCGACAGCGGCCATTCGGCGCCGGCGCAGTCGTAGAGGATGCGGCAGAACACCCGCGCGCCGGGCGCGGCGCGTGCGACCTTTTCCACCTCGGCGGCGCAATCGACCGCGAACAGGCGAATGCCGAGCGCAAACGCTCGGGCGATGTCGCGCTCCTTCTTGATCGTATTGCCATAGGAAATGCGGTCAGGGGTCGCGCCTGCGGCGAGCACCATCTCGATTTCGGTGACGGTAGCGGTGTCGAAGCAGGAGCCCAGCGCGGCGAGCAGCGACAGCACTTCCGGCGCCGGATTGGCCTTCACCGCGTAGAACACACGGCTGTCCGGCAGCGCCTTTGCG
>Ga0306925_10005848_pt1 | contig 11358 bp, 6 predicted proteins | sample flu12Cox44000176_FD_203755 | JGI IMG/M metagenome (GOLD analysis project Ga0306925, IMG submission 203755) | Lab enrichment of tropical soil microbial communities from Luquillo Experimental Forest, Puerto Rico - flux8day.12C.oxic.44.000.176 (v2)... | ecosystem: Environmental > Terrestrial > Soil...
AAGACGCAAGTAACGTTCGGTAGCAACAGCTTGGGAAACACCATTCCGCCAACATCGGATGTTGGCAATGCCTTGGCTAACATCATCTTCAATGCCGCTAATCTACAGACTTTTGGGCCCCCGACGAATTTCCCGCAAGGCCGAACCGTGACCACCTGGCAGGTGCAGGACAATTGGACCTACATCCTGGGGCGCCATTCGTTGAAAGCGGGCGTTAACTTTACGTACCAGAAATCGCCGAACACGTTCCTACCCAACTACAACGGTCAGTTTCGATTCACCGATTATGCTGGGTACTCGGAAAATGTTCCCAACCGAATCCGCATTGCCTCGGGAACTCCACTCCTGAATTTCAATGAAAAAGACACGTTCCTCTACTTTGGGGACGATTTCAAGGTTACCCGGAACTTGACCCTCAACCTGGGGCTCACCTGGTCTTATTACGGCCAGCCTGCCAATCTGTTCCATCAAAATACGGTGAAATCGCAAACGGGTCCGGATCCCCTGTGGAACCCCTCGCTTCCCCTCAGCGTGACGACGTTCCCATCGATCCCAGCCCCATGGCAGAGCTTCGGCCCGAATATCGGCTTTGCCTGGTCTCCCGGCCCGAATTGGTTGACGGGGGGAGGCGGCAAGACCGTCGTTCGGGGCGGCTACCGCATGGCCTACGATCCGCCGTTCTATAACATTTACTTGAATATCTCTTCCGCGTCTCCGCAGGTTCTCCTCAACACGCTTGGCGCCACCATCGCCAATGGCCTGCCGCTACCCGCGGCACCGGTTGGCACCAATGTGCGGACGCTGCTTGCCCCTTTCTTGACGACTGGCGTTTTCGATCCACGCTCCTTCAACGAAACCTCCATTACGCCCAACTTCGGACCCGATCGCGTGCAGCAATGGTCTTTCGGCGTGCAACAGCAAGTGACGAAGGCCGGGGCAGTTGAGGTGCGCTACGTCGGAAACGTGGGGCAGAATCTGTTCCAGTCCATTAATGGAAATCCCTATATTGCCGGGCTTGCCGCCTCATTCCCGAACCTGGTACCCGCGGGCATGACTCCCTGCCCGGCCGCGAGCGCAGCCGTTCCACGATCGATCGGACGAGCCAATTGCAACGAAGGTGTCGTTCGCGAACGCACAAATTCCGGGTATTCCAACTATAATGGCCTGCAAATTGAGGTGCGCTTCACCCAATTGTGGAACCAACTGACCCTGAAGTCTGCTTACACTTTCAGCAAGACGCTCGATAACACCACCGAGATCTTCGCGACGGGTGGGGGCGGCAACACCAATGCCTTTTCACAGAGTCAGGTAAATTACAAGGGTGCGGAGTACGGGATTTCGGGCATAAACTTTCCGCAAAACTGGTTCCTGACCGTGGTCGAACAATTGCCTTTTTATAGGTCACAACAGGGGTTCGTCGGACGCGCACTGGGTGGATGGGCAGTGTCCGCGATCTACACTCTTTCGTCCGGACAACCCTATACGCCGTCGCAAGCCGCTCTTAATGGCTCTGCCGGCCCAGGCAGTCCCTATGACCCCACTTTCAACGGTGCGTTCATAGGGTTCCCCGACGGCGCCCTCCGGCCCTTCTGGGGCAATCCAAGCGCCCCGGTTCAACAGGTTGGCATCTACGCGGGGGATATTTGCGCGACCACAACTGTCGGGAATTATCTCTGTGGAAGTCCAACCATTACGCCAACTACGCTGGTTAGCCTCAACTCCTTCAACAACGGCGCTACTGGGACGACTACCGACAGCATGGGCAACACGATTGTAGACCCCACCCACCCGGCGACTGTTGTAACGAACGGTCAGGTGCGTTTCATCGCCAATACCGCCACGGCCGCTACGGTCTTCGGCACGCCCTTCGGAAATGTCGCACGGAACGTGCTTAGTGACTATCACACGAATGTGGCGAATATCTCTTTTTTCAAAACCACGAACGTAACCGAGAAGGTTAAATTCCAATTTCACGCGGACTTCATAAATGCCTTCAACCATCCAAACTATCAGTCCATCGACCCGTATCTTGATGACGCTGGGTTACATACCGAGTTCACTGGCTTTGCGAATCCTTTAGTCCAGAATGGTGGAAACGCCATCAGTCCGAGTGCCGGAAACCGCAGCATTCGATTTGGAGTGAAACTGTTCTTCTAAAACACTCGGCGAGTTCGCTGAGAAGAGGGGCGGCTTTCGGGCCGCCCTCTTTTTTTGCCGAAGTTCCCAGAAGAGGAAACGCCCCCTAATCAAGCCCTCTGTTGGGTCTATTGCGACTGTCTGCACAATCACTCCTCCCCCGATGAAGGCTCCAGATCCTCAAGCACGGATCAAGAGCTAGAGATGAAGCGGATTTGGCGGTTTTCCTGGGTGCCGACAGCCCATTACTTAGATTTACTGGTCCAGTCGCGCTCATCCCTGTGCAGTCTCTTGCTTGCAAATATTCATTATTCATTTTGATTTATATGGGTTTTTGTAGAGATTTCTTGCGACTACATAATTCTATATTTCTCTATATCCTTTGACCACTGCAATTGCCATAACTTACTGATTCATATACGGTTAAGTATCTGGCACTTTGGCGTATCAATTGCCAACAAACAGCTAGCTATCGGTGCTTGTGGTGGGGGTTTTCAATACTTTTTTCTGGTTTGAACCTGGGAATAGGCTTTTCGGAGCCCTTCCCCGATAACTCGTTCTTCGAGTTCCACAGTTCATGTCACCGCAAGGTGGCAGCAAACCGACAAGGAGGTTTGAATGAAGCTGTTTAGAGCAAGCGTATTAATAGCGTTCTTACTGGCTTTGGGTCTCGCGAATCAGGTCGCAGGCCAATCGCTGATCGCTGGAGGCCTTTCAGGCCGGGTGACCGATCCAACAGGAGCGGTGGTCCCAAACGCGGTCGTAAACTTGAAGAGCCTCGATACCGGCACGACGCAGACTGTCACGTCAAATAGCGAAGGTCTATATCGGTTCACGCTCCTGAAACCTGGGCGCTACGAACTTTCCACTAGCGTGAGCGGATTCTCGAAAGTGATCCAGACTGTCAACGTCGAAGTGGGTCAGACGACTCAAGCCGATTTCAAATTGGAGATGTCGAAGACAGCCGAAACGATTGAAGTAACCGCGGCGGCCCCGTTGGTCAGCACGGACCCCGGAGCCGCCACGAGCTTCACCCCTAAGGAGGTGGAACTTCTACCCACGGCTGGCGGTGACCTGACGACGCTCGCGTTTACAGCTCCTGGTGTCGTGGTTGCGCCAGGAACGGGGTATGGAAACTTTACGGCCAACGGACTACCAGGGGTCTCCAACCTGTACACCGTGAACGGCGAAAATGACATGGACCCGTACTTCAACATCAACAACTCTGGTGCCACGAACCTTACTTTGGGATCCAACGAAGTTCAAGAAGCAACAATTACGACCAACCCGTACTCCGGCCAGTATGGCCAGCTTATGGGCGCTCAGGTAAGCTACGTAACCAAATCGGGCACAAACCAGTTCCACGGCAATGCGCAGTACTGGTGGAACGGGCGGTTTATGAATGCCAATAACTGGCTCAACAATGCGTCCGGGAACCCGCGTCCGTTCGCGAACGCCAACCAGTGGGCGGGATCTGTTGGTGGGCCAATTGTCAGAGATAAACTATGGTTCTTTTTTGATACCGAAGGCTTACGCTTCGTACTGCCGAACGTATATACCGTAAGGGAACCAACTCCAGAATTCGCGGCCGCGGTGCTGCAAAACATTCAGGCCAAGCAGCCAAACGAATTACCTGTGTACCAGACCATAATGGATCTCTATGCGAATGCGGCGAAGGGTAGAAGCATAAGCATACCAGACCCGCAGAACTCAAATTGCGTTGCGGGGGTAGTACCTGGATGGGCTGCTGGTGCTCCCTGCACGCAGCAAATAACCACGACCCCAACGGCCCTTGCGAAAGAATGGATTATCGCAGCACGAGTCGATTACAGGCTGACTTCGAAAGACGATCTCTTTTTCCGGTTTAAGATCGACCATGGAGTGCAGCCGACCTACTTAGATCCAGTTAGTTCGAATTTTGATGCGTTATCAAATCAGCCTGCCTGGGACTTGCAGGCGCAGGAACGTCACGTCTTCAATTCCAATGTGACAAATGCGTTTACGGCCTCGCTGAGCCACTACGTCGCGCAATTCACCCAGAACGCTACTTTGGTGAATAGCACACTTCCGTACAGAATGACTTTCGCCGATTCTTCCGGTCTGGCAGGTCTGGATTATACCTCGTTTAACCCTGCTTCTTCATTCCCCCAGGGCCGCAACATCACCCAGTATCAGTTTATCGATGACCTGACTTGGACGAAGGGAAAGCACAATTTGCAGTTCGGTGTTAATTTCCGCCGGTATGACGTGAGCGATCACAACTTCTTCTATAACTACCCGCGCGTGTACTTTAACAACATCTCGACCAAAGGCGCTGGTCTTACGAATGGACTCCAAGATTTTGCGAACGGTATCGCCTATCGGTTCCGCCAATCTGACAACCAGGCGACCGACGTGCCAATCGCATTGTGGGGCATGGGCTTGTATGCCTCGGATACTTGGAGGATCAAATCGAATTTCTCCCTTACGCTGGCGTTGCGTGCTGAACGCAACTCCAATCCCGTCTGCCAACACAATTGCTTCGCAAATTATACCGGGCCTTTCTCTTCCTTGGCCAGTGTGACTTCGGCTACGCCCGGCGACGTTCCCTACAGCAGCGACATCCAATACAACCAGCATCAGGCGTACCATGGCGTGGATACACTAGTGTGGTCTCCGCGCTTAGCGTTTAGCTGGGCACCGGGGGGCACCACTCACTTCCCGTATTTGCCGGGCGGCGGCAAGACCCTGATCAGTGGAGGTATTGGAATTTTTTACGACAATCCGGCGGCGCAGCTGGTTGATAACCTCTTGGCTAATCCACCGGTTTCTGTAAACTTCCGAGTACAGCCTCCGTTGGGTACTTTGCCCTTTGACCCAACACCAGCAGGATCCGCTGCAACTTTTGCCGCAGCTTCCCAAGCGTTCAGCGTTACAAAGAGCTACCATCAGATAAAGTCTGAACTCGCTGCCATCGGCGTATCATTTCCAGCTCCGGCGTTTAACACTATCACCGGGACGGTTCACGCGCCTCAGGCCCAGGAATGGAACCTAAAGGTTGACCAGCAGATTGGGAGGTGGACTGCGCTTACCGTCAACTACTCGGGTAATCATGTCATCCGTCTGCCGTTCAACAACTCCTTTCTCAATGCCTGGGATCAGTTCGGCTTTTTCCCCGGCGTAGCCGCGATTCCTACAGCGCCGGTCGTGCCGAATTACGGTATTGTGACCAACACGCAGAGTGGCGGGGTGGCCAACTACAACGGTGTGACCTTCACCTTGAGGGCACAAATCAGCAGTACCTTCCTGGCTCACGTCAACTACACGTACTCTCACACCTTTGATGAGATATCTAACGGAGGTTTGTCCCAATATCAAATTGGTTCGGGCGTGACCTCGATCCTGCAACAAGTCAGTCCTTACGGCTTGCGCGGAAACTACGGGAATGCCGAGTATGACATCCGTAACCTTTTTAGCGCTGACTACGTGTACAGCCCATCTTTCCGGTTCGAAAACAAGATTGCGAAGGGGTTGTTGGGCGGTTGGCAATGGTCCGGAAAGGTGTTCCTGCGCTCCGGGTATCCTTTCACCGTACAGGACGGAAACGTGGCCCTCGGCAGCTTTGGAGGAAGCATCTTAGGGAACCAGATTTCTGCCGCGGCGCAAACGGGCAATTGCGGGCGTGCCAGCGCCGCCACTCCGGGTAATTCCGTTACTTGCATCAATCCAAGTGCATTCACCGCCACCGGCGATCCAAGCTTCCCGGGATACTCCGCGTGGCCTAGCCAGGCACGGAACCAGTTCCGCGGCCCAAGTTATTTTGATATAGATATGGCCCTCTACAAGACCTTTCACATCAACGAGAGGGCTTCCCTCGGCATTGGCATGGCGGCCTACAATGTCTTTAACCATCCGAACTTTGCCCTGCCCGATAATTTTCTCGGGGATACCACCTTCGGACAAGCCCTTGGCATGGAAGGTGTTCCTGCAAGCCCCTACGGGAACTTCCTCGGATTCGACTCTTCGCCGCGCGTTGTGCAGCTCACGGCAAAGTTCAACTTCTAATCCCTCCGCGAATACGCGGAGAAAAAGGGCGGCCTTCGGGCCGCCCTTTTTTATTTTTGGCCGGCGTGATGAACCATCAGTTCGTGTCCGTGACGGAGCGACTGCGGGAAAGTGGCGTGCGCAAGGCGCGCAAAACGCAGTAACATCCTGCTGCAATTCCTAATTAAAGCGGTGACGCTAAGCGCCGCCGGCGGCTTCATCGGCATGGTGTGATCGGGAATATCGCTAATGCTGCGCTGCGGCGCGCATTTCCCAACTAATTTGTCTTTCTTCTGGATTCTCACTGCGCTGGTCTTGAGCGCCATGATTGGCATCGTCTTCGGCGTCTACCCCGCGTGGAAGGCCGCGCGTCTCGACCCTGTCGAGGCACTCCGTTACGAATAATTCTGCCTTGATCAGCCGGATGTTACCGCGCAGCGCTGAGGGGTTGCGCCTCAGCAAGCCTTCTCAACGAATCCGTATACGGTGCTCTTGCCACGCCGCGCTCGGTGAATATCGCGCTGATGTAGCGGTGCGGCGTTACGTCAAAGGCCGGATGAGCTGCAGGCACGTCGGGGGCGATCCGCACACCTTGAATGTGTGTAACTTCCACGGCGGCGCGCTCTTCGATTGGAATGTGCTCGCCATCCGGAATGGACATGTCGAACGTCGAAATCGGTGCCGCAATATAAAACGGCACGTTGTTTTCCTTGGCCAGCACCGCGATTTGATACGTCCCAATCTTGTTCGCCGTATCACCGTTTGCCGCGACACGATCTGCGCCGGTAACGATCGCGCCTACTTTCCCAGTCTTCAGGAAATGGCCGACCATGTTGTCCGTGATCAGTGTGAGCGGAATCCCACCGCGATGCAGTTCCCAAGCAGTCAGCCGTGCGCCTTGCAGGTACGGCCGCGTTTCCGGCACGAGAACGTGAATCTTGCGTCCCTGCTGATACGCCACGCGGATGACGCCGAGCGCTGTGCCGATCCCGGCGGTGGCTAGCGCGCCGGCGTTACACTGTGTCATCACCTGGCCTTCCAAGGGCATGAATTCCGCGCCAAACCGCCCAATGGCCTCGTCGGTCGCTTTTTTCTCGAGGTGTACTTCCTGCGCCTCCGCGATCATCGCGCGACGGATTTCCTCCAAGCCCGCCGAGGTATTCACTAATTCCCCAAAACGGCTCTTCATCCGCTCCAGCGCCCAGAATAGGTCTACCGCCGTGGGCCTTGTCTTTGCCAAAGTTTCGTAAATCCCCGTAAATTCTGCCTTCAGTGCTTCCACAGTCGCCGCATCCGACTTTTGCACGCCCAACGCAACGCCCATCGCCGCGGCCACGCCAATCGCCGGAGCTCCGCGTATCACCATCTCACGAATGGCCTTGGCCACCTCGCGATAGTCCGTGTAGGTATACCGGATCTCTTCGGCGGGGAGCCGGCGCTGGTCTAGCACCACCACGCCGTGCTCCGTCCACTCGATGGGTTGTGCTACGTACATTCCTCGCCACATCCTCTCTACTTTACATTGTAGATGATTCGCAGAGCTTGCGGCTCAGTGGTTCACGGGCATGCGCGTGAATCCGTGCGTGCTCACGATCGCCGCTACAGCGATCAGGGAGTTGTATCCCAGGTGCATCATGTAACTTGCGAACACGCTTCCGGTATTTGCGCGCACGATCGTGAAAACGACTCCCACCATCACCAGAATCGCGACCAGGCTCCACGTCCAGCCCAACTGGCTGCCGTGCATCGCGCCGAAGAGCAAACCCGTAATGACAATTCCTGGCGCAATGCCGAATGACCTGGCAAACAGCGGATAGAGATAGCCACGAAACAAGGTCTCTTCCACCAGCGGAGCGACCAACACGGCCATGGCCATGAACAGCAACGCCGTCGGCCGGTATTTGAACAGCTCCTCGATCGGCACATTCTCCGGTGGCTTCAGCCACGCCGTGAGCAAGGCCACAAATAGTGATAATCCGCAACCGGTGAAAAAATAAACCAGTGGATTCCGCGGCAATGCGGGATTCTGAGGTTTGATCTCCCGCCATCCCAGACATTTCCAGAAGGAATGTCCTCGCAGCAGCGACAACGTCACGTACAGGAAGAAAAAGATAGCGCCGTACCAGATCAGCATGCTGCCAATGGCAAACTGAGGCTTCGATAGCAGGAACTGCTCGAGTTGCTTCGCCGTCAGCTTCTGTCCGCTAGGAATGTAATGAAGAGCCAAGACTCCCTGTACCAAAAGCAAGCTGACAAATGCGAAAACGAGAAACAAAATGAGGTGTGCCCAGGACCAGGTAATCTGCAAGTCCTCGGCATAGGTGGGCCGCAGCGGCGGAAGCATTCCAGGGTAGGGCTCGACGGGAGCGGTGGCCTCGTTCGAGGTTACTGCTGCACCAACGGAAAGATCGTGTGCTGGCGAAATGCTTTCTGCCTCGCCGGGTTGCTGATCCTGAGGGGCTTGTGGGATTTCGTCGAAGGGGTTCATCGTTTCCCGCGTTTCCCGGAACCCGGCCAACCCGCCGTCAACCCTGCGGCAATCAGCGGCAGAAGGAGTTCGTGGTGGCCCGTGATGGCATATCCTTTGGATGCGCCGGTTTTCCCTTTTAGGGGAGCTGTCGGCCGCTTCACTACATTTTGGATTGGCCGGTAATGCTGGATAAAATCACAGTTTGCAGTCGTGATCGAGGAAAGCGAGACTCCGAGATTGCGAACTACAGAAACCGCTTTCAAGAAAACTTCCGGCAGCAGCACGGCCGAGCCCCAATTCAGAAACACCCCGCCAGAGTCCATCTGTTGTATCAGGCCGCAAAACAACCGGAAGTCCAGATAGGTAGCCGCGCCAAGCGCCGCGCCTTCGGCTGCGGGGTGCATGTGGGGAACGTCCGTGCCTATCGCCAGATGAATCGTCACGGGAATTCTTTGCCGGTAAGCGGCGATCAATATGCTGGAATCCGGATGCTTCGGCGCCAGGATGCCGCTGGTGAGGTATTGCCCAGCAGCTTCGCCATAGCCGATGCGAATCCGGTGCGCCAGCTTCGCCATTTCGTTCAAACATAAGCCCGTCTCGTGCGCCATGCCAAATAGGCCCGAGCCGAGACCCTGTTCCACATTTTCCGAAGTGTTCCCGGCCATGGCGATCTCGAAATCATGAACCAGCGCCGCACCATTCATAGCAATTCCGGAAACAAATCCGTTCTTCATCAGATCAATCAAGACCGGCCCAAGCCCGACCTTGATGACGTGACCGCCGAGTCCCCACAAGATCGCTTTTTTGTGCCTTTTCGCCCGGTGTATTGCGATCAGCAATTCCCGCAAATCCTGCGCCGCGAGAATCTTTGGCAGTGAATCAAGAAACTTTCGAAGCGATGGTTTGACGCCCGTCGGAGTGGCGAATTCGCGAATGCTGACTTTGCTCTTCCGGCTGGCCAGGGGATAGGTGTGCAAGCCGCCGAGCGTCACAGGTTGGATGGAATAAATACTCATGAACGTCCCATCATTTCAGGGAACAAGTGTCGCGGCGATTGGTTCACGATGCTTTTCGATCCCCATTTACCTGCCCGTTGGCGGCGCCGTTCAAGCCCAAAACCCGCGCCAGGGCTTGCCCAGTATACGACTTCTTCACCCGCGCCACCTGCTCTGGGCTTCCCTGCGCCACGATGCGGCCGCCGCCTTGTCCGCCTTCGGGGCCAAGGTCAATGATCCAGTCAGCCTGCTTGATGACGTCCAGGTTGTGCTCGATGATCAGCACGGTGTTTCCCAGGTCCACGAGGCGCTGCAGCACATCCAGCAATTTGCGCACGTCGTCAAAGTGAAGGCCCGTCGTCGGTTCATCCAGGATGTAAATCGTTCTTCCCGTTTGTCGCTTGGAAAGCTCGCGCGCCAGCTTGATGCGCTGCGCTTCGCCGCCCGAAAGCGTTGTAGCGGATTGGCCCAACTGTACGTAACCGAGGCCTACTTCCACTATGGTCGCCAGCTTCTGCTGCACTTGCGGAATATTTTCCAGCAGCTTCAGTGCGTCACTCGAGGGAAGATTTAGCACATCGTTGATGCTGTGGCCCTTGTAGCACACGGCCAGCGTTTCCGCATTGTAGCGCCGCCCGCGGCACACCTCGCAAGTCACGTAAACATCCGGAAGGAAATTCATCTCAATGCGCCGCAAACCCTCGCCCTGGCACGCTTCGCAGCGCCCGCCCTTTACATTGAAGCTGAAGCGCCCCGGCCGGTAACCGCGCTGTCGCGATTCGGGCAGCATGGCAAAAATTTCGCGAATGGCCGTGAATACGCCGGTGTACGTCGCGGGATTTGAACGCGGCGTCCGCCCGATTGGCGTCTGGTCAATTTCAATTACCTTATCAATGTGCTCGATACCAAGGAGCATCCGGTGGAGTCCAGGAGGTTCCATCGAGCGGTACAATTTCTGAGCCAGCACACGATAGAGAATGTCGTTTACCAACGTGGATTTTCCCGATCCCGAAACCCCGGTCACCACGGTGAACAACCCCAGCGGAAACGACACATCAAAATCCTTCAAATTGTTCGCGTGCGCCCCGAGCACCTGGATTGCCTTCCCGTTCGGGCTGCGCCGCTTCTCCGGAACGGGGATACGAGCCGTGCCGGCAAGGTATCGCCCTGTCAAGGAATCCGGAGCTGTGGATATCTCTTCGGGCTTACCTGTGGCGACGAGATAGCCGCCCGCGTCGCCGGCACCAGGCCCCAGGTCCACAACATAATCCGCGCGCCGAATAGTCTCTTCGTCATGTTCGACGACAAGTACGGTATTGCCCAGGTTGCGCAACTGCTCTAGCGAATGTAGCAACCGGTCATTATCCCGCGCATGCAATCCTATGGACGGCTCGTCCAAAACATACAGGACCCCGCGCAGACGCGACCCGATCTGGGTGGCCAGGCGGATGCGCTGTGCTTCTCCGCCGGAGAGCGTCGCCGCCGATCGCTCCAAACTCAAATATCCCAGCCCCACGGCAAGCAGAAAATCGATGCGCTCGGCAATCTCCCCCAGCGGCCGGCCGGCCACCTCTCTCTGGCGCGACGTCAACTGGGAAAGGATCTTGCCCACGGCCGGCCGCGCGTCGCTCAACGCCAACGCCGTGAAATCCGAGATCGACCATCCCGTCAGCTTGACTGCCAGCGATTCCGCCCGCAGCCGCTTCCCGCGGCAAACGCTGCACTCCGTCGCGG
>Ga0306925_10005851_pt1 | contig 11356 bp, 3 predicted proteins | sample flu12Cox44000176_FD_203755 | JGI IMG/M metagenome (GOLD analysis project Ga0306925, IMG submission 203755) | Lab enrichment of tropical soil microbial communities from Luquillo Experimental Forest, Puerto Rico - flux8day.12C.oxic.44.000.176 (v2)... | ecosystem: Environmental > Terrestrial > Soil...
TCCCATCGGGAATGGAGGCAAGCGCCGGCGCCTATGTGTCTTATCCACTCGACGATCTGCTGCGGCTCGTCGCCCTCGAGAGCCATCGGCAGGCCTGCGCTGTGATCGGCGAAGATCTCGGGACCGTGCCCAGCGGCTTTCGCGAGACGATGCGGTCGGCCGCCGTGCTGTCCTACCGTGTGCTCGTTTTCGAGCGCGGGCAGGACAGGGGGTTTGTGCCGCCTGAGGGTTACCCGCCGCTCGCCGCGGCCTTGGCTGCGACCCACGACATCGCGACGATCAAAGGATTCTGGCTCGGGCGCGATATTGCCTGGCGCCGGTGTCTTGATCTCTACCCGGATGCGGCTGCCGCCGCGGCGGACGAGAGGGAACGCAGCCGCGACCGCCGTCTGCTGCTCGATGCGCTCGTTAGCGAGCGGTTGCTCGCACCCGAGCGTGTTGGCCGATTTCTTTCGGAGAGCGGCGATCCGGCTTATTCGACAGAGCTCGGCGACGCGATCCTGATCTATCTAGCGCGTTCGCGCGCTCGTCTGATGTTGATCCAGCTCGAAGATGTGGTCAGCGAGGCCGAGCAGGCAAACCTTCCCGGCACGATAGACACACATCCGAACTGGCGTCGCCGCATGTCCTGCTCGCTCGAGGAACTCGTCTCCGGCGCCGATTTGCCGCGGATAGCGGCCTTGACCGAGGAGGGGCGTATGCGCTCCGCCGGGGGATGAACGGACAGTCCGAAGGCCTCAGCGGGATCCGCGCCACTTATCGCCTACAGTTCCACCGCCACTTCACGTTTCGCGACGCAACCGGCCTTGTTCCGTATCTCGCGAGGCTCGGCATCAGTCATCTCTATGCCTCGCCGATCATGAAGGCGCGCTCCGGTTCGACCCATGGCTATGACATCATCGACCACAACCGACTCAACCCTGAGATCGGCAGCGAGGCGGATTTCCAGTCGCTGATCGATGCGCTGCATGCGTATGGCATGGGACTGATCCTCGATTTCGTGCCAAACCATATGGGTGTGGGCGGAAATGATAACGCCTGGTGGCTGGATGTCCTCGAATGGGGTCAGGATTCGCCATTCGCCGCCTATTTTGACATCAACTGGGATGCTAGTCGCGCCGACCTCAAAGGCCGCGTGCTTCTCCCGGTGCTCCGCGATCAATACGTGATCCTCGAGAATGGCGAGATCGCCCTTCGCTTCGATCCTCAGGAGGGGAGCTTCAGCGCCTGGTATTTCGATCATCGCTTTCCGATTTCGCCACGTTCTTACAGAGCAGTTCTCGAGGCCGGCGGCGAAACGCTTGCCGGACTCGCCCGCGAATGGGCCGCGATGGACGTACGGCGAGAGGACCAAATGCGGGTACGCGCGGCCGAGCTGAAGCGTCGCCTCGCCCAAAGTGCCGGCGAGCCCGCGATCGCGGCCGCGATCACGACTGCGCTGCATAGATTCACCGGGTGGTCCGGCAACCCTTTGAGCTTTCGCCGGTTGCATCGCCTGCTCGAAGCTCAGGCATACCGGATCGCTTATTGGAGGGTCGCCGCGGAGGAGATCAATTACCGTCGCTTCTTCAACATCAACGAGCTTGCCGCGTTGCGGATGGAGCTGCCCGAGTTGTTCGAGCACGTCCATCGTTTGGTTTTTAGCCTGATCGAGCGCGGCGATGTGCAAGGCCTGCGGATCGATCACATCGATGGGCTCTTCGAGCCTCGCCAATATTGCGAGCAGCTGCAGCTGTGTTGTGTCGCGCCGTTCTATTTCATCGTCGAAAAAATTCTCGCCCGCTACGAAAGCCTTCCCGACTGGCCAATCGCAGGCAGCACCGGCTACGACTTTGTCAATCAGGCGCTGGAGCTCTTCGTCGACCCGAAGGGCGAGGCGGCGATGACGCGTATTTGCAGCCGGTTTGCCAATCCGGACGAGGACTTCGATGACATCCTTTATGCGTGTAAGAAACGCATTATGCAGGTCAACCTTGCGAGCGAGATGAATGTACTCGCCCAGGAGTTCCACGATCTGTCGATGAGCGAGTGGCGCACCCGGGACTTCACATTGAACGGCATGCTCGTTGCCCTGGAAGAGGTCATCGCCGCTTTTCCGGTGTACCGGACCTATGTGTCGACGCGGGGCGCCGGCGATGAGGATCGCCGTTATATCGACTGGGCGCTGGCGCTGGCGAAGAAACGGTGGCGCGCGGCCGACCTGAGCATCTTCGACTTTCTCCACAAGGTGCTCACCGGCGCATCGACAGAAAAGAATCTTCCCCAGGATCGCGACGCGACGCTACGGGCGGCAATGCATTTCCAGCAAGTGACCGGGCCGGTCATGGCGAAGGCTTTTGAGGACACCGCGTTTTACCGCTACTTCCGGCTGCTGGCGCTCAACGAGGTTGGCGGCGATCCACGCCGCTTTGGCATGTCGGTCGCTGCCTTCCACCATCTGACCCAGGAGCGCGCGCGTTCTTGGCCGCGAGCAATGGTGACAACGGCCACCCATGACACGAAGCGCGGCGAGGACGCCCGCGTGCGGCTCGCGTTGTTGTCCGAGATACCGCGCCTCTGGAGCAACCGGCTGACGCAATGGCTCCGACTAAACCGTTCGCGTCGAGTCGAGGTCGATGGCGAAATCGTGCCCGAACGCAATGTCGAATACCTCTTCTACCAGGCGCTGCTCGGCGCCTGGCCGCCAGATCTTGCTCCAGACGACATGGTAGGGATCACGCGACTCGGCGAGCGCATCGAAGCTTACATGATCAAGGCGGTCCGCGAGGGCAAGCAGCAGTCGAGCTGGAGCAACCCGAACGCCGCCTACGAGGCAGCCCTTCAGCGCTTTGTCCGCGCCGTGCTCGACGCGTCGCGGGAAAGCCCATTCCTCATGGAATTCCACGCCTTCGTCACCTCGCTCGCGCGGCTCGGCGCGATAACCTCGCTCTCTCAACTCGTGCTCAAGCTGACCGTACCGGGTGTGCCCGACATCTATCAGGGCGGCGAGCTGTGGGACTACAGCCTGGTAGATCCCGACAATCGCCGGCCGGTCGATTGGGGCATTCGACAAGCGTTATTGGAAGAGGTCGCCTTTGCGTCGTCAGCCGATCTTGCCGAGCGCTGGCAGGACGGCCGCGAGAAGCTCTTTGTTACACGACGGCTGCTCGATTGGCGGCGATCTCATCCCGAGCTATTCGACGAGGGAGATTACCAACCGCTCGAGGTGGAAGGAGGAAGGGGCGGGCACCTTTGTGCTTTCGCCCGCAATCGAGGCGGCGTTTCGCTCATCGTCGCTGTACCGCGACTGGTCTACGCACTCTACCGCGGCGGTACTACTGCCGATTGGGGCGCGGCCGAGCTCGTACTTCCGGGGCACGGAGCTTGGCAACACGTGTTCACGGGCCGCCGCCTGGTTCTGCAAGAGCGCGTTCGCGTTTCGGATCTGCTCGCGGAATTTCCTGTCTGCGTATTGTTCGGCGAGCCGTTGGCACAAGGAACTCGCCGCGATCGTGATCGGTCGTCACTATCAGCGCCAAGCGACGTCATCATGTCAGAGATCTTACCGGAAGGACGAGAGCCGAACCCGAGACTCTCAACATCGTGAGCAGAAGGGGCTATACTGTCCCGACGAGCTTGGGCATGAGCCGCGGGATCCCGGGTTACCCTGGCGGTTCGCCCAGGGGGTCGGCGGGGGAGGCGGGGCCCATGCCTCCCCGCCCGCTCCGCCCTCGACACACCGGTTGTCGGGCCTGCACCAGCTCGCGCCTATTCACCTCGGCAAGCCGCTCGCACCCATCAGGAATTCATCGATGGCGCGGGCGCATTGCCGGCCCTCGCGGATCGCCCAGACTACGAGCGACTGGCCGCGCCGCATGTCGCCGGCGGCGAACAGCTTGGGTGCCGAGGTGCGATAGTCTATCGGATTGGCGCGGACATTGCCGCGCGGATCGAGCTCGGCACCGGACTGCTCGATCATGCCTGGCCGCCGGGGGCCCAAAAAGCCCATTGCCAACAGGACGAGATCGGCCTTCAACACGAAATTACTGCCCGGGATCTCGTGCATCATAAATCGGCCGTCAGCAGCCTTGGCCCATTCGACACGCACGCATTCTAGTGCTGCGACCCGACCGTCTTCTCCAATGGCGCGTTTGGTCAGCACCGACCAGTCGCGCTCGCAGCCCTCTTCCTGCGACGACGAGGTGCGCAATTTCATTGGCCAGTCGGGCCAGGTCAGCGCCTTGTTCTCGCGCTCCGGCGGTTTCGGCAAAATTTCGAGCTGGGTGATTGACGCCGCGCCCTGGCGCACGGAGGTGCCGATGCAATCCGACCCGGTGTCCCCGCCGCCGATCACGACGACGTGCTTGCCCGCGGCGGTGATGGTGCCGTGAGGTGCAGCACGCTCCTCGCTGTCGCCGGCACAGCGTTTGTTCTGCTGAGGCAGAAAATCCATTGCAAAATGGATGCCCTCGAGCGCGCGGCCCGGCACTTCGAGATCGCGCGGCGCCTCGGCACCGCCGGTCATTGCCACGGCGTCGAATTCCTCGACCAATGCGGGGATCCCGACGTCGACCCCGATCTCGACCTCGGTGCGAAAGATCACGCCCTCGGCCTTCATCTGATCGACACGGCGGTCGATCAGCCATTTCTCCATTTTGAAATCGGGGATGCCGTAGCGGAGCAGGCCGCCAACACGGTCGCTCTTCTCGAACAATGTCACCGCGTGACCGGCACGCGCCAGTTGTTGCGCACAAGCGAGACCAGCCGGACCCGAGCCGACAACGGCGACCTGTTTGCCGGTCTGCCGAGCCGGCACGACCGGCTCGATCCAGCCCTCCCGCCAGCCGCGGTCGACGATGGCGCATTCGATCGTCTTGATCGTGACCGGATTGTCGTCGATATTTAGAGTGCAGGCGGCTTCGCACGGCGCGGGGCAGATGCGGCCGGTGAATTCGGGAAAATTGTTGGTCGAATGCAGCGCCTTGAGCGCTGCCTGCCATTGGTCGCGATAAACGAGATTGTTCCAGTCAGGGATCAGATTGTTGACCGGACAGCCCTCGTGGCAGAACGGGATGCCGCAATCCATGCAGCGCGCCGCCTGTTTGCGGGTCTCGGGCTCGGGCAGCGGCTTGACGAACTCCTTCCAGCTGCGACGGCGGATCTCGGGCTTCTCATACCGCCGGTCACGGCGCTCGATCTCGAGAAAGCCGGTCGGCCTACCCATTGGATAAAGCCGTCATTGCGCGGCGGCGACGCTGGCAGCCTGCCGTTCGGCCTGCAATTCGAGAAGGGCGCGGCGATAGTCCCTCGGCATGATCTTGACAAAGCCGGCGACCGCACTCTCCCAGTCCTCGAGCAACGCGCGCGCCCGCGCGCTGTCCGTGAACAGGAGATGCCGTTCGAGCAGGATGCGCAGCCTGCTGGCATCAAAGCGCAACAAATCACCCATGCCGGCATCTTCGACATTGGGCGAGCGCTGGCGCGGTCGGTCGGGATCGTCCTCCTCGGCCGAATCGCGCGGCGCGACAGCCTCGAGGTCGACCGAGGCGAGATTGCACAGACTTTTGAAACGGCCTTTCGGGTCCAAGACATAGGCGATCCCACCCGACATCCCAGCGGCGAAGTTGCGGCCGGTATCGCCGATCACGACGACCACCCCTCCCGTCATGTATTCGCAACCGTGGTCACCGGTCCCTTCGATCACTGCGACGGCGCCCGAATTACGCACTGCGAAGCGTTCACCGGCTACACCTTCGAAATAGGCTTCGCCGGCGATTGCGCCATAGAGTACCGTATTGCCGATGATGATGTTCTCGGTCGGCTCGCGCCGGGCTTGCGGCGGCTGACGGACGATCAACCGGCCGCCAGACAACCCTTTGCCGACATAGTCGTTGGCGTCGCCATAGAGATCGAGGGTGACGCCACGCGCCAGGAACGCCCCGAAGCTCCCCCCGGCATTGCCGCGGAAAGTCACCCAGATTGTGTCTTGCGGCAGACCGGCGTGGCCGTAGCGCCGCGCGACCTCGCCCGACAACATCGCGCCGACGGTACGATGGACGTTCCTGATCTCGTGCTCGATGCGCACCGGCTCCCGCTCAACGAGCGCCGGCCCAGCCGCGGCGATCAACTCGTTGTCGAGCGCCCGGTCGAGGTGATGGTCTTGCCGCTCGCAGTTGTGGATCGCCACCCCAGGCTTGGCCCGCGCGCGATGCAGCAGCCGGGTCAGATCGACGCCCTTGGCTTTCCAGTGGTCGATCGCCCGAACCATGTCGAGCTTGTCGACCCGGCCGATCATCTCGTGGAAACGCCGAAAGCCGAGCTTCGCCATCAGCTCGCGCACTTCTTCGGCGACGAAGAAGAAATAGTTGATGACATGCTCAGGCAGGCCGGTGAAGCGCGCGCGCAATACCGGGTCCTGAGTCGCGATGCCGACCGGGCAGGTGTTGAGGTGGCATTTGCGCATCATCACGCAACCGGCCGCGATCAGCGGAGCGGTCGAGAAGCCGAACTCATCGGCGCCGATCAGAGCCGCAATCACGACGTCGCGACCCGTGCGCAACCCGCCGTCGACCTGCACGGCAATGCGGCCGCGCAAACCGTTCAGCACCAAGGTCTGCTGGGTCTCGGCGAGCCCGATCTCCCACGGCGAACCGGCATGGGTAAGCGAAGTCAGCGGGCTCGCCCCGGTGCCGCCTTCGAACCCCGCGATCGTCACGTGATCGGCGCGCGCCTTGCTGACGCCGGCGGCGACCGTCCCTACGCCGACCTCGGAGACCAGCTTGACCGAGATCCGCGCCCGAGGGTTGGCGTTCTTGAGATCGTGGATCAGCTGCGCCAGATCCTCGATCGAATAGATGTCGTGATGCGGCGGCGGCGAAATGAGGCCGACGCCCGGCGTCGAATAGCGTACCTTGGCGATCGTTTTGTCGACTTTGCGGCCAGGCAATTGGCCGCCCTCGCCGGGCTTGGCGCCTTGCGCCATCTTGATCTGCAGATCATCGGCATTGACCAGATATTCCGCCGTGACGCCGAAGCGGCCAGAGGCCACCTGCTTGATCGCCGAGCGCATCGAATCGCCATTGGGCAACGGCCTGAAGCGCTGCGCCTCCTCGCCGCCTTCGCCGGTATTGGATTTGCCGCCAATGCGATTCATCGCAATGGCGAGGGTGGTGTGCGCCTCGCGGCTGATCGAGCCAAAGCTCATCGCACCGGTCGCAAAGCGCTTGACGATCTCGCTCGCCGGCTCGACTTCATCGAGCGGCACCGGCTCTCGAGCGAAATTGAAGGTCATCAGGCCGCGGATCGTTAAGAGGCGCTCGCTCTGGTCGTTGATCGTCGCCGCAAACGCCCGGTAATCGGCCGATGAATTGCCGCGCGCCGCGTGCTGCAGCCTGGCGACAGATTCCGGCGTCCAGGCATGGTCTTCGCCGCGCAGCCGAAAGGCGTAGTCTCCACCGACATCGAGCATCTCGTGATAGAGCGGGTCGTCGCCATAAGCGCGTCGGTGACGCTCGACCGCTTCCTCGGCGATCTCATGCAAGCCGACCCCCTCGATTGTCGTCGCCGTCCCGGTGAAGTATTTGTCGACGAAATCGCTGGCCAGTCCGACCGCATCGAAGATCTGCGCCCCGCAATACGATTGATAGGTCGAGATCCCCATCTTGGAGATGACCTTGAAGATCCCCTTGCCAACCGCCTTGATGTAGTTCTTTTGCACCTCAGCGGAGCCAAGCGCCAGATCGTTCTCGACACGGATCTGCTCCAAGGTGGCAAAAGCGAGATAGGGGTTGATGGCTTCCGCGCCGTAGCCCGCCAATGCGCAGAAATGATGGACCTCGCGCGCCTCGCCGGTCTCGACGACGATGCCGGTACTGGTCCGCAGTCCCTGCCGAATCAGGTGGTGGTGAACCGCCGACGTCGCCAGCAATGCCGGGATCGGCACGCGCTCAGCCGACGTCGCACGATCGGAGAGGATCAGGATATTGTGACCCGCGAGCACCGCCTGGGTCGCCTCGCGGCACAGCCGGTCGAGTGCCTGCGCCATCCCCTCCGCGCCCTCAAATGCCGCCCAGGTGGCGTCAAGAGTATCAGTGCGGAAGGCGCTGACCAGGTGCTCGATCGCGCGGATCTTTTCCAGATCGCCATTGGTCAGGATCGGCTGTGAGACTTCGAGCCGGTAGTGCGTGCCGGCCTCGTGCCCCAAGAGGTTCGGGCGCGGCCCGATCATTGAGACCAGCGACATCACCAATTCCTCGCGGATCGGATCGATCGGCGGATTGGTGACCTGGGCGAAATTCTGCTTGAAGTAATTGTAGAGCAGCTTGGGCTTGTTGGACAGTGCGGCAATCGGCGTGTCGGTGCCCATCGAGCCGACCGGGTCATCCGCGTCGCGCGCCATCGGCTCCAAAAAGAACTGGATGTCTTCCTGGGTATAGCCGAAGGCCTGCTGCTGGTTGAGGTGCGCCGTCGGGTCGTTCGACCGTGCCGGTGCCGCGGCCTTCGAGTGCTCGTCGGCTAGATCCCCCAACTCGGCGAGCTTGAACTGCGTCGCCTCGAGCCATGACTCGTAGGGATGCTCGGCGGCGAGTCTGCGCTTGATCTCCTCGTCGTCGACGATGCGGCCCTCTTCGAGGTCGATCAGCAGCATCTTGCCCGGCTGCAGCCGCCATTTGCGGGTGATCTTTTCTTCGGGCACCGGCAGAACGCCGGCCTCCGACGCCATGATCACGTGGTCGTCGTCGGTGACGATATAGCGCGCCGGCCTGAGGCCGTTGCGGTCGAGCGTGGCGCCGATCTGGCGTCCGTCGGTAAACGCGATCGCCGCCGGGCCGTCCCACGGCTCCATCAGGGCGGCGTGGTACTCGTAGAACGCGCGCCGCTGCGGGTCCATCAGCGGGTTGCCGGCCCAGGCCTCGGGGATCAGCATCATCATCGCATGGGCAAGCGAGTAGCCGCCGCCGATGACGAGCAGTTCGAGCGCGTTGTCGATGCAGGCGGTGTCGGACTGGCCCGGCCCGATCAGCGGCACCATCTTTGCGAGATCGGCGCCCAACAACTCCGACGTCATCGCCTGCCGGCGCGCCGCCATCCAGTTGACGTTGCCGCGGACGGTGTTGATCTCGCCGTTGTGGCACAAAAACCGATAGGGGTGGGCGAGCCGCCACGACGGGAAGGTGTTGGTCGAAAAGCGCTGATGGACCAATGCCAGCGCCGAGACCGTCAGCTCGTTGCGCAGATCCTCGTAGAAGCTCTCCACCTGGGGCGCCAGCAGCAAGCCCTTGTAGACGACCGTGCGGGTCGAGAACGACGGAATGTAGAGGTCGCGCAGCGCCGGCAGCCCATGCTGCTCGGCCAGTCCTGCGACGCGGTTCAGCACCTGCTTGCGGATCGTCAGGATCTTGCGTTCGAAGGAGTCTTGGTCAGCGATTTCGGGGCTGCAGGCGACGATCGCCTGGCTGATCCACGGCATCGTCTCGATGACCCGAGCGCCGAGCCCGGCGGTGTCGGTCGGCACGTCGCGCCAACCGATCAGCGACTGTCCTTCGGCGCCAATGAAATGCTCGACGTGTTCGATAGCGACGGCGCGCGCCCGCTCGTCCAACGGCAGAAAGCACATCGCGACGCCATAGCGACCGGGCGGCGGGAGGGTCAGACCTCGCCCTTCCGCCCAATCGCGCAGCAACGCGTCCGGCATCTGGATCAGGCAGCCGGCCCCGTCGCCCATCAGCGGGTCGGCGCCGACCGCGCCGCGATGGTCGAGATTGACCAGGATCTGCAAGCCGCGCGCGACGATCTCATGCGATTTTCGTCCCCTGATGTTGGCGACGAAACCGATACCGCATGAATCATGCTCGTTACGCGGGTCGTAGAGGCCCTGTCTCTCAGGCAATGCCATCGCGGATGCTCTTCACCTCCCGCAGCTCGCGGATTTGGCCGGCGCCTCGACGGACGCAAACACTCCATTATGCATGTTGCGATGCACGAATCGAGGCCAAATCTTAACCCCCCGTCGGGGCGCAATAGGGCAGAAGCTCTGCCTAAAGAAGAAGCACAATTGAGCCGGCTTCACTTCGAGCGCGCGGGCGCTCGGATCGGCTTGGGCCTCGGTCGGGAAAGCCCATCCAAGTCGGCGCGCCCGGCTCGGCCGGTTACCGGCAGCCACAACCAAAAGTTATGTCACGTCCGCTGCTGGCGCAATCTGCAGCAAATCTGCAGCGGGATCTCTACTTTAGGTTGAAAAGCCCGTTCGGCTCGGCGGATGGCGGGATTGCACCCTCTTTCAAAACCCGATCTGCCATTCGCACCCGGAAACCGCAATATGAATATCGTAATTTAGTGATCTCGGTTATCGCAATCAAGGGGTCGTACGAAATGCGCAGCACAACCCGCCGCGCGGGGTCAACCGCCTGCCCGCTTCGCGCCCGTTCCGAGGACCCAGTCTCGGGTGGGCACCAACGATCGACGGGGCCGCCGGTTTGCTGTGGGAGCGGGCGCTTCCACGGGGGCATGCGGCGCAGGAGAACGAGAGTGGCAGCCATCACAATTCTGCAACCTTTCTGACCCGGATCGGTAACGGTCCCCGAATAAGTTCCGCGCCCGGCGCTGATCGCGCCGATCCATTGCAGGCACGAATTGGGGGGAAGGGGACATGAGGGGTATCGTCTGTCTTGCGGTTGCGGTTTTGATGGCCGTTGCTTTCGGCGCGGGACCAGCCGCGGCCGCGGACAAAAAATCCTGCAAGTTCGATAACGGTATCGAGCACATCGTCTACATCCAGTTCGACAACGTCCACTTTCGGCGCGACAACCCGAACGTGCCTTCCGACCTCGAGCAGCTGCCCAATCTGCTGAACTTCCTCGAGGATGACGGCACGCTGTTCACAAATCATCACACGCCGCTGATCTCCCACACCTCGGTCGACATCGTGACGTCGTTGACCGGCGTATACGGTGACAAGTTCGGCGTGCCGATCGGCAACAGCTTCGGCCTGTTCGACCCGAAGTCCGGGGTCGCCAGCTTCCCCAGTTCCTTCACCTATTGGACCGACCCATTGGCCGACGGGCTGCCGGAAATGCTTGCCCTGAACGGCAAGAACGCCCCGGCACCGTGGGTGCCCTTCACCCGCGCCGGCTGTGACGTCGGCGCCTTCTCGATCGCCAATATAGAGCTGGAGAATGTCACCACCGACATCGACACGGTCTTCGGGGTCGGTTCGCCGGAGGACATCGAGGCGGACACGCCGAGCACCCACGACAAGGCGGTCGCGGATTTCGAGGGCATCGCCATCCATTGCGCGAAAGGGAGCTCGCTTTGCGCGTCGGGTAAGTCGGATCTGCTGCCCGACGAGCCCGGCGGCTATAACGGGTTCAAGGCCCTT
>Ga0306925_10005856_pt1 | contig 11349 bp, 8 predicted proteins | sample flu12Cox44000176_FD_203755 | JGI IMG/M metagenome (GOLD analysis project Ga0306925, IMG submission 203755) | Lab enrichment of tropical soil microbial communities from Luquillo Experimental Forest, Puerto Rico - flux8day.12C.oxic.44.000.176 (v2)... | ecosystem: Environmental > Terrestrial > Soil...
CCCGCCGGTGTTCCGGTGAGGATCAGATCGCCGGGCAGCAGGGTCATCACGGCTGAGATCCACTCCACGATGGCGCCGATGTCGTGGATCATCAGCGAGGTACGGCTCTGTTGCTTTACTTTGCCGTTGACTTCGGTGCGGAGTTCGAGGTCTCCGGGGTCTAGAGGACTTAAGTCGGTGACGATCCACGGCCCCACCGGGCAAAACGTGTCATGCCCTTTGGCTCGGGTCCATTGGCCGTCGGCCTTTTGTTGATCGCGCGCCGACACGTCGTTGCCGATGGTGTAGCCGAGGATGTTGTCGGCGGCCCGGGCGGCCGGGACGTCCTTGCACGGCCGGCTGATCACCGCGGCCAACTCGCCCTCGAAGTGAACGGGTGATGCGTTGGCGGGCAACCGAATCGGCACGTTCGGTCCGATGATCGCGGTATTGGGCTTGAGGAATATCACCGGGTCCGCCGGTGCCGGGCCGGTCAGCTCGCTCATCTCCGCGATGTGATCGGCGTAGTTCTTGCCGATGCAGACCACCTTGCCGGCCAGCATCGGAGCCAGCAGCCGGACATCGGCCAGCGGCCATGATCGGCCGGTGAACGTCGGGGTGCCGAATGGGTGCTCGGCGATCTCCCGGGCGATCATTCCGGTGGGATCGTCGGATTCGCCCTCGATGCTGACGAAGGCGACACCGTCGGGGCTGGCGATTCGACCGAGGCGCATTCGCCTGAGCCTACTGACGCGCCGTAGCCGGTCCGGCAGCCGGGCGTTGTGGAAGCATGGGCTGATGCCCGAGGACGGCCCGGCCGTGCTCAGCGCGCGAGTGCGCTGGAAGGTCATGGTCGTGTCGCTGTTCGTGACGGCAAGTTCCTTCCTCTTCATCAACGGGATCGCCTTCCTGATTCCCTCGCTCGAAGCCACGCGCGGAACCCCGCTGGCCGAAGCGGGTCTGTTGTCGTCCATGCCGAGCTGGGGCATGGTCGTCACGCTGGTCCTCTGGGGCTACGTGCTCGACCGCGTCGGCGAGCGGCTCGTGCTGACCTTGGGCTCGGGGCTCACCGCGGCCGCGGCCTATGCAGCCGCATCGGTGCATTCGATGGTGTGGGTCGGCGTCTACCTTTTTCTCGGTGGCATGGCCGCGGCGAGTTGCAACACCGCCGGCGGCCGGTTGGTGTCCGCCTGGTTCCCGCCGCACCAACGCGGCCTGGCGATGGGCATCCGCCAGACCGCTCAACCGCTGGGAATCGCCCTGGGCGCGCTGGTAATGCCCGAACTGGCCGAGCGCGGCACACGGGCGGGGCTGATGTTCCCGGCGGTTGTGTGCGCCGCGGCGGCGGTGGCCAGTGCGGTCGGCATCGTCAACCCGCCCCGGAAATCCCGGAAGGCGGCCACAGCAGAGGAACTCGCCGGCCCGTACCGCGGCTCCACAGTGCTGTGGCGCATCCACGCGGTAGCGGGCCTGCTGATGATGCCGCAGACGGTGACTGTGACGTTCATGCTGGTTTGGCTGGTGAACCACCACGGCTGGTCGATCGCGACCGCCGGCGCTTGGGTGACCCTCTCCCAGCTTCTCGGCGCGGTGGGCCGCGTCGCGGTCGGCCGCTGGTCGGACCGGGTCGGCTCGAGGATGCGACCGGTGCGCGTCATCGCCATCGCCGCCGCCTCGACGCTGTTCCTACTCGCGCTCGCCGATCACTTGAATACGCGCTATGAGGTACCGCTCATGGTCGCGATCTCGGTGATCGCGGTGCTCGACAACGGGTTAGAGGCGACTGCGATCACCGAGTTCGCCGGGCCGTTCTGGAGCGGACGCGCCCTGGGCATCCAGAACACTACCCAGCGGGTGATGGCGGCGGTCGGACCTCCGCTGTTCGGCGCGTTGATCGCGGCGGCCAGATATCCGACGACCTGGGCGCTGTGCGGGCTGTTCCCGTTGGTGGCAATACCGTTGGCGCCGACCAAGCTGGTGCCCCCCGGCTTGGAGACTAAAGCGCGGCTGCAATCCGTTCGCCGACATCGCTGGTGGCAAGCCGTGCGTTCCCACGGGTAGCCAGATAGGTCTCGACGGCCCGATCCACCCGGGCCGCGGCGTCGTCCTCGCCGAGGTGGGCAAGGAGCAGCGCCACGGACATGATCGCGGCGGTCGGATCCGCGATGCCCTGACCCGCGATATCGGGTGCACTGCCATGCACGGGCTCGAACATCGACGGATTGGTCCGCGTGGCGTCGATGTTTCCGCTGGCGGCCAAGCCAATTCCGCCGCACACCGCCGCCGCCAAGTCGGTGATGATGTCTCCGAACAGGTTGTCGGTGACGATCACATCGAAGCGCCCGGGGTCGGTGACCAGGAAGATGGTGGCGGCGTCGACGTGTTGATAGGCCACCTCGACGTCGGGATATTCTTCGCCGACCTCGGCCACGATCCGCGTCCACAGCTTCCCGGCGAATGTGAGCACGTTGTTCTTGTGCACCAGCGTCAGGTGCTTGCGCCGCCGCCGGGCGCGCTCGAACGCGTCCTTGACCACTCGACGCACTCCGAACGCGGTGTTCACGCTTACCTCGGTGGCTATTTCGTTGGGCGTGCCGGTGCGGATCGCGCCCCCGGTGCCCGTGTAGGGACCCTCGGTGCCCTCGCGCACGACGACGAAGTCGACGTCGGGCTGTCCGGCGAGGGGACTGCTCACCCCTGGATACAGCCGGCTCGGTCGCAGGTTGACGTGGTGATCCAGCTCAAAGCGCAAACGCAGCAACAGACCTCGCTCCAGCAGGCCGCTCGGCACCGAAGGATCGCCGACAGCGCCGAGCAGGATGGCGTCGTGTTCCCGCAACTCTTTGAGCACCGAGTCCGGCAGCAGCTCGCCGGTAGCGTGGTAGCGACGCGCACCCAGGTCGTAGCTCGTCTTCTCCACGCCCGGCACAACTGCGTCAAGGACGTTGACCGCCTCGGCCACCACCTCCGGGCCGATCCCGTCGCCGCCGATCACCGCCAGTTTCACGAAAGATCAACCACTTCCAGCTTGTTGGCGTCCACCGCCGCCGCGATCGCCGAGCGCACGTCGGCGGGCACGTCCTGGTCGAGCCGCAGCAGGATCGTCGCGCTCGGGCCCTCGGCGTCCTCGGACAGTTGCGCGGCTTGGATGTTCACCCCGGCCGCGCCCAGCAAGGTGCCGATCTTGCCCAGCGCGCCGGGCTGGTCGATGTAGTTGATCACCAGGTTGGTGCCCTGCGCGCGCAGGTCGAAGTTGCGGCCGTTGATCTGCACGATCTTCTCCACCAGTTGCGGCCCGGAGAGCGTGCCCGCGACGTTGACGGACGATCCGTCGTGCGCGAGCGCCCGCACGTCGACGAGGCTGCGGTGGTTCGGGCTTTCCGAGGCCGTGGTGATTTCGGCGGAAACGCCGCGTTCGGCGGCCAGCGCCGGCGCGTTGACGAAGGTCACCGCGTCCTCGATGACCCCGGCGAACAGGCCGCGCAGCGCCGAGAGGCGCAGCACCTCAACGTCTTCAGATGCCAGCTCGCCGCGCACCTGCACGCACAACGACGCCGGCAGCTCGCCCGAAAGGGCGGCGACCAGCACCCCGAGCTTGCGCGCCAAGTCCAGCCAGGGCGCCACCTCTTCGCTGACAACGCCGCCGCCGACGTTGACGGCGTCGGGGACGAACTCCCCCGCCAGCGCCAGCCGCACGCTTTCGGCCACGTCGGTGCCGGCCCGGTCCTGGGCCTCGGCGGTGGACGCACCCAGGTGCGGTGTGACCACCACCTGCGCCAGCTCGAAAAGCGGGCTATCGGTGCACGGTTCGGCGGAGAACACGTCGAGCCCGGCGGCGCGGACGTGGCCGCTGCTCACCGCTTCGGCCAGCGCCGCCTCGTCGACCAGACCGCCGCGCGCGGCGTTCACGATGATGACGCCGGGCTTGGTCCTGGCCAGCGCCTCCTTGTCGATCAGGCCCGCGGTCTCGGACGTCTTCGGCAGGTGCACGGAGATGAAGTCAGCGCGGGCCAGCAACTCGTCCAGGGACAGCAGTTCGATGCCGAGCTGGGCTGCCCGGGTCGGCGCGACATACGGGTCGTACGCGATCACATGCGTGCCGAAGGCCGCGATCCGTTGGGCGAACAACTGGCCGATGCGGCCCAGCCCGACGACACCGACGGTCTTGCCGAAAATTTCGGTGCCGGAGAACGACGACCTCTTCCAGGCGTGCTCACGCAGCGAGGCATCGGCCGCCGCGATCTGGCGGGAGGCGGACAGCAGCAGCGCCAATGCGTGTTCGGCGGCGCTGTGGATGTTCGACGTCGGGGCGTTGACCACCAGCACACCGCGGGCGGTGGCGGCGTCGACGTCGACGTTGTCCAACCCGACCCCGGCGCGGGCGACGATCTTCAGCTTCGGGGCGGCCGCCAGCACCTCGGCGTCGACGTTGGTGGCCGACCGCACCAGCAGCGCGTCGGCCTCCTGCACCGCAGCCAATAGCTTTTCCCGATCGGGCCCATCCACCCAGCGCACCTCGACCTGGTCGCCGAGGGCGGCGACAGTTGATTGGGCGAGTTTGTCGGCGATTAACACAACAGGCAGGTTCACGCGGCCAGCGTAGTCGGCTGTAATCAGGGGGTGGACGTCACCATTGTCGGCAGCGGGCCCAACGGGCTCTCTACAGCCGTAATCTGCGCCCGCGCGGGGCTGAAGGTACAGGTCATCGAGGCGCAGCCAACTTTCGGCGGCGGCGCCCGCACCGCGCCCGACTTCGAATTTCCCGGAGTCTTGCACGACGTGTGCTCGGCGGTTCACCCGTTGGCGCTGGCATCCCCGTTTTTCGCGGCGTTCGACCTGCCCGCGCGCGGGGTGCAGTTGGCGGTGCCGGAGATCGCCTATGCCAACCCCCTGTCGGGCCGCCCAGCGGCGATCGCGTACCGCGATCTCGAGCGCACCTGTGCCGAACTGGAGCAGGGTGCGTCCTGGCGGCGCCTGCTCGGCCCACTGGTCGAGCATGCCGAGGGCATCGTGGGATTGCTGCTCGGCGACAAACGCTCGGTGCCAAGTTCGTTGCCGGCGGCGCCACGCGCCGCAATACAACTGGGCCTCCGGATGCTCGCCCAAGGGACCCCCGCGTGGGGATCGCTGGCCGGCGAGGATGCGCGGGCCCTGTTCACCGGCGTTGCCGCCCATGTGATTTCGCGGATGCCATCGCTGGCGGCGGCCGGTGCGGGTTTGATGCTGGCCACACTCGCCCACTCGGTCGGCTGGCCAATTCCGGTGGGCGGCACCCGGGTGATCACCGACGCGCTGATCGCCGACCTCCGAGCGCACGGTGGCGAGCTGACGGCCGGCCTGGAAATTTCAGAAATCACTTCTCCCCCTGAGCCCCCGGGCTCAGTCGTCGCGTTCGACACGGCACCGACCGCGTTGCTGCGCATCTACGGCGACGCGCTCCCGGCTCGGTACGCTAAAGCGTTGCGCCGCTACACATTCGGACCTGGAGTCGCCAAGGTCGACTTTGTGCTCAGCGAGGACATTCCATGGTCGGACCCGCGCCTGCGGCTGGCGCCCACCCTTCATCTCGGCGGCACCCGCGAGCAGATGGCACGAGCCGAGGCCGACATCGCCGCCGGGCGCCACGCGCAGTGGCCGATGGTGCTGGCCTCCTCGCCGCACATCGCGGACCCCGGCCGCATGGACGCCGCGGGCCGCCGGCCACTTTGGACCTACGCCCATGTGCCGTCGGGTTCCACCCTGGACGCGACCGACGCCGTGACCCAGGTCGTCGAGCGGTTCGCACCCGGCTTCCGCGAGATCGTGGTGACGGCCCGCGCCGTGCCGGCCGCACGGATGGCCGACCACAACGCCAACTACGTCGGGGGAGACATCGGGATGGGCGCAAACTCCGCCTGGCGCGCGATCGCCGGCCCCACACCGCGACTGAACCCTTGGCGCACACCGGTTCCCAAGGTATATCTGTGCTCGGCGGCCACCCCGCCCGGCGGCGGCGTGCACGGCATGGCCGGTTACTACGCCGCGCGTACCTTGTTGCGCCATGAATTCGGAATCACGCGCATGCCTACGATGGCGCCGTGACCAAACTCGCGATCATCTACTATTCGGCCACCGGGCATGGCACCACGATGGCACACCGCGTCGCCGCGGCGGCCGAGTCGGCGGGCGCCGAAGTCCGCTTGAGGCACGTCGCCGAAACCAAAGACCCCGAATCGTTCGCCCACAACCCGGCGTGGACGGCGAACTACGAAGCAACCAAGGATCTTCCCGCCGCCACCGGCGACGACGTTGTGTGGGCGGACGCAGTGATCTTCGGTTCACCAACTCGCTTCGGCTCTCCCGCAGCACAATTGCGCACCTTCCTCGACTCGCTCGGTGGGCTCTGGGCAGCAGGCAAGCTCGCCGACAAGGTGTATGCGGGCTTCACGTCTTCCAACAGCCTGCACGGCGGGCAAGAGACAACGCTGCTCGCGCTCTACATCACGCTGATGCATTTCGGCGGGATCATCGTTCCGCCGGGTTACACCGATCCGGTGAAGTTCGCCGACGGCAACCCGTACGGGGTGAGCCTGCTCTCCACCCACGAGAACATCCACGAGTTCGACTCCGAAGCCGACCGAGCTACCCGGAACGCCCTCGACCACCTGGCCCGCCGGGTGGTGTCGGTCGCCGGCCGGCTCACTTCGTGAAAGTGACCGCGCGGCCGTCGTTTCCGTGACGACACCTCCCGCGGACTGCGTCGGTAACGCCCTAGGGGCCGCCGCCCTCGACGCCATTGCGAAGGACTTCGAAAACTTCGTTGCCGCTCTTGCCCAGGACCCGCAACTTCTCACCGACAATCGACACTGGGCACCACAGAGCTACTTGCTGCGCCCCGAGGCTTTTCCATACTCAGAGATCGGGCGCGTCGACGCGGCAGCGGTGACTATCGGCCGACTCGAACATCACCTGCGGGCACAAGGCTGGCGGGGGACGCTCGACCTCAAACGGCTCAACGCTACCCTGCTGCCGCGCACGGTCATCCGCGACCCGACGCTCCTGCAACTGATCGAGAAAATTTATGCCGACGACATGATCGCTTTCGGCTATGAGCACGCGGATGTGGGCGATCGGCCTTCCGCGGATGCCATTGCCGTTGCGGTGACAGCGCTGGCCGAACTGGTTGATCGGCATGAGCGCATCGGCGATCTTCAGCGGATGCTGACGCCCGAGTCCTAGCCCAGGACCACCGGAGTGCCGGCTACCTAGGCCATCGCATCCTGACCAAATTCCACGCCGCGACCAGCGGTTGCCGGGTACGATCTGGCCGTGTCCGCCCGAAGAGCCGCGCACCCCGCGATCTGCCTCAACATGATCGTGCGAAACGAGGCGCACATCATCCGCGAGACGCTCGACTCCGTAGCGCCCTACATCAGCTCGTGGGTGATCGTGGACACCGGCTCAAACGACGGCACCCAGGACCTGATCCGCGACCACATGGCCCGCCGTGGCATCGCCGGCGAGCTGCACGAGCGGCCGTGGCGCAACTTCGGCCACAACCGGTCCGAGGCGCTGAAGCTCGCACAGGGCCACGGCGACTACATCTGGGTGATCGACGCCGACGACACGCTCGTGGGCACAATCGATTTCGGCCGACTGGGCTTAGGCATATACCAACTGCGTCAGCGATCCCCCTACGGCGTCTTCTGGCGCCCGCTGTTGTTCCGCGACGGGTTGGCCGTCCGCTATGAGGGCGTCGTTCACGAGTACGTCACGTGTGACGACCCGTTCACCGGTGAGCGCCTCGAGGGCGACTACCACATCGAATCTCGCCGCCTCGGTGCCCGCAACCGGGACCCGCAGAAGTATGCGCGCGACCGCGATCTGTTGTTGGCCGAGGTTGAACGCAACCCCGAGGATGCGCGGTCGGTTTTTTACCTGGCCCAAAGCTACTCAGATCTCGGTATCACCCAGGGTGACCTCAGCAATTTCGAACACGCACGCAAGTGGTATGCGCGCCGCGTGGAGCTGGGCGGCTGGGACGAAGAGGCCTACTACGCGATGTACCAAGTCGCGGACTCGCTGTCGAAACTGGGTGCGCCGTGGCCGGAGGTTCTGGATGCCTACCTGCGGGCCTGGGAGTTTCGACCGACCCGGGTGGAGGCGCTGTATGCAATCGCCGCGCGGTATCGCAGCGATGAGCGCTATCGGCTCGGCTACCTGTTCGCCAAGCGCGCCGCCGAGATCCCGCTTCCCGAACAGGACACACTCTTCGTCCGCGCAGACGTCCACGCCTGGCGTGCAACCGACGAGCAGGCGGTGTGCGCATCCTGGATCGGCCAGCATGCCGAGGCGTTCACGTTGAACCGCCGCATTCTGGCCCGGTCCGACGTCCCCGACGATGACCGGCAAAGGATCGCGGCCAACCGCGACGTTTGTGCGCCGGCGATGATCGAAGCGGCGTCGGGTTACCCGGAGGCAGGGGTTCAGTCGTTGCGGCGCCTGGCCTCCGGTCCACGCGATACCGAGGTGGTCGTCAGCCTGGTCGCCGGTCCCGATTTGGCCCGCATCGAGCACACGCTGAACTCATTTCTGAACTGCTGCACCGATGTGTCGCGGGTCGGGCGCTTCCTGGTGGTCGAGGCCGGCCTGGCCGCCCGGGACCGCGCAATGCTGCGCGAGCGCTACGCGTTCCTCGAGTTTGACCGGTTAGGTCCCGCAGACTGGCCCGGCGCCCAACTCGCCCAGCTGCGGGGTCAGATCGACGGACGGTACTGGCTGCACCTGGGTGAGGGCTGGCGGTTTTTTGCACCGGAGAACTTCGTCACCCGACTGACCGCAGTGCTGGAGGCCGAATCCCAGGTGTTCCAGGTGGGGATCAATTTCGGCGATGCCGTCAAACTGACCGGCGCTTCCGCGACCGAGGCGGCGGTGCGCCGCGGACCCGATGCCGGCCGCTATGTGCTCACCCAGGAGGTGGCTTGCGGCCCGGCGATGTTCGATACCGCACGACTGGATCGAGCCGGCGGCGTGCATGACAACGACCCGGATCCATTCGCCGAACTTGGGCACCGGGCGGCCACCGCCGGGCTGCGCACCGCATGCCTCGACGAGGTGCTCTGCATCGCCCACACCTGAGGGCCAACCCGAATACCTTCGTGCGCCCGCCGATCCCACACCGCCACCATGCATGGCTGGGTAGGATCTGGCCGTGTCCGCCCCGGTGACCGAGCGTCCTGCGATCTGCCTGAACATGATCGTGCGAAACGAGGCACACATCATTCAGGAGACACTCGACTCGGTCGCGCCGCATATCAGCTCGTGGGTGATCGTGGACACCGGTTCCAACGACGGCACCCAGGACCTGATCCGCAACCACATGGCCCGCCTTGGCATCCCCGGTGAGCTTCACGAACGGCCATGGCGGAACTTCGGGCACAACCGGTCCGAGGCGTTGACGCTGGCCCAGGGCCACGGCGACTACATCTGGGTCATCGACGCCGACGACGCGGTCACGGGCACACCCAACTTCACCGGGCTGAGCGCCGACATCTACTTTCTGCGGTGCAGCGGAGTCGATGACATCTATTGGCGCGAGCAGTTGTTCCGCGACGGGTTGCGCGTGCGCTACGTGGGTGTCGTCCACGAGCACCCCGTGTGTGACGAGCCGTTCGTCGAGGCGCGCCTGGACGGCCAGTACGAGATCGAATCTCGTCGCCTGGGTGCCCGCAACCTGGATCCGCAGAAGTATGCGCGCGACCGCGATCTGTTGTTGGCCGAGGTCGAACGCGACCCCGAGGACGCGCGGTCGGTGTTCTACCTGGCCCAAAGCTACTTCGATCTAGCTGAAACCAGCGGTGACCTCAGTGATTTCGAAAACGCGCTCAGGTGGTATTCGCGGCGGGTCGAGATGGGCGGCTTTGAGGAGGAGGTCTACTTCGCAATGGGCAGGGTCGCGGAGTCGATGTCGAAACTCGCTAGGCCGTGGCCAGAGGTTCAGGATGCCTACCTGCGGGCCTGGGAGTTTCGACCGACGCGCGCCGAGCCGCTGTATTCCATCGGCCGGCTGTACCGAGAAGATCGGCGCTACCTACTCGGCCATCAGTTTGCCAAGCTCGCCGCCGAAATCCCGTTTCCCGAACAGGACGTACTAATTGCCCGCGCAGACGTCTACGCCTGGCACGCGATCGACGAGCAGGCGCTGTGCGCATCCTGGATCGGCAAGCACGCCGAGGCGTTCACGCTGTGGCGGCGCCTGCTGGCCCGACCCGACCTCCCCGACGACGATCGGCAAAGGATTGAGGCCAACCGTGACATTTGCGCACCGACGATGATCGAAACGGCATTGTCGTACCCCGACGCGCTGGTGCAGTCCCTGCAGCGCGTGGCCGCCGGCCCACGGGATGCCGAAGTGGTCGTCAGCCTGGTCGCCGGTCCCGATTTGGCCCGCATCGAGCACACGCTGAACTCATTTCTGAACTGCTGCACCGATGTGTCGCGGGTCGGGCGCTTCCTGGTGGTCGAGGCCGGCCTGACAGCCCCGGACCGCGCGACGCTGCGCGAGCGCTACGGGTTCCTCGAGTTTGACCGTTTGGGTCCCGCGGACGGGCCGGGCGCCCAGCTGGCCCAGCTGCGCGGTCAGATCGACGGACGGTACTGGCTGCACCTGGGCGAGGGCTGGCGGTTTTTTGCACCCGAGAATTTCATCACCCGACTGACCGCGGTGCTGGAGGCCGAACCCCAGGTGTTCCAGGTGGGAATCAACTTCGCCGATGCGATCAAGCTCATCGGCGCCAGCGCGACCGAGGTGGAGGTGCGCCGCACGCCAGATGCCGGCCGCTACGTCCTCACCGAACGGGTGGCCTGGGGCCCGGCGATGTTCGATACCGCACGACTTGATCGCGCCGGAGGTGTACACGGCATCGACACGGATCCGATCGCGGCACTCGAACGGCGTGCGGTCACCGCCGGGCTACGCACCGCGAGCCTCGACGAGGTGCTCTGCATCAGCTCAGCCTGAGCCGCGCGAACTTGCCTATGCCGTCTCGGTGATCGGGCGGTCGACCCAGCTCATCAGGTCGCGCAGCTTCTTGCCGGTCACCTCGATGGGATGCTCGGCGTTCTCCTTGCGCAGGTCCTCGAGCTGCTTGTTGCCGCCTTCGATGTTGGCGACCAGCTTCTTGACGAAGGTGCCGTCCTGAATCTCGCGCAGGATGGTGCGCATCCGCTCCTTGGTGTCGGCATCGATGATGCGCGGACCCGATAGGTAGCCACCGAACTCCGCGGTGTCGGACACCGAGTAGTTCATCCGGGCGATGCCGCCCTCGTACATCAGGTCGACGATCAGCTTGAGCTCATGCAGCACCTCGAAGTACGCCATCTCCGGCGGAT
>Ga0306925_10005858_pt1 | contig 11344 bp, 7 predicted proteins | sample flu12Cox44000176_FD_203755 | JGI IMG/M metagenome (GOLD analysis project Ga0306925, IMG submission 203755) | Lab enrichment of tropical soil microbial communities from Luquillo Experimental Forest, Puerto Rico - flux8day.12C.oxic.44.000.176 (v2)... | ecosystem: Environmental > Terrestrial > Soil...
GAAAGGAAGTGTGGCGTTTCTGGACGGTGCCGGGTGATCCTTCGAAGCCGTTCGAATCAAAAGCGCTGGAAGAAGCCGCGCGGACCTGGTACGGCGAGGGCTGGTGGCGGATTGGCGGCGGCGATGTGTGGAGCGCGATTACTTATGACGACACAACCGGACTGGTCATCTTCGGCACGGCGGGCGTCGGGGTCGACTATGGCGAAATGTCCGCAATCAAGGCTACCGGAGAGCGGCTGTTTGGCGAATGCATCATTGCAGTAGACGCGGACACGGGCGAATACGTGTGGCATTACCAGACCGGCGCGGAAGGAGTGCGCTCCGAGAACAATCACATTGTGATGGCGGATTTGCTCATAAACGGCGAGAAGCGCCATGTGGCGATGACCGTTCCAAAGAATGGATTCTTTTATATCCTGGATGCAAAGACGGGAAAGCTCCTATCGGCGAAACAACTGGTCAAGACAACGTGGGCGAGTTCGATCAACCTCGACACCGGCAAGCCAGTTTTGATTCCAGTTTCAGAGGGTGGTGGGAAGCAGTGGACGGTCCACAACTGGTGGCCGATGAGCTATAACCAGGTGACCAGTCTGGTTTACATTCCGACGACCGATCGGCACGCTGAGACGAAGGCGCCCGTGGAAGCCGGTGAGAATGGCGTTGGGCTCTTCGGCAGGCTTATTGCGTGGGATCCTGTGGCAGAATCTGCGCGCTGGTCGGTCGAAGAAGAAATCTCGGTGAATGGGGGCGTACTGTCGACAGCGGGCAATCTGGTCTTTCAGGGCCAGGGTACAGGCGAGTTTGCGGCGTATGCGGCCGACGGCGGGAAGAAGCTGTGGTCGGTCAACACCAAGTCCGCGATTGAGTCTATCCCGGTGACGTTTTCAGTGAATGGAAAACAGTATGTGGTTACGCCGGTGGGCTGGGGTTCCGGTTCGCGATTGTTTGCACCGGCCCGCACGATGGCTACGCCGGAATCGAAACGCGGCCCGGTCCGGCTCTATGCCTTCACGTTGGGAGGTAGCGTGCCGTTTCCGTATCCGAACATTCAGATTCCCGCGGTGCCGAGGCCACCGGAACAGAAGGCCAGCGTCGATACAATTCGCGAGGGCGAAAAACTTTACGTAACGTTCTACTGCGAGGGATGCCACTCTCCCGGTATTGACGGGAGTGGTGCGTGGGTGCTGGATGGCGCTGTTCCTGATCTGCGGTATGCACCAGCGGATGTGCATAAAGACTGGTATCAGATCGTTCTCGGCGGAAGCCACTGGGAGAAAGGCATGCCGGGGCTCTCGGATCCGCCCAAGTTCGCGTTTCCGAAGGCGCACATGACCGTGGCGCAGGCGGACGCCGTGCATGCATATGTGATCGATCAGGCATGGAAGGCGTACAAAGGAGAACAACAGGCGGCGCACTCCAAAAAGGAAAACTACTAGACGATTCGCTCAACTGCAGCGGCCCAGCTACCGAGAGCCAACGTCAAACACCGCATACCAGCGAAATTAATTCTAATAGGCTATCGCGAGAACGCAAACCCGCAAGCCCTATCATCAAACCGATGATTCCGCGATCCGTAATGAAAGCCGCCCAGGCACCTGTCTATTCCGGGCCGCCTCAACAGGTTGGGCTCGCTTGGCCTGCCGACGGATTATTGTCCGGCGAACAGCGGCAAACGCCTGTAAAGTCCATGTAGAACGTCCCAGTTCCAGAGAACCCTTGAACTGTCGGAACAGCGGTGTACGTCCAGTATCCACTGTTCCAATTGAAAGTGAAGGTGTAACCCGACTGTTGGATTGCAGAGCCGTCTGGCGGAATGATGGCGGTTAAGCCGACACTCGGGGTACACCCTGTAGTTTGCGCACAAATTGCGATCGCAGCCTCGGCTTGTGCGACTTGACGGAGCCTTGTTTGCGCATCTGTCTGGTTTTGCGCTGCGCGAACTCGATACGCGAGAGCCGTAGATCCCGCAAGGAGTATCGTCGTGATCGCCATGGCAATGAGCAATTCAAGCAGGAGCCCGAATCCGCCATCATTTCTGCTTTTCATTGGCTATGCCCTCCCGCAAGGCGCTCCGTTGGGTTTGGGCCACGAACCGTTGCGTGTACGCTATAGCAATTTGCCGTGCAGATCAATCCGTTGGCCATGGGCAAAAAAAGATAATCTGTGTTCCGAACCCTCACCCGCCGGTATTGCAAGCAACTCGTGTTGCGCGAATCAGGCAGGCTGGATTTACTTATTCGCCGAGGTTCTGCGCTTGTACAGCTCCACAGGTTCCCATTGGTTCTAGTACCTCTATTACCCCATTTCTGTCCCTCTTACCAGTGGTTATAGAACCGCCCAGGACCCTAATCTCCTTCTGCATGTGGAGCCTAGGCCCGGTGCCAGCCCCTTCCTAAGCGCCAATTCACCCGAAGGGGGTAGTTGTTTATGCATAGGTCGCTCCGCCTGTATCTGTTTGTTCTTGCGCTGCTCTTCGCCTCGCTGTTGATTCCCCAACTTCTCTATGCTGGCCCGAGCGTCTCTCCCAGCTCGATCTCCTTCGGCTCTGTCACCCTGGCCTCTGCGAGCGCGCCAGCACTTTCCACCGTTACCTTCACCAACAACGGCCACCAGAGCGTCACCATCCTGCAGGTGACCAGTAGTTCCTCAGTCTTCGCCGTCAGCGGTCCCGCGCTGCCGCTGGTCCTCAGCGGCCACTCCAGTGCTATTTTCGGCGTCAGCTTTGCTCCGACCACAGCGGGTACTTTCACCGGCACGATCACCTTCACCACGAGTTTCAAGAACAGCAGCGTTCTGAGGGTCAGCGTATCCGGCACGGCTACCGCCGCAGCGCCCCCGCCAACACACTTGCTCTACCCGAGCACCACAAGCATCGCCTTCGGTAACGTCCTGGTCGGCGCCTCCTCCTCGCAGACGCTTTTGCTCAACAACACCGGCAATTCCGACGTAAGCATCTCTGGTGTTTCTCTTACCGGATCGCCCTTCTCGGTGAGCGGCTTCGCCGGTCCCATTAGTCTTGCTGCTGGCCAAAGCCTCTCCCTCGTTGTCTCCTGCGCTCCCAATTACGTCGGCAGCTACACCGGCAGCATTACCGTCATCAGCAACGCCACCAACCCGGCCACGGTCGCTCTCAGCAGCACCGGCGTGCAGCCCGCCATTTCCGTTGTGCCTACGAGCGTCTCGTTTTCCAACGTTACTGTCGGCGTCACCAACTCTCAAACCGTCACCATTTCCAATCCCGGCACCGCCAGCCTCACGGTTTCCCATTCCTCACTCGTCGGTTCCGGTTTCAGCTATTCCGGCCTGGCACTCCCTCTAACCATCGCTCAAGGTGCCTCCTCGCTGTTCACCGTCGCCTTCACGCCTACGTCGGCTACAACTTTCTCCGCGACTCTGACCCTCTCCAGCAATGCGCCCACCTCTTCGCTGATCATTCCGATTTCCGGCACAGGCACGGCCCCTATTCTCACGCTTTCCGTTTCGCCCGCTTCGCTGACCTTCCCAAGCACCACCATGGGAACCACCAGCGCATCGCAAACGGTCACGCTGACCAACACCGGCAACTCGGCAGTCTCGATCTCGCAAGTCACGGCCCCCACAAACTTTTCCGTCAGCGGGATTTTGCCTCCCATTTCTTTATCAGCAGGGCAGAGCACTGCCTTCAACGTGTTTTTTGCTCCAGCCACCACCGGCACGCTTTCGGGCACGGTGACCGTGACTAGCAACGCCTCGAACTCTCCCACGACGATCAAGCTCTCCGGCTCCGGCGCAACTTCCACGGTTCACAGCGTCACTCTGAGCTGGACGCCCAGTTCCACTATCTCCACCGGCTTTGACATCTACCGCGGATCGACTTCCGGTGGGCCATACACGATGATCAATGCCTCCCTAACGCCATCGTTCACGGATACGACCGTCACCTCCGGCCAGACCTACTATTACGTGGTCACTGAAATCGATGCCTCCGGCAACCAGAGCATCTACTCCAACCAAGCTAGCGCTGTCATTCCCTAATCTTCTAGTTACCCATTCCGCCTCGACCGAGCTTTTCAAGGATGCGGTCTAGTTGCTGGCAACCAGTCTCAAGGCGTTTGTTGTGAATGCACCGGCAGCGACTACGCGTTTCACCGGCAAACTCTTTTTCTGGAGCGGTAAATAGCGCGCTTGAGACTCCGGTCCCATTAGCTCCTCTTGTTACTGACATGCGCGTCATGCGCCGGACCAGTTACAAAACGGCTACAAAATCCCGTTTGTAACTCGGCGGCGCCGTGGGTGCGAACATATCGAGGTCCACGCGGTGCGGCGCGAACCGTCGGGCACAAAATGAGTACGGGATTGTCCCGATTTAGCATGGGGGAAAAGTGTATAGGCGGTCCCTAATCACGAGGTTCGTTTCTCCCCACGTAACGGGAGAATTACCGGCCTTTCCCGAGGCGTCTGAGTAGAGAGGCCGGCGCGCGAAGCCCTGCGCATTCGAAAAGGGCTCGAGGCGATACGGATACTCCCCGGCGCATACGATCCCCAAGAGGTGCCATGAGCGGAATGGGAATGTTGGAACTCGAGAAAATCGCACGAGCGGGTTATCGGGCCTACGTGAAATCCTGCGGCGGGAAAAGCGTTCACGGCGAAATCCTGCCTACCTGGGAGGAACAGCGGCAAGAGATTCGCGCGCATTGGAGGGCGGCGGCGCGCGAAATCGCGGCGGCGGCAAAACTAGATTTGTGGGAGCAAATCAAGGCGGTTTTCGAATGATTTGCGGACAGTTACAAAGCGGTTACAAAATTTTTGAGCGGATTTTTTCGGGGGTCTATTTTCAGCATGTTAGAACTGGCGGAGAGGGTGGGATTCGAACCCAGAGGCGCCTCTCAAAACACACAAGTTATTGAATCGACTACGAACCAGAAGGAATAGAAGGGATAGAAATGCTGGAGTCGGGTACAAAAAAGGTACAAATTTGACTGACCACGCCAAAGGAGATGACCTTATGCACCCCGAATCCATCACTCCAGAAGAAGCCATCAAGCTTTGGATTCACTAATGAAAAAGAAATGCTACACGGAAAAGCACCGTATCGCAGCGAAGCTCATGCTCATGGGCTACAGTGAATACGCCGCGCTCCGGGCCGTAGGTTACTCCCACCGAGTGGCGCGGAAGTACGAGGAGTCAAATTGCTTGCGCGTCGCGATCCGAGAAGCCTTCCTCGATAAGTGCCGCAGGCTAGGGTGAATTGTCTACGCTGCGGGGCATTTTTCTGGCGGGGAATACTCGAGCCTTTTTCTTGACAGGTCGGAATCTTCTGCTCTATATAGAGTGCCAATGTGGTCACCCATATTGTCTATATTGCCGCCCGAGATTACTGAAGAGTACAAGCACCCAGATATTAGAGAACGCCTCAAAGACCTGAACACGAAAGCCTACTATCTCCTGGTCGCCTTGAGTTTTATTTACAGTACAAATCCGGCGTGGGAAGTAAAAGTAGCCCTCGGTTTGACCGCTTTTGTGGCCGTGGTTCCGGTGCAGGATTACGTTAGGTCCAAAGACACATTGAGGTTTTGGCAGCTCGTAAAAATAGTGTTTTGGGGGGGCGGCATTTGTTTTCGCGTTTTGGTGGATCTGGTTCGTGATACCTCACCCCCGTCAGTGACAATACCTCGACCTTGACAATGGTTGCGAGTTGGCTCTCAACTTTAGCCATGAACGAAAAAGAAGCCATTCAATCTATACAAGTTCGTTGACTTATCTCATGTTGTAACCTAATATGCTCGCAAAATGTCGGAGCCCCAGTCCCTCATTGGCCAGACCATCTCGCATTACCGCATCCTCGAGAGGCTCAGGGGGTGGCTGAATGGGTTTGCCTATAAAGCCCAGAGCACCCACCTGAACCGCTTTGTTGCACTCAAAATCCTTCCTGAGGACGTCGCCAGGGGCCGCCAATCTTTGGAGCGACTTCGCCGTGAGGCCCCGGAAGGCTGGCAATGTACCGCTTGACACGCGGTTTTGCGATCATCGCGGTCCTCACGTTTCTTCTCACTGCCAGCAGCCGCGCCGTCGAATTTGCGTCCCCCGTGACTTATGCAGTCGGCGCTAACCCTAATAGCCTCGTAACGGGCGACTTCAACGGCGACGGCAAACTCGATCTCGCTGTCCTCAACACAGGTTCCAATACGATCAGCATTCTGCTTGGCAATGGCGACGGCACGTTCCAGTCCGCCAAGACCGTGGCCTCGGGTGCCAACACTAGCGGCCTCTCCTCCGGAGAGTTGTCTTCAATCCGATTGGAGCTGGGCGACTTCAACGGTGACGGCAAGTTGGACCTCGTCGTGGAAGACGGCGCCGCCGGCCAGATCTTCGTTCTGTTTGGTAACGGCGATGGAACTTTTCAGGCTCCGGTGGCGACCACCCTGCCCGTGAACTCGCCTCAATGCTGCACCGGATGGCAGGTTGCTATCGGCGACTTCAACGGAGATAAAAAAGCGGACGTGATCGTCGGCATTGCAGATATATTCGGCAACATTTCTTTGCAGATTCTCCTAGGCAACGGTGACGGCACGTTTCAGAATGGAAAACCCCTTTCCCCGAGTGGCACCCTGGCAACCACGTGCGCTACTGGGGCTTGCACCGGCGTGGCGATCGCGGACTTCAACAAGGACGGCAAACTGGATTTGGCCGTTGGCGTGGTCAGCGGTGTCGAATTACTGGCGGGACAGGGAGATGGCACTTTCGCCGACCTGGGGCCAATCGTTCCCGTCGCTGGGGGCGCAGTTGGCACTCTGCGGGTCGCTGACATAAACGCAGATGGCTATCCAGACCTCATTGTGGATACGGGTGTGAGTGGTACTTCTGCCTACACGCACGACATCGGTGTCCTGCTCAACAACGGCAGTGGTGGTTTTCATTCGGAACAGGTCTTTGTTTCGACTGGAGGTCCTCATGGCTATGATGATCTTTCGTCAGCCGTTGTCTTCGGCGATTTTAACGGAGACGGGAAGCTTGACGTAGCGATTGGCTCGGATTACGAGCCCAGTTTAAGAGTTCTTCTAGGCATGGGAGACGGTACCTTCGCTACTCCGATCCCCTTCGACTCGCCCGGGCCGCTCGCCGCGGCTGGGAACTTTAACGGCGACAAACTCACCGATTTAGTGATCTACGACTTTGTTAGCCGCAACACATCTCAAAGCTATGTAGATATTCTTTTGAACGATAGCCCGGCTTCGGGCACCGACCTCGCCATTGTCACTTCCAACGAGTCGACGGGCGCGGCGGCTGTTAATACCACTGTGACCTACACTGCCGATGTAATGAATGAAGGTCCACAGGATGCCAGCGGGGTTACATTCACAGACACGCTCCCGAGCGGCGTGTCGTTCGTGTCTGGGACGGCCTCGCAAGGAAGCTGCTCCGCGGCGAGTTCTGTAGTGACTTGTTCCATCGGCTCGCTCGCCGACACCAGCGAAGTGCAAATCACTGTAGTGGTCACCACGAACACCCTTGGGTCCTTCACCAACAATATGGGCATCACCGGAAATGAACCGGATGGCGCGACTGCCAACAATGCGGCGTCGCAAATCCTCGCGGTGCTTCCCACGTACACACTCACCGTCACCAAGTCCGGCAATGGCTCCGGAACCGTGACAGTGAGCGGGGATAGCGGCACGGTGAACTGTGGTTCCACCTGCTCCGTTACCGTCCTGTCCGGCGACGTTGGCGGCGTGCAAGCCACTCCGGATCCCGGTTCGCTCCTGCAAAGCTGGGGCGGTGCCTGCACTGGCACGCCGAGCAACCAGGGTTGCTTCCTCAAGATCACCTCCGACACGAGTGCATCGGTCACCTTCGGTCTGGCTCCCAGTTTCACGATCACCGCTGCGTCTAGTTCGTTGAGCACCAGTGGCGGCGCCACCGTCACGGACGTGGTCACGTTCACTCCGCAGGGTGGTTTTACCGACATGATCAATCTGACCTGCAGTGTCACCGGCCCAGTGCCATTGCCGACTTGTGGGCTTTCGCCGACTTCGCTCGCCGGTGGTGGCAATTCCACGCTTACGATCACAGCGCCTTCCCGAAACGCCATCCTGCGCGGGCCGGCGATTCCCTTGCCGCGAGGATTCCCGTTCGCGGTTCTGGGGCTGCTCGCTGCGTTCGCGATGTTGCTCCTAACCATGCCGAGAAATTCCGCAGTTCCGCCCCGGCGTGCCGCCTGGCTCCTTGGCGCCTCCATGGCCGCCTCCGTCCTGATTCTTTGCTCCTGCGGCGGAAGCAGCAGCCCACCACCCCCACAAAGCTACAACGTCACCGTCACTGCGACCTCCGGAGCTATCTCGAAAACCTTTCAAATCCAACTGACCGCCCACTAAAAACCCAGAAAATCCTGAATTTTCCACGGTGTCCCGCGCACGTAGGTACTGACAGAACGTGCAAGTGAGCACAAACGAATATTTTGGGACGTCGTCGCCATCACCGGATGAATCAATGTGTTAGAGCGATCGCTGAACAGGTGGTGAACAAATGGACGGGCAACAAAAACAGCATGACCGTGGGCGCTCCAGTAATTCAATCAAGGGCCGGTCAACCTTGTTCTAGACTGTAGCGGCTGACTATCCTTTCTGACCTCTATCGATTCCGGCCCACCTCGAATTTTCCGCGAATAATGCGAAATGCAGGATGGCGCCCCTCGATTTGCCCGGAATTTCGGTCAAAATAAAGCGGGTGGTATGACCGAATAGACCGGGGGAGAGCACCCGTCGCGGCGCATCACCGTTGAGCTTGCTCCTCAGCGAATAAAACTAGCAAAGAGGCTTTACCGGTAAGGCGAACACGCGGACTTTGGCAAACTTGTTTGCTAATTCACGAGCACCGGGCAACTCTGTACTCCGCCCTTCACGGCCACCACAACGTTGGCCAGCCCGGACCAGCTCACGGTGGATTACACGGGCCGAACTCTATAGCTCTCGCCAAGGGTGGGGAGGGGGTGATCCCCTGGGCCCCCATCACAGACGCCACAAGCTGACATAGCACAGCGCGCATCCGCCCCGGCCATCCCCACAGTGAAGTCCCAGCAAAGTGCATCATTAACTTGCGGAATGCGGCTTGGCCGTGAAGGGCAGGAGAGGGGAAGGCGGAGCCTCCCTGACCAGACGGGTACAAATCAGGTACAGAAGAAAAACGCACGGCCTAACTAATTGAAAATAAGAGCAGGAAATTGGCGGAGAGGGTGGGATTCGAACCCACGGTAGGGGTAAACCTACACACGCTTTCCAAGCGTGCTCCTTAAACCGCTCGGACACCTCTCCGCGACACAAGGGAACCCTGCAATTTTAGCAGAAACGCAAAAGGGGCGCATCGGGTCCACGACTTGGCCACGGAGCGCTGCGCACGAACGAACCGCGCAGAACAACGAGCATCCGGCAGGAAAGGGCCAGAGTCCGAGGTCCCAAGAGAAAAGCAGCGAACTCACGGCCCAAACGGCAGGATTCGGGATCACACGTTCGCGGGCACCAGAGCCAGAAAAACGGACTTTAATTTTTGAAGCTGGGGTGGACACTGTTGCCCTGAGGCGAGTCTCAAGTAAACTAGTAAGGAAGTGTTCTGGTCGGGGTGGTGCCATCGGTAACGCACCGGCTTTTGGACTTGCAGTGAACTAAATCTAAGTCGTTCGAATCGTTGCGCCTACGACTTCTACTGTGACTCTTGTTGGTTGGGCGTTTGATCACGCGTTCAGGGAACGCAGAAGGATTCTTCTACTCTGTCAGCACCGAAATGCGGTGGTCACACACGGCAGCTCCCGGGCGCTCGGCCTCTTTCAGCGCCCGCACCCGATGGTCGTCCAAATAGCCCACACGCAAGAGAACGGGTCGGAGTCGCTGTTGAATGCGTGCACGTCTTCCTATTTCAACTCCAACGCTCGATTCCTGCGTTATGGGAGTCAAGTTGGTAGCCGGTTGTCCGAATCACGCGTTACACTACGGTCGCGCTCGGGTAATCGATATCGGTCGCTAAGATGGAGAGAACGTGACGGCTTGGAAATTTCGCGCAGTCGATGCCCCCCACAACATCGAGCTTCTGCGCGGTTTGAACCCGCATGAAAGCGATTTGATCTTGGCGGCCGCAAGGCCCCGCCGATTTCCCGCCAAATCCGTGATGACATACCAGGATGAACCTGCCGATCATCTTCTATTATTGTGGAAGGGCCGAGCGCGTTATTTCTATGAAACGCCGAATGATAAAAAACTTATCCTGAAATGGATTGCACCGGGCCATATTTTTGGAGGGGCGGCGCTGCTGTCCCGACCTTGCACCTATCTCGTCAGCACGGAGGCGGTGCGTGACAGTATTGTGCTGGAGTGGAATGGCTCGACCATTCGTGGCCTCGCACGACGCTTCCCTCAACTCCTAGAAAATGCACACTGCATTGATATGGAGTATCTCTCTTGGTATGTTGCCGCCCACGCTGCCTTAACCTCCCAGAGCGCGAGGGAAAGGCTCGCGTCCGTGCTCTTTGGGTTGGCAAAAAGCGTCGGCCAAAAGGTTTCTGGTGGTGTCGAACTCGACGTAACTAACGAAGAGTTGGCAAATTCTGCCAACATCACTCAATATACCGCAAGCCGTTTTATGAGCGAATGGCAAAGATCCGGCGCAATTCGCAAACGGAGAGGGAAGATTGTCCTACGCTCTCCGGAAAGACTCTTCCTTCGCGTCGTCTGACCCGGAAGCTTCCCCTTGACCGACCCATTCAAAACAAAGTTCCCATTCTCTCAATCTCGGACCTAAAGCAAGTTTCTCAACCTGCGGCTAACAAACTGCTGATCACGAAGAATGACCCTGATGGCGGTGAGAAGGTGCGAACGGCAATTTGATTTCCAGACATAACCCGACCCTCCGACCTGCAAGGCGGCTTCGATGAGATCGGTACTCGAGTGTTCGCTTTTGCTCTCGGGCAACTACAACCTATCTGCGCTCCTGGATCGAAAGCGATGTACTTTCTCCTCTTTTCAATCAGTTCTTTCCTGGCGTCGGAGCTGGGTTTGGCGGCGGCAACGCCGATCCACACGACCGCGAATTTCCACCGCGACAGGGCCGACGGGCTAGTCCAATGGAACAGCAATGCCGGCCTCTTCAGCGTCATCGCCGACATCGGCGCCTATCACGTCCAGCCCTCCTGTCAAATTTTAGTTTGGCTCTCAGGTAAAGGCCCCGTTTAGGTGGCCGTTTGTTTCTAAAAAAAATTGAACGCAGGGGGGACTGGCGCGGTGTAGGGATTTGACTTCAGAGAACTGGCGCACGATGCCGCGTGGGCCGGATCCAGGGCTTTGTCCTGACAGAATCACAGCCCAGCGCAGAATCCGTGGAC
>Ga0306925_10005859_pt1 | contig 11342 bp, 10 predicted proteins | sample flu12Cox44000176_FD_203755 | JGI IMG/M metagenome (GOLD analysis project Ga0306925, IMG submission 203755) | Lab enrichment of tropical soil microbial communities from Luquillo Experimental Forest, Puerto Rico - flux8day.12C.oxic.44.000.176 (v2)... | ecosystem: Environmental > Terrestrial >...
CCTCGTGCCGAACAGGCGCGTGCGCGAGGATCACTGAGGAACGCCAGCCATGCACACCGCCATCGCCGACTTGGAACAGGCGCAGATTCGCCCCGACATCCCGGGGTTCCGGCCTGGAGACACGCTGAAGGTGCACGTCCGGGTCGTTGAGGGAAACCGGACCCGAATTCAGGTCTTCCAGGGTGTCGTGATCCGGCGCCAGGGCGGCGGAGCCAGGGAGACGTTCACCGTCCGCAAGATCAGCTATGGCGTCGGGGTGGAGCGGACGTTTCCGGTCCACAGCCCGTCCATCGACAAGATCGAGGTCGTCAGCCGTGGCCAGGTGCGCCGGGCCAAGCTGTACTACCTCCGGTCCCTGCGCGGCAAGCGTGCCCGGATCAGGGAGCGCCGCGAAACGCCCGCCCAGTAGCGGGGCCGTGAAATCGCTCGTAAGGGGGAACGCGGCGCCAGGCACCGGCGGGACACTGACCGCAGGCCAGTGGGACCGTCGCTGTGAGAACCCGGCGCTAGGCTCGATGCGATGAATGACGACCGGGACACTCGGGGCGAAGACCTGTCCACAAACGACGGCCGCACGCGCCCGGGCCAGGTCGATGGCCAGCAGTTTGGCGGCGTGCCTGGTAACGGCCCCGCGGAGCCAGAGGGCGGGGGGTTCGGCGACCAGCACCGGGCACCCTGGCCAGGGGGTTCCGGCGGGGCGTTCGGCGACGGAGGGACGTTCGGTAACGGCGCGCCGTTCGGCAGCCCGGCCGCCGATGCACCCAGGACCGTGACCGGAGACGGCACGGCCGACGGCTTCGGAAGCGGCCCCCCGGGGGGAGGCGCCGGCACGGCGCCGGGACAGGCTCCACCGGGCCAGGCTCCACCGCGCGGCAACGCCGTCGGCGAGCCCAGGCACGGGCGGCGCCGGAGCAAGCGGCGGCCGAACATGTCCTGGTGGGTGGAGCTGCCCATCCTGCTTGTCTTCGCGCTCGTGCTCGCCCTGCTCATCAAGAGCTTCGTGATCCAGGCGTTCTACATCCCGTCGTCATCGATGGAGAACACCCTCGAAATCGGCGACAAGGTCCTGGTCAACAAGCTCGTCTATGACTTCCGGTCGATCCACCGCGGCGACATCGTCGTGTTCAACGGCGACGGATCCTGGGATCCCGTCCCCGCACAGCCCGCGCCGCTGCTGAGCCGGCTCTGGGCCTCGGTCTCCGGGCTTTTCGGCACCGCCCCGGGAGTGCACGACTACATCAAGCGGGTCATCGGGGTGCCCGGTGACCATGTGGCCTGCTGCAACGGCCTGGGCCAGGTCACGGTCAACGGCGTGCCGCTCAGCGAGAAGGCCTACCTCTACCCCGGCGACTCGCCGTCCGAGCAGCGGTTCAGCATCACCGTTCCGGCGGGCCGGTTGTGGGTGATGGGTGACCACCGCAGCGTGTCCTGGGACTCCCGCGGCCACATGAGCGACCCGGGCGACGGGACCATCCCGGAGAACCACGTGGTGGGCCGGGCGTTCGTGATCGTCGCACCGATCAGCCGGTGGCGGATCCTGCCCATTCCCGCCACGTTCCAGCAGCCGCAGCTGAACGCCTCGGGTGCGGCCGCGCTCCCGGCCCTGGGCGGGCCGCAGAACCTGCGGGCCCCCGGCGCATCCGTGCTGGGCGCGCTGGCCCGGCCCGGCGCGCCCGCGGCAGCAGGATTGGTCGCCGCCCTGCCGCTCACCCTGCTGCAACGCCGCCTCCGCCGCCGGCTGCACGGGCGGTTCCGCCGCCCCGGTGGGCCGGGACATGGCCCCGGGCCACCGCGACGTGGGCCCGGGGGACCGGGACGTGGACCCGGAGGAACCGGACGTGGGCCCGGGTGACGCCACGGCCGTGCTCCCGGCACGCCATCCCGGCTATACCCCACGGAGCGCGGCTGGCCTCGCCGGCTACGAGCGGGTGCTGGCACGGGCCGGACTGTCCCCGGTAGCCGGGATCGACGAAGCGGGCCGGGGAGCCTGCGCGGGCCCCCTTGTGGTAGCGGCCGCCGCGTTCGAGCCCCGTGGCCTCGCCAGGCTGCACGGCATCGCCGATTCCAAGGCGCTCACCGCCAAAGCGCGGGAAAAGGCCTACGACGAGGTGGTGGCGACCGCGCTGGCCTGGCATGCGGTGGTCATACCGTCCACCGAGATCGACCAATTGGGCCTGCACGTGTGCAACATCGCCGGCATGCGGCGGGCGCTGGCCGGGCTGGACTGCCAGCCCGCCTATGTGCTCACCGACGGTTTTGCCGTGCGCGGGCTCGGCGTCCCGGCCCTGGCCATGTGGAAGGGCGACGAGGTCGCGGCCTGCGTGGCCGCCGCCTCGGTAGTGGCCAAGGTGACCAGGGACCGCATCATGCGCGACCTGCACCTGCGGTTCCCGGAGTACGGGTTCGCCAGGCACAAGGGATATTCCACGCCAGCGCACATGAGGGCGCTCGGCGCGCACGGGCCGTGTCCCGAGCACCGGCGCTCGTTCGTGAATGTGAGCAGCGTGACCTGTGGTGACAGGGATCTGCAGGTGGCCTGCGGTGACCCGGGTGGCGACGCGGTCGGCGATGTGGACGGCGGCCTGGACGGTGAAGCGGCCTGGAGTGATGCTGGCCAGGAGAATTGACCTATGGTTGATCTCATCTGGGCCTGGGCCGTAGCTCCCGTCGTTGCCTGATCGGAGGGGAGACCATGAGCGCGGAAGATCTCGAGAAGTACGAGACCGAGATGGAGCTGCAGCTCTATCGCGAGTACCGGGATGTCGTGGGCCTGTTCACCCACGTGGTCGAGACCGAGCGCCGGTTCTACCTCACCAATCAAGTGGACCTGAACGTCCGGACCGCCGACAACGGCGAGGTCTACTTCGAAGTCACGATGCAGGACGCCTGGGTGTGGGACATGTACCGGCCCGCCCGCTTCGTGAAGAACGTGAAGGTCGTCACGTTCAAGGACGTCAACATCGAGGAGCTTGCGCAGAGCGACTTCGAGGTCCCTGACCCGAAGTAGCCTCGAGGCTCCTGGCCCGAAGTAGACCGAGTCACCTGAGCCGGGACCCGGCCGACGCGTATCCCGGGCGGACGATCCCCCGTCAAGTGGAGCACCCGGTACCGACAAACCCGGTAGGTCTGTCCACAGATGCGCTGGCCGTCCACAGCCAGCGAAGCCGTTCAGCGATCACCTGCCCACCTCCTGCACTGTCGATGTGGAGGTGGTGACGAGTGAATGCCAAAGACGAACTGGGCCGTGAGGGCGAGCAGGTGGCCGTGGAGTACCTGGAACGGGCCGGCCTGCGGGTGTTAGACCGCAACTGGCGGTGCACGGACGGTGAGATCGACATCGTGGCAGCCGAGCGGCGGGTGATGGTGGTCTGCGAGGTGAAAACCCGTTCGAGCACCTCGTTCGGCACCCCGATCGAGCAGATCACCCGGGCCAAGCGGGCCAGGCTCAGGCGGCTGGCCTCCCGCTGGCTCGTGGCGCACGGGGTGCTGTTCGACGAGGTCCGCATCGACGTGGTCGGCCTTATCCGGAGACCATCAGGCGACTACGAGATCGAGCACGTCCGGGGGGTGGGCTAGGTGCCGGTTGCCCGGACGCACTCGATCGCTCTGGTCGGTGTGGAGGGATACCCGGTGGAGATAGAGACCGACATCGCGAACGGGCTGCCCTGCCTGCTCCTGGTCGGGCTGCCGGACACCGCGCTGCGGGAGGCGCGCGACCGGATTCGCGCCGCGATCATCAACAGCCACGAGCAATGGCCGCAGCGCCGCGTCACGGTGGGCCTGTCCCCCGCGAGCCTGCCCAAGCGGGGCAGCGGTTTCGACGTCGGCATCGCGCTGTCGATCCTGGCGGCGGCTGGCGCCATACCGGGAGCGGCCATCGACGGGGTGGCCTTTCTCGGGGAACTCGGCCTGGACGGGCGGTTACGCCCGGTTCGCGGTGTCCTGCCCGCGATGGCGGCCGCCGCGAGTGCAGGTTTCGCCAAGGTGGTGGTGGCCCAGGCGAACGCCGCGGAGGCCGCGCTGGTGCCGGGATTGCAGGTGGCCGGGGCGCCCACCCTTACCGCCTTGCTCGCGTGGTTGCGCGGTGAACCAGTAACCGGGGACGAGGCGGTCGCCTATCCCGTGCCAGAGCCGCCCGGGGCGCCGGCGCAGGCCGGGCAGCCGGGGCAGCCAGCGCAGCCCGGACAGCCGGGCCAGTCGGGACGGTCGCGGGGGCCGTCGCGGGAACCGGCACCCGCCGGGCAGCTGGCCCTGGCCGGGGAACCGGCTCTGGCTGGGAAACCAGCCCTGGCCGTGGCACGGGGGCCGGGCGGGGAGGCCCTGGCCCTGGCGCCTCTCGGCCGGGCCAGGAGGCCACGTCCCCGCCCCGACCTGTCCGAGGTTCTCGGCCAGCCCGCCGCCCGCAGGGCCGCGGAGATCTGCGCAGCCGGTGGCCACCACTTGTCCCTGCTGGGACCGCCGGGCGCGGGCAAGACCATGCTCGCCGAACGCATTCCCACGGTCATGCCCGCGCTCGACCGCACCGCCGCGCTGGAGGTCACCTCCATCCACTCGGTGGCCGGGACGCTACCGGCGGGGAGCCCGCTCATGACCGAGCCGCCGTTCTGCGCCCCTCACCACACCGCCACCAAGGCCGCCATCGTCGGCGGCGGCACCGGGATAATTCACCCTGGCGCCGCGTCGCTGGCACATCGCGGGTGCCTGTTCCTCGACGAGGCGCCGGAGTTCGCAGGGGACGTGCTGGACGCGCTCCGGCAGCCCTTGGAGTCGGGAGAGGTCATGATCGCCCGCTCCGGGCTTATCGCCCGCTTCCCGGCCAGATTCATGCTGGTGCTCGCGGCCAACCCGTGCCCGTGCGCCAAGGGGACAGCGACCGGCGTGGCCTGCAGTTGCACGCCCACCGCCAGGCGGCGCTACCTTGCCCGGCTGTCCGGGCCACTACTCGACCGGGTGGATGTCAAGGTGGAGCTGCTTCCGGTGGGCCGCGCCGAACTGCTGAGCGACCGGCACTTCGCGGAATCGAGCCCGGTGGTGGCGGCCCGTGTCGCGGCGGCTAGGGAACGGACGGCGGCCAGGCTCAAGGACACTCCCTGGCGGCTCAACGCCGAAATCCCCGGCAGCGAGCTCCGCCGGACGTTCCCGCCGTCGCCGGGGTCACTCACCCCCATCGAGCGGGCCATGGACCTGGGGCAGATCAGCGCACGGGGCGTCGACCGGGTGATCCGGGTGGCCTGGACGCTGGCCGACATCGCCGGAATCGCCCGCCCGACGGTCAACGAGACAAGCTTCGCCCTCGGTCTGTGGTTAGGGACCGGAGTGCTGGGGGCGGGGACGTGAGCGCCCCGGCCGAGGGGGAGCGGTTCGCTCGCGCTGCCCTCACCTGGGTCGCTGAGCCCGGGGATCCGGTCATGGGCGCGCTGTTACGCGCCTATTCCCCGACCGAGATCGTGGCAGCGCTGATTGAGGGCCGGATGCCACGCATGTCTCCGCTGCCAGCATGCAGCGCCGCGCCGAGCGAGGTAGGCGGCAACGGCTCACCGTGCCGCAACGGCGTGCTCTGGGGCGACGACGCCCTGCCGTCCGTCATCCCCCGGCTGGAGCGGGCCGTGCGGCGATGGTCGGCTCGGCTGGGGGAGGTGCCTTCGGACCACGAACTGGCCGCCCTGTGGCGTGACGGCGTCCGGCTGGTGATGCCCGGCGACCTGGAATGGCCCAGCCAGCTCGACGTGCTGAGCGACGCCCGCCCCTGGGGGTTGTGGGTGCGAGGGCAGGCGGACCTGCGGTACGCCTGCCTGCGATCGGTCTCGGTGGTTGGGACCAGGGCGGCGACCCCCTACGGCATCCACGTCTGCGGTGAGATGGCAGCCTCACTTGCCGACCGGGGGTGGACGATTGTGTCCGGGGGCGCGTTCGGGATTGACGCCTACGCGCACCGTGGCGCGATCGCCGTGGACGGCGTCACCGTCGCGGTCCTGGCCTGCGGGGTGGACCGGGCCTACCCGCAAGGCCACCACGAGCTGTTCCGCTCGATCATGGAATCCGGCGCGGTGGTCAGCGAGTGGCCGCCGGGCCGGATGCCGACCAGGCCCGGGTTCCTGGTCCGCAACCGGGCGATCGCCGCGCTGAGCCGGGGCACCGTGGTGGTGGAGGCGGCGCTGCGCAGCGGGGCGCTGAATACCGCGCGGCACGCGTATGAGCAGGGCCGGCCGCTGATGGCGGTGCCCGGGCCGGTGACGTCGGCCCAGTCGGCCGGCTGCCATGAGGCGATGAGGGAGTGGGGCGCGGTATGCGTGACCAGCGCGCGGGATGTGATGGAGTTACTGGAGTTCGGCGGAGATGAGCCCGCCGAGCGGCAACGCGGCCCCGTGCTTCCGCGGGACCTGCTCGGCCCGGTGGAAACGCGGGTACTGGAGGCGGTCCCGGCCCGGATCGGGCGAGGGCCTGCGCGGATCGCGGTCACGGCCGGGGTGGATTTCGATACGGTGATGCGCTGTCTGGGCGGGCTGGCGGCCGCCGGGTTCGTGGAGCGCTGCGAGCGCGGCTGGCGGCTGCGGCGGCCGCAACCTCGGTCACATGCCGGACAGAACCCATAAATGCCAGATTCTTGCCCGATAGCGGGCAGGAATCTTGCATTTCCACACAGCGATAAGCCATCCTGCTAGGGTGACGAGCGCGGTACAGGCGCATGAGGAACTCGTGACCCACCTGACTCGTACGAGTCCGCTCAGCCAGGGCGAGGCGGCACGGGTCGTGGCAGAGGTACTCGGCTACTTCGGCGAGTCCGTAGAGGAGTTCGTCCGCCGGCGCCATCGTGAGCTGAAAACAGGGGGGCTCACGAACGAGCAGGCTTTCGCGCGGATCGCGGCCGAACTGCCGGCCAGACGAGTGGCTCCGCCGCAGTTGTCGCTGCGGCAGCTTCGCCGCGTCGTATATGGCTGAGCGATCGCGCCGCCTGCGCCGGAGAGAGGGAGCGGTACGTGTGCGGGATCGTTGCGCATGTGGGGAGCCGGGATTGTGTGCCCATCCTGCTGGAAGGGCTGGCTCAGCTGGAATATCGCGGCTATGACTCCGCCGGGCTTGCCGTGGTGTCCCGTTCGGGCGGCATGCGCGTGCACAAGGCCAAGACTCGCGTCGCGGGCCTGGGGTCGACCCTCCCGGCGCGGTTCAAGGGCGGCCCAGGCATCGGCCATACCCGGTGGGCCACCCACGGCGAGCCGAACGACATCAACGCCCACCCGCACGTCGTCGGGCCGGTTGCCGTCGTTCACAACGGGATCATCGAGAACGCCGACGAACTGCGGGCCAAGCTGATCGCCGAGGGGGCGGAGTTCGTCTCGGATACCGACAGCGAGGTCCTGGCGCACCTGATCGCGCGGGCGGGCGGGTACCTGCCGGGGCACGGCGGCACGGCCGGCGGCGGCGGCGTCCCGGCACACGCAGGCTCACTGGAGTCCGCCGGCGCGGCGGAGCAGGCCGGCGGCGCGCGAAGCGATGCGAAGGCCGGCCGGGCCAACGGCGCCGTGACCGTCCCCGAGGCAGGCGTGGACCTGGAGGAGACGGTGCGCCAGGCACTCACCTCCGTGGTCGGCACCTATGGCATCGCGGTGCTCGACGCCCGCTACCCCGACCGGGTCGTGGCCGCACGGAACGGCAGCCCGGTTGTGCTCGGCATCGGCGACAAGGAGATGTTCGTCGCCTCGGATGTCGCCGCCCTGGTCCGCTACACCCGCCAGGTGGTGCACCTGGACGACGGCGAAGTGGCGACGGTCCGGGCGGACGGCTTCCACACCTCCACGCTGGACGCCCGCACGACCACGCATGAGCCCTCGCTCATCGAGGCCGACCTGTGCTCCTACACCGCCGACGGCTACACGCACTTCATGCGCAAGGAGATCCACGAGCAGCCCAGGACCGTGGAGCGGGCGCTGCGGGGCCGGCTCGAGGAGCGGTTCCACACCGCCCACCTCGGCGGGCTCAACATCGACGCCCGCGAGGCGCGGGCCATCAGGCGGGTGAAGATCCTGGGCTGCGGCTCGGCCTTCTACGCCGGGCAGGTCGGCGCGCAGCTCATCGAGGAACTCGCCCGGATCCCGGCGGACGCCGAGGCCGCCTCCGAGTTCAGGTACCGCAACCCGGTGGTCGAGCCGGACGCTCTCTACATCGCGGTGAGCCAGTCCGGCGAGACCCACGACACCCTGGCCGCAGTCAGGGAACTGAAGCGCAAGGGCGGCCGCGTGATCGGCGTGGTCAACGCGGTCGGCAGTTCCATCGCCCGGGAGTGCGAGGGCGGCGTGTACCTGCACGCCGGCCCGGAGATCTCGGTCACGTCCACCAAGACCTCCACCGCGACCTGCGTGGTGTTCTCGCTGATCGCCCTGCACCTCGGGCGGATCCACGACCTGTCCCCGGCGGACGGTACCCGCGTCATCGCCGGGCTGCATGCGCTGCCAGGGCAGATCGCCCAGATCCTTGCCGAGGAGGAGCGGATCGCGGAGCTGGCCAAGGACTTCACCGGCTACCAAGGCATGTTCTTCGTCGGCCGGGTCCGGGGCTGGCCGATCGCCCGGGAGGGCGCGCAGAAGCTCAAGGAGGTCTCCTACCTGCACGCGGAGGCCTACCCGGCGAGCGAGCTCAAGCACGGGCCGCTCGCGCTGATCGGCCCCGACCTGCCAACCGTCGCTGTGGTGCCCGACGACGAGCTACGCGACAAGAACATCTCCACGCTGGGCGAGATCAAGGCGCGCCGCGGCCGGATACTCGTGGTCGGCCATGGCACGCTGGATACAAGGCTCGCCGACGACATGGTGGAGGTGCCCAAGAACGAGCCCGAGCTGGACCCGATCCTGCTGTCGGTGCCGCTGCAGATGCTCGCCTACCACGCGGCGGTCGCGCTCGGGAATGACGTCGACAAGCCCCGCAACCTGGCCAAGAGCGTGACCGTGGAGTGAGCTGACCCGTGGCATCCCCCGAGCCCGCGACGTCCCCCGGCCCCGGGGCATCCCCGGAGCCCGCCGCCCTGCCCGCGGCGCTGGATGCCGCCCTGGAGGCCTTCCGGCACCACATCGAGGCCGAACGGGGACTGTCGCCGCATACCGTCCGTGCCTACCTCGGTGACGTCGCGGCGCTGCTGGAGCATGCCGCGGCCGCGGGTGCCACGGGCCCGGCGGATCTGGGCGTCGGGACCCTGCGGGCCTGGCTGGCCGAGCAGCACGGCCGCGGCCAGGCCCGTGCCAGCCTGGCCAGGCGCGCCGCCGCGGCCAGGGCCTTCACCGCCTTCGCCCATTCCCGTGGAATGATGCCCGCCGACCCCGGGCCATTGCTCGGAATGCCGCGGATCCCGCGGCGGCTTCCCGAGGTGCTCAGGCAGGACCAGGTGGCCGCGGTGCTGGCGGCGGCGGCCGCCGCCACTGCCGGGGGCCTGCCCGCCGTCACGCCCGGAGGCCCGCCCGTCCCGGGAGGCGCCCCTGGAGGCCCGCCTGCCCCCGATGGCCCGACGGGCCAGGACGGCCCGCCCGGGCTCAGCGGCCCGTCCGGCCAGGATGCGGCGCTGGCGCTGCGGGATGCCGCGATCGTCGAACTCCTCTACGCGACCGGCATCCGGGTCAGTGAACTGTGCGGCCTGGACCTCGGCGACCTGGACGAGGGACGGCGCACGGTGCGGGTGCTCGGCAAGGGCAGCAGGGAACGGACGGTGCCCGCCGGGATCCCGGCCGTCAAGGCCGTGGCCGCCTGGGCACGGTCGGGGCGGCCGGTCCTGGTCACGCCGCGCAGCGGGCATGCGCTGTTCCTCGGGGCGCGGGGCCGGCGCCTCGACCCGCGGACCGCGCGCCGCGTGGTCCACGCAAGCCTGGCCGCGGTGCCCGGCACGCCCGACTCGGGCCCGCACGGCCTGCGCCACGCGGCCGCGACGCATCTGCTCGAAGGCGGCGCCGACCTGCGCAGCGTGCAGGAGATCCTCGGCCACGCGTCGCTGACCAGCACACAGATCTACACGCACGTCTCCATCGAGCGGCTGCAGTCGGCATACCGGCAGGCACATCCCAGGGCCTGAGTTAGTTATGCGCTACGACGGCCGGGCAGACGGCGGGCTCCCGCACGCGCAGCGCGGCCGGGCCGGGAGCGGGTAGACTACTGCGCGGTCGGCGAGTCGCTTCCGTTGCGGCAGGCGTCTTCCGGCCAAATTCGCGCGCCCGCTCGCCGCCGGGGTTTCCCCGCGGTGCGCACCCTTCGGTCCGCGGTGTTGTCTGCCGCGGTGTGTGCGCACGGGCGCCAGGACCAACCGAACGCGCCGCTCCATGAGGACCGGCGCACGAGCAGGAAGGGGACACCGGTATGGCACCGGTCGTCACCATGCGGCAGCTGCTGGAGAGCGGCGTTCACTTCGGCCACCAGACCCGGCGCTGGAACCCGAAGATGAAGCGGTTCATTCTCGCTGAGCGCAATGGGATCTACATCATCGATCTCCAGCAGTCCCTGGACTTCATCGACAAGGCGTACGAGTTCATCAGGGAAACCGTGGCGCACGGCGGCACGGTCCTGTACGTGGGCACCAAGAAGCAGGCGCAGGAGGCCATCGCGGACCAGGCGCGCCGGGTCGGCATGCCGTTCGTCAACCAGCGCTGGCTCGGCGGGATGCTGACGAACTTCTCCACTGTGCATAAGCGCCTGCAGCGGCTCAAGGAACTCGAGGAGATCGACTTCGAGGACGTGCCCGGCTCCGGCATGACCAAGAAGGAACTGCTGCACCTGCGGCGCGAGCGGGACAAGCTTGACCGCTCGCTCGGCGGCATCAAGGACATGGCCCGGGTGCCGAGCGCGCTGTGGGTGGTGGACACCAAGAAGGAGCACATCGCGGTCAGCGAGGCGCGCAAGCTCGGCATCCCGGTGATCGCCGTCCTGGACACCAACTGCGACCCGGACGAGGTGGACTACCCCATCCCCGGCAACGACGATGCGATCCGCAGCGTGTCGCTGCTCACCCGCGTCGTGGCCGACGCGGTCGCCGACGGGCTGATGGCCCGGGGCGGCGAGGCCGACACCGACGACAAGCCGTCGCCCGCCGGTGAGCTGGGCGCCGAGGAGCCGCTGGCCGAGTGGGAGCGTGAGCTGCTCGAGCGCAAGGGCGCCGACGACGGGGCGCGCAACGGCGCGGCCGCGGCTGCGGCTGCCACCGAGCCCGCCGCAGCCGAGGCGGCGCCGGCCGAGGCGGCTCCTGCCGAGCCTGCGCCTGCCGAGGCGGCTCCTGCCGAGGCGGCTCTTGCCGAGTTTGTGGCAGCCGCGGCGGCTCCTGCCGAGCCTGCTCCTGCCGAGGCGGCTCCTGCCGAGCCTGTGGCAGCCGCGGC
>Ga0306925_10005861_pt1 | contig 11340 bp, 15 predicted proteins | sample flu12Cox44000176_FD_203755 | JGI IMG/M metagenome (GOLD analysis project Ga0306925, IMG submission 203755) | Lab enrichment of tropical soil microbial communities from Luquillo Experimental Forest, Puerto Rico - flux8day.12C.oxic.44.000.176 (v2)... | ecosystem: Environmental > Terrestrial >...
CACCGAGGCCGAAGCGACCAAGAAACGGAAACCGCCGGAGTAACGCAGGCGGCAACTGATTGTCAGCTTCGTGCTGCTCGATGCCAACGGCGAGCAAATCACCCACGGAGGATAGAAATGGCAAGACGAGAAAGCATCGGTGGTTTTCCGCCGATGCCAAAGAATCCGATAGCAGCATTCCTGTATGCGATGCTCCTTATCGCGATGGCTCCGCTTTGGATAGTTGGGTACGGCCCCTTCTTCCTGATCGGGTGGCTCCTGAAACGCCATCTCGACAAACACCCGCCGCGTTGTCTTTGCGGCAGTGTTGCTTATGGCAGTCCTGCTGCTCGTGAATTGCACGGTAGTACAGTTTGCGACAAGTGCGAGGCACAGTGTGAGGCCGAATGGCAGGAGAAGCGTAAGAACCCGGACCTGGGCCTTAAAGTGGCATGGCAGCGAGCCGCACGTCGGGAAGGAAAGCCGCTGCCCACCACTGACGAAGACTTCGCCAAATGTCGGGAAGGAAGGTGGTGACATGAGAAATCGTCCCTGCCGCTGCGGAAGCGGCTTGAATCGCCGTGGGCTCGGTATCGGCTGCCCATGAGACCGGGGCGCATCCAAGCGCCCCACCACCTTCCCCTCGGGGGGTCATCCGGGTAAGGCCCCCTCCCGATTTCCTCGCCTACGGGCTTCCTATTGCCTCGCCAGTCATTCCACGCCGCTGCGTTACGGTTAATTGACGGGACTTAAAGTCGCGACTAATAATCGTAACGCAATGCGGTGCCAGATATGCCAGCGGAGATTGGGCGCGACCGAGCCCGTGTGGCACGTTCGTCTTGATCGCACGACCATATGGCGAGAGGTTTTCAAAGTCGGATGCGTGGACGTGGCAGTCGCCTGCAAACGATGCAAGGCGAAGCCGCCCAAGGGCGCAGAATACCTGTTCGGCGACGCCGAGTGGCGTCCTCCCTGGCGAGCGGCGCAGCCGTGCTCGGTCTGTGATCGTCCGGTCTTCAAGCGGCTCGTGCTGCGGCGTGCAGCGTTTGTCTGCGGAGACGAATGCCGGGAAGAAGCAGCACGGCGTCGCCGCCGCAGGCGATATGGGGAGCCAATGCCGCGAGCTTGCGCGAAGTGCGGCAAAGGGTTCAAGCCACGGCGCAGCGATGCGCGATTTTGCTCGGTCGCGTGCAAACAACGCTCTTACCGGCAGCGGCATCACAATAGGTAGACCGGCGCTCTGGGCTATTGGCGGCGCTCCTCGGCCGCCTCGATCAAGCACTGGCCGAGCGCTTCCATGTGAACGACGTTCAGTCGCACGCGCAATGTGTGGCCGCCGCTGGTCGTGAAATCGATGGCGAAACGGTCGTCGTCTGGATCGTCGGCTGGCGGTAAGCGGACATGCACCGCGGCGATCTCATGCTCGCCGCCGTTGGGCTCGTCGGGCCAGCGAACCAAGCCGATTTCAAGCATCGCCGTGGTTTTCAAAACGGAATGCGGCGGACAGGTGCCGAATCAGGTGGCGAATCTTTCCGCATCACGCCGCCGCGGCGCATGAGCCCAAGCCGATCAAGCTTGCCCAGCACCGCACCGCGCGTCAGCCCAAGCTCGGTGGCGATCCCGGTGGCCGACATGCCCGCTACCCACAGCCGCTTGAGTTCTTCGCAATACTCAGCCGTCCAACGCATTCGCAACAAGCACCTCCCAATGCCCCGCTGCCGTCGCCGCCCTCCCGCTTGAGCGAGGTGATGGGCCATGAGTCATTCTTACCCAAGGTAAGAATGTCACTGTTCGCCGCCGCCGTCGCCGTTGGTGATGCGCAGCGGCGCGAGTTCCGCACCTGAGTCCGCACCTGCCCGATGGTGGCCCCCGACATCGGGGGTTTCCCCTTCTCTCGCGGCCTTGAGCTCGAGCATCGGCTTGTCGATCCCGAACAGCGTCGTCGGCAGGCCGCGCTCGATCAGCCGCTTCATCATTTCTTCGCGGCTGAGCTTGACGTTGACCTCGATCTCGCCGCGCGCACCCGCACCCTGGATTTGCAACGGTAGCAGCCGCGGATAGATTTGGGTCCAAAATGCAAATTCATTTTGCGGCTCCTCCTTCACCCACGCCGTCAGCCGATCCACGCCGCCGATCTGGCGCGCCACCTCGCCGATCACCCAGCGCACCATCCGCGTGTGGATGTTCTGCGAACCCTTCTTGCGGCCCGCGCTCTTCGGCTGGCCCTTCACGAAGGGCCGACCGCGCGGTCTACCGTTGGTGAAGGTTGCAACCATCGACGCGGACCTTCAAATCAGAAACCACCAGCCCGGAAGCTGCGGGGAGCGCACCTCGATCATCGCGCCGCGAGCACCGAGCGCGAGCGTGATGAGGCGGGCGACCCCGGGAATATCCGGCACCGTGTCGGCCAACAAGGCCCGCTGCAACAAGTGCGTCGCAAAATCGAGCAGGCAGTGGCAGCCGTCCTCGAGCGCCCCGAAAACCGCAATGCCGCAATCCGGCGTCGATTGGCACCGCCAGCGCCACTCGATGTCATCGTCGCAGTCATCGACCACGCCCGCGTCGAGCTGCGCCTTCAGCCGACACACCGCCTCGCGCCCGTGTCGGCAAGGCAGCGTGGCGTCGTTCGCCGTCATCGCATCGATCATCACGTCCATCTGTTCAGCTCCAACCCCCCCGGCGGCCCATGCACCAGGCACGCCGGGGGACAGGAGGACGTAGCCAGCCGCGCCGCCCAAGTGGGCCAGTCCCCTTCGGGACCGCGTTGCAACCACGCGACTGGCGGCGGTTGTTGCGAACAGGACACCGCCAATGGTCCTGCCCTCGCTGAAATCACGGCGAGGGTGCCGGTGGTTGTTTCGATCCGAGGTCACCAGCCGGTGGACCACGCTCGCCGCCGGAGATGAAGCGGCGAGGAGAAACCCGGCCCTCTACGACAGAGGCCGGGGCAGAAACCATGTCACGCCGCCGATGCCTGCGTCCTCGCATTCGCATTGACGACAACAACACCCAACACCGCAACCGGCGACGCATCGCCACGGCGCGACAACTCAATGCCCTCGCCCGCCGCACGCAAGATCAGCGCTTCCTCGGTGCGCTCCAACGCCAGCAACGAAACCGACAGCTCGGAGATTCGCTTCTCGCGCTCCAGCGGCGACACCGCACCGGGGGACTCGGGCTCCAGATCGCGAGAGAACGCCGCCGAAACTTGCTCCGGTCCCAGAACGAACGCGAGCAGACCAAGTACGCCGTCCATCGTCGCCATGTCCTCGGTCCACGTCAGGAGCGCACCACCACGCGCGTCAAAGCCAATCTTCGGCCGCTGCACCAGGCGCGCAAGATGCGCCCGAATGGCCTCCTCCTGACTCGACCGGCACAGCGGGGCCTTGCGCACCTGCACCAACTCGCGCTGCGCGCCCGCAATCTGCTCCCGCGTCGCCGCCAGCGCCGCAACCACCGTCTCGCTCGCCTTCAGCTTGATCTCAACCGCAGGCGCTACCTCCAACGCCACGTTGGCGCGCAGCTCCGACCAAAATTGGTTGCACCGGGAAACGATCATGCTGAGCGACCGATGCCGCTCAGCGTGCTTGTCCCTCTCAACAGCCAGCCGCTCGCGCAGCTCAACCGCTTCGCGCGGCAGCGAAGTAAGGCGTTGAGCGGTGCCACGCAGCAAATCCTCGGCTATGCACCGTTGCGCCTCAATGTCCGACAATTTCGCCCGCGCGCTCTCGGGCAGCTCAACCGTGACGCCTCGCATCGCTATGCCTCCGCGTTGCTACAGATGCGCAATGTTCCACCGCCACTGCTGCTCTAATCTTTGCGCAAACGCAGCACGTTCGTCGGCGCGAACCTTCTCGATCTCCTGCGGCGTGAGGGAGCCGCCGCCCTTGGACCGGTTGATCGCCGCCGGTAACGTCACCGTCTCCACCGGGTCGAGGAACGGCTCGGCCCACGTCTGCGGCTGCGGCGACGTTTGCGTCGCCTGCTCCCACGGCGAGGGCACACGCCGCGGCACCAGCCACGCCTCGCTCAGTCGGCGCTTTTGCTCCTCATACGCCAGCGCACGACGGGCAGCAGGTGAACGCGGGAGTTCCGGTCTCGGGACCGGCGAAATCTGTTGAGCAGCGGCGACCGGCTCAGCCTCGAGCGCATCGTTGATACGTTCCCACGGTGCCCGCAACATTCACGTCACTCCGACCCCTTCCAGCGCTCCAAACGCGACTCTTCTTGAGCCGCACGACGCGGATCGGTGCGACCACCACGCCAAGCATTCGCTAGACCGTCGCGGTAGCGAACCCACGCAGCATCACGACGGCGCTGCGCTTGCTCGCCCTGAAATTCCATCGCATGGCTCGTACTCGGATCGGGCAAGCCCGGCGCACCAAACATGTGCCTACGCATCATCAGCTCGTCCGGCGAGGTGCCCATGTCAGGCTCGGCATCACGACTCCGTGTGGCTCGCTGCGGCTGCTGCGGTGTGCAGCGCCATGCTGAGGTGGCGCGATCAATCATCTCCTGGCGAGCATCGCGCACCGCCGCCCGCACCGCGTCGGTCGCGTGCCGGAACCCCGGTCGGTGGTCGGCTGCGTCAATCGTGTTGTCACCATCGTCGCCGTCATCATCGTCATCGGGTGGCTTTGCCTTCCGGGTACGTGCATCGCGTGCCGCCTCGTTGCGCACGAAGCGCTCCCGACCATCCTCATCGAACCGAACCGTGTCGGTCAAATTCACACGCACGCTCACCGTCTCGCCATCACGCGCGATGTTGTCGTCATCATCGATTCGTCGCATAGCTCACCTCCTTCTCATCGCTGGCGCTCTCTCCCTGCTCTAGGTCTCGCCCCCAAGAGACACGCTAGAAGGCTCAGCCGTTCTGGGGAGCACCTGTACCTGTCGCGCGCACTCGGTAGCTAGAGTCTGATTTCGGGATCTCGTCTGTTTCGTCTTCTCGCTTGCCGGTTGAGCAATCGGCAACCGAGTGCCGGGTGCGCTCTTTCGCGCGCAGGCGAAGCAGCTCGGGCTCCGCGCCTTGGCCTCCTGCGCCGTGAGCCCTTGCTCGATCATGCGGGCAAGCGCGGCAAGAACTTGCTGCCCCGTCACTGGCCGACCGCAGCCACGACAGAACTTCATCCGGCCGCCTCCCTAATCCGGTCCCAGGACCGCGGAATCAAAGAGAGTCCAATAGGAAGGCTCTGGGTGAGCTTTCCAAGGTTGGCCCACAGTTTGGGTTGTGCTGCTCTAATTTTATTACCCCTGGTAGGCCCCAAGGGCCTTTCCCTGGTTCCTAGCTGCTTCCTGGCCACGCTACGCCCGATGGCAGAGATTGGCAAATGCTTGATTTCACAGGAAAAAAATAACCATCTCCGGCAGAACTATCCTGCTGGGAAGGAAGAGGAAATGGCCTGGAAGGCCCTGAATCACGGCCTCCGGGGCTCGCTGGCTTATGGCAACCATCCATGCAGCCACAGCCAAGCAACGACGAGCGGCAGCAAAGCCGCGATCTCTAACGCTAGAAGATCGGACCAACGTCTCAACGGAAGACCTCGCGGCGATGCCCCCGGTAGGTTGCTCCAATTCAGGGCGGCGGGGGGACCTTAAGGGCTTTCGATGGGTGGGTGACACCGATTAGTTCCGCAAGGGGCGGTGTACGTGCGGTGGCACCGTGCCGTCCACCGCCTTTATCCTAAGGCGGTGTACGGTGGCCACGGATGAGCGGTGTACGCCGGTGGCAGGTCGGTGTACGGGCGGTGTACGCTTTCAGGCATCGTCGCGGATTCCCAGAATATCGTATCGGCACCGAGATGCTCCGATGGCGAACGACGAGCACGTCGCATTACTCAAGAAGGACGTGGCCGCCTGGAACGCATTGCGTGACAAGAACCCCGACATCCGCCCGGACCTCAGCAGGGCGGACCTCATCGGGGCGGACCTCGGCCGTGGGTTCGGCAGGGGGGCAGACGGCAAGTGGACCGGCGGGGCGAACCTCGGCGGGGCGAACCTTTGGAAGGCGAACCTCATCGGGGCGAACCTCATCGGGGCGAACCTCAGCGGGGCGGACCTCAGCGGGGCGTTCCTCGACTCGGCGACCCTCGTCGGGGCGGACCTCAGCGGGGCGAACCTCGGCGGGGCGAACCTTTGGAAGGCGAACCTCGGCGGGGCGAACCTCAGCGGGGCGAAGCTCGGCGAGGCGAATCTCGGCCATGCGGAGCTCAGCGGGGCGAAGCTCGTCGGGGCGAACCTCTTTGCGGCGAGCCTTGAGCGCGCCGGTTTGGTGGAGACGGATCTTGCAGGCGCTGACCTTACCGGCTGTCGCATCTATGGCGTGTCCGCATGGGGTCTAAAAGTGGAGAGGACCAAGCAGCAGAACCTGGTCATCACACGTGCAGAGGAGCCCACCGTTACCGTCGACAACATCGAGGTCGCGCAGTTCATCTATCTCCTGCTCCATAATCCGAAAATCCGCGACGTCATCGACACCATCGGCAGGAAGGCGGTATTGATCCTTGGGCGTTTCACTCCGGAGCGCAAAGCAGTCCTCGACGCTCTGCGCGAGGAATTGCGGAAGCGTGACTATGTGCCCATCCTATTCGACTTCGATAAGCCAGCCAGCCAGGACCTCACCGCTACGGTTTCAACCTTGGCTCACTTGGCGCGCTTTATCATCGCCGACCTGACCGACCCGAGCAGCATCCCATACGAGCTGGCAACCGTAGTCCCCACCACGCCCGTTCCCGTTCAGCCGATCCTTCTGTCTGGCAGTAGCGAGTTCGCGATGTTCCAGGACTTGCGGCGGCGACATCATTGGGTTCTGACGACCCACCGCTACGCCAGTCAGGAGCAATTGATTGCTGACCTTGGTGAGAAGGTCATCCGCCCCGCAGAACTCAAGGTCTTGGACCTTCAAGGTTCAACTTAGCGCACGACGCATGATCGAGGCAGAACTGACCAAGCCTCGATAGCGACCCGCCGGAAAGAGCAACGGCCAGCCGACGCTGTAGTGTCTGGCAGCGATCTCCGGGCCACTGCCTAGCGCGGGCTATTAAGTCTTGCGTGCGATGCGGTAGGACGGGCGCGCGGCTCTACCGTATTGCTCGTTCCAGATTTTCATCCTTGAACAGTTGGCGCATTGCGGCCTCCAACGCTTTGCTGGTCAGCCCCAGTTTCTTGGCTTCCTCCTCGCGCGCAAACAGCGCCGGGGCGTAGCTGGTGCCGGTCTTGACGCCGACGTTGCGGTTCTCGCGGGTGAAGCGGGCGAGCAGGTCGAGGAAGACCTCCCTGGCCCTTTGCTCTTGCGCCATCTTATCGAGCGAGGCGATACCTGCCTCGGGTAGGAACAGGCCGTTCTGGTAGCGGACCACGATGCTCTCGGCGGCGCGGCCGTATTGGTTTTTCTTGAACACCAGCTCGCGGAGATCGCTGTCTGTGGGCTCGCCGTTCTCCGATTTGATGCCCTTCAGATAGAAGCGGGCACGCACCGCGTTGTGCCACTGGGTACTGCCGGAGATGCCGCTGTCGTTGATGATGCCCGTTTGGCTTGGGTGGCTGATCAACACAACGGAGCCATTGGCCACGATGGCCAGCCGCGTGAGCAGCCCGACAAACTGCTGCACCTGCGAGCGGTCGATCTCGCTCCCGGCATAGACGTTGGCCGAGGCGGCGATGCCCATCATGATCGGCTTGATGTCGCCTGCGGCCTGGAGAAGTTGTTTGTAGAGCGGCGTGGGTTCTACCTTTCCATTGCGGTTGACGGTCGCGAGCACTGCGTCCTGGCCGAAGAGCGAGATCAGATGCAGACCGCCTCTGATGAGATCAGCGAACTTGACCTTATAGTGCTTGGTGATGGCGGCGAGCCGGTAGTGCAGCACTTTGTCCTCATCCTCGGCGTCAACGAAGATCGCAGGACCGGGCTCTGGCATTGAGCCCAGCCAATCGTGGCCGAGCACATGACCGGCGCAAAGGTGCAGTTGCGAGGTACTCTTGCCCATGCCGCCCTCACCGGAGAACAACACGCATTGTCGCTTGGGGATGCGATTGGGCACGGCCCATTCCTGCATAGGCACGTCCTCATTGTCCCAGTTCGACATGTCGATGAATGGCAACGGTGTGGGCGGCGGCGCTTCGGCCTGCGGGCCGTTGGGCTTGACGGTGGTGTGTGCGGACGGCTCGCTATTCCTTGCGGCCGTGATGATGCGTTGGGCGTCGTCAGCGTCGATGCCGACGAACTCCGCCAACTCGGTGAGTTCATCGACCGCGATTTGAAACGTGGCGTCATACGACTCGGGGTGGACGGTTCGATCAATCTCGAGCGCGCGCCACAGCGACGTTGCTGCCATCCGCAGCAGTTCGTGATGGTCCGCCTCGGGCGAACTCTCGTGGATGGTCCGCCGCCAGCTTGCGAGTTCGTCTGCCATCGCCGCCGATATTTCAACGTCGCGCGGATACTGTTCGGCGCTGGTCATCGCGGCCTCCGCTCGTCGCAAGCCGCCGCAATGGCCTCCGCGCGCGAATCGTAAACGCCGATCACCTTGCCCGACTTGACCGCGCGCCAGGTGCCGTCGGCGAGCGGCTCGATCACGGCGATCATTGCCTTGTCGTCGTAGACGAACTGTTTGCCGGTGCCGCTGCGCTTGACCCTCATGGCGCATCCCCCTGGGCGATGAGATCGAGCGCGACAGCGAGCGGCGTCGCTGGGTTGCCTTGGGGATCGCGCAGCAAGGCGCGCTGAAGTGTTTCAAGCGGGCAGCCCCATTGAAGTGCAAGCGATGCGCTAATCGCGGCGTCGCGCATGTAGCAATCGCTCGTGCTGCCCGGTTTGCTATTTTGAAGGAAGACCTCGCCGACCCGCCCATCGGCGAAGCGCGAGAACGTCACGGTGTAGAGGCGGTTGAGTTCGAGTTCAAAGCTCTCGCTCATTCTCCTGTTTGGCAAACGCTCGCGAGTCATGGCCGCACCTCGATCTCGATGGAGATGCAGCGCAGCCCGAGCCTGCGGAGCAATGCCTTCAGCGCCAGGCGCAGGCGGCGGACATCATCGCCGCGCCGGGATCGCAGCCGGAGAACGTAGACGGGGGCACAAGGTGCTTGCGTCGAGGATCGCGATGGATTATTCGGGAGCCTCGCGCATTTGCTTGCACCACCCTCCCCGGCGCGCCGACCGCGGCGGCCGGGGGCTCTTTTCTTGTACATTTATTTCGTCGCACTTTCTCCGGCACGTTTGGTTGAAGATAGACCCAGGCTGTTTCTGTTTTTCTCCTCGGCTGGGTCATTGCGATTGCCGCCGCAGCCATGCGACCAGCGCCGCGAGATCGACCGTGATCGCCAAGGCGATGGTGGCGGGGACGATCAACGTGAGGATTGCGGCGCTCATGGTGCGCTCCGTCACCGCGAGCGTGACTCTTGCCACCGGCGATTTTCTCGCACGGTGATGCCCTTCCTCTGCGCCGAGAGCCACGTCACGGTCGGGCCGTCGGGACCGTTCAGAATCCGGCGGCCCTGGCGCTCACTCAGATTGTTGAGGAGGGTCCACTCGCGCAGCGACAAGCAGGCATCGTCGGGCAATCGCCTGAGGTCGAGGAAGAACTTGCGACGGGCGGCGAGTCTCCGCGCGCGGCCCTTACGGCGGGCCTCGGAGATGGCCTTGCGTTTGCTTTTGGGCTTGGACTTGGCCTTGGCCTTGGGGCGCGGCTGCTCCGGTAGCGGCGCGGTCAGCGGCGGCGCGAGTGCCTCGTCCAGAGCTTTCTGCTTGGCATTGCGCGCTGCGCGCCGTGAGCGCGCCAGCTCGGATTCGCGGAGAGACATGCTACACCAACGGTGCTTGCATCCGGCTTGCGGGTCCGGACGCGAGTGGTGTCGCAGTCAACCTCAGCCTGCCACAGGCCGAATCAGGCCGCAAGACTCCTTATGCCGATTGCGGTGGAAGGACGAGCACCTTGCGCTCGCCGCCCTCGACCAAGGTGCGCAGGTGGTCTTCCCACATCGCCAACGCGGCTTTCAGTTGAGTTTCGTAGCGCGCGTAGTTGTAGCTGCCCGCCGATCCTGAGCGGTGCCCGGACCAGTGATTCAACAACGCCTCGACGATGAGCGGCATGACGTTGAGATCGTGCAGGCGGGTGCTGAACGTGCGCCGCAGATCGTGAATCCTCCAGTCGCGGAAGTTGGCGCGGGCATCAAGCTTCTGCTTGGACAGGTCCCACTTGGTGAAACCGGACGCCGAGCTCACCCCGAACAGATGATCGCGGGTGGCCATCATCGGCACGCTCTTGATGATGGCGGCGGCCAGCGGCATCAAGGGCAGGGTGTGGGCGCGCTTGTTCTTTGATCTCGATGCAGGCAGCGTCCACTTGGTGGGGTTCTCGGGGTTGTCGAACTCGTTCCATGTCATGCCGCCGACCTCGGCCCTTCTGCAACCGAACAGGATCAGGAGCCGCACGATTCTGCCGAATTCGTCATCCCGGCAGGCGTTCCACACCCGCACCAACTCGTCGTCGCTCAACACCCGCTCGCGCGGCTTGCCCTCCTTCGGCTTCTCGGTGCCGATCACCGGGTTGGCCTTGCCCTCATCGAGCAAGCCCTGCCCCATCGCCCAGGCAAACAGCCCCATCATTGCCTGCCGCGCCTTCGCCACCACGATGTCGCTGTGATCGTCAGCGAGGGCGAGCAGGCGCTCGGCGATATGCCTGCGGGCGATCCTGTCCACCGGCATGGCGTGCAGCGGCTTTAAGGAGACGGTGAGATAGTGCGTGAGGGCGCGCAGCGTGCGGGGCTTCACCTTCTTGTGCGCAAGGTACGTCTCGATCAGCGCGCCCAGCGTGTCCTTGTCCTTGGCGGCCCGTTCTTTCTTGTCGCGTGACGGGTCTGCGCCCAGATCGACCTTAGCCCGAATCGTCCTCGCCCATATCCGCGCCGCTTCGGCGCTGACAGCATCGGCCGCGAGCGTCAGCCGCCGCGTCGCCCCGTGGTACTTGTATTGCAGCACCCAGGTCTTGCGGCTCCCTTGCAGCCGGAAGCCGAAGCCTTTCAACTCGGTGTCCCAGGCAATGAGTTCGTTCTGACCATCGAGCAGCCCGAGCTGCTCGACGGCCCGCTGTGTGAGTTTCAGCTTCATCCCTGCTGCCCTTCTTTCAGGAAGCCCCCAGGAAGCTTCCTGAAGGTTCCTGGTGGCCGGTGTTGGCCAAAGCCAGAAGCAGAAAATACTGCAAAAGCCCTGAAAGGCAAGGATGCTGTGGCTTCCTGGCCGGGGGTGGCCGGTGGGGTCTGGTTCCGTACAGAAATGCTCGCCACCATGCCCGCAAGCGGCGCCCTTGATCGGCGAGGTAACTGCCGACCGCGCGGGCGCCGCCGTTAGAAACAGGACTTCGCCGCG
>Ga0306925_10005863_pt1 | contig 11339 bp, 14 predicted proteins | sample flu12Cox44000176_FD_203755 | JGI IMG/M metagenome (GOLD analysis project Ga0306925, IMG submission 203755) | Lab enrichment of tropical soil microbial communities from Luquillo Experimental Forest, Puerto Rico - flux8day.12C.oxic.44.000.176 (v2)... | ecosystem: Environmental > Terrestrial >...
TCGCCATCACGGTCAAGCCGATTGCGTCGTCGAGTTCGCGGTAGGCCAACAACCCGGCATCAGAGGTGACAACGGAGCCGCGAAATTGCAGCGTCAAGCGGCGGTCAAAATCGAGCCGAACAGCATCCGATTCCGATTCACCCGTCGGGTTCGCCATAACCGCCTCGCGCAATCCAGAATAAGCTGCTGATTGCTATATCTGAACCCGCGCAAGTCACGCCGAAACTCAGTACATTATCCGGTGAATGCGGGTTTAAGTGATTCCTTTGGTCAGCCGCTTTGAATGGAGCCTCTCGACACCCGCACCTTCTCGCCATCGAAGCGCGTCAGAGCGAAGCCGTCGAAACGCTCGCTATAGGTGCGACTGTAGTCAGCAAGAAGACAGCTTGCGGTGTTGGCGGCTCGCAACGCACTGCCCGCCATCTACTCGGTGCGCGCCTACCCCGAAGTCGGCGGCCTGATGAGGGCCCGCGTTTGCAAAAATGGCTGCAAATGCCTGCATTCGGCGGCCGCGCGGCGCTGTCGAGGCGGCCCGCGGTCGTGGGTGCATTTGTGGGTACGATCGCGGAAATGCCAAAAACATCAATGATATCAATGTCGGAAAGCTGGGGCGTCAAGTACGACAAGGCGGTTGAGTGTCTGACCAAGGATCGCGACACGTTGCTGGCCTTCTACGACTTCCCCGCCGAGCATTGGAAGCATCTACGCACGACCAACGTCATCGAAAGCTCGTTCGCGACAGTCCGCCACCGCACGGTGCGCTCCAAGGGATGTCTCTCGAACAAGACGCGCCATGATCTTCAAGCTCGCCGAGGCCGCCGAGAAAAGCTGGCGCCGCCTCGATGGCCACAACCAGTTGCCGAAAGTCATCTTGGGTGTAAAGTTTGCTGACGGAATCGAGGTCGTCAAATCGCAAGCTCAAGCCGCTGCCGCCTGACCCTTTCCGTCACCAAGATTCGGCGATAGCTCCAACATATCCAAGTCGGGCTCAATGGGAGGCCACAGTCGCGGGCACAAATAGCCCTGAACCGGGTTAGGTGGCTATCGTTCTCTTAACGACGGCTCTTCACCGATGGGGCTTCCCTTTGTGCCGCCGCTTGCTGCGTTTGAGTACGGTGGTGTGTGAAACCTTGAGCACTCGAGCGATGGCCCGAATGCGAAGCCCTTTCTCAGCTCGAGCATGAACTTGGAGATCAAATTTCTTGCCAAATGCTTTGGCATTAGCGCCCAAGTGTTCGACGGCTTCGGCTTTTAAAAACGGGGCAAATTCACGCCGCTGCGTCAGATGAGCTAATTCAAACAACCGGCTCTTCCGGGCAAGCTTTCGTGCCTTAGCTTTGCGTTTGTTGTAGCCCCCGAACGACCGGACACGGTCAGGGTCTTGCATGAGCTGCGATGAACTCACGCGGTGAACGATATCCGAGAGCCTTGTGCGGGTGAACCTCGTTGTACAACAAAACTTAAGAACGCCCACGGTACCGAGTTTCGGGAGCTGCTACATCCGTGCCATCCATGGTCCGGCCCGCGGATCGGCATTCATGAGGCAATTGAGAGCCCGGGCGGTGTTGTCTTTCGCTGCGAACTGACTGCATCCGACGCGAACCGTTAGCTTCAGATTCCAGTGTGGATGTTTGAGCGGTCGGCCTGCGCCAAGGTCGAGCCCCACACCGACTTGTCGGCGCTTGTAATGCTCGGAGCACTCTTACGAGACGTACGGAACAGACGTTCTACAGCATCGGATGCCGCCGATTCGAGTGTATCACCTCACCCTGGCGACCAGAAGCGGGGAGAGACCCATGCTACGCCAGAGCAGACAGAGATCGGCACGCCGCGGGAGAGCAGCGCGCTGCAATACGCCATGCGCGATCGCCTGACTACACTTGGCTGGTCCGAGATCGAGGTGATCGATGATGATCTTGGCCGTTCCGCTGCAGGCGGCGTCCAGCGCGCCGGTTTTGAGCGGATGGTGGCGCAAGTCTGCCTCGGCAAAGTTGGCGCCGTTGCCGCGCGCGAGGTGACCGGGGAACTGGAGGCGCGATGGAACAAAGGTGCTCGCCCGCGTGGCGAGATGCAGCCGAGATCGTTCTGCTCATCCATTGGGTTGGCGGGGTCCACACCGAGATACGCCTGCCTAGGCGGCGGCGCGGGCAACGCACCAGCACCTCGGCCGATGTGATTGCTGCCGTACGCCAACTGGTGCTGATCGCCAACGGCGATCTCATCGCCGGCATCCTATGGCGTCAGCTACGCGGGTGCGTGACCCCGCCAAGAACAGCGATGAAATCGCATATTTCATGAGCCTCCGTAAGTTCAAGGACTACATCTAGTGTCACGTGATCCGGGCTAATTTGTTGTCGGCGGGTCGACTCTGCGGCAATCGACGGACGGCTAGCCGCGATCTTTCGATCACCGGTAGACATTGGCGCGCAGCGCGCCATAATCTTACTGGGCTGAAGGACGGACACACCCTGCCGATCCACCCGTGAACGTCGTTAGTCCTGAGCTCCGGCTGTCCTACCGTCGGGTCGAACCCATTCTCCGTCCAAAGAGGCTGCGGGATGAACCTTGTTCAGATACTGTTTCCGATCGTCTTGGCAGCTGGTCTAACAGCTTGCGACAAAATACCTGGCCTGAAGGGTGATCCGGGGCCGCAGGGTCCTCCGGGTGCCACAGGTGAAATCGGTCCTGCTGGGCCCCCCGGTCCCCCTGGGCCCCCCGGGCCCGCTGGGCCGTCGGGCCCTGCTGGGCCTCCCGGACCGCCGGACCCGGCGGGCGCAGCAGGTGCCCGAGGCGAAATCAGCTCGGCCGCGCCGTCATCCCAAGTGCGCGTGGTCCGCGCGACTTGCAATGCGGTGACGTGCGCCGCGCAATGCAATGACGACGAAGCTCTGCTAATCGCTTACTGCGGTACTGGGAGAAACACAGCCGTCTACTCGAGCGATCGATCCGCTACCTGTCGAGCCCGCACGCCAGCGAACAATCCACTTGTCATCGCGTGCCTGAAGTCAGGGTCACCTTGACGCCTAGCATCGCATGGATTTGTACCAGCTCGCGGGCTTCCCGCGAGGTACACAACCCTATGTACTGGCTTCGCAAACTATCAGGTCAGGAGTTAGGCAGTACGACTGCAGAGGTCGTCGCCGCCGGACCCATCAAGGATTCTAAGATTTAGTCTGAGCCCGTCTCAGCCAACCGTGCAACCCCGCGGCGGACGCAGCCGCCAGTCACCACTTAATCCGCATGTTCGTGCGCACCCGTCTCGTTGGAACAGACTCCGGCTATTTCGGCTCACTTCTTTTCTCACGGCCTTGGCGCTGGCGTTCGCATAGCCTTGACGATCTCATCTACGAGCAACTCCTGAATGGTGATGCCGACCAGTTGCCAACGCCACTGCAAAAGCCGGGAACGGGAGACGAAAACGGTGTGGCAGCGGTAGCGAGAGCGGCGGAACCCGATGCCGTATACCGAATTTCCAAAAAATCTGCCAAATAGTCCCGATCGTGGTTTTGTTATCCCGACCGTACCCGGCGGCGGATCTGGCAATACCGCTACCGGCCACCCAACGGCGAGTAGCTCGGACAAGGCTTCGGGCGAAATCAGCTTTTTTACGACTGGATCGGCAATGCCCAGCGCAGAAGCGGCCATGCTTCGTGCGAGCGGACTGATCTGACGGATCAGATAGCCGCCAATTTTGACGGGATGGAGCATTTTCTGTCCGCGGGTTGGACCACGCTTCGGTTTTGTTTTTTGCCAGCTGAATTCTACAATGCGGGCTGGCTGTGGTAGAGCCTTGCTATCGAAGTGTTCCATGATCGTTTTGCACCCAAGCGAGGATCAATCTCATGAAGACGTGCTACAAGGTGGCGCTGGCCGCGCTCACGGGCGTCGGTATAGGTGGCCTGGCAGTCGAGGGCATTCACGCGCAAGCCAAGCCGCCAGCATATCACATCGCCGAAATCGACGTGACCAACGAGGACCTTTACAACGAAAACTGGGCCCCCAAAGCTGACGCGACAGTCAAAGCCGCAGGCGGCGTCTACCTCGTGCGCGGCACGACCATTGAACGACTCGAAGGACCGGCGCCAAAGCGGGTGTTGATCACCAAATGGGAAAACATCGACAAGCTGACGGCTTGGCGTGAATCCGAGGCGTATATGCGGACGCTGCCGATCCTCGATAAGGCCGTCAAATCCGTGCGGTCATATGCAGTTGAAGGCGTAGATTAGGACTACTTCGGCAGATTTTGAGCGGCCCGGGATTCCCAAATCAGTTTTTTCTGCGACTCATGGGTGGTCGGCTTTTGGAGGGGGCCGACCATGGTTGGCAGGACGTCGGATTGGAAAGAAGAGCTTGGACGCTTTCTCAAGCCGTTTCTGGCTCGGTTGGGTCACAAGGCGCGGCGACAAATGTGTCCAGTCTACTGTCGGGGCTGATCGGTCCTGGCGATCGCAAGAGCATTTCAGCCGATGGCGGAGCGGCTTGGGTTGTGCGAATACGATCAACGAAGATGATTTCGGACAGATTGGCGTCCGATTGGAAAGTAAGAACCTGAAATAGATGGGCTCAAGGATGGGCCGTAGTCACCGGTCTCACAAGGGTTCAGGCACCCGTCATTCCCGAGGCGGCTCTTCGATGACTGCAGAGAAAATTGCCAGCCCGCACCGCGGAGGCCGTCCTCAGGTAATCAGGAAATTTCGCTCCCACGATCGCGTGGCGTTAGCCGGCTTCAATCCGCCCGGTCAATCGCTCAAAGGCTCGAGTGATGGCTTCTTCGGTGTCATCCTCCCATACCCATTCCTGCAGCGGCGTCGCAAAAGGCAACGACTTGCCGGGTTCGAATCCGAACGACCGGATAAAGCCGAGCGACGACTGCGGCACGGCTGCGGTCTCTATCTTAAGGGTGGCGTAGCACACGCGCTCATTGAGCCAGGCGAGACCCATGGGGCCATTGTTGACCCCAAGGTTTATGAACGCGCGCTCATAGAGGGCCATGCGCAACGGCACGTTCCACGCCGCCTCGGGAAACACCACGAAGTCCCGCAGATCCTTTGGCAACCCTTCGATGGTGTCGTTGGTATCCGGAATGAACACGGAACAATATCGGCTTGCATCCAAAGCCCGGGCGAATGTCACCCAGGCCAGGAGGTTGCTGTTGCGCGCCGGCATGTAAGAATACCGCCGAAGCGTGATCGCCACCAAGCGCCGCGAGCCTGCATGACTCTTGGCCCATGCGTCGATCGCTCGCAGTTCTTCCGCAGGGGCACGCAGGCAAGCGATACCACTCTGTCCCTGATGGGCCGCCTGAAGGCAGCTGTGCGGCCCAGGAAAGCCCGGAAGCGCGGGCTCATAGTCCACGGGCAGAATGTGGCGTGCGACGACCGACCGCAGAAATGCAGCTTCCGCGCGCGAGGTTGCCAGCGTCAACCCACCGCAGCTAGGCAGCACCCGGCAGGCCTGGATGAGGATATTCTGAATTCGCGCTTGTCGTGCCGTTGCATCAATCACCAATTCATAGTCCTCGCGTTCTCGACGAACGCCGTCATGGCCACCAGGCACGATCACCACATGGACCGATTTGAGCCCTAAACGGCGGCGCTCGAGGTCGGCCGCGGCTAAGAACCACAAAAAGTCGAAAGTAACAGGAGCGACCTCGAGATCGTAGAAGGCGAACAAGACGTCATGTGCGTGCGTATAGTCGGCGGCCATAGATCGGCGAAGAGCACGGGGAACCGCAGCAACAGCGCCCAATCCCCGGCGCGCAAAGAGGTGCATGGTTTGACCGACTCGCGTGCTCGGAGATGCCAGCTCGGAGGCTAGGCGGCTTTTCAGCCAGGCAAATCCTTCGGTGCGGAGCTTGAAGGCAAGACGAGGAATGCTTGAGTCGGGTGCATTGTTTTCCCGCACGACCGAGCTCCGTCCGTCCGCGACTTGTCGGCCGGCGGCCTGATCTAAGGGCTGCTCGCCCATGGCAGCGGGGGCATGCTTGGTCACACCTGCCTTATACCAGTCCCTCTGGCGGCGGCTTGTGGCCTCCAAGCAGATTCCCCTTCCAACTCGAGAGCCGGCCAATCAGATTGTAGTAGACATATTCCGGCGAGCGCCGGATCAAAAGGCCGTCTTTGATTTCTTCGGTGTACTCGTACTGGGCCCAGCCGTTGCATCCTTTGCAGAACGGGACTTTGTCCCACTGTGCGGTCTCGTGATAGTAGCGGGCCTTGGCGAATTCCTCGCCATGCCAGATTTCGCTCACGCTCTTTTCGAACACGTTACCCATGTCGGTTGCCCGCACTCCGTCGAGACAGCATAACCGCACGCTGCCGTCGTTGTGTACCGGCATGGTCTTGTAGATGACGGCGCAGGGCACGCGCTTGGGCGGCTCGACCATGTCGGGGAAGGTGCCGTTCTCGAACACGATCCCTGTTCGCACCACGTCGACAGTGCCGACCCAGCGGTCGACGAACTCGTCGGCTTCATGCCTGTTGGTATTTTGAATGGTGATGGAAACGCCCACTCGCGGCGATTCGCGATTGCCTCGGATGCGCAATAGTCGGAATACCGCTGCCTCGATCTTCGCGAGCTTGTCGACGCCGCGTACTTTCATCAGCGTCTCGGGAGTTGTCGAGTCGAGGCTGAACATAACTGAATCGACGCCAATGTCGCAGAAGAATGCCGCAATGTCCTCCGTCAGAGTCAAGCCATTGGTATTCATTGCGATCGCGATGCCACGTCGCTTCAGATCGGCGAGGACTTCGCGCAGATTCGGGATCAGGAGGGGCTCGCCATAGATACTTGGCGCCACCATCGGCTGTGCCTGGGTGAATTCGTCGAGCATCTTGCGCGCGGCAGCAAGGTCCATGATGCCCTTGACGTTGTCGATGGCATTGTCGTCCTCGAGGCCCCAAACCGGGCACATGTGGCAACGCAGGTTGCAGCGCGTGGCATAGTCGATTAGGAGGCGTTCCGGCATTTCCGGAACCGGCAGAGGCTTCCAGTTAGATCTTGGATCGACCCACTCGGCCTTCGACCAGTCGCGCATGGCACCCCTTAACCCCTTGAACTGTCGCAATATTCCTCGCCGCGACGTGTTCTGCCCTCTTGAGTCGCTCTTATAACCGCCCCGACCGTAATGACAAGCGGTTTTACATGTATATTGCCAGCGCTCGCCTGCGGCCCCATCCACAACAAAGGCCCTGCTCTTGACCGCTGCAAACTTTTTGGCATCGCGCGCCCCGTTGCGGACCGGCCACGCCGTCGCAGCACTGCTCGTGCTCGAGGATGGTCGCTACATAATGCAATTGCGCGATGACGTTCCGAATATTTGGTACCCCGGCCACTGGGGCCTGTTCGGTGGCGGCGTCGACGATCGAGAGGACGAAGTCGTCGCACTGCGACGAGAACTTCGGGAGGAGCTTGAGCTTGAGGTAAACGAAGCACGATTGTTCGCAATTATCAACTATGATCTGCAGCCGATCGGTCTGGATTGCTATTTCCGTCGGTACTATGAGGTTCCTGTTACTATTGCTGCGTGGAAAGGTGTCGTGCTGCACGAGGGAAGCGATGTCCGTGCGTTAACGGGCGATGAGGCGCTGTCGCTTCCTAGAATCTCCCCGTACGATGCGTTTGCCCTGTTCCTACACCATAATCGAAACCGACTAGCGGGCTCGATCTATGCGCGTTCGCTCCCAGGATGAGCTGTCCGCCACCAAATCCGGCAGATCGGTACTGTATTGCCTCATAGTAGCTTCGATGGTAACCCCGATTCAAACTATTGGGGCGCAATGTGTCTTTGACTACCCCTTATCGGAGAGCTTCTCGTGAGACCAGACTACGCCATTGCACGAGCCGACATTATCGACGGGATCTGCTCATTCCGAATCTGGACCCGTCTCGGCTGGCAAGAGGTCAAACGGCGCTACAGACGCACGGTTTTTGGGCCGTTCTGGGCGACGTTGAGCATCGGTGCGTTCATCGGTGGCATGGTCTTCGTTTGGGCGCCGTTATTCAAGACCGATGTGACCTCCTACTTGCCTTTCCTGAGCGCTGGTCTCGTAGCGTGGACGTTTGCGACCGCACTTATTTCCGAGGGCTGTGGAACTTACACAGCAGGCGTTGGTCTCATCACGCAACTGAATTTTCCGTACACAGTACTGAATTTCATGGTGGTCTGGAGGAACATCATCGTGTTCTTCCACAACGTGGTGATTGTTGTCATCGTCGTGATTGCTCTCAAGGTCCGCATCTCTTGGCAGACACTGCTGCTAATCCCCGGCATCATAATCGTGGCCGTAAATGGTGCGTGGATGACGATTTTGTTTGGCATGGTAAGCGCGCGATTTCGTGATGTGCCTCCCCTTGTCGGCAACATCATTCAGATTTTGATGTTCGTGACGCCGATATTCTGGTTTTCGTCTCAACTAGGTCCGGAAGCACAGCCAATCATCACGTACAATTTTATGTATCATCTCGTTGAGGTGATGCGGGCGCCAATGCTCGGCACAGCACCGTCGCTTCTGAGCTACGCATTCACCATTGCTGGAGCGATCATCGGTTGGGTCGTGACTTTCGACCTCTATGCCCGCTTTCGGCGGCGCATTCCGTATTGGCTCTGACGGAGGTATTGCATCTTGACCTCGATCATTGCGAGTAACGTGACAGTCGATTTCCCGATTTATGGGGCGAGTCATCGCAGCCTCCGCCAAACTCTGTTCGCTCGCACTGGTGGGCTAATTCGGCACGAGGGGGCAGGTCGTCAGCAACGGGTCGTCGTACGTGCGCTCGATGATGTCTCGTTCACGCTCCGGAACGGCGATCGACTCGGGCTGATTGGACATAACGGGGCGGGGAAGTCCACGTTGCTGAAAGTACTCGCAGGAGTCTACACGCCGGACTCCGGATCCCTCAGCACCGATGGCCGTGTTTCGCCCCTATTCAACTCCGCTCCCGGCCTTGATCCTGACGACAATGGATACGAGAATATCAAGACGTGCGGTATGTTTCTCGGTATGAGCTCCGAGGAGATCGACCGCAAACTTCCCGATATCGTCGATTTCTGCGAATTGGGCGAATATCTCGAGCTCCCGGTTCGAACCTACTCGACCGGCATGGTCGCACGCCTGGGCTTTGCGATCGCAACTGCAATCGAACCTGACATTCTACTGCTCGACGAAGGGTTAGGTTCAGGAGATGCACGATTTGCAGCCCGCGCCGAGGCTCGCATGCAAGCCCTGATCCAACGTACCCGCATTCTCGTACTCGCCAGTCACTCTGATGCGCTGATTAAGTCGATGTGCAATCGGGCGATCCTCCTGGAGAAAGGCCGCCTGATAGAGATTGGACCGATTGATGAGGTCATCAATCTCTATCACGAGCGTCCGGCCGAGGTGCACGTCGCGTAGGCCACGGTGGGCATCGAACAGGATTGTATTTGGTTTGGCAGCTCTTCCTTGAATGTTGCTGCGTGCTTATAGGGCTGATAATTTCGTTCAGCCCGTCGTCAAGAGGAAAGGCCGCGAGATTTGCGTCGAAGTCCTTCGATCGGCGCCGACGCGTCCACACTGCCATGAAGTTTTCCGACATCTCGATTGATTTCTTCGAAAATACCAGCAGTGAGCCCGCGTTCCTGCACGGCATCATCCGGCTCAACGCCGGCGCCCGGATCGTCAAGTCGACAATTCGCGGGCCATTGTTCCTCAACAAGAACTCGCAGATTGGTCCTGATGTCGTCACCGGTAAGTATTTTGGCATGAACGAGAACTGCTTTGTCGCGCGGGCGACTGTCGGCTCCTTTGGCGCGATCGGCGCGCGTACCGCGATCAATCCGTTCAACCATCCGACCAGTTGGCTCAGCACCAACGAGTTCCAATATCACCCCAAGTCGTTCGATTGGGTCGACGAGTACAACGACTTCGTCCGGCTCGAGCGCACGCTCGACATGTTTAAGCACGTGACCATCGGCAACGACGTATGGACCGGCCATAACGTCAATGTCACGGCCGGCGTCAATGTTGGCGACGGTGCGGTGATCGCCGCTGGGTCAGTGGTCACCAAAGACGTTCCTCCCTACGCCATCGTCGGTGGTGTTCCCGCCACCGTCATTCGCTATCGGTTTCACGAACGGACCATCGAGCGTCTGCTGCGCGTGAGGTGGTGGGAACTCGAACTCTCGCAGCTGAGTGGCCTGCCGTTCCGCGACATCGACCGTTGCCTCGACCTGATCGAGGAGATCAAGTCGAAGGCGCCGGCGGCAGCCGAGTGAACGATGGCGACGAGCCGGGAGGCCGCCGCGCTGGTGCCGATCCTGGAACGCTTCGGCGTGCCGCGCGAGGGCGTCCTAGTCGTGCACAGCGCGATCGCGCCGCTGAGCCGACGCGGGCTTCGGGCCGAAGCCATCATCGAAGCCCTGATCGATTACATGCGCGGCGGCAATCTGTTCATGCCGACCATGACGTGGCGCACGGTGACGCCCGAGCACCCGCATTGGGACGAGCTCGAGACACCATCGCATACCGGGGTGCTCACCGAGATATTCCGCACGCGCTACGCCAGCGGACGCAGCATTCACCCCACGCATTCGGTGGCGGGGCTCGGACCGGCGGCGCCGCTCTTGTTATCTCGCCATCACATCGACAATACGCCGGTCTCCGCCAACAGCCCTTACGGGTTGATGCGCGACTACGAAGCTTACGTTTTGATGATCGGGGTGGGCCTCGAAACCGCAACAGCAATCCACCTGCCCGAGGAGACGATCAACGTCGATCTCTATGTTCGGCCGGCCGAGACCGCTCGCCTCTATCGCTGTCGGGATCGGCACGGAATGGTGCATCAGGTCTGGGCGCGGCGCCATTGGCGGCTCGACCGCGATTTCAATCAGTTCGGGCCGCCGCTCATGGCCAAGCACCAGCTTAACACGGGAACGATCGAAAACTGCCCGTACATGATCGTCTCGCAGCGCAATCTGCTGCGTCACGTCTTCGCTGCCCTGATCGACAATCCGCGGGCGACGCTCAGCCTCAAGGCCCAGAAAGACGCATCTGTCCTGCCCCGGTGAGCGACCCCTGTTCGCCGTAGTTCTTTCAATGCGGTGTTTCGGCGCCCACGTGACGGAGGCGCTGAGCGCGGGAGGCTCGCTCTATCACGAGGCAATCTTGAAGTGCTTCTCAACTTTGACGATCGCCTTCACGCAATCCTTCGATTCCTGCTCGCCGTATTTTTCATTGAGATAAAGGTTGAACGAGCGGTCGCGGATGCTGCGCGCATTGGGCGTGTCGAAATCGTCGGCGAGATAGGGCCGGATGTAGGGCCATTCGCAAACGACGTATTTGTAATGGGTGTTGAGATCG
>Ga0306925_10005864_pt1 | contig 11338 bp, 13 predicted proteins | sample flu12Cox44000176_FD_203755 | JGI IMG/M metagenome (GOLD analysis project Ga0306925, IMG submission 203755) | Lab enrichment of tropical soil microbial communities from Luquillo Experimental Forest, Puerto Rico - flux8day.12C.oxic.44.000.176 (v2)... | ecosystem: Environmental > Terrestrial >...
GCCATGTCCTCGACATCGAGCTGCCGTGGCTGGATAACGTCACCCGCGCAAACCACGAAAAGAAGTTGCCGGTGGTGTTGAGTCGGGAGGAGGTGCGTGCGCTTCTCGCTCAGCTGCAAGGCACACCGTGGCTGGTGGCGAGCCTTCTTTACGGCAGTGGCCTGCGGCTCATGGAAGCCATGCGGCTGCGCGTCAAGGACCTCGCGATCGAACGCGGTGAAGTCATTGTGCGCGAGGGTAAAGGAGTCAAGGATCGGGTCACGATGCTGCCCGCGGCGCTTGAGAATGCGGTGCGCGCGCACCTCGGGCGGCTGCGCGGCTGGTACGAGGAGGAGCGCGGCCGTGCGCGCCCCGGTGCCTCGCTCCCTTTTGCGCTGGCGCGCAAGTACCCCGACGCGGGGACACGCTGGGGCTGGCAGTACCTCTTTCCAGCCGCAGGCCTCTGCCGCGACCCTTACACCGGCAACCCGGTGCGGCATCATCTGGATGAGAAGATCATCCAGCGCGCCGTTCAGGGCGCAGTGCGCAAAGCGGAGCTCACGCAGCCCGCGAGCTGCCACACGCTGCGGCACTATGTGCCGTCACGGACTATGTAGGGTGGGTCGGATCCGCTGACGGATTGCACGCGAGTCAATGCGGGCATCGCGGCGAGACCGAGGGCGCACACCCCACATAGTGCGCCGGGCTCACAGGCCATTGAGGAAGCTCAGTAGCTGATCGCCGGCTCGGAAGAGCGCAGGCCGGCCCGGGCGTGGCGCGGTTTTGGCGAGGGCCTGTTCCTTCATGGCGAGGGTGGCTTCGAGATACATCTGCGTAGTCTCGACCGATTCGTGACCCAACCAGAGGGCGATGACGGCGCGGTCGACGCCGGCCTGCAACATCTCGAGGGCCATGGTGTGCCGCAGGAGATGGACGGTGATGCGCTTACCTTTGAGTGAAGGGCATATCTGGGCGGCGCGCACAGCATGTTTGCTGAGCAGGTATTTGACGCCGTGGACAGTGAGTCTTCCTCCTTTGGCGTTCGGAAACAGCTGCCTTCCGTCGCCTCTTGCGGGTTCTCGCAACCAGGCCTTCAGCACCGCGGCGGTGGATTTGGCAAGCGGTGTGCAGCGCTCCTTACGGCCTTTGCCGATAACGCGCACGTGCGAGGTGGCACCGAGGACGAGGTCCTCTCGGGTGGCGGCGGTGATCTCAGACAGCCGCAATCCGGTTTGGACGGCCATGAGTATGAAGGCGTGGTCGCGCCTTCCAAACCAGCTGCGCCGATCGGGGGCGGCGAGGAGAGCATCGACTTCGGGGCGCGTGAGGAAGCGAACCAGGGTACGCGTGAAGCGTTTGCTGGGGATGGCGAGCACGCGCTGGATCTGTGCCGAGTGGGTCGGGAGCTCGAAAGCGGCGTAGCGGAAGAACGAATGGACGGCGGTGAGGCGCAGGTTACGGCTGCGAACGCTGATCCCCCGTTCCTTCTCGAGGTGATCGAGGAATGCGCACACCAGCGGTGCATCGATATCTTCAAACGTCAGGCTGACGGGAGCCTTATGCAGACGCTGTTGCGCGAACTTAAGGAACAGCCGGAAGGTATCTCGATAGGAACCGATCGTGTGAGGGCTGACACGGCGCTCTTGCATCAAGCGCTGCATGAAGAAACGCTCGAGAAGCGGCGCGAGGCTTACGGGGCTCATGGATGCTGCTCCCAGCGCCGCTCGAGGCGCGCCATGGCTTCGCGCATGAGCTCAGGAAACGCACTCAGGTACCAGTAGGTGTCACTCCAGTGCGCGTGCCCGAGGTAGGCTGAGAGCACGGGCAAACGATGCTCGGGGTCCACACCGCTGCGATACCACCGCAGCAGCGTGTGCGAGGCGAATCGATGCCGCAAGTCGTGCAGCCGCGGTCCGTGACGATCACACGGTGCGCGCAGTCCGACTTGGTGGGAGAGGCGATAGAAGATGCGACGGAGACATTTACCGTCCAAGCGGTTGCCGCGAGCCGACACGAACAGGTAGTCCGAGGGCGCACCGTTCACGAAGGCGCGCTGGCGTCGAGCAAGGTAGCGCGAGAGCACTCGGCAGGTAGAGGCATGCAGCGGGACCAAACGGTCCTTACCGAACTTGGCGTTGCGGACCGTGAGTACGCCCGCCTTGAGGTCGAGGTCCTGGAGCCTGAGGTTTTGCGCTTCACCGACGCGCATCCCCGAGACGCTGAGAAGTCCTAGCAGACAATAAAAGGTCCAGGGCTGCAGGCTGTGGTGCTGGAGTCGAAGTGCCGCGCGCAGCAAGTCGCGGATCTCACGGTTGGAATATAAGTACGGACGCGCTCGCTTCGGGCGATAGGGCAACAGGTCCGGCGGAGGTACCTGCGTGCGAGGATCGGTCGCGCTTCGATAGCGCGCGAAAATGCGCACGTAGCTCAGGCGCTGTGCCCAGGTAGCCGGTTGTGCGTCCGCCGGCTGTTTGGCCCAGGCAAGCGCGAGCGGCACGGTGATGTAGGAGGCGCGATATCGCTCCATGAAGGTAATGAAGTCGAACAGCTGCGCTGCGGGGCGCTGCAACTTAAAGCCCAGGCTCCGGCGCATGGCCAGGTACTCCCGAGCAGACTGTCGGAGCGTGTTCATCGCACACCTCCGGGCCACGGCAAGGCGAGTGTGCGCAGCGCACCGATATCCACCTTGGTGTAGATCTTGGTCGTCTCAGGACTGCGATGCCCGAGTAACTCACCGATCTCGCCCAAGGAGGCGCCCCGGCGCAGCATCTCCGTGGCCAATCCATGGCGAAACTGGTGAGCCCCGAGGGTGGGAGCGTCGATGCCAGTGCGAATGAGCGCGCGGCCAACGATGGTGTCAATCGAAGCCGGACCGCGCAGGCCACGCAACGGGGCTTTAGCGCGTAAGAATACGCGCCGACTATCGCTTCGTGGTCGACCGCGCCGCAGGTACGCGACGATCGCCTCTCCGACCTCCTGCGGCAATGGCAGTTGGCTGCGGCGGCCGCACTTGCCGTGAACGCTCAAGCGTCCGGCCTTCCAGGCTATATCCTCGAGCTCCAACGTGAGGACTTCGCTGGCACGTAAGCCCAAACGGGCGAGCAGCAGCAGGATCGCGTAGTCGCGCCGCCCGATGGCGGTACTACGATCGAACCGACTCAGTAGCTGGCGCACCTGATCCGAGCTGATTGCTCGGGGAATCGAGGGCGTGGACCAGTTCGCCACGCACGGGACCGCCGCGGCCAAATCCGTGTGAATCTCTCCGCGCAGCCGCGCATACCGTAGAAATGATCGCAGGGCGGTCGTCAGCAACTTGGCACGCTTGCGATGCAACTGTGGCGCGCGGCGCTGGACAAAGCCGATGATATCGTGGGCACGGAGACTCGCCAGCTTGACCGCACGATCGTCAAAGCGATCAGCGAGCAACTCACGGATGAACGGCACATAGTTGGTCAACGATGCCTGCGAAAGAGCGCGCTCCTCGCGCAGATATCGCTCGAATCCTTCGATGCATCGCCCGGCGGCAGTGAGCCTCCGGGCAGGCGGGCGCTCCGCGGCGCTCACGCCCTGGACACGGAGACACTCAAGAAACTGCTTCAGTGCAAGCTCTTCGCCTGGGCGGCTTCCCAGTTGCCGCGCGCGATGCTGTAGGTACTCAACACAGTGACGCGCACAGATGGCGCGGGCGTGCACTGCCTTGCCTCCCAGCCAATGACTGAAACCGGTCGCGAGCCGAATCCGCTCGCGCAGCGAAGGCAGCGCGTACCCCTGCCGCCGTACCCAGTCAGCAAATGGAGGAATGTAAGCAGCGACTGGTCCCTGCGGCGGCCGCCTCAGGACTACCCGTTCGGTGATGATGTACTTCATGGGGGCTCCTCCCGTGCATCCAGCAGACGGATAAGGAGCCGAGACTATGTCGCCGACGCCGGGCGCGCCTCGGGGAAAAAAGCGACCTCTCGCAGCGTTACCCTACATAGTCAGGGTCACGAGATAGTGGCGCAGATCGTGGAGGCGCGGGGCACGCCCTTGGTGGTCATGAACATCTGCAGCCTCGAATAGACGATCGATGAGGCGATGCAGCCCCGAGGCACTGTAGGGACGGATGCTCCCGCCATAGCGGTTGAAAAGGAACGGTCCGCGCTCAGGGGAGTCTTGGGCGAAGAGCGCGCGCTGCTTGAGATACCTGCGCACCTGCATCTGCGCCGTCTCGGACAGAGGTACGAGCCGGGACTTATGGAACTTCGCCTCTACAATCCGGACGACTGATCTGGTGTCTTCGAGGTCTTCGACCGTTAGTCGCAGAAGTTCTCCGCAGCGCAGTCCGCTCGTGTACAGGAGCACCGTCGCGATCCGTCCCACCGCAGCATGCAACGGAGAGTTATCTCTGCCTCGGAGCCTATCGGCCGCTGCCAGCATGCGCGCAATCTGCTCGGGTTCCACGATCACCGGCCGCGTGTAAGGCCGTCGCCGGACGATGCTGTCGGCACTCGGAACGAAGAACTGCGCCTGGGAGCGTGCTCGATAGAGGCAGAATCGACGCACCGCCTGCTCTTCCTTGCGGCGGGTGTTCGCATGCAGCCTCTGACGGCTGCGGCGCCAGCTCTCGTACAGCAGACCGTTCAGGTCCGGGGCACCCTGCTGCGCGAGATAGCGTCCGAGCTGCCTGAGAATGCGCTCCACCCCCTCGTACTCGACGCCCAGGGCTCGGCTGTAGAGGAGGTAGGCATCCACCTGCCGACCAAAGGCCTGCGGCCCGGCCTGCACGGGGCTCACGCGACACCCCGGATCGGGCCTGCGTGGCCTGGGACCGGCAGTGCGACCTCACGCAGGGCATCGGCTTGTAGCCGCAGATAGATGCTGGTGCTGACCAAGCTGCGGTGACCCATGAGATCGCCGATCGCCTTCATCCCGACGCCGCGTTGAAACAGGCGCTGCGCGAATGCGTGGCGCAGACAATGCGCCGAGTACTGCGAGATCGGCGCTCCACTGCGATCAGCGCGCATGCGAAACACTTGGCTCACCGCGGACTTGCTCATCGGACCAAGCGGTGCCGCGGCTCTAAGGAAGAGCCAGGGAAGCTCGGTCCGGGGTCGGGCTGCCTGCCGATAGTCGTCGAGGACGGCGAGGGTCTGATCGTGCAGAGGCACGACCAACGTGGAGTACGTCTTCGACTGCCAAACGGTGAGCGTGCGCGCCTTGCGGTCGACAGAACTGAGGGTGAGCCGCGCTACCTCCCCAGTGCGCAAGCCGTAGCAGGCCAGCAGATGAAGGATCGCATGATCGCGGCGACCGGTTCGGTCGGCGCGATCGACCGACTGCAGCAGGCGCTCTACAAGAGGCCACGGCATGGCTCGGGGCGGCATGTCGCGCCGAAAACGTCGGGGCAAGTCAATGAGGTCGAGCCGTTCCGACAGTAGACCCCGGTGATAGCAATCCAGTAGAAACGCTCTGATGCGCCGCACTGCGGCCAGCAGCGTTGTGCGCGCAAGTTCACGGCTGCGTGACTCAATATAGGACTCAAGGGATCTCGGCGTCAGCTGTCCCAGTGACTGACCTGGCCGAAGCATGTGCTGCAGAAAGTGCGAGACCGCATGGCGATACTCGGTCACAGTAGACGAGGCCAGCCCGCGTCGGCGCACCAATCGACCACAGAACTCCGCGACCAATGAGCACAGCGGGTCCTGTGCTGGCGTCTGATCGATCAATCGGCCGCTGGAGCGCAGGTACCCGGTGTATGTCGATGCGGTATGACAGCGCGTCCAGCGTCGGGCGAGCTTCGCGAAGGCACGTCCAAGTACGTCGGCTCGCAGCGCGACACCCGGCGCGGCGCCGATAGCGTGCAGGACATGCTGTACACGGCAGAGGTGCCGGCGAGCGTTCTTGTTCTGGTAACTGGTGGCAAGGAGCCACGCCGCAAACCGCTCGAGATCCTCTGCATACTGGTCCTGTTCGTACCGCGAATGAACTCGGACGAAGACTTGCTTGAGTGCTGACATCGGAATCTCCGGTTGATGATCATGACCGGAGATACCCTACGGCTGCGAAGCATCAGTTATGTGGAGAACCGACCCTGCGGGAGCCCTGCCGCTCGGTGCCTATCTCGGGTGCTCCACATAAATGACAGCTCCACATAAGTGCAGTTATGTGCAGATCCACATAACTACATACCGATGAGCCGCATCCTACCGCGTGGTCTGCTTTGGGATCGCGCCTACAAGAACATCGTGAGTCGGGCTCGGTCGCTGAAGGACCACCCGCCCAGGACATTCGCAAGCCTCTTGGGAATTGAGGGGTCGATCGCTGCGGACTACTTCCGCGTTTGGTCTTGCCTTTCTATCAAATGGAAACGATCGAAGACCTTCGACAGCATGCGTCCGGGATCGCTGTCATAAGTCGCAATCGGGGGCAGGCTGCCATCTCTTCAGCGGTGGTCCGCGCCTGAGCTCATCTACGAATTCTTCGGAGAAGGGAGCGAACACACCCTTTCGCGGCATGAAGGCCAGCGGGAAATTGAAAGGGTGGATCTGTTCTTGGTAAGGCCGGCCTTCGTTGAAGCGAGCCATCCAGTCCAAGAGCTTCGGGCTCGAAGCAGCGTAGCGGATTGCCGCCGGTCTTTTCAGTGTCGGGTCAATTCAGCCCGAGCGTGTTTGGAGGCGAATGACGATAACTCGGTAGGTGAGCGCAGCTCCCAGTGTGCCGAGGATCGACACAGCAACTATGAGCAGGATTTGTCTCACGATGTCATGGATGAGCCCCTGTGTGGCCGACCGTACCCCAGGCATGGCGCTGTTTAGCTGTTGTGTTAGTGCACTGAGTTGTTCTGTGGTAAGTGTTGCGGCCCGCAGCGCTTCGGTGTAGTTACGGATATCAAAGGGCTGGCCACTCGGTTGCGCCTGGGTCCTTGGAGGCGGGCTGCTGGAGGTGAACTGCGCGGTGAGTTTGTTCAGGTTCTGAAGCGTCGCGTTAAGGGCGTTGGCTGTCGCCGTCCCGGCCTCGAGCGTTGAGCGCAGGTTGCCGCTTAACTCGCCGATTGTGGCGCTCTGGCTCGTGATTTCCCGCGTGAGCTGACGCAGCAGTGCTTCGCGTTCCTTCTCGAGGATGGATGGCAGATCGCTGGCAAGAGTATTCGCGGCGCTGCCAATGAGCGCCACGCGTTGCATGCTCGCAAGCAGAGTCTTGGTTTCGGGTTGTATCGCCATTTGGTAGGGGAGACCTTCGGCCTGCAGATCTAAGAGGTTCGGCATGCGTTGAAAATAGAAGATCATTCGTTCAGCTAGGTGACGTGTCTGCGTGACTTCCTGAATGGCCGGGTCGAGTTCCGCGAAGGGATTGAAGCCCACGATCGAGTAAAGGGTGTCACCCTGGTGTTCCTCCTCCGGCTCGCCAGTTAACTTCTCCAATTCGGTGAAGTGAATGGCCGCGACCGAACGAGTCACGGGATTGCGGGCTCGCCAGCGGTTGATAATGTCGTGCAGTTGCGCGGTTTGCGCATCGCTCAACAGGGGATCGGACAACTTCCAGGCGCTTTCCTCCAGCTCATGGTGCGTCTTCCGCAGATACTCGGCGCGCTCGTCATGAGTCGTCACATCGTCGATGACCATGCGGCTCAAAGTCGCCAGCACCACGATATCAAGGGTGTTAAGCCCAGGATTGGGACCAACCGCATCGATGTAGACGCTTTGGCATTGATTTATTTTCCACCTCTGCGCCTGCAGCCGCTCCTCGGGAGTCTGCGCAGTGGCCTGGAAACGATTGGCTCCATCGACGACGCGAGTGCAGTACTCGTCGGAGAAGCGCATCACAGTGAGCTGCAATCGTGTCAGATTTCTGGCCCGCTCCTGCGAGTGTTGGTAGGCAGGGGTCATCTCTTTCACCGTCGTGCAGCCGACAAGCAAGCAGGCCATTAAGACGCAAAGGGCGAAGAGCAACTTTTTCATGTTGACTCCAACAGTGGCTCGGTTTGTTGGAACAGTCGGTCAGGCCCTCTCGGTGTGCACAATCCGTCATGGAGGTTTCTTCGCGCCTTGCGGAGGGTCGCTTAGAAATAGCGCGTGCAATGGCTCAGTCACTAGGGGCCACCTCTGACCTGATGCGGTGGAGGTCCTGTCACCGCCTCCGTAGGCGGCAGCTTAGGCATTATGGCCCGCCGTGTACAAGCGGGCCTCCCGCGTACCGTGGGTTGCACACGTGCGTGCGCCGAGCCACATGTAGAGCGCTGCGAAAGCGTCATCTACACCAAGCACAGGAGGCAGACCATGGATGAGACTATCACGGGCTTCGTCGGGCTTGATGTGCATGCCGAGTCTTTGGCGATCGGGGTTGCGGAGTCAGGGCGCTGCGCCGCGCTTTGTGGGCACGGTGGGTCCCAAGTTCTCCGAGCTGAGCAAAGCTCTGGCCAAACTAGGCGATGCCTCAAAGCTGTCGATCGTCTACGAGGCAGGACCGTGCGGATACGCGCTGGCTCGGGCTTAAGCGCGCCAGGCACCGGTGTGAGGTGGTGGCGCCTTCGAAGATGCCACGTCGGCCGGGCGAGCGGGTCAAGACCAACCGACGCGATGCGCTGACCTTGGCACGCCTTGCCCGCGCCGGAGAATTGACCTTCGTCGGGCGACCGGAAACTGATCGGCGTTCACTGCATCGGCGACATTGCCTCAGAGATAGTCGGCATCGGCCAGATGGTGATCCGCTGCGGCCGCTACAGTGAACACCAATCGCTAATATGTCGCTCAACACTCCCACCTACAGCTATGCGTACAAGTACGCCGCGTTCGACGGTTTGCGCCGCCTAGCGGCCGCCAGAGCAACGACGGCTGTAGTGTCTGTGGGCGATGGCAGCGCAGGCGCAGAACCGCGGCGTCTACCCGCTCGGCCTGAGTGCCATCAATTCCGGCGTCAGCGGTGAGCCTGGACTCACGTACAACAACGCCTTCCTGTTTTACTCGCGTAGCGAGCAGAAGGGAGCCAACGGCGAGGTTCTCGCCACGGGACAACAATCGGTCCTGCTGGACATGAACACCCTTCTTTGGGCGAGCACGGGCCAAATAGCGATGCTGGGGGTGCCCGATTTTCGTCCGCGGTGACGATACCGATCGCCAATAACTCACTGAGCTCGAGTGCCCAGGGCGCTATCAGTGGCGGCGGCGGATTCGGGGACTTTTACCTTCAACCTGTCATTCTCTGGTGGCGCACGGTGCGCGTCGACATTCGTGGCATCTTCGGCTTCCTGGCACCGACCGGAAAATTCAACGCCGGTGCGACTGACATCGTCGGCAACGGCTACTGGACGCCGGTGTTGGCCTCGGGCCAAACGTTCCTTATCCGAGGATAAGGCAACGACGCTCTCCGCCTTCGAGATGTACGAATTTCACAGTACTCAATCGGGCACACACATTCATCCGGGCGAGACGTTTGACCTGGACTATTCGCTAATGCGGGCATTCACTTTCTCGGACTCTCGACTACAAGTTGGATTAATCGGCTACGGTGCATGGCAGACGACAGCGAAGACGGGGCCACAGATCACGCCGGCAGAAGAGGCGCAGCGCTACAGGGTCAATGCCCTCGGCGCCGGCGCGAATTTCGTGTTACCGGCTCGGAAAGTGACTCTGAGTTTCAAGTACTTTGACGAGTTCTCAAACCAGTGGACTTACCAAGGCTACTCACTTCAGATTTCAGCCGGGGTTAGCTTCTAGGCGTCTCTGTGCCAGCAGACTCACGTTGCCGGTTTACGATCGATCCAGCTTACCCGAGGACTTTTTAGAGAAATATCTGGGTAAGAAGAAAGCCCTTGCAGAGACAACGACTTGGTAGCGTATCGAACGCAGCCGGTAGAGAAACGGTAGAGGCCGCCCGTTACTCCAGCGATGTATCGGTGGATTCCGGCTCGGTCTGACCCAGGCGTACCTCAGTCGCACCCAGTGTGGTAGCCACGCTTAGAGCCCACTCGATCCATTCGGCAAGCTCACCGGTCGCCGGGTGACCGTCGCGGCGGCCGTCGCACGAGGCGGTAGCTTCGTGTGCTGACGGCTTAAAACGTTACCACCCGATCGCCGAGGTCCGCAAGGCCGGACGGTCCCGCGGATCCGAAAAGGAGTCCGGTGAGCGTTGATCCCCTACCGCATACTCGTAACCCTTAGGGAAGGGGTTGTCTTCCTCGTCAACGCAACTCCGCGCTTCTCGAGGCCGGTACTCAGCTTAAGACCACATAGAAAAGTGGCCGCCAGCTTCTTCTGGCGGCCAAGTCTATTGGCGGAACAGTGTTCTTATGAGTCGAGCTTCTGGCCTAAAAATTCCTTGGCTTTGGCCACTTCGTTGTCCCACTTACCAAGCTGCTCTGGATCCAGAAACTTAGCAACGCGGTCATGAATCTCGCTACGATGCTCCTTCACTTTGGAAACTATCTCTGCTTTGGTTGTGTTGGGGTGCGACTTCAGGTATTCCCCAACCCTTTCACGTCCGTCGGCAAGAGCAGTTTGAAGTTTCTCCTTCTGCTCCTCACTTAAGTCGAGGTCGACAGCGAAACGCTTCAGTTCCGTTGCAACCTGCTCGCGTTGCTCAGCTGTCATAGTCATAGCGAGTCTCCTTGTGTGTTACAGCCACGCCCACCGCGAACCGGCTTCGCGTTCGACCGGTCGCGGCTCGAAAAATTTCGCCCGTACAAGGCTGCGCGGCGCATCGCGATGATTACCTCGGCTCTCCAGCCCGCGCTCCTGAAGGCGCGGTCGCCGGGCAAAAGTGCGAAGCGTGACACTGCGCAGCTTCTGCCACTGACACATTGGTCGCCAGGCATTCGCGGAGGCGACGCCCACCGCACACCTCCGCTGGCGCAAGCCGGGAGCGGGTGAAGGCTAGCGTTGCGTCGAGTCGCCGCTCACGAGCGGTTGTCAGGCCCACCGTGGCCGGAGGGAACAACCCTCCGGCCGTTGCTGCAGCGGCATGTTCCTTCTACGCGATCCGTGCGATCGTCATGCCTCCTCTTCGCTTCTTTCGCGCAGCAGATGCGCGACCAACATGCGGCGCGCGCGCCCCCGCCGCATCGCACGCTTTCCCATAAGCAGCCGTGCGAGCTGGTGCTCGCCGCCGCCCTCGCCGTACTCATCCTCACCCTCATCCTCTTCTTCCCCGGCTTCACCTCTCTCGCGTAGCAGGTGCGCCAGCAGCATGCGACGCGCGCGTGCACGACGCATCACGCGCTTCCCCATAAGCAGCCGCGCGAGCCGGTGCTCACCACCGCCACCCTCCTCACCGTACTCATCCTCACCCTCATCCTCTTCTTCCCCGGCTTCACCTCTCTCGCGTAGCACGTGCGCGAGGAGCATGCGCCGCACGCGTCTGCGACGCAGAATGCCACTGCCAATCA
>Ga0306925_10005865_pt1 | contig 11337 bp, 6 predicted proteins | sample flu12Cox44000176_FD_203755 | JGI IMG/M metagenome (GOLD analysis project Ga0306925, IMG submission 203755) | Lab enrichment of tropical soil microbial communities from Luquillo Experimental Forest, Puerto Rico - flux8day.12C.oxic.44.000.176 (v2)... | ecosystem: Environmental > Terrestrial > Soil...
TTCGAGCAGCGCCGTGCCACGGTTAAAGAGCGCCTCGACATGATGCGGGTTGCGCGCAAGCAGCGCATCGAAATCGGCGAGTGCATCGGCATGGCGGCCGAGCCGCGCGCGCGCCGTGCCGCGATTAAGTAGAGCATCGCCATGCGCGGGTTTGCGCGCGAGCACGGCGTCGTAAGAGGCAATGGCGTCCTCGGGGCGATCGAGCGCGTTCAGCGCATTGCCGCGATAAAGCAGCGCCTCCTGATCGCCCGGCCGGAGCGCCAGCGCCTTGTCGAGATGCGTCAGCGCTTCGGCGTCGCGCTTGAGCGCATGCAGCACATTGGCGAAATTGACGAGCGCATCCGGCGCGTTTGGATTGATCTTCAGCGCCGACGCCATCAAGCGATGCGCTTCCCCCATCTGGCCACCTTGCGCCTTGATCAGGCCGAGTAGGTGCAGCGCATCGAAATTGTTCGGCGACGCCTTGAGTACGCGTGCGTAGAGTCTTTCGGCATCGCGCAGGCGGCCCTGCTGATGCAGGCGCAGCGCCTCCTGCAAAGTTTGCGCAATGTTGAAGGGCCCTGACTGCACGGCGGCGCAATTGCGCACGGCCGCCGCGGGCAGTCAATCCGGGCTCAGGAGCACCTAGTAGTAGGCCGGGCGCTTGCGCGATCGACTCGCCGACGGGCGTGGGTTGTAGAACTGATTGTACGTACAAAAGCCGCCGATCCCGCTCACCGTCGCCATGCATTGGTATAGGGGTCGTAGGGCAGGGCTCTGGCAGGTGCTTGCGCCAGCGCCGTCCACGACAGGGCGAGCGTCGCAAGCATGATGGTTCGAATACGCATCGCAGACCTCCTTTCATGGTGACGATCGTGCCAAGAGATCTCCGTCTGCGTTTGATGAGCGAAGAGAACACTGCGCGCGCCGTTTTCGTTCGCGTTAGCGCGTTCAGTTCTTCTGCACCCAGAACTGGTACATGCCGGAGAAAGTATCATGATACTTCGTCTCAACCTCTTGCCAGCGATCAAGATCAGCGAGCGACCAGCCGGCGGCGGCGAACTGCGCGCGGTGGCGCAGAAGTAGCGGCAGGTCGAATTCGAAGCCGACGAATGTCAGTCCATTCTCACGGATGAAATCTCTGATCACCGGAATCGTGACGCGTGACTCGTGCACGTGAAAGAGCAGATCGCGGCATTCGCTCGTCGTGAAGAAATCCGTGAAGCGCGTCACGCTCGCGAGCGACCCTGCAAGAAGTTCCTGCCGGCAGCGGCGGATGTCGTCGGGAGTCGAACTGAATCCGCGTTCGGCGATGAACGCACGCGCAGCCGCGACGTCGGCGCGACCGGCATCGCTGTAGAACGCAAGATGCATGAGGCCGCCGGATCGCAACAGCGACAAAAGAATGCGCCAGCCGGCAAGCGGATCCGCCATGTGATGCAGCACGCCGCACGCATCGACGACATCGAAGCTGAGCCCGATCGATCCAAGCTTGAGAATATCCGCCTGCGCATACTCGATGCGCGCAGCGAGCTCGGCGGGCGTCTTGCGCTTCGCGTAACAGAGACTGCTCAAACTCAGGTCGATCGCAAGCGCCTGCGCACCCATATGCTTCTGCACCGATCCGATCGCGACTTGGCCGGTGCCACAGCCGGCAATGAGCATGTTGAGCGCACCCGTCTTGCCGAGCGGTGCAAACGTGGCTGTCGGAAACTGATCGCGCAGATAGTGATCGATCGGGGTCGGCGTGACTTGTCGGGCGGCGTGGACCCAGCGCGGGTAGGGGTTCTCTTCGTATTGCTGGCGCACGCGCTGCGAAACTTGGTCTTCGATCACGGTCAGATGCGGAATTGAATCGCGCAGCTTCTGTTCTTCCGCGGGCTCACGCACCTGCTGGGTGAGCACAGCCTCGATCTGTGGATTCCATTTTCGTTCAAGCAGCGCGGAGGCGGACGGCAACGTGTGCAGCGGCACGTACATCGCCAGCGCTGCGATCTGCATCGCAATCGGAGATCTGCCTGCGAGGGCACGCTTGAGCTCCTCGATCTTCGTCTCTTCCTCTGGCGTCGTTGCGAAAACATATTCGTTGATGAAGCACTGTCGTGCGAGCGTGCAGGCAAAGCCGAGGATGGAATCAGCGGCCGGCTTGCCGGCCGTTACATCGTTTAAAAGTGACGCGCGCAGCGCTGTGAGCAGGCGCTCGAACGCGACATCACGCACGGGCGTCGATTGCAGAACGATCAGCAGCAACGGATTGTCGGCGATCGCGTCGAACTCGGACTCGCCAAAAAGCCCTGGTACGCTTGATCTTTTCGGCCATGCCGCCATCTGCCGGCGCAATGCTTCGTCGAGCCGCGGCAGAAGCGACGTAAGCGTTTCCCGAATTCCGGAATACTGCTGGAAGAGTTGCGGCATCAGCGCGAGCGCGCGCGCGTAGGAAGCGGAAGCGTCTTTCGTCTTGCCCTGCGCGTGAAGAACGCGCGCGAGATTGTTGAGCGCCTCGGCGTGATCTGCATTGAGCGCAACAATGCGCTTGTAAGCGCGCGCAGCCTCGTCAAGTTTGCCCGCGCGTTCGAACGCGAGCGCATCCAGAAACATTTTGTTGATTTGACTGCCCGCATCCAGCGCGCGAGCAGCGCCAGGCGGGCCATGCTTGAGCGTGGCGCGGCGTTCTTTCCGGTTCATCGGCTTCAGTTCCTTTGATGGCGAGCTTTAAAAAACGTCAGCCGGCGTACCGAGATTTGAAAATCCGCTGTTTGACCGTGCGCGGTGGATTCTATACTGCCTTCTCTCATACGGAGACGTGGCCGAGTGGCTGAAGGCGGCGGTTTGCTAAACCGTTATACGCTCCAAAGGCGTATCCAGGGTTCGAATCCCTGCGTCTCCGCCAGATTTTCCGGTTCCGAATCATTACTCCCACCGTTGCCCGGAAATCCGGGGCGGGCATCCTTCGATCGCGCGGCCCCTTACTCCACTTGACGAAGGTATGGAAACCAAATTCCTCTCCAGGTTGAGCCACAGGACTTCCCCTAATTAATTGAAAATCAACAGGTATTTGTCCTATTTTGGGACAGGCAAAATGGTCGTTTCAGGTCGTTCACGACTGCGTGTTTTTTACGCAACACTCGTTCGAAAAGCGTCGTCAGGGCCTGTGGGAAGGGCGCTTCTTCATTGCTTAGGGGAGACCTTCCGCTAATGTGACAACGCGACGGAGGGGGGCGTCCCCCTGTAGCGCTGTCCGGGCTGCAGCTTGCACCAAGTGGTGTGAAAGGTTTCTCGGGCCAGCGGGGAGCAAGGGGAAGTTCCAACGGGTGCTGTCGCACTGGGCGGATCGGAACCCTCTCGAGAGAAACTTTTTTGGAGGTTCAAGATGAAGATGGTGAAAAGTCTTCTCCTTGGCTCAGCAGCGGGGCTCGTTGCAGTGGCTGGGGCGCAGGCAGCCGATCTTCCCGTCAAGGCCAAGCCGGTCGAGTACGTGAAGATTTGCAACCTGTACGGTGTGGGATTTTATTACATCCCCGGCACTGACATGTGCATTAAGATCGGCGGCTATGTCCGCTTTGAAACGTCATGGAACACGAACGGCTCATCGACCAGGACGCAGGGTGCCGACTTAAACAACCGCTTCTCAAACGAACTCTGGTATCGTGTGCGCGGCTACATCACAGCTGACGCCCGCAACCAGACCGAATACGGGACGGTGCGCGGCTATATCGCGGTTGGTATCCTCACCGATACAGCCTTTGATCCGCCACAGACCTTCAACGCCAACCGCGCCTTCATTCAATGGGCGGGCTTCACCTTCGGTCGCGCACAGTCGTTCTTTGACTTCTTCTCGCAAGCGGCGGTCGGATACTTGGGCTTCACGCCGAACTCTGACACCGGCGACGGCGGTTGGGACGTGGTTGGCTATACGGCGCAGTTTGGCAACGGCTTCTCGGCCACAATCTCCGCCGAAGATCGGCGTGTGACGCAGATCATCGGTGCGGGCATCACGCCTGGTGTTCCCACCACGGTTGTCGGTGGTATTGTCACTCCAGGTTTAAGCGTCCTCCCGAACGTGGGCTCCATCAATGGTGCTGGCGGTAATGGTGCCGCTTCTGCTGCAATCAACACGGGCCTGGGCTATGGCGGCTGGCAGGCTCCCGACATCGTCGGCAATCTGCGCGTTGACCAGGCTTGGGGCTCTGCCCAGATCGGTGCTGCTGCGCATCTGGTGAATGGACAATACTACCTCAGCAACCCGACAGGCCTGGTTCTCCCGGAAGGCTCTGGTCACCCCGGTGACAAATGGGGCTGGGCAGCCATGGCTGGCTGGCGGTGGAACACGCCGTGGCTCCTAAATTGGCTTGGCAGTGGCGCGGGCGACTACTTCCAAGTGCAGGGCATCTACACCCAAGGTGCGCCGCGCTACATCATGCAGAACCCATCGAACAACAACTGGTGGATACAGCATGGCAGTACCGCTGCCCTCGGCATCGTCGCTGACGGCGTCTATGGTGGTGCCAACTTTAACGGCAATGGCGTCTTGCAAACCTCAGCCACCGGCATCAACTTGACCACGGCGTGGGGCCTCAACGCATCCTACGAGCACTTCTGGACCCCGGCGTGGAGGACTTCGCTCTACGGCGGCTGGACGTCGGTGGGCTATAACAGCCAAGCCAATGCCATCCTTTGCTCGCTGGAAGGCTCTGGCAGCGGCGTCGGTGCTTTTGCGCTTGCGCAACCGGGCTGCAACAACAACTGGACCAGCTGGTGGATTGGCTCCCGCACTCAGTGGAACGTGACGAAGGACTTCTACATGGGTCTTGACGTCGCTTATCTGAGAGTGGATGGCATGAGCACGACCTCGGGTCAGGTCTTGGGCACTGCGATCACCCCGAGCGCTGCTACAAATGGTACGACCATCCTAAAGAACGTCGGCGACGAGAACATCTGGATGGCTCGCTTCCGCGTGCATCGCGACTTCTATCCGTGATCAGTTGATCGTGAACCTCTGAACGAAAGCCCTCGGCGGGAAACTGCCGGGGGTTTTTCGTTTCTCAGCAGCCGTAGCACTAGAGCAGAACGTGTTGGCAAAACGGCAGACGACCGCGCCAAGTCGCATCAGCGTTCGGTACTATCTTTGGTCAGCGGAAGGACCGCAGAGAATAACAGAGCTGCTGCATCGCCAATTGTTTGAGCGCGTTGTCGCCATGCCGCAATTTGCAGGTACAAAGCAGAGAGTATTGGAAGTCTTTTGTTCAGCGCCTTGCGGCGTCATCGAGGGTTTGCCGCAAGAGGGAGACAGTATCCGAGGTCGAACGACACAGGCTGTTTGGCCATGATCACCTTCCGCACGTTGTTGAGCGATGGAAACTTTGAGCGCGTCGTGTGACGAGAGCTTGGCCACTGGACACGGAAGTGAAACGATACCGTTTTCTTTGCGTTGGCATTTCATGCGCGCAAGGGCGATTCTAATGAGCTGACTGATGTCCGCTATTGGGGTAAAACGGACATCGCCTATTGCAGTGCGGATGTCCGCTCCCAGAACGGCCACATGTTGTTTAATCCGGGAATCTACCGCGACACATAGATATGATCAGGGGGCATTCTCATTCGATGGCGTTCATACATTGCTTCATATGCAGTTTCGATGTGTCGGGTGAATAGTTGAGTATCGAACAAAGGTGTTGAAAGGCGATTGTTGGCAAGTTTCGTCTTAATCGCCGCTAATTTTTCTGGGTTAATGGCTAGTTCAATGGCTAGTTCTTCGTATTGACGTGCCGTTGTTGCTATTAGTTCATCTAGGCCAATCGCATTCAGCAAACTCGCCGCGACTCGCCCCGCAAATGTTTCGCCAATTTGCGTCAATACGGGTAATCCGGCCCAGAGTGCGTCACTTGTTGTGGTATGCGCGTTATATGGGAGTGTATCAAGAGATAGATCTGCCAATCGATGACGCGCAAGATGATCGGGCGCAGGTAGTTTTTTCGCAAAAACAAGCCGGTCGGGATCGACGCCTCTCGCCTTGGCCTCCATTCTTAAATTGTAAGTCGCCGGTTCACTGATTTCCAAGAGCCACAGCACACTTCCTTTGACGGTTTTCAAAATCCCCATCCAGCAATCGAATATCTCGGGTGAGATTTTGAAGCTGTTGTTGAAACAACAAAAAACAAAACCATCATGTGGAAGGCCCAGTTCTTCTCGGGAAAACGCTTTTTCTGAAATTGCACGTTCTCGATCGTTGACCTGGTAGCTATTGGGTAAATAGACGATTTTTTCACTATAGTCCTGTTGGTGCAACGAGGGAATGAGTGTCTGATCCGCAATGATGTAATCGATATAATCGCCGCCCATCGTTCCCGGATAACCTAGATAGTTGACCTGAATCGGTGCGGGACGGTGCGCAAAAATGCTAGTGCGAGCATCCTGAGTGAATCCTTTAAGATCAACGAGGATATCAATTTCGTTTTGTCTTATTTGATGGGCGATTTCTTCGTCGCTCAACAATCTGACATCCGAAAAGCTGTCGAAAGCTTTGGTCAAACGTACACGTATTTTGGAACTATCATCAGGCCCGATTGATATCGCAACGGTTTTGAATTTTGCTTTATCATGGCACTCAAACAATCCCGCGATAAGGTCTGATGTTGCATGTTGTTGAAAATCGGCTGAGACATAGCCAATGCGAATCTTGTCGTGTTTGTAAATCTCGCCATTCCAAATCGGTTTCGATACTGTCGGATATTTCTCGTTAATCCATAATTTTGCACATTTAAGTTGGTCTTCACGCGAAGTTGAAATTGCAATAAAAGCAAATGGATTCGTGTTTGTCTTATTGTTTCTTATCGACGAGATTAGGTGTTGGCATTCAGTGGTGAAATTACTCCAATCGCAGAGATGCATTTTGCAATGAAGGCGCTCGCCTTCGAGCTCGGTCAAATTAGGCTTGAGCGCCAGCGCTTTGTCGTAGGCGGCAAATGCTTCTCTATGTTGCTTGAGCTCAATGAAAACATTACCGCGACCAAGCCACGCTTCGGCTAAATCGGGCTTGAGTTCCAGGGCTTTGTCGTAGGCGGCAAAGGCGTCATTGTATCGCTTGAGTTCAGTGAAAACATTGCCGCGTCCAAGCCACGTTTCGGCTAAATCGGGCTTGAGTGCCAGCGCTTTGTCGTAGGCGGCAAAGGCGTCATTGTATCGCTTGAGCTGAGTGAAAACATTGCCGCGTCCAAGCCACGCCCCAGCCAAATCGCCGTTGAGCGTCAACGCTTTGTCATAGGCGGCAAAGGCGTCATTGTATCGCTTGAGTTCAGTGAAAACATTGCCGCGCCCAAGCAACGCTTCGAGTGAATCCGGCCTAAGGGCCAATGCGCGATCAAAACTTGCAATTGCTTCATTGTACTTTTGCGTTTTGCTGAGACAAGAACCAAGATTGCAATGCGCTTCGACAATCGTCGGATCGATTGAAATTATCTTTTGGCAAGTCTTGAGTGCTTCGTCGTAGTGCTGTTGATCTTTTTGACAGGTCGATAATGTTAAATACGCATCGATATTGTTGTGATCTATTTCGAGAACTTTTTGCGCCGTCAGAGCAGCGTGATCTGTTTTTCCTTGCTCATATTGTGCAATTGCTAAGTTATTAAGTGTAGGGACACTCCGCGGGGCAAGATTCAACGTTTCAATGAAGATTTGTTCTGCATACGAAAAGTCTCGTTTTTCCAAGGACTTTAATGCCTTGATGAATAGATCTCTAGCTCGATCTTTATCGTTCATTATGTCCAATCCTATGCAAATCACACGGCTACGCGAATATTATTATTACATTCGCCAGAGGCCTTTTGCCTGTTCACGCGAGCCGTGGCGAATAGCTCAATCCACTGGCCCTAAAGAGCACGTGAGGTCGCAGATTCAAATCCTGTTCCGACATCAGAAATAACGTCGGTAACCGTTACGTGCCGGTTTGATATTGCCTCGTGGCCCGGGGTCTTTAGTGCTTCTTCCGGTGTCCGCGACGGTCATCGGGCTGATAGGCAAAGCACCGATTGACATTGCAGAACCCACGATTAACCCGCAAGCACGTTCGGCCGGCATTGTTCAAATGAGCTGTATCGACAGTCCCAATACACATTATCTTCGCCAATTGTAATTACTGCCCACCAGGGAGCTTGTGCTTTTGCGGGGTGTAACCGTACGGTCCGTCCGTATTTGCGGTTGCCGGACCTATGACATACCGACGCGTGGCATTTTGGTTCAGGCCGGCCACGCGGGAATCGTTGCGGTAGCTGCGGCGCAGGCAACCGATCTTTCCGTAACGGTCAAGCCGCTCGCAGCCCCACATCCAAAGGTTCCGCTGCTCGCGGACGGCTCCGCTCAACTTTCCAGCGCGGGAGACATGTAATCAGCTTTTTTCTTCCATACCAGTTTCACTAATTCCGCACAGACATCATCGATAACTGTTGACCATTCACCTCTGGTTGTCTGTCTGAACAAGCGTGCTGTCGGGTACCATGGCGAGTCACTGCGGTCCAACAGCCATCGCCAATCAGGGTTAAACGGCAACAGCACCCAAGCTGTTTTACCCAAGGCGCCGGCAAGGTGAACGATGGATGTGTCGCAGGAAATCACCAAATCCAACGACATCATAATCGCCGCCGTATCTTGAAAATCATTTATTTCTGGATCCAGTCTCGCTATTTGGGAATTGATATCCAACATTTGTTTCTCGCCGTGACGAAAATCTTTCTGAAGGCTAAAATATCTTGTGCCTTTAACGCCAAGAATCGGCAGAAGGTTTTTCAAAGGAATCGAGCGATCAAGATCCTGAACATGATTCGGATTGCCTGCCCACGCGATCCCAACTTTTATGTCCGTTCCCCTTAATTTGGCACGCCACTTCTTGATTGCATTTTCCGACACTGTCAGATATGGAACTTTAGCCGGGATTGTCTGCAACGTCGTCTTGAACGCTAAAGGCAAGCTCATAATTGGACAATGCACATCGAATGGCGGAATGGGTTCTCCTTTAGCAACGAGCTGGGAAATGCCATCGAGATTTTCGAGCAATGACTTTAACGACGGCTGCACTTCGGCAATAACCCTTGCTCCTAGGGAGGCGAGTATTGGTGCATAGCGGCAAGCCATCAATGTATCGCCCAACCCTTGCTCTGCATGAATTAGGATAGTTCTGTTTTCTATATCGCTGTCACCTAACCATAAAGGTTGCGAGAAATTGCGCTCCCAACCCCGCATCCGTTTGGTATCCCATCGATATTCATATTTTTCCCAGCCATGTTCTGTATCGCCCAAAGCCAATCTGGTCAGTCCTACATTGCAATGCGCTTCCGCTAAATTCGGGTTGAGTGCAATTGCCTTGTCGTAGGCAGTAAAGGCGTCGTCATAGCGCTTGAGATCTTTAAAGACATTGCCGCGACCAAGCCATGCTGCCGCCAAATCAGGCTTGAGTGCGAGTGCCTTGTCGTAAGCCGCGAAGGCTTCGTTGGAGCGCTTGAGATCGGCAAACACATTTCCGCGTCCGAGCCATGCTTCCGCTAAATCAGGCTTGAGATCGAGTGCCTCATCGTAAGCCGCGAAGGCTTCATCATGGCGCTTGAGATCGGCAAAGATATTGCCACGACCAAGCAATGCTTCGGTTAAATTAGGCCTTAGTGCAAGTGCTTTGTCGTAAGCGGCGAGGGCTTCATCGTAGCGCCTGAGATCGTTAAAGGCGCTGCCAAAACCAACGAATGCTTCCGCTAACTCAGGCTTGAGCGCGAGAGCCTTATCGTAATCGGCGAAAGCTTCCTCGTATCGTCCGAGATAGTTGAAGACATTTCCATGACCAAGCCATGCTGCCGCCATCTCGGGCTTGAGCGCCAGGGCCTTATCGTATGCAATAAGCGATTCATCATAGCGCTTAAGATCACTGAGGACATTACCGCGACCAAGCAATGCTTCCGCTAGATCAGGTTTTAGCGCAAGTGCGTTGTCGTACGCAGCGAAAGCTTCGTCATATCGTTTGAGATCGCTACACGCATCGCCACGGGCAAGCGACGCTTCCGCTAAATCAGATTTGAGGTCGAGTGCCTTGTCATAGGCAGCAAACGCTTCTTCATAGCGCCTGAGATCTTTATAGACATTGCCACGGCCAAGCCATGCTTCCGCTAGCTCAGGCTTGAGTGTGAGTGCCTCGTTGTAAGCAGCAAGGCCTTCGCTGTAGCGCTTTAGGCCGGCAAAGACGTTGGCGCGACCGAGCCAAACTTCCGCGAAATCAGGTTTGAGTGCGAGTGCCTGGTCAAAAGCAACAAACGCTTCGTCATATTCCCTAAGACCAGCAAAGGCATTGCCGCGACCGAGCCACGCTTCCGCTAACTCAGGCTTGAGTCTGAGCGCTTCATCATACGCAGCAAGGCCTTCGCTGTAGCGTCTTAGGCCTATAAAGGCATTGGCGCGACCGAGCCAAACTTCGCCGGTATCAGCTTTGAGCGCGAGGGCCCTGTCGTACGCAGCAAGCGCATCTTCATAGCGCTTGAGATTGGTAAGAACATTGCCACGACCAAGCCAAGCGTCGACATAGGATGGATCGATTTTGATGGCGCAGTCATATTCATTGAGTGCTGCATGATGATCATTTTTCTTGAAAAAGACGTTCCCTCGATTGTACCAAACCATGGGAATGTTGGGAGCGAGGCCTGCTGCTTTATTGAGACTTGCTAGAGCTTCATCGAATCGACCAATCTCTTTAAGCGCAGAACCGCGGTCGCAGTGAGCGGGAAAAAAGTTTGGAAAGAGCACTAGAGCTTTGTCAAATTGTGTTATAGCGGCGGTATACTTCTTTTGTTTCGCAAGCAATATTCCATAATTATGTAAGCAGGGTGGGAAATTCGGGTCCAAGGATATCGTTTGCCGAAATAACCGTTCGCTCTCATCATATTGACCGTTTTGAGAACAGATGACGGCCAACATATGCAGAGCGTCGAAATCTTTTGGAGTCTGCGCGAGTATTCCTCGACAGATGGCTTCGGCCTCTTTCCAGTTCCCCCTTTTTATTGCTTGCGACGCTTGATCAAACGACGACATGCTGTTCGTTTACTTTCATTTTTGTTTCTTCATTTATCGTGCCTCGTATTTTAGCCAATCAACTCTATTGGCTTTCTCTTTATCGTCGTTACCGTCACACTGCAACGTCGTTTCCCACTAGCCTCACGGAACAATTTACTGCACCGATGGCTTGCGTCGCTCGGCAGCCGGCATATGTTTTTTCCTATTCTAATCTACGCGATAAGCTTGCCCCCACTGTGCTCGATGACTTCACCAAGCAAGCAGACTTCGCAAATGCTGCTCCATTTGGTCCAGGGCCTCGGGAGGAAAGACTCGATT
>Ga0306925_10005866_pt1 | contig 11337 bp, 9 predicted proteins | sample flu12Cox44000176_FD_203755 | JGI IMG/M metagenome (GOLD analysis project Ga0306925, IMG submission 203755) | Lab enrichment of tropical soil microbial communities from Luquillo Experimental Forest, Puerto Rico - flux8day.12C.oxic.44.000.176 (v2)... | ecosystem: Environmental > Terrestrial > Soil...
GTCCTGCATGTCCTCTGCGGGAATGGGGTGTCTTTGCTTAATACAAGGGCTGTTCCCAACATCTATCGAGCTGTGCTATTCGAAGGTCTTGGTTTCCGACATGCTGATTCCCGAGGCCATCTCTGGGGTTAGTGCATCCTGGTGTCACGGGACGAGGCCAGAGACATGAAGGATGCTGAGATAATGCTTGCGGATCCAGCCTTCGGGGCGTTCGCCGATTAGCCTCCGGACTTCCCGTGCGAAGGGACAGGATAATGTGTTTTTGGGCAACCGCAAACGGTAGCATGGGCCGCAGTCGCGGTCCCAGCCGCCCACGGCGCCGCCCGCCCATCCGCATAGTCTTGGCGACATCTTGGGGAGGCAAGCCGCACCAGTGGCTGTCACCTCGCCAGCCATCGTTTGAGCTTCCAGAACCACTTGCTGAGAAATCCTTGCTCCTGCATTAGAAGCTGAAGGGTGGAGTCAAGCGAAAGCCCGGAACCGAGCAATTCACGCACCCGTTTTCCTGAGGGCCTCATTCCTCGACGGCGGGCAACCATGGAGACGGCGAGTAGGCGCAAGTTATGAAGGTCGAGGTCCAATTCAGTCATCGCAGTTGTCGGTCGCCGGCGGGGTAGAAATACGGCTCAAAACTCTTCTTGGCTACTCGAAAATCGTGGTCTGTGCGCCAAGTCAACGTGTAATCAAATGCGCAGTCGCGATTTGCGGCTCGCCGCTGTGAGTAATAGTTTCGAACCGCTGAGAGGAAGCCTTCGATCTGTGGCTCCCCCGCCAGGCTTTGCCCAGCCTCAAATGCCGTATCTCCGACGCTGAGGTGTTGTAGGACCGTTAGCGTTATGGTGCCGTTGTCCGTCACGATCTGGACCAGGACGTTTTGAGGTTGGCAGGTCGGCTTCCCTCGCTTAAGCCCGAGCGTATAACCGCGAAGAGCAGCGTCAGCCGAGGCAATGTTCTGGATTTGCCCGGGAAAAGCGAGATGCGCTCCTAACCAGTCGAGGATCTCCTGAAGCTGACCCAGCCTCTTCGCGAGCCTCTGTCGCTCCTCGTTTGCATCCTTTAGCCGCAGCTCTCTTTCGTTCAACCTTTTCCTCAGAACCTCTTCGGGAGTGAGTGGCTCCTTGCCTACTTCTTCCGACTCGAGTCGTGAGCCGTACCAGCCCACAATTAGCAGGAGCAGGAAAACCTCTGCCAGCGTCATCCCGATGACAAGATCGTTTCGAAATGTGCCGAATCGCTTCATCGCCGATCGCCGATCGTTGATTGCACAAATCGGACCACGTCCCTCAGCGTGTCATCCACTTTCTGAACATTACGCCCGGTTGTGTCCAGCGCGACGCGGACAGATTCCACCCCCGTCTGGACATGGGTAACTCTCAGCTCCACTCCCTCAAGCTGCGATGACAGAGTCTTTAGTGCGGCATCGATGGAAAATAACGTTTGTCGAAATGTCTCAGCTTCTTGCGCCAGATTCTGGCATGCCTGAGTCACAACGTTGACGCTGCCAACCAGTTTTGCAACACCCTCCCGAAGCTGTTCGTTACTGGCCAAATTGGTCACGGCCTTATTAACCTCACCGATGGCCTCGGTCAACTGCCGCAGGGTAGTTACCGCGAAGTCGGCGACCGGCTTGACGGATGCGTCCACCGCATTCAGGACGTCAACGAGCTTGGCTTGGATCAGATCCGGCGGGATATCGACGCCCTCGATGCGCTTCACAAGGACCTTCACACTCGATTCGAGAGACTCAGCGCTGTTGTCGATTCCTGCGGCGATGCGGTCGGTGGATGCTGACAGCCTTTCGTTGAGCGTCGTGAAAAGGCGGCCGGTGGGAGTGAGAGACTGATGAACGGCCTGGACGGAGGACGTGAGAGCGTGCCCCTCCAATATCAAATTCGCCGTCAGATTCTTCACGTCTGCGAGTACCTGCTCCGAGGCCGCCACAAACTGCTTGTGCCACTCCTCCAACGTCATCGCTCCCACAGCGCGAAGCGATGCTGCCGCCTGCTGACTGAGTTCCAGTTCACGGACCAACGCCGCGACGCGATGGTCGATCCGATCCACCGCCTGCCCTTCCTGGTCCTCCAGCGTCCGGTAGAACTGGAGCAACGCAAGCCGTATGAACATCCCGGCCGCTGTGCCGACGAGGGCGTACCCGAATGCAACGTAGAGGTCAGCAGCCTTAAGGTACGGGTGCCGAACGAGGACGTTGATGAGTGCCCAAAGCGTCCAAAGAAAACCCATGAAGTAGACCGAGTCACCCACCCTCGGCGTGCTGTGCTGCGAGCGGGTAAGCGCGAACATGAGGAATCCACCCATCGCTACCAATATCGGCACGAGCATTCGCCAGAGGCCGACCCTCTCAGGTATGAGGCTAATCGCGACGGCACCGAGCACGGCTGCGACCATCCACGCCAAGCCAAGATCATATTGCTCCGCGAGAACTTTCCTGCGAGACAGCAGACCTTGGGACGAAGTCTGAGCTGTTCGGCTAGTTCCGGCGTTTGTGTCGGGTCTAGTGCTCATGTCTAATCATTTCCAGAGGCAACTAGCGATTTCTCCCTCCGTCAAGCCTTCGGCGGCCTTGGCACACACTCTGGAGGCTCCAGCCGCCTCCAGCTTCTTGCGCCAGCCGTCGACTCGGCGCGGCGCCGCCGCCGGGTCCTCTTGATCGTCGAGGCCTGGTCGCCAGATCAAGAGGACCTTGGCCCTGGATAGCCTAAATGTCGGTGGCCGTCTGTCCGGCGGCAGATCCTCCAGCAAATCCGTAAAAAGAATGACAACTCGCTCATCTGTAATGTCTTCTACCGCGTCGGCCGCGAATGTCAAGGCCCCGGAAATGTCGGTGAACCGCTGGGCACTCTGGCTCGTCGCCCGCACCACAATCACGCACTCCGACAACCACGATTCCAGGTCCTCAATCCTTGTCAGCCGTTTTGGCACCGGTGCCCTACTCGGGATCTGGCTGGTTGTTCGCCCTGTAAGGCTCTGGGAGAACACTAAGGGTGGGCCACACGGCTCAAGGGGCCGCAGTCCGTCGTCGCCAAACGCTGCCCACAGAATCTTTACCGGTTGCGGAAGCGACCCAACCTTCACCATCTGCAATATCGATCTGTAGGCCTCATTGAGCGCCGCGACATCTGAAGCCGAGTAAGGGGCAAAACTCCGGCTGTAATCCAGCAGGACAACGACAGCGCTGGAATTGCCAACAACCGGCTTTGGGCAAGCGGGCGCAAAGACGCAGCTCAAGAGCGGCCCGAGTATCAAGAGCGGCCGAGCGAAGTAGCCAAGCGCCGGGAGATTAAGCGATGGTCGCATGCGAGCGCGTATCACGCTTGGACCGCACGGTTCTGATGACCGTTATCGTTGGCCAGGCGATAAGTCGCGCCAGGTACTCGACGATCGCCATTGCCGCGTTCACCAACCAGAACGCGGCAACACAGAAAAACAGAGTCGCCGTGACAAGTCGCTCGCCCACCCATAGCAACGGCAGTCTCAATAGGGCCACGGACTGGCCGACCTGAATCCCGGCAGTGAAGGCCGCGAGTGCCGGAAACAACGCGATGGCCGTGCGAAGGTTAACGACGCCCCACAAAAGGCGAGCAGCGATAATCGTAAAGCCTCCCACGAGGCCGACGAGCACTACATACCACGCCAGCCGCCACCCTCTCCCCGCCGCCGCGCTCTGACTGCCCAGGGCGCCAGCCCCAAAGGCGGCCACTGTCAGACCGAGTCCAGTAGCGGCCCTGGCAAAGGCGCCAAGGTGCGACGGCAACCAAACCGAAATTACCACCAAACTAAGCGCCGCGATTGCTGTTATCGCCGTCCAGAGGTAGACACGCGCTTCACGTTCCGTGAGTTCGGACAGAGTAAGGGGACGTTCTTTCGGCCGTGCCCAGGGCGGGGGGCTTTCGCGGAGGCCGTCCACCTGAATAGTGAACTGTTGAATGGCGTCGGCTTGCGCTTGGGATGTCCGGTGGCAAAAGTCGATCAGATGCTCGAACTGATCAGAACATGCCTTCTGCACAGGCTGGAGACGCTCCGCAACAAGATTCCACTGATCGGCCGCGTCCCTCAAAGCGCGCAGCTGCTTCGCAATCACCTTTGGCGTTTGATCCTTGCGCAGTCTGATCGCCGAACCGTGTGCGAGCCGGCCCAGCCCAAAAACGGCAAGGCCGAGAATGAACCCGACCAGGGCAAAGGCTGAGCCGCCGATCGGAAGCCGGAGCGTGCCTGACTCTGGTTGTACTTGGGAGTAGAGTAATGCCTCGATTCCAACCACACCTAAGGCAGCAAAATTCCATACGATCGATTCGACGGTGAGCCTACGTTCCGACTCTTCCCGTCGCTCTGCCTCAGCGGAATGAAGGAGTCCGACCGCAGCTTCCGCAATGACAATGATGAAGGCGAGCGCGTAGGCAACTGGAATTCCAAGGATGGGCTGCACCGGCGGGAGAAGTTCTCGCAAAACCAAACCTGTAAGTTGTGCGTTTGCGAAGGAGATCGGGACCAGCAAGAGAAGCGCAACAAACAGGTTTATTGCGGCCGTGCGATTCTGTCGAACACGCAGCAGCGCTTCATCTATTGGAGGCACTTCCGGCACAAGAGCTGAGACTAGCTTCAATTTTCTCAATCGGCGGGCGATCGGCTCCAACCGTTTGATGCTCCCAATGGCCGTGGTTCTGGTCTTGTCAATCTGCACTCCGCCCGCCCGCACCCCATCGAGCATTGTGGCCAGCGTCTGACGCCAAGCAGCGGCAGCCGTCTGGTCGATTTGGAATGCTGTCATGTGGTCCACCAGCTCCTGGCGCTCTAACGCAGCGTGCTCCGACCGGCGTGCCCGTCTCGTCCTTACCCACTCAGCGAGGGAACGAAGACTCGCGCTAACAATTTCCCGAAGCTGTAGCCAGACGGTCAGAAACGCATAAACGGGGATAGAAGCGATCACCCAGAGCGCGAGAAAACCAACCAGCCGGGTCACGGCAACCCACACTGAAGGTAGGCTGGACATTCAAGCAGTCCTTTTCGCAGAGCACCTTCTTCTTTGGTCGAACAGCCTTGGTCGCTGGAACCAAGCAGCATCATTGACCCTAACTGCTCAATTGTCAACGGCTCGCACCGTCCTGACCGTGCGGCGGTTCTCTTTACCCTCGCCCTAGTAGACCGATTCCAAATCAACGTTGCAGTGAGTTGACCCAATGCAGTCCGGCTGGCGCGGACCTTTAGGTCTGCGCTTGTTGCTTGCGTGATACGGGATCGCAGACCTAAAGGTCTGCGCCAGCCCTATTGTCGGAATCGGTCTACTAGTGTCGGCGCAACCAACTCGATGCTGCGACAAGCGTAAGGCACGGTGCTCAAGAGAGAAAAAAGGGAGCCGATGACAGCAGCTCCCAAAGTGGTTTCCTCTTGATTGGAGTTTTGGGGGTTTGTGGCCTTCCCAATCTCCCGGTAAGCTCATGATTCCGTTGGTTGCGGTGTTAGTGCCGGTGTAAAAGAGCAGCAGTTTTGCCGGTTCTGAGGTCATCGGCCCTGTGGGCGGGACGCGGTAGAAAACTCTATAGCAGTTTCTATATACGCGCCGAGGCTCGATGTCGGCGAATCGCTGTTTAATGCCGCACTGAAAAGAAGGCTGCTTACAGAAACAGGAGACAAGAGGTGGATCCTGTATCGACTGCATCGACCTAAGTCCTCATCGGTGCCGCAGTCGTGAACATACATAATGTCCGGCTGGGTTGCGCTTTTGTAGCGGCGGCCGGAACTTGTCCCGACAGCGTCGGGAGGCCGGCACGCTGTGCCCGGCTGAAGCGGCCTCGGCCCTACAACGGGGTACAAGGGGGACCCTTGGCTAGTTGGTGAAAGCACCGGTCGGCAAGCCGCGCTTGAAATAAACCACCGGCATCACTAAAGTATGATATTTGGGGAGATAGTTCGCGCTCGATTGGCAACCCCCCACCGATGAGACCCTTACCGGTACTGCAAAACGCGCGACGGCAGGGACAGAACTCCGTTCTGATCAGCAGCCTTATTCTTTCAGGCATCTTCGCCGCTGGAATCCTGGTGGGACGCGAGCGCCAAAGTCCGGCTTCTCCCGGACAGGGCGACGAGAAGGTCGATTTCAAACGGGACATTAAGCCTATCTTTGACAGCCGCTGCATCAAGTGCCACGGAGCTGACAAACCCCAGGCAGAGCTGCGCCTCGATTCGGAAGCTGGGGTCCTGCGAGGCAGCATTTCCGGCCGGGTGGTTGTGCCCGGCAAAGGGGTGGAAAGCCTGCTGGTGAAGCGCCTGTCGGGGTTTAACGGGGTGCCTCCCATGCCGCTGGGCTCCGATCCTCTCTCCCCGAAACAAATTGACATCATTCGCGCCTGGATCGACCAGATGGCTCCCCCAAAGCCGCCTCAAGCGCCAGCGCCCGGCGACGATTCCGGCCAGACGACAGTTACGGGCGAGATCCTCCCGGGGTCTCGGGAGGGCGGGCGCGACACGAAGACCATCGACTTCGCGACCCGGATACAGCCCATCTTCGACGACAACTGCGTGAGGTGCCACGGGTCGAGTGTGCAGCAAAACCAGCTCCGCCTGGACTCGCTTGCAGGATTGATGCAGGGAAGCCTGCACGGGAGAGTAGTCGTCCCCGGAAACAGTAAGGATAGCCCACTGCTGCGACGCCTGCTCGGCCTGGACGAGCCTCGCATGCCGTTTGGTAGCGCGCCTCTGGAGGCGGAAAAGATCGATCTCATCCGCTCCTGGATCGACCAAGGCGCGCCCGGCGCCCCGGCGCCGGAAGCGCGTCCCGGAGGCCAGGGCACTGCTTCGGCGCATCGCGCAGCAACCACGCACTGGGCGTTCGTCACCCCGATACGCCCTGCCCTCCCCGAGGTCAAGCACAAGGCCTGGGTTCGCAATCCCATTGATAACTTTGTACTTGCAAAGCTGGAGCCAATGGGGCTGTTACCGTCGCCCGAAGCGGACAAGGAGACCCTGATCCGGCGCGCTAGCCTTGACCTCGTTGGCCTGCCGCCTACCATCGCGGACGTAGACGCCTTTCTCGCGGATAAAAGTGGCAACGCCTACGAAAAGCTTGTGGACCGGCTGCTCGCGTCCCCTCATTACGGCGAGCGCTGGGCGCGACCGTGGCTGGATCTCGCGCGCTATGCCGACACTAATGGCTACGAGAAAGACATGCGCCGGGTCGCCTGGAAGTATCGCGACTGGGTGATCGACGCCCTCAACAAGAACATGTCCTTCCGCGAGTTCACCATCGAGCAGATCGCCGGCGACATGCTGCCAAACCCAACGACGGACCAGCTTATCGCCACTGGGTTCCACCGCAACACCCTGCTCAACCAGGAGGGCGGGATCGATCAGGAAGAGCAGCGCTGGTACACGCTGGTGGATCGGGCGAATACCACAGCCTCGGTCTGGTTGGGCATCACGCTGGGCTGCGCGCAATGTCACGACCACAAGTTCGATCCCTTTACTAACAGAGATTACTACCAGTTTCTCGCCTTCTTCGATAATGCCCAATACAAGACCCAGAACTTGGGTCAGGGCGAAGGGTGGATCCTCGAGCCGGAGATCGAGTTGCCCACGCCCGAGCAGGAGAAGAAGAGCAAGGAACTGAAGGCCGAGATCGAGCGGCTCCAGACGGTGCTGGACACCTCCACGCCGGAGCTTGAAGCCGCCGAAGCCAAGTGGGAGGAGGAGATGAAGCAGGTGGGGGCGGAATGGACTACCCTCCGCCCCAGCCATTATGTTTCGGCAGGCGGCGCGACGCTCACCTTGGAGGATAACCTCTCGATCCTCGCCGGCGGCAAGAATCCTGAGGCGGACACCTACACCGTGCAAGCAGCGACCGACAGCACCGGGATCACCGGCGTGCGTCTTGAGGTCCTCAACGACCCAAGCCTTCCCCACAACGGACCGGGACGCGACCCGGAGGGCAACTTCTTCCTAAGCAGCTTCACGGTGGAGGCTGCCCCGGCGGACAATCCCCAAGCTCTCCAGAAGGTGGTGTTCACGGAGGCTGTCGCCGACGAGTCTCAAAGCGGCTATAGCGTCAAGAACTTGGTGAATACCGAGCCGGGTCCCAAGGGTTGGGCCATCGAAGCAGCGCCTGCGGCGACGCCCTTGACTCGCCAAGCCGTCCTGATTCCCGCGAAGCCGTTCGGCTTTGCGCCAGGGACTTTGTTGACCATCCGCCTGAAACACGAGATGCGTCACGCCTCGCGTAATATCGGGCGATTCCGGCTCTCTGTGACTTCGATCTCCGACCCCGCGAGCATCGCCCGCCTGCCTGCGCGAGTGGCTCCCATTCTAGAGATTCCGCCGGCGCAGCGCACCGCAGAGCAGCAGCGGCAACTTGGGGCCGCTTACCGCGCCATTTCACCACTGCTTCAACCCACGCGCGACCGGTTAGCCGAGGCCAAGAAATCTCTGCAGAATCTTGGCATTTTGACCTCGTTGATCGCGCGCGAGCGCAACGCCGAGGTGCCCTCCACGTACATGCACATTCGGGGCAGCTACCTCGCTGTAGGCGACAAGGTCTACGCCGCAGTTCCGGCCGTCCTTAGTCGGCCGCCCAAGAGCAAGACCCCAAGCCGGCTGGCGCTGGCGCAGTGGCTGGTCGATGACGACAATCCCCTGACGGCGCGCGTGCAGGTGAATCGCTTCTGGGAGACGATCTTTGGCCACGGCATCGTGGAGACGAGCGAAGACTTCGGCTCCCAGGGCGAGCGTCCAACCCACCCCGAACTGCTGGACTGGCTGGCGACGGAGTTCATGCGCCAAGGCTGGGATGTTAAAAAGATGATCCGGCTGATGGTCACCTCTGCCACTTATCGGCAATCGTCACGCGTGACGCCAGAGTTGCTGGAAAGGGATCCGTACAATAGGTTGCTGGCACGAGGTCCTCGCTTTCGGGTGGAGGCGGAAATGGTGCGCGACATCATGCTCGAGTCGAGCGGCCTGTTGAGTCCTAAGATTGGGGGACCGAGCGTCTTCCCCTACCAGCCAGAGGGCGTCTGGGACTTGGTCTACAACGATGACAAGTGGGTGATGAGTGAAACCGACGATCGCTACCGCCGAGGGATCTACACTTTTGTGCGTCGCAGCGCACCCTATCCCAGCCTCATCACGTTCGACGCTCCCAGCCGGGAGTTCTGTACGGTGAGAAGGGTGCGTACTAACACACCGCTGCAGGCTTTGACCACGCTCAACGATCCGGTGTTCTTTGAGGCGGCGCAGGCGTTGGCCAGGAAGATCATGAGCGACGCGGGTTCTGATCCGCCTGCGGGCGTGGTCTACGCCTTTCGACGCTGCCTTACACGGCGTCCGAAACCGGAGGAGGTGACCCGATTGCTCGCGTTCTACAATCTGCAACTGGACCGGTTCCGGAAGGACAGCAAAGCAGCAGGTGAGGTTGTAAAAGGTTCAACGTGTCCGGCTTGGCGAGCGCCGGAATTAGCCGCTTGGACCATGGTTTCGAACGTTCTGCTGAACCTGGATGAAACGATCACCAAGGAGTGATGCAGAAAGCGCGGCACGCCCCCGCACCTGGCTACCGGTAGGGCAAGGCCCGGCTGGCGCCTGCCCCGATAAAATCGGGAGGCCTGCGGCTCTCAGTATTGGAATTGTGGCGACCTATGACATTTGAAGAGATGGAGAAATCTCTGAAAGCGCTGGTCGCCCAAATCAGGCATATTGAGGACGCGCAAATCGTACAAGGCGTCCTCGAGCGCCGGAGCGAGGATCGGATTGAGTCGCTCGCGGCGGCGGCCGAACGGACAAACAGCTCCGTCGAGAAGTTGCTACAAGTTGTTACCGCACACGAAGAACGCCTGGTGGGTGTCGAGGACCGCCAGGCAGAGATGCAAGCCTCTATGAAAGCGCTATTCGAAACCATAGACCGCTTCATTCGCGGACTCGGATCCGACGGTCATAAGGGAACACCTGAGCAGTCTTGAGTATGAACGAAGGAACGATGTCATGAGAGATCCTAACCTAGGCCCGGCGCAGGAGATGCTCCGCGCCGTGACCCGACGCCATTTCTTTCGCCAGGCGGGGTTCGGCATCGGCGCGGCCGCGCTCACCAGCTTGCTGAACCACCACGCCTTGGCTGAGCAGTCTCCGCCTGCCGTGGATGCGGTTAACCCGCTCGCTCCCAAGCCTCCGCACTTCGCACCCAAGGCGAAAAGCATCATTTACCTCTTCATGGCCGGCGCTCCGTCGCAGGTCGATCTGCTCGACTACAAGCCCAAGCTGCAGCAGTACGATGGACAAAACATCCCGGAAGAGATGGTTAAGGGCGAGCGCTTTGCCTTCATCAAGGGGACGCCCAAGTTGCTGGGCTCGCCTTACAACTTCCAGAAGTGGGGGCAGTCCGGCGCGGAGATCTCGGAGCTGCTGCCACACCTGGGAGAAATCGCCGACGACATCGCCGTCGTCAGATCGCTGCACACTGCACAGTTCAACCACGCCCCCGCCCAGATCTTCATGAACACCGGCTTCCAGATCATCGGCCGTCCCAGCATGGGGTCGTGGATGACTTACGGCTTGGGCAGCGAGTGCCGCGACTTGCCGGGCTTCGTCGTTCTCATTTCCGGCGAGAACCAGCCCGATGGCGGGAAAGCTTGCTGGGGCAGCGGATTCCTGCCTACCGTTTATCAAGGCGTGGAGTTCCGCTCCAAGGGCGATCCGGTGTTGTTCCTGACCAACCCCGAAGGCATCAGCCCCGAGGACCGCCGACAGTCTCTGGACGTGCTTAGGGATTTGAACGAGATGCACCTGAGGAGCGCCGGCGATCCGGAGATTGTTACCCGCATCGCGTCCTACGAAATGGCTTACCGTATGCAGTCGAGCGTCCCGGAGCTGATGGACCTCTCCGGTGAACCCCAGTCGATTCACGCCATGTATGGCACGGAGCCCGGCAAGAAGTCGTTTGCCAATAATTGCCTGCTGGCGCGCCGGTTGGTGGAGCGCGGCGTACGCTTCGTGCAGCTCTATCATCGCGGTTGGGACAACCACGGCACCTCCGCTCACGACGATATCGTCACCCGGCTGCCGCAACTGTGCCACGAGACGGACCAGGCGGCGGCCGCCCTGGTGAAGGACCTCAAACAGCGCGGATTGCTCTCGAGCACCTTGGTGGTGTGGGGAGGCGAATTCGGCCGCACCCCGATGAACGAGGAACGTAACCGGTCGAAGTTCCTGGGGCGCGACCACCATCCGCGGGCCTTCAGCGTGTGGCTCGCAGGCGGCGGCATCAAGCCGGGAGTGACGCTGGGGCAGACGGACGAGTTGGGCTACAATCCGGTCAAGGACGCCATCGAGGTGCACGAC
>Ga0306925_10005870_pt1 | contig 11334 bp, 9 predicted proteins | sample flu12Cox44000176_FD_203755 | JGI IMG/M metagenome (GOLD analysis project Ga0306925, IMG submission 203755) | Lab enrichment of tropical soil microbial communities from Luquillo Experimental Forest, Puerto Rico - flux8day.12C.oxic.44.000.176 (v2)... | ecosystem: Environmental > Terrestrial > Soil...
GGCTCATGGGTGGATTGGCCGGAGGCGGCGAATGCAGTGTGAACCCGGACCCTTAAAAACTCGCGGTGTGCTTGTCGCCGACCTGTTCTGCGGCGCCGGCGGTTCCAGCAGCGGGGCGCGGCGCGCTCGAGTCCCTCGGTTTCCAGATGAATCTGGTCGCTGTGAATCATTGGAACATCGCAATCGAGACGCATAGCCGAAACCATCCTGAAGCGCGGCACTATTGCCAGGACCTCAACGCGGTCAAGCCGGCTGTGCTTGTGCCCGAGGGAAAGCTCGACCTATTGATGGCGAGCCCTACATGCACCTATCACTCAAGAGCACGCGGCGGCAAACCGATCAACGATCAAGGCCGTATGGACCCCTGGGCGATCGTTCATTGGTGCACCGAATTGCGGGTCAGACGGCTGCTCGTCGAGAACGTGCCGGAATTCGTCGATTGGGGCCCCCTCGATTTGCGGACCGGACGGCCGATCAAACGCCGGCGCGGCGAATACTTCCGGGCCTGGACAGCGGCGCTGCAAGGCGCCGGGTTCAAGCTCGACTGGCGCGTCCTCAATGCCGCCGATTTCGGCGACGCGCGAGCGGTTCTCCTTGATGGCGCGCTCCGACGCCAAGCGGGTGCACTGGCCGGACCCCACCCACAGCCGATCGGGCGAGGCCGACCTGCTGGGCCACGGCCGCCACAAATGGCGCGCGGCACGCGAGATCATCGATTGGTCGATCGAAGGCAAGTCGATCTTCAATCGCAACCGGCCCTTGAGCCGAAAGACCATCGCCCGGATTTATGCCGGGGCTGTGAAATTCCGCTGGCCCGCACCGTTTCTGGTGATCCTGCGCAATCACATGGATGCGCAGAGCCTGGACGAGCCGTTGCCCACCCTCTGCCCCACGGATCAATTCCGTGGGCTGAAGGCCCACGGCGGGACTCACATCGGTCTTGCAGAGCCGTTCCTGCTTAACCGGCACGGTGACAACGGCGCCGTCCGCGCCCACGACATCGATCACCCCATCCCAACCGCGGACTGCCGTGGTGCGGGATACCTGTGCGAGCCCTTTGTCGCCAACCTCGCCCATGCGGGTGCCGACCCGAGCCCCCACGGGACAAGCCCGTGGGCCGAAGGCTCACGTCGCGCTATCGAGGAGCCGCTGCACACGCTGCACGCCGGCGGCCTGTCACATGCCCTGGTCGAGCCCTTCATCATGTCGGGCCAGAGCGGCGGCAGTCCGCGTCCGCTTGACGAGCCGATGCCGGGGATGACAGGGCGGCTCGGCTCGGCGCTCATCGCGCCCTACTACGGCTCCGGCAGCGGCGAGACATGCAGTTCGACCGACAAGCCGCTGCCGACGGTCACGACCAGGGCCCGCTTTGGGCTGGTCATGCCTGTCACACACGGCAGGGGCGGCAACCGCACTCGCGATCTCGAAGAGCCGCTCCCTACGGTGACCGGTGTGCACCGCGGGGAACTCGCCTGCATTGTCGCCGCTTGGGGCGAGCGCCCCGGCCAGGCTCCTCGCGTGCATTCGGTTGACGAGCCTACGCCGACCATATGCGCGACCGGCCGTATCCAGCTGGCGGTTGCCGAGCCGGTTACAACCGGCAGAACCTATGACATCCGATTCCGGATGCTCGAACCGAAAGAGCTCGCCCGCGCGATGGGTTTCTCGGATGCGGAGACGGCGTACGAATTCGCCGGCAACAAGACCGAGATCACCAAGCAGATCGGCAATGCGGTCCCCGTCAATCTCGACGCTGAACTGGTTGGCGCCTTGATGCAGAGCTGAGGTCACCACCGGTGCATCGCCGCCACCTGACGGCGACAGCGGCCACGAGGCCGCGAGCCGCCCGGGTAACGCTGATCTAGCAACAAAGAACCCGTGACAGGCAAGGCACTGTACCGCGCCATGGACCGGCCGCCGCAAGGGAGGTCGGCCTGCGGCCGCGCGCCCGGAGGCGCGCCCTTGCCCCGAGCCGGCCAGGCGCGGGGCGGGGAGGGTGATCCACAAACCCGGAGGGAAAGGACACCCTGATGAGCAAGGCCGCCCGTTGCAGCCCCAAAGGCGAGTACACACCGCGCGACCAGTACATCGAGGTCACCAACCAGATCATCGACGCGCTCGAAGCCGGCACACCGCCGTGGCGAAAACCGTGGGATACGGGGAAGGCCGGCAACCCCGGCATGCCGTGCAATGCCGTTACCGGCATGCGCTACCGCGGCATCAACGTCTTGACATTGGCGACGTCACCGCTGGCGCTTGCCGCCGCCGACCCGAGATGGGCCACATACAAACAAGCCGCCTACCGCGGCTGGCAGGTGAAGAAGGGCGCTCACGGAACGACAGCGTACTTTTTCAAGCGGATCGAGGTGCCGGATCCGAAGCAGAACACCGAACACGACGAGGACGGAAAGGCAAGATACATCCCGCTGCTGCGTGCCTTCACGTTGTTCCACGCGAGCCAGATCGAGGGCATTCCCGAGTTTGCGCCGCCGAGTGCCGCCGAAGCGCCCTGGCGCGCCTCCGACGGCGCCGAGACCATCGTCACGAACAGCCGCGTGACGGTCCGGATCGTTGGCGACCGCACCTTCTACGCGCTCGGCACCGATCACATCCAGATGCCGCCACGTCATGTGTTCCCTTCGGCAGAGGGCTGGTACAGCACCGTCCTGCACGAACTCGGCCACGCCACGGGCCATCCGTCGCGGCTCAATCGCGATCTGCGCAACAGCTTCGGCTCACCCGATTATGCCCGTGAGGAACTCCGCGCGGAAATTGCCCAGGTGATGGTTTGCGCAGAGCTGGGGATCGGCGAGTGCGAGTTCACCAATGGCGCCGCGTACATCGCCTCGTGGCTCGAGACGCTGCGCTCTGACCGCAAAGAAATCTTCCGCGCGGCCGCCGACGCACAGCGCATCGCCGACTACCTCCTTGCGCTGCATCCCGATTACGCCGCTCGGCATCTCGACACGATGATTTCCACGGAAGACGCGGCGGCAGCGACAAGCGAGCCACAAGCCAATAGCGCTTCAGCTGCAAAATAAAATGAGCGAACGAGATAATTGCGCCGGGGGTGCCAGCCGGCGCCACGCCGCGCAAGGGTCGAGCCGGGCGCCTGTCGGCGCCCTTGCGCGGTGCGCCGCCGGCCGGCGGGCGAGGGGCAATTCTTCAACAGGAGTGCCCCATGCAGCAGAACACGACGACCGGCAGCTGGAACGAAGATAACACAGCAAGACTGCGTGAGCTCTGGGGCGAGGGACTCCCCGCCGCCGAAATTGGCCGCCGGCTCGGCATCACCAAAAACGCCGTGATCGGTAAAGCCTGGCGTCTCGATCTGCCGCCACGGCGTGCCGCGGACAGCCTGAACCCGGTGCCGAGCCTCGCCGAGATCATGCCGCTCGCCACAGACCGGTGCCACTGGCCTCTTGGAAGGCCGGGGACCGCCAGTTTCCGCTTCTGCAATCAACCGGTGCTGACCGGCAAGTCCTACTGCGCAGCCCATTGTCGCATCGCCTATGTGCGCCCCGCGCCTACAGCCCTCGCATGCGATTTCCTATAAGTGCCGGACGCAATGAGCCGTACCCATTCTCACAGTGCCGAGCATCGAGGCAACACAATGCGGAAAAGAGCCCAGAGAGCAACACAGGAGCATTCAATGGCCTATGTCGTGATCCAGCAGCACAAATTTGGCCGGATGTATCTATGCGGCTGGTCGAAGCGCTGGGGCGCCACCGTGTGCGCGAACCGTTTCGTTGCGATCAAATTTCGGACCGAAGATGAAGCCGAGCTGGCGCGCGATCACGCGGCGACCCGCTGCCCGCAGTTCACCGACGGCCGGCCGATTGATTGGCAGGTCTTCGAGCTTCCGCCCAGGCAGCCGCGCCGCGACGAGGAGGCCGAATGAGGGATGCCGGGTGCGGGCTACGCAGGCTGCATTCCCGGCAATTTGCCCCACAGCTCGGGGGTGGCGAGCAAATTGGTCCTGACAGACGTCTAACCAGCGGGAGTTGCGATGGATGCTGAAGCCTATGATCGCGCGTGGCGCATCGAGCAGCGCGCCGAGGAACTGTTCAAGCGCGACTACCCGCCGGGATCTTTCGCACGGCGTCTGCCTCAGTTCCGGCCGTCCTACCCTGATCCCGTCGGCGAGTACTACCGCCAACTGGCTGCGAAGGAGCTGAGCAGTCAATGACCTCCGAGATCAACTCTGCCCACCACCGCGCCGCCACGGCTTTCAATGACGTTGCGTCGGCAGCCAGGATCGCAATCGAGGCGCTCGCGAAGATCGCGGCGGAACCTGGCCGGGCAATCGAGATCGTCGAGAATTCATTTACTGAAATCGAAGTCGTTCTCCGTCCTTCGGAACTGGCTGAGCGGCTCGGTTCGACCCCTGCGGGCGGCAATCCTTCCTGAAGGGCGGGATGTCCATCCAGAACCTCAACAAGAAAGGAGACGCCGGCGATGCACACACGACATCCCGCTCCGGAGATTACTGAAGAGAGGCTCGACTGGTTCACCTACGACATTGAACCTGACTGGACCCAGATCTGTGCCATCCGCCCGGCCCGGCGATGCAATGACGGCGTCGTGCTCGACCGGCGAGCATCGCAGCTTCTGCAGGTTCTGCTAAACGAGATCGCGCAGGACAACACAATCCCATTCTCGCAAGCGCGTCAGGCCGTGTTGAGGGCTCTGCGCAGAGCGCACGACCAGCGCCATCCCAGGGACTGATCACGATCCGCTTGCGCCGCACCACTGGCTGGTGAGCCGGCCTCGGCTCATCCCGCCCCACGGCCACCCCTCGATCAACTCGGCCCGCCTGCCGCGCCAGACGGCGTAGCGGTGCGCTTGCACGAAGGAGAACGCGACGATGCCCGACACCGCGCACGACACGCTCGGTCTCTTCGACAACACTGCTCTTGGCTGGACCGTCGAGACGCCGCGGGCGGAAGCCCAACCAGCCACACCAACGTCTGCCGAGCCCGATGCGGAGAGCGCCCGAGAGGAAACCGCTCCCCCGGTCCGGGGCAAAAACTTCTACCTCGAGGGCGCCCGCAGCCTCGCCCGCAGCTGGAGTGCGCGGGCACGCGACAACATCGCTGCGATCCGGCTCTCCAAGGAACTCGAAAAGAGCGGCCGCGCGCCCACCGCCGAAGAGCAAGAGCGGCTGCTGCGTTTTACCGGCTTTGGCGCCACGGAGCTGGCTCAGAACTGTTTCCCGTTGCCGGGAGGCTCCGATTTCCGGGCGGGCTGGGAGGCCATCGGCCGCGCGCTCGCCGAGGCCGTCTGCCCGGCCGAATACGCGGCGCTGCAACGCGCAACCCAATATGCGCACTACACGCCGGAACCGATCATCCGTGCCCTCTGGCGTGCCGTGCGGCATCTCGGCTTTACCGGCGGCCGCGTGCTCGAGCCGGGAATGGGTACCGGGCTGTTCTTTGCCCTCATTCCCGCGGAACTGCGCGAGACCACTCGGCTGACCGGTATCGAATACTGCCCGATCACTGTACGGATCGCGCGCCTCGTGCATCCCGAGGCGCGGATCCGGTGCGAGGATTACGCTCGCAGCCGGCTCGGCGGCGGCTTTGATCTCGCGATCGGCAATCCGCCTTTTGCGGACCGCGTCGTTCGCGCCGACCGGGCGACCACAGCTCTTGGCCTGCGCCTACACGACTATTTCATTGCGCGCTCGATCGCGCGGCTGCGCCCAGGCGGCGTCGCCCTCTTCGTGACCAGCACCGGCACGATGGACAAGGCGAGCCGGACCGCGCGCGAGCACATCGCCTCGATGGCCGACCTGATCGGCGCCGTGCGGCTTCCCGAGGCCAGCATGCGCGCGACCGCCGGCACCGACGTCGTCATCGACGTCCTCGTCTTTCAGCGTCGCACCGACGATCAGGCGCCACACGGCACGCGCTGGATGAACCTGGTGGAAATCGAGCTCAATCGGGATGCCGGCGAGACAGCCGAACACGAAATCGGACCGCTATCGGATAGCTATCCGGCAGACGGCGCTTCGGACCAGCAAGAGCCGCGCGGCGCCGGGCAGCGCCGTCTTGAGATCAACGAATATTTCGCCGCGCATCCCGAGATGGTGCTCGGCGAGCACGGCCAAAAGCGCGGCATCTACGGGCCTGACCCGACATACACCTGCCGGCCGCGGCCCCAGGATCCGCCGCTCGAAGAGCTGCTCGGCACGGCCCTCGCCCGGCTGCCGAGGGACATCTTCACGCCATCGCAGAGCCCGCCCGAAGAGGACGCCGGCGACGAGACCATCCGCGCCGGCACCGCGGCCGAAGGCGCCTCGATCAAGGAGGGTTCGTACTTTGTCGACAACGCCGGCCGCCTGATGCAGATCGTGAACGGCACCGCCGCACCGGTCGCCGTCAAGAAGGGCAGGGGAGGGGAGGGGATCAACCCCAAGGCCGCCCGGATCATCCGTGCCTTGGTGCCGATCCGGGATGCCGTGCGCGAAGTGCTGCGCGCGCAGGCCTCAGACCGCCCGTGGGCGCAAGCCCAGGTGCGGCTGCGCGTCGCCTACGCCGCGTTCCTCCGCTACTTCGGACCGATCAACCACACCGTCATCACCGTCACGCTCGATCCGGAGACCGGCGAAGAACGCGAGATCCATCGGCGCCCGAACCTGGCACCCTTCGCCGACGACCCCGATTGCTGGCTGGTGGCCAGCATCGAGGACTACGACCTCGAGAGCGGGCTCGCCCGCATGGGCCCGGTCTTTGCCGACCGCGTCATCTCGCCTCCGGCGACGCCGATAATAACCTCGGCAGCCGATGCGCTTGCGGTCACTCTCGATGAGACCGGCCGCGTCGATCCCGAACACCTGGGCGAGCTTCTCGAATGCGATCCGGACACCGCGCTGTCGCAGCTCGGCGCCGCGGTTTTCCGCAATCCCTTGACAGAGACCTGGGAGACGGCGGACGCCTACCTGTCCGGCCCGGTGCGCACAAAGCTCGCCGCCGCCGAAGCAGCGGCCGCGCTCGACCCGCAATACGAGCGCAACCTCGCCGCGCTGCGCGAAGTCCAGCCCTGGGACATCCGCCCGTCCGACATCACGGCCCGCCTCGGTGCTCCTTGGCTGCCAACGGATGTCATCGAGGGCTTCACGGCCGAGATCATGGGAACGCAAGTGCGGATCTGGCACACCGTCGAGATCGCGTCGTGGAGCGTCGAGGGTTCCGGTTTCATCGGAACGGCCGCCGGCGTCTCCGAATGGGGCACCCCGCGCCGCCATGCCGGACTGCTTCTGCACGACGCGCTGAATAGTGCGACGCCGCAGATCTACGACACCGTCATCGAGGACGGTGCCGAGCGCCGCGTGCTCAACATCGAGGCGACCGAGGCCGCCAAAGAGAAGCTCGCGCGGATCAAAAAGGCCTTCACCGACTGGGTGTGGACCGACCCTGACCGCGCTGACCGGCTGGCGCGCATCTACAACGACCGGTTCAACAATCTGGTGCCGCGGCACTTCGACGGCGGCCACTTGACGCTGCCCGGCGCCAGCAATGTCATCCGCCTCTACGAGCACCAGAAGCGCGTCATCTGGCGCATCATTGCCGCGGGCAACGCCTACATCGCGCATACGGTCGGCGCCGGGAAGACCTTCTCGATCGCGGCCGCCATCACGGAACAGAAGCGGCTCGGTCTGATCACCAAGGCCATGTGGGTCGTGCCCGGACACTGCCTGGCGCAGGCGGCGCGCGAGTTTCTGCAGCTCTACCCGACGGCCCGAATCCTGGTCGCCGACGAGGCGAATTTCGCGAAGGAGAGGCGGGCCCGCTTTCTCGCGCGCGCCGCCACCTCGCACTGGGACGCGATCATCATCACCCATTCGGCGTTCCGCTTCATTGCGGTGCCGGCTGCCTTCGAGCGGCGGATCATCGAGGACCAGATCGCGACGCACGAAGCGCTTCGCCTCTCATGCGACGACGGGGACCGCACGACGCGCAAGCGCATCGAAGCGATCAAGGAACGGCTTTCCGAACGGCTCGAAAGCATCAAGGACCGCCGTGACGACATGGTCACGATCGAGGAGATCGGCATCGACCAGATCGTCGTCGACGAGGCCCAGGAGTTCCGAAAGCTCTCCTTCGCCACGAACCGCGTCAACCTGAAGGGGGTCGATCCGGAGGGCTCGCAGCGCGCCTGGGACCTCTACGTCAAAGCCCGCTTCATCGACCAGAAGAACCCGCGCCGGGCGCTCGTCCAGGCCTCGGGAACGCCGATCACCAATACATTGGGGGAGATGTATACGCTGCTGCGCTTCCAGTCGCCGGACGCGCTCGTCGAACGCGGCATCCACGAGTTCGACGCCTGGGCATCCGCGTTCGGCGACACCCGCATCGAGCTCGAATTGCAGCCCTCCGGCGCCTACAAGCCGGTCGAGCGGTTCTGCGAGTTCATCAATGTCCCCGAGCTGATCGACATGTTCCGCTCGGTCGCGGACGTTGTGCTCAAAGGCGACTTGCACGCTTGTCTCGATCTGCCGCGCATCAGGGGCGGCCGACGCCAGCTGATCACCGCCCAAGCCAGCGACGCATTCCGTGACTATCAGGAGGCCTTGGCTCAGCGGATCGAGGCGATCGAGAACCGAACAGGGCGCGTGCAGAAGGGTGACGACATCCTGCTGTCGGTCATTACCGACGGGCGGCACAGCGCAATCGACATGCGGCTGGTCTGGCCCGGCAACGGCAACGAGCCCGGCAACAAGCTCAACAAGCTTATCGCAAATGTCCACCGCATCTGGCGCGAGACAGCCGGCTGCCGCTACAGACGGCCGGACAACACGCCGTTTCCGCTCCCCGGCGCCGGCCAGCTGATCTTCTCGGACCTCGGCACGATCAGCGTCGAAGCGAAACGCGGCTTCTCCGCTTATCGCTGGATCAGGCACGAGCTCCTGCGGCTCGGCATACCCGCGGTCGAGATCGCCTTTATGCAGGATTTCAAGCGATCCACAGACAAGCAGCGCTTGTTCAACGAGTTCAACGCCGGCCGCGTGCGCATCCTGATCGGCTCGTCCGACACGATGGGCACCGGTGTGAACGTGCAATTGCGCCTCAAGGCCCTGCACCATCTCGACGTGCCCTGGTTGCCCTCGCAGATCGAGCAGCGCGAAGGGCGCATCGAACGGCAGGGCAACCAGAACGGCGAGATCGAGATCTACGCCTACGCCACACTGGGTTCGATGGACGCCACGATGTGGCAGACCAACGAGCGGAAGGCGCGGTTTATCGCCGCCGCCCTCTCGGGCGACCGCAGCATCCGCTCGCTCGAAGACGCGGACCACCAGGCCAATCAGTTCGCGCTCGCCAAAGCCATCGCCTCGGGCGACGCGCGGCTCATTCAGAAAGCCGGCCTGGAAACCGAGATCGCGCGGCTGGAGCGGCAGCGCGCCGCCCATTTCGACGACCAGCTCAACATCCGCCGGCAGATCCGGAACGCCCGTCACGACCGGGACACTGCCGAGGAGAGGATCGCCGCCATCCGCGAGGACCTGTCGCGGCGCGTTGCGACCAGAGGCGAAGCTTTCGCGCTCGAAGCGGAGGGAAGGCGCGTCACCGACCGCAGGACGGCCGGCGCTCTCCTCCTCTCGAAGCTGCGCCTTGCTGAGCGTTCTCGTACGGAAGGGGAGTGGCGCATCGGGCGCCTCGGCGGCTTCGATCTGGTTTGCGAGGCTCATGCTACCCTGGCCGGAGCCTTCGGGGTCTCCCTGGTCCTGCAACGCGCTAAGCGCCAAGAAATCGCCGTCGAGCCGGACTTGACCGCGCTCGGCCTGATTTCCCGGCTGGAGCACGTCCTTGAGCGCTTCGAGCTGGATCTTCAGGAGCAGCAACGGCTGGTATCGGATGCAACCCGCCGGCTTGGCGACTACGAGGCTCGATTGGGCGAGGCGTTTCCACTTCAAGCCGAGCTCGACGCCAAGCGTGCAGAGCTGACGCGCATCGAGGCCGAACTCGCCGACAGCACCAAGAATGTACGAAGCACTGCGAGATTTACCGAGGAGATCCGATAGGCTGCCTGACCGCGGCGCCCAGAGCAAACGGCGTGTCTCCTTGATGTCGACCGCCGGTGTCCGCCTGCAGTCAAGTTTCGCCGAACCTGCCGAATTTATATCTGCTCGCTGCGGGGACGCCGTCTCCCTTCGGATTGCGAGCGGTTTTAGGCCGGCCGCCGGCCGCCACGGAAAAGGGTGGGTCCTCGCCATACTTGGCCGCGCGCGTCCTGCGCGTGGCTCCGGTCCCGCTTTGGCGCCTTTCGCGGCGCCCGCCTGTTGCCAGCCTCGTCCCGCTGCACCCGAAGGAAATACGGAACCGGATGGATTGGAGGGTCAAATGTGCAAGGTTCTGAACAAGCATACGGCAGGCAGCCACGAGGATGCGGTCTACATCGGACGAGGCAGCAAATGGGGCAATCCGTTTCGGATTGGGATTGACGGTGATCGCGCAGCAGTCATCGCCAAATACGAGCGCTGGCTGCGCAGCCAGCACCATCTGCTGCGCGCGCTTGATGAATTGCGCGGCCGCAATCTGCTGTGCTTTTGCGCGCCAAAAGCATGTCACGGCGATCTGCTGCTGCGGCTTGCCAACGCGTCGCGCGAGGAGCGCATCGCATGGTGGCGCGAGGATACTGTGTGATCGCGATCGGCAAGTGCCGAGCGGCGGCCCCAGTCGCCACCAGACCGAAGACCGGTCAGCTCAGAGCCCTACGACGTCCTTTCCAGCCATGAGCCGCCGCTGGCTGACGTCCTGCGCATGAAATCCGCCTGCGACCGGCTTTGCGCGCAATAGGAGCGCGTGCCTCTCACCCGCACCGAGGCCCCGCGAATTAACGCCAGACACCCCTGCGAATCGCGCAGAGCGGAACGGATGAAAATCAGCTCAGGCCAGTTTCTGCAACGACAGACACGAAGCAGGTGCCGCATCACCAGCGACCGCCGCAAGGGGCCGGCGCGCCAAGGCGCGCCGGCCCGGCGTTGCCGGCTTCGCCCTTGCCCCGGCCGCCGGGACGCGGCCGCTGAGAGCGGTATCCCCGAACCGCAAGGGGAACAAGAACCCGACCAAAAGGAGCCCATCATGGCGGAACTCCGCAGTGTCTGCCCGCTCACCCTGAAGCCCAACCCGCACAATCCCCGGATCACCCCGCCGCCCGCAGCAATGGACGAGCAGCTGCTCGCCTCGATCAAGGCGATCGGCATCATTCAACCGCCCGTCGTTGTCGAGAAGGACGGCGAGCTCGTCATCAAGGCCGGCACCCGCCGCGTCTGCGCGGCGATTGCAGCCGGCCTCGCGACCATCGACGTGATCGTCGCCGACAGCGACG
>Ga0306925_10005872_pt1 | contig 11332 bp, 10 predicted proteins | sample flu12Cox44000176_FD_203755 | JGI IMG/M metagenome (GOLD analysis project Ga0306925, IMG submission 203755) | Lab enrichment of tropical soil microbial communities from Luquillo Experimental Forest, Puerto Rico - flux8day.12C.oxic.44.000.176 (v2)... | ecosystem: Environmental > Terrestrial >...
TCTGGTGATAGCGCTGCTCTGGGACATCGTTCCGCCGTGGTACGGCTACATCACGGTGCTCCCGGCGCTGGTGCTGTCGGGGCTGATGATGGGAGCGCTCGGATTGCTGCTGTCCTCGGCGATCCGTCAGCTGGAAAACTTTGCCAGCGTCATGAACTTCGTGATCTTCCCGATGTTTTTCGCGTCCTCGGCACTCTACCCGCTGTGGCACGTCAAAGAGGCCAGCCTGCTGCTCTACTATGTCTGTCAGGCCAATCCCTTCACCCATGCCGTCGAGCTGATCCGCTTCGCGCTCTATGGTCGGCTCGAGCCAGTCTCGGCTGTGGTTCTCGTCGCTGCGACCGCGATCTTTTTGACGCTCGCGGTCTATGGATACGATCCGGCAAAGGGGCTGATGCAGCGGCGCGCGGCCGATTGAGCTGGAGATTTGGCCCCCGCGCCGCCGTTGCGACGCTGGCGGTCGCGGTGATCGCAGCGGCAGCGCCGCAGTGCGAGGATCCCTATTGGCCCTGTCAGCAGCGGCTTGTCCCACAGCTGACAGCCGCCGCCTATTGGAACGGACCGCTCGATATGCAGGGAGACTGGCAGACCGATCCCCTAGTCGCCGGGCTCGTTCGCCAGCTCGCCCCGCGGCGGGTTACTGTCGAAGAAGGGCTGACTGCGATCGCGGCCTTCGCCAAGACCGTGTCCGATGACCGCACACACCGCCTTACGCTCGTCTTCCGCGGGCTGCTCGCCGAGAGCGACCGCCAGCGCGCTGATTTGATCGCGAGGCTAAAGCAAATCGGCCGCCGCCAGCGTGAGCTCGCCGGGCTCGCCGCACGGCTCGCCAGCGAGCTCGATGCGATCCCGTCCGACGCCACCGGTGATGCCGCCGCCAAGCGGACCGACCTACGACAGCGTCACGATTTCACGACGCGGAATTTCGAGGAGATCCAGCGCACGATCCGCTATGCCTGCGAAGTTCCGGTCCGCCTCGAGGCGCGCCTCGGCGCTTGGGCGCGCGCATTGCAGCGTGCTGCTCAGCCGTGACGTCAGACCCTCGGTCAGCGCCGCGTCAGGCCTTTTACCGTATCGAGCCCGCGCGCCCCGTCCAATACCGCGCGGCCGAAATCCGCGTCAGTCGCATCGGCGTCCGTCAGATCGGCATTGGTGAGGTCGGCCCCCGAAAGATCGGCATTGTTCAGATTGGCGCCGCGCAGGATGGCGCCCTTCAGGTCGGTAAACCGCATCAGTGCGAAAGCGAGATCCGCCTTTGACAAATCCGCACCCGACAGATTGGCACCCGAGAGATCGGTTCGCATCAACCCCATCGATTGGTTTCGCAAATCCGGCGCCATGTTTGCGCCAGTGAAATCAGCTCCGCTCAAATCGAACCGGCTCAGCCGCGCAATAATGTGCGCCCCGGCGAATTTGGCGCCTCTGAAAATCGGCGCCTCGGCGATGTTATTTTCCAGACCGGAGGAGACGACCAAACCCAGGAGACTGGCGTTCGATAGGTCGGCGTGGGTGAAATTCGCCCGCATAATCCACGCGAGATCGAGCTTGGCGCCGGACAGGTTGGCACCAGAGAGATCCGCAGCGTCGAGTTTTGCACCAAACAGGTTCGCTCGGGACAAGTTCGCCCGTTTGAAGTCGATATTGCTCAGATCTAGGTTTTCGAGAGATTGCCCGGAAAGGTCGGCGGGCCTATCCGGCGCTGCAGTGGCCAGAATCGCGCGAGCCTGCTCGGCGGTCAGGTCCGCCCCCTGCGCGGACGGCATTGGCGCCGCCAGTAGCATCGAGATCACGACCAGCAAGATCCGCATGCCGGTCCTCTCTCAGGGAGTGGTGAGCTCACTCTGCTCGTTGAGCAATGGAACACCGTAGTCGCGCAGGATCGCCGTGATCTGCGGCTCGAGCTTGAGGATCACGGCGTTGATGCGCCGCCGCCACTCGGGCTCGTTGGCGCGAACCCCCATCGCAATGTGGTACTCCATCCGTGCAGCACCCGGCTCGTCCCTGAGGGGAAGCAAGGTCAGCGGCAGATTATCGCGCTTGCGGTAATAGGCGGCGATCGGTCCCCACAGAAAACCGACATCGATCGTCCCGTCGGCAACGTCCTGGACCATCTGGTGGGTCGGAGATTCGGCGCGCGTGTCGACGGTCAGGGCATAGGGTTTGGTATGGGGCATCAAATCGTAGCGGACGAGGAGATCCGCCGGCGGGGTCCCAGCGACCACGCCTAGGCGCAAATTTGCCAGACCGGGATCTTGGGGACCCGCGAAACCGAAGCCTTTGTCGGAGCGATAGAACATCACATAGGTCGTGAAGTAATAGGGATTGGTGGTCTGCATGACATCGTCGCCGGCGACGGTGCCCATCACCAGGTCGCACAGGTGGGCACGCAGCGTATTGCGCACAAACCCGACGACCTGCGGGAACCACGCGTAATCGACCTTTAGGCCCAGCTCGGCGCCAATCAGCGCCGCGATTTTGTTCTCGAACCCTTCCAGTCTTTCATCCGAAAAGGGCAGATTGTTGGGGTCGGCACAAATCTTCAGCTCCGTACGGTCGACGACGTCGGCGGTCTGCGCCATGACCGCGCCGCCCACGACAGCAAGGAATCCCGCTACGCGGAGCGAGTGCTTGATCCCCATCTAATCCCCGACCCTTGGCGGCCGGCCGCGATCCAGCACGCCGTCGGCGCGGGCCTTCAGGTAGGCCCAGATGTCGTCCAGGTACATAACGACATCCTCGACCTCGCCAAATGGCGGCATCACGTTTTCGCTGGCGGCATTGACATTGGTCCGGCCGTTGACAACGATTTCGTTGAATTCGTCCTGCGCCATGTGCTTGGCCGAGTCGACGAGCGATGGTGCATAGGAGCTGCCGGCCCCGTCGGGCCCGTGACAGCGCAGGCAAGATTCCGTATAGCGGCGCCACCCGTTGAAGGTCTTCTTATCGACCTTGCCGTCAATGACCGTGTACGGCTTTTGCGTCGCCGGGTTGCCCTCGGCCGCCAGCACGAGACCGCTATCGAGGCCTAAAACAGAGACGAGCAGGCACACCGGCGCCAGCACTTTCACCCGACATCCCCAGAAAAAAGCCGGCATTTCTGATCGGAATGCCGGCCCGCCATCTTCGTCGGCGTTATTTAGCGATTATTCGGGGAGGCCAAAAACCGTCAGCACGCCGCCGAGCTGAGTATAGTTCGCCAACGCCTTGTAGGCTCCGACGGCGCCGAGGCCATCGGTGTCCTTGGTCAGACCCGCCGCCATGCCGATGCCGGCCCAGCCACCGACCCCCGACAGGACGGCGATATATTGCTTGCCGCCGTGCGCGTAGGTGTTGACGTTGCCGATGATGCCCGACGGGGTCTTGAACCGGTAGAGCTCCTTGCCGGTCTGCATGTCGACCGCCTTCAGATAGCCCTCGAGCGTGCCGTAAAAGACGATGTCACCGGCCGTCGCGAGCGCCCCGGACCAGACCGAGAACAGCTCCGGGTTGGACCACACGATCTTGCCGGCGCCCGCATCCCAGGCAATGAAATTGCCGAGGTTGTTCTCGCCCGGCGGCGGGAACATCGACAATGTCGCCCCGACATAAGGCTGACCAGCCGTGTACGACACCTTGAAGGGTTCATAATCCATGCAGACATGGTTTGTCGGCACGTAGAAGAGCCCGGTCTTTGGTGAGAAGGCAGCCGGTTGCTGGTCTTTGGAGCCGAGCGCGGCCGGACAGATGGCCTTGTAATTTTTGTCCTCACCCGCTGAGCCCGGAGCAAACTCGGCGACGACCTGCGGCCGGCCGGTCTGCAGATCGACCTTGGTCGCCCAGTTGACTCTGGGGTCGAATTTTTCGGCGACGAGCAATGCCCCGGTCTCGCGGTTCATGGTGTAGCCAAAGCCGTTGCGGTCGAAGTGGACGAGCGCCTTGGTCGGCTGGCCTTTGACGTTGATGTCCGCCAGGATCATTTCGTTGATGCCGTCGTAGTCCCACTGGTCGTGCGGGGTCATTTGATAGACCCACTTGGCGACGCCGGTGTCGGGGTTGCGGGCGAAGATGGTCATCGACCATTTGTTGTCGCCTGGCCGTTGCACCGGGTTCCACGTGCTGGGGTTACCCGACCCGTAATAGAACAGGTTCAGTTGCGGGTCGTAGGAGTACCAGCCCCAAGTAGCACCACCACCGATCTTCCACTGATCGCCCTGCCAGCTCTTTAAGGACGAGTCCTTGCCGACGGGCTTACCCAGCTCGGTGGTGTTCGCATCGAACAAGATCTGGTCGTCGGGTCCCTCCGAATAGGCCCGCCACACCTTTGTTCCGTCCTTGAGGTTGTAGGCGGTGACATGGGCCTGCACACCGAACTCGCCACCGCTGATCCCGACAATCACCTTGTCCTTGATCACCATCGGGGCGCTGGTTCCGGTCTCTCCCTTCTTTGGATCGCCGTTCTTGACGCTCCACACGACACCGCCCGTCTTGGCGTCCAGCGCGACCAAGGTAGTGTCGGCCTGATACAAGAAGATCTTGCTGTCGGCATAAGCAACCCCCCGGTTGACCGTGTCGCAACACATCACCGGGATCACGGTCGGATCCTGCTTTGGTTCGTATTTCCAGAGAATCCGTCCGTTGTTGTTGAGGTCGAGCGCGAACACGTTGTTCGGGAACGGCGCGTGCAAATACATCACGTCGCCGACAACCAGCGGTCCGCCCTCATGGCCCCGCAATACCCCGGTCGAGAACGTCCACAGCGGCCGCAAATTCTTGGCGTTGTCCTTGTTGATCTGGCTGAGCTCGCTGTACCGCGTGTTTGCATAGTCGCGGGGCGGCATGACCCACTGATTGGGGTCTTTCGACAGGGCAATCAGCGCATCATTGGCGTTGGCCGCGCCCGCGAGAAGCGCGAATACCGGTGCTGCGATCCAGAAACGAGATGATATCATCGCCTCAATTCCTCCCCTCTCGATGATTCCGGCTAGAGGCCGTCCCGAGCACCACTGGTGGGCCCGGCGGATCAGTTAACGCTTGATGCTATTTCACTTCGATATGTCGCACAAGCTCCGAGGTGTCAGATTGCTCGCACCGTTTGAGAAACTCCCTAAACCGGTTTTTGAGCCGGCACGTTGTGCTCGCACCGCCAGCGTGACAGCACCCATTTCGGATGCTCGGCGAGCCATTCCGAGGCATAGTACTGCCCGCGCACCAAGCAGGCCTCGAGCGAAAGATCCTCGAGCGGACGTTGCTCGGTGCAGGAGGTCGGAGCGCCCTGCAAGCAAAAGACGAGTACGAGAGCGGTCAATGGAACCTCCTTTCATGCGACGCCGGCAGGGCAAACTCTGCAAGGAGTATACTCCCTATAGTTCAACGATCGGCCTCCTCGTACTGGCACTCGCGGCCGTCCCGGTCCACGCCGAGGAGAATGACTATCCGACGGCAGCCCGGGCCGATTATGTGATCGGCTGCATGGCGGCAAACGGCAACACCCGCGAGGCGCTGCTGAAATGCTCCTGCGCGATCGACACGATCGCCGGGCTGATGCCCTACTCGCATTACGAGCAGGCGGACACCGCGCTCGGCCTGCAGGCTGGCGGCGGGGTCGGCGGCCGTGTCGGCCTGTTTCGCGATCCGCCGCAAATCAAGGCGGTCATCGAAGAGCTGCGGCGGGCCCAAGCCGAGGCCAATCTCCAATGCCGATAGGGCGAACATCGGCGGGGCTTGGAGGCCGACTTCTCCGCCGAAAGTCGCCACTTGCCGTGCGCGCCTGATCAAAGATAGATTTGCGGTTTCTCGCGACGCTGAGAGCCCGGCTGCGTGCCTTTCGCCGCAGCACCGGTCGCCGTCGCGGCAGATTGCTCGAAGATACTCGGAAAGATCCAATCGGGGAGGACAGTAATGATCAAGCTCCGTGTCAACGGCCAAGAGGAGTCGTTTGACGGCGATCCGTCGATGCCGCTGCTCTGGTATCTGCGGGACGAGCTGGGGCTTACCGGCACCAAGTACGGCTGTGGTGTGGCGCTGTGCGGCGCCTGCACCGTGCATGTCGATGGCGAGGCCGCCCGCGCCTGCATCACCGCCATAAGAGACGTCGCCGGGCGATCGGTGACCACGATCGAGGGTCTCGAAGCAAACGGCAATCACCCGGTGCAGAAGGGCTGGCGGGCTTTAAATGTCCCGCAATGCGGCTATTGCCAAGCCGGCCAGATCATGCAGGCCGCAGCCCTGCTCGCCATCAACAAGAACCCGTCGGAGGACGAGATCAACAGCGCGATGAGCGGCAACATCTGCCGCTGCGGCTGCTACCAGCGCATCACCGCCGCCGTCAAGGCGGCCGCCACAGGAGCGTGACATGACCGCCGTCCACGCCACGATCACAAATGTCAGCCGCCGCGGCCTTCTGAAGGGATTGCTTGCCATCGGCGGCCTGGTCGTCGCTGCCGAATGGGCGTCGTCCCGCGGCGCGCTCGCGGCCTACGCCACCGGCGCCGGCAAGATGCCGGGCGGGATCGTCAGCGACCCGCACGTCTTCGTCTCGATCGACCCGAGCGGCCTGGTGACGATCGTCGCCCACCGCGCCGAGATGGGCACCGGGGCCAAGACCAGCCTGCCGATGGTCGTCGCCGAAGAGCTCGAAGCCGATTGGTCGCGAGTCAAGGTCGTGCAATCGCCGGGCGACGAGAAGAAATACGGCAACCAGAACACCGACGGCTCGCGCAGCATGCGCCACTTCATCCAGCCGATGCGCGAATGCGGGGCGGCGATGCGGCAGATGCTCGAAACCGCCGCTGCCCAGCGCTGGGGGGTAGCTGTCGCTGAAGTCCAGGCGCAAAACCATCAAGTCGTCCACAAGCCTTCGGGCAGAAAGCTCGGCTATGGCGAGCTCGCCGCCGCTGCGAGCGCCTTGCCGATGCCGCCCGGCGACCAGATCAAGCTCAAGGACCAGGCGGCCTTCCGCTACCTCGGCAAGGGCAATGTCCAGATCGTCGATCTCTTCGACATCACCACCGGCCGGGCGGTCTACGGGATCGACACGAAGCTTCCGGGATTGAAATACGCCGTCATCGCCCGGCCCCCGGTGATGGGCGGCAAGCTCGTCTCCTATGACGGCAGCGCCGCGATGAAGGTGCCCGGCGTCGAGAAGATCGTCGTCATCGAGGGCACACCGCCGCCGTCGAAGTTCCAGCCAATCGGCGGCGTCGCGGTAATCGCTCGCAACACCTGGGCGGCGATCCAGGGGCGCGACGCACTTGTCATCAAGTGGGACGACGGCCCGCACGGGAGCTACGATTCCGCCGCCTACAAGGCCCAGCTCGAAGAAACCGCTCGCAAGCCGGGCAAGGTCGTGCGCAACGAGGGCGATGCCGACAAGGCGCTGGGGACGGCCGCCAAGACCCTCTCCGGGGAGTACTACATCCCCCATCTTGCGCATGCGACGATGGAGCCGCCCAGCGCCACGGTGCGCCTCGCCAATGGCAAATGCGAGGCCTGGGCGGCGACGCAGAGCCCCGGTACGACACGCAACGAGCTGGCGGAGAAGCTCGGTCTCAAGCCGGAGGATGTGACGGTCAACGTCCCTCTGCTGGGCGGTGGTTTTGGCCGCAAATCGAAACCCGACTATGTCCTCGAAGCAGCGCTCCTGTCGCGCGAGATGGGCGGCGGACCGGTCAAGGTCACCTGGACCCGCGAGGATGACCTCCATCACGATTATCTCCACACGGTATCCGTGGAGCGCCTCGACGCCGGGTTCGACGCAAAAGGTCGCGTCGTCGCCTGGCGCCACCGCAGCGTCGCGCCGACCATCCGCGCCACCTTTGTTGCGGACCCGAAATTCGAGCAATCGGGCGAGCTCACGATGGGCCTCATCGATGAGCCGTTTGACATTCCCAACCTTCGCGCTGAGGTCGGCGAGGCCGAGGCGCATGCACGTATCGGTTGGTTCCGCTCGGTGTCGAACATTCCACACGCTTTCGGCACGCAATGCTTTGTTGCCGAGCTGGCTCACGCGGCGGGACGCGATCCCAAGGATATGCTGATCGAGCTGCTCGGCCCGCCGCGGATTGTCGATCCCCGGCCGTCGCTCCAGAACGGCGCCGAATACCTGAACATGGGAGAGCCATTCGAGACCTACCCGATCGATACGGCGCGATTGCGGCGCGTCGTCGAGCTGGTTGCCGACAAGGCCGAGTGGGGCAAGAAATTGCCGCCGCGGCACGGCCAGGGAATCGCGGTCCACCGCAGCTTTGTGAGCTATGTCGCGACGGTGGTCGAGGTTGCTGTCGATGAAAAAGGAAAGCTCTCGGTGCCCCGCGTCGACACGGCGATCGATTGCGGCTTTGCCGCCAATCCCGAGCGCATCTATTCGCAGATCGAGGGGGCAGCGGTGATGGGGCTGAGCCTCGCGAAATATGGCGAGATCAGCTTCAAGAATGGACGCGTGCAGCAGAACAACTATGACGGCTTTCAGGTCCTGCGCATCGACGAGTCGCCGCCGATCACGCAAGTGCACATCGTCCCCAACAGCATCGACGTGCCGTCGAGCGGGGTCGGCGAACCGGGGCTGCCGCCTTTCGCCCCGGCATTGTGCAACGCCATTTTCGCCGCCACCGGCAAGCGCATCCGGCGGCTGCCGATCGGCGATCAGCTCGCCACCTGACGCGACGGGCGTCTCCTCGACCTCGGGGAAGGCGAGCCGTCGCACTTGCAGAGTTGGCGCGGGAGGAGCGGTTGAAGCTGGAGAACCGGTGCGGCTTACCCGGGATCGGGCGGCGAGCGGTTCTCGGGTTGGGGCTGGGAGTCGCCTTGAACCGGCATTTGGCGTTGGCCCAGACCGACCCCGCCCGCGAGCGGCCAAAGGAAGACGATCTGCTGGTAACAGTCGGCAGCACCGCCCCTCCGCAGCCGTTGAAGCCGGACGATCTGCCGCTCGACGGCAAGCCGACAATGGCTTGGCCGATGGATCCGCGGAGCGGCACAGTGCGCAGCGGCTCGCGGCTCAACAAGGTGCTGCTGCTGCGCCTCGACCCGGACGGATTCGATCCCGCAACCAAAGACCACGCGGCTGAAGGGGTCGTCGCCTATTCGGCGGTGTGCACGCATACCGGGTGCGATGTCGTCACGTGGCATCCGGACCGCCGGCTGCTCGAATGCCCCTGCCACAGCTCGGTGTACGATCCGATGGACGGTGCCAAGGTGGTCAGTGGCCCGGCTCCGCGTCCCCTGCCGGCGCTTCCGTTGAAGATCACTGACGGGCGGCTCGCCGTCGCCAAGCCCTTCACCGGCAGGGCCGGGTTCCAACAAGTGCAATCTCAAAAATCGAGGAGAGACGCCGTGCCAGAAAAACGTAGCCCCCGGGTAACACTCGCAGCGAGTGCGTTGTCGCTTGCATTGTCCGCCGTGACAGCCTCGGCACAGCAGCCGCTGCCGCCCCCGCCGACGCCCGCGACCCCACGCCCGGTCGCTCCGCTCTTGCAAACTTACAAGCCGGTGACCGCGGAGCGGCTCAAACAGCCGGAGGACGGCGACTGGCTCCTGTACCGCCGCACCTATGACGGCTGGGGGTACAGCCCCTTGTCGCAGATCACGACCGAGAATATCGGCCGGCTGAAACCGGTGTGGACCTTGCAAACCGGCCAAGTCGAAGGCCATCAAGCACCGCCGATCGTCAACAACGGAGTCATGTTCGTCGCCACGCCGGGCAACCAAGTGTTGGCGATCGATGCGAAACAGGGTGAGCTCTTGTGGCGGTTCAAGCGGCCGATCCCCGAGGATATTCTGCTGCTCCACCCGACCAGCCGCGGGGTTGGACTGCTTGGGGACAAGGTCTATTTCGCCGCGGCCGACGCGGTGCTCGTGGCGATCGATGCCAAGACCGGCAAGGAGCTATGGAACACCAAGGTCGAGGATTACACGCACGGCTACTACATGTCACTGGCGCCGCTCGTCGCCGACGGGAAGGTCATGGTCGGTGTCTCGGGCGGGGAGCTCGGCGTTCGCGGATTTGTCGCGGCCTTCGACGCGGAGACCGGCAAGCCGGTTTGGAAGACTTATTCGGTACCGGCGCCCGGCGAGCCCGGCAGTGAAACCTGGCCCAAAGGCGACCAATGGAAGACCGGCGGCGGATCGGTCTGGATCACCGGCGCCTACGATCCTGCTACTAATTTGGCATTCTGGGGCACCGGCAATGGCGGGCCATGGATGGGCGACCAGCGTCCAGGCGACAATCTCTTCACCTCATCGACGATCGCCCTCGACGCCTCGACCGGCAAGATCATGGGCCATTTCCAGTACCATCCCAATGATTCGTGGGACTGGGACGAGGTCAATCCGCCGGTCCTCGTCGACTACCAGCGCAACGGCAAGACCATCAAGGGGCTCGTCTACGTCGCCCGCGACGGCTATTTGTGGCAGCTCGAACGCACCGCCGACAAAATCAATTTCGTCGACGGCAAGCCGTTCGTGAAGCAGAACGTGTTCAAGAGCCTCGACCCGAAGACCGGTCGGCCCGATATCGATCCTGCGCGTCAGCCCGGAACCGGCAAGAAGGCCGAGTTTTGCCCGTCGCTGTGGGGCGGCAAGGATTGGCCACCGCCAGCCTATAGCCCGAAGACGCGGCTGTTATACATCCCGGCTAACGAGAATCTGTGTCAGGCCCTTTCCGGCGACCCGGTCACTTACACGCCGGGCCAGCGCTTTACCGGAATAGCGCCGGCGAATTCGATTTTCTCGATCGCCCCGGGAGCCGATCACATCGGCGAGCTACAGGCGTGGAACCTCGATACCGGGCAGAAGGTATGGAGCCATCCCTTCGCCAACTCTCCATTGTGGGGGCCGGTGCTGGCGACCGCCGGTGGCGTGCTCTTCGTGGGTGGCACCAACGACCGCTACTTCCGCGCAGTTGATGCCGCCAACGGCAAAATCCTATGGGAATTCCGCACCGGCTCTGGGGTCAATGGGGTCCCGGTCTCCTTCCAGCTCGACGGCAAGCAGTACATCGCCGTGCAGTCGGGCTGGGGTGTCGACGCGGCCCGCATGCAGGCGCGGCTCAACCTCGAGCGGCCGTGGGAGTACCCCGAGGTGCCGCAGGGCGGCGCGGTCTGGGTGTTCGCAGTGGAGTGAGGTTCCGCCCTAAAGCGGAATGCTGGCGGTATACGAAATCGGGTGCCGCTGCCTCGGCCTCGCGGCGTGCGCCCGCAAGAATTGCGTGATCGGGAGACAGCCCGCAAACCGGGTCGGTGCGGGTGGCATCGCCGGTCAACGCGAAGGCCTGGCAGCGGCAACCGCCCCAATCGATCTCGCGCCGCTCGCAGGAGCGGCAGGGATCGGCCATCCACCCCGTGCCGCGGAACCGTGC
>Ga0306925_10005876_pt1 | contig 11331 bp, 8 predicted proteins | sample flu12Cox44000176_FD_203755 | JGI IMG/M metagenome (GOLD analysis project Ga0306925, IMG submission 203755) | Lab enrichment of tropical soil microbial communities from Luquillo Experimental Forest, Puerto Rico - flux8day.12C.oxic.44.000.176 (v2)... | ecosystem: Environmental > Terrestrial > Soil...
CTATGTGGGATGTCTGGATATACGGACAGTGTTGGACTTATCTCACGCCAATAGCATCAAGTTGGACGTTGAGGGACTCGAATTTGAAATCCTGATGGCGGTAGAAGGCTACGCTGACATCGAACAGATCGTCTTTGAATGGCACCCGCATCTCGCAGGTGAAGAAAATTTTACTCCGCTCATGAAGCGGTTATCTCAAGACTTTCCGTATACCTGGGTGAAGCATCGAGAGGGCGAAAAAAATACGCTGGTGACTGTCAGAAAATTTTTATAAGGTGGGACTTGTAAAGAATTTTTTCATTGGACACCGTAAAGATCGCGGCAATCGTAAAAATTTTATTAGAGGAGCTTGGTGAAGACTCGACACGCGAGGGCTTGAGAGACACGCCTGAGCGGGTTGCGCGGTTTTATCAAGAATTCCTGGGGTACTTGCCTGAAAATAGCGATACCACGTTTGAGGCTGTGAGGGCTGACCAGCTAGTGGTTGTCAAGGATATTCCTATTTTCAGCCTGTGCGAGCATCATTTGTTGCCGTTTTGGTGCGATGTGGCTATCGGGTATTTGACACACGAAAAAGTGCTGGGATTGTCGAAGTTCGCTCGTATTGCGCAGAACTACGCACACCAGTTACAGCTACAGGAGCGGTTAACGCAGCAGATTGCCGAAACTGTCGAAAAAGCCGTGCAGTCGCCAGATGTGGCGGTAGTTGTGTCGGGGCAGCACCTCTGTATGATGATGCGGGGCATTAAGACGCCTGCTGTTATGGTCACGTCGGTGATGCTGGGGCAGTTTCGAGATAATCACGAATTGCGGTCTGAGTTTTTGACTATAGTGGGGCAGAAAGGATTAGGTTGTGGGCGATAGTCCGTATAAGGGGCCAGCGATTGAGGCTGAGGATGCCACACGCAATAGGAAGTTCGGCCCGATTGACCCTAGTCAACGCGAGCTTATTAAGCATCGTTTCTTGGATGCGATGAGTAAGACGAATATCATTCAGGCGGCATTGGATGCTGGGGGTATCACTCGGCATACGTATTTGTCGTGGGTCAAAGATGGGTATATCACGCAGGAAGATTTAGATGAGGCGTTAGCGCGGTTTCTGGATTATATTCGCTCTGAGATAGCTAAAAGAACCTTTGTCGGTACTCCGAGGGTGATGAAAAACGCGGGGAAGGTGATGACCGATAAAGACGGTAATCCTATGTACGAGCATCGGTTAGATAACCAGATGTTGATTAAGCTGGCTGAAAAATACCTGCCTGAGTGGAAGGAAATCAACAAGACCGAAATCGTGCAAGTGACGGCATCGGGGATACCGCCACAGTTTGAGATTATCTTCGATATGCGGGAGTTGAATACCGACCAGATCAATGTCCTCAAAGCTATCGCTGGGGAGGTGAGGGAAAAACGACAAGCAGAGGTAGCTACTGTCATAGAGAGTACGTTACTCACATAAGCCGCCTGTGAGTTTTTGCCGTGTGTAGAATACGTGCATAGAAATAGTCTGCCTGCTTCTATGTGTATCATATACGGTGGTCTTGTTCATCGGGGTCTATCGCCCTTTCAGTGGGAATAAGCTCTACAGTATAAGACTACACCGTATACAGGAATAGGATATCTTGGGATAGTGTGAGATAGGATCGACCTTGAAAGTACCCTTGAAAGTGAACAGCCTGTTGGCCCGCAGCCGTCGAGCCGAAAAAAATTTCGCCAGTCGCCAGTTTAGAAAAATTTTACAGATAACTGGCCCTGAAAAAATTTTACATATAGCTGGCCGAAAAATTTTACATATAACTGGCGGGTCGTGAGATAGTGTCGGTGGTTTCTGGCGGTGGCTCTAGTGGCCCTGTGGCTCGCGGGTCTGTATCGTACATGGCCGTGTCGCCTACAGTGCGCATTGATAGACCATAAGCAGTGGTTTATGGGTCAGGGTAGTATACGGGTAGTCTTCGTAGTAGATAGCGGGGGTATAACCGAGTGATTATCCACTGGGTGGCACACTGGGAACCCGCATACGCGCTAGGTCGCGGGGTATAATCCCCCGTCTATATAACCGAGCCAATGTCGTAGGTCAGTCGTAGTCGTAGTCGTCGTTGAAGTCGCAGCAGTAGCCAGTAGTCGATAGCCGACCGATAGCTAGTGAGATGTTTAGAAAAAGTTTACATGTCGCCGTGGGCCAGAAAAAGTTTACAAGTTGCGGTAGCCGCGAAGCGGGGTCATCCCAAATTCATAGTTCGTTTACAAAGTGAAAAAACATGTTAGGGTGGAAGTTTCGATGTCGCAGTTGACTACATACTGTCGGTTAGAAATTTTGGTGACGTCAATTTTCCTGGCGGGTGTCGTGTCGTGAACAACGTACAGGTAAAAAAAAATTCAGGGGTGTTTTTTTATGGTGGGACAATGCGTATAGAAAAACTAGAAAATTTTTCTTGGAAGAATGAGTGGAGTCTCGTTGGGCTACATACTGCGTGGGTTGTGTTCTGTGGGGTTGACGGGTGTAGTAACTGGCAGGTATTATGGGTAAGTGAAACAGTGCAGCGACCGTTCATGCAGGATGCATTAGCGTGTGCCTATGAAATTGGGTGGCATCATATGAACCATAATAACATCACGCACTGGGTGTGTCCGTTTTGCTTTCCTGCATACTGTAGAGCGTATAGGCCAAGAGCAGAACAGCCACGTATCACTCGTCGGCTGAGACAGTTTCAGAATAGAGATCATAGCCTTTCAGGTGGGACTGAGAGTGAAGATCAGTCACGTCCAAAGAACAGCTAGATGTCCTAGCAAAACTCGAACGCGCTGAAGAGTTACTTCAGTTAGAAAAAAATTTTTCAGTGTTTTTCCGTGAAGCCTGGAAAATTTTTGAACCGAATACACCGCTCCAATGGAACTGGCACCATGATGTCATCTGTCAGCATCTCCAAGCTGTCATTGAGGGTGACATAAAAAAACTCGCCATTGCACTTCCGCCTCGCCACTCAAAAAGTTCTATTGTGTCTGTGGCGTTTCCTGCGTGGGTGTGGGTGAAGTTTCCTGCTATGAGATTTTTATGTGCCTCGTATGCTATGAGTTTATCAGTCCGTGATAGTCAGAGGTGTCGTGACTTAATCGACAGCACGTGGTATCAATCACGATTTGGGCATGTGTATAAATGGTTGCCCGACCAGAATAGTAAGTCGCGCTATGAAAATAATTTTCATGGCTACCGAATAAGCACATCCGTTGAGGGTGCTGCGACTGGTGAGGGTGCCGATACAGTCATCTGCGATGATGCGCATAATATCCAAGAGGGTGAGAGTGATGCGATGCGCAACGCGACGCTCAATTGGTGGGATAGGGTGATGACCTCGCGGTTAAACGACCAGCAAACAGGGCGTATGCTGATTATCGGGCAGAGAGTGCATGAGATGGATTTGATGGGGCATGTGCTAGAGGTTGGTGGGTGGGAATATCTGTGCTTGCCTGCTGAATTTGAACCTGCTAGAAAAACATATACCTGTATAGGGTGGTCAGACCCTAGAACGCGAGAGGGTGAAGAACTCTGGCCTGCGAAGTTTCCGAAAGAAGTCCTCACATATCTACGCGCCAGCTTAGTGACTGCCTATTTTTCCCAGTACCAGCAGAGGCCAACCGCCGAAGAGGGCGCAATTATCAAAAGTCATGTGCTGTTTCCCTATCAAGATGCAGGAACGCACTATGTGTTGCTGGGTAGTAACCGAAAAATGGTGTCAAAAGCATCGTGTAGAACGGTTATCACGACCGATTTTGCGGTATCTAAAAGTCAGGAAGCTGATTATACGGTCTTTTTAGTGTGGGCGGTGACGCCTGACATGCAATTTATTTTACTGGAAATTGTGCGCGATAAGATGGAGGCTCCTGAGAGTGAAGAGTTACTCTATACGATGGCTGCCAATGCGTACAGACTGTGGGCGATTATTGTTGAGGATGTCGCGTATCAGAAAGCGATTATTCAACGGCTAAAACGGGGTGGGCCAGGTAAAAGAACTATGCCAGTGCTTGGCTATCGGCCTGTGACGGACAAAGTAGCCAGGTTACAGAATATTGCTATCTATTTTGCCTCGCAAAATTTTTATTTTTCGTTCACGATGCCTGGATTTGCGGAGTACAAGCGTGAGTTAACGGGGTTTCCAAGATCGGGTCATGACGATCAGGTGGATGCAACGAGTATTTTGCAAAAATTATTCGAGTTTCAGGTGCCTAGAATAGATAATCTTGAGTTAACGGAGGTAGAAGAACTCGCGGCTATCCAAGAAATTTTACAGGAAAACCGTGAGTTGGGTGAATTTTTATTGGAGGATGATTTCGATAGCGTGGCGACACGGGCAAGACTGGGCGTTGAAAAAATTTTTTCAGTTCACGCAGCCCCAAGTCGCGCAGATGATCGGCTTGCGTTTCTTGATCGTGAGTGGGAAACATAGGGTAAACTCGCCTGAACGAAACCATGCCTTCAATTTCTAGGTCATCCATTGACATCGCTTAGGGTCGGCGAGGCCAGGGTTGATAACAATAATACTAGAGTTACAGGTCAACTATGCTAAACATCGTAGGAAGGCTGTGGGATGGCCTGACGTACGGTAGCAATACAATCTATCATCTGCTATATTGGAACGCATGTCCGTGCCAGTACAGTTGGAAGAGGTAATAGACTCGCCTGTAGTGCGCGTCGAAAGCAGACAGCGTTTTGTGTGTTATGCACATAGGCTCACACCGCCTGTAGTGGGTGACGAAAGCCTATGCATCGTTTTGAAAATTGTGCATAAAATGAGCTATCCAGCGTATATGTCATAGCTAGGTGGGACAAAGGTAGCCTACTATGAGTGTTCGATCTCGTATTCTTGACTGGCTGTTGAAGGATGAGGAAAAACAAGCACCGCCTTTAGTGACGCAATCAGGGGTAGTAGCGTCGGGGCAAACAGTGTTGTATAGCCCTCGTAACATGCGCCAGTTTGCCATTGCCTATGAACAGAATATCGTGGTGTACCGCGCAATCAATATTGTCGCGCAAGCGTGTGCTAGTTTGGATTGGGATGTATACCTGAAAGGCACTGGCGAAAAAAAGAAACGAGTGCCGATAGCTAATCACCCGTTAAAAAAACTTTTTGCCAAGCCTAATCCAGAAAAATCTCGCTCGGCATTTATCGAGCAGCTTATTAGCTACTGGATGATTGCTGGGACGAATTATATGTATGGGACGTTTCCTGGTGCGCCTGCACAGTACAGTCAGGGCATCACGCCCAATGCACTGTATAACCTGCGACCAGACCTGGTGCAGCAAATATGCGGGGACGATGGCAGGCCAACGATTTACAGGTATCAGGTCATCGACCCGCAAGGGCATAACCGCTTTCAAGATTATTCCGCCTGGCAGGTCTTGCCGTTTCGATTTTTTAATCCACTAGATGAATTGTCTGGGCTGAGTGTTGTACAGGTAGCTGCGGCTGTCGTCGAGCGTCAGCAGGCTGGGGAAGAGTGGAATTTTAATCTCATGAAAAATATGGCACGTCCGTCAGGTGCGTTCGTGTCGCAATCAGAGTTTGGTGACGAAGCACGAACCAGACTCAAGCGGGAAATCTATCAAAAGTATGGGCGCGGCAAGGCCACGGCTGGGATGCCCATGCTGTTAGAAAACGGGTTATCCTATATCCAGTTGGCAATCAATCCAACAGATGCAGACTGGATTAATAGTGATAGTTCTGCTGGGCGCAAGATCGCATCGGCCATAGGCGTAGACCCGTTACTGCTGAATGACAAGCAGTATTCGACTTACAATAACGAGCTTGAGGCCAAACTCGCTATGTGGGAGTTTACCTGCTTTCCATTAATGGAGCGTATCAAGGATGAATTAAACGGGTTCTTAGTGCCGTTTTATGGCGATAGTATTGAAGCCGACTATGATAAAGAACCGATTGAGTCACTGCGCCGTAACCGTCAGTTAGAGAGTGTCACCACGCTGGCCGAGTGGAATACAGGAGTGCGTAGTTTTAATATGACGGCGGCTGATCTTGACCTTGAAGGGGTCACTGATGTTGACGACTTTTACAGGTTGGGCGCAATGTTCTTTGTTAGAAAAAATAATTTTTCACAGTTCTTGGACGCGATGGAAAATATTTGGAAGGGTGTCGCTCCGATGGGGCCACAGTCTATTCCGCCACTTATGCCACCGCCCTCGCCAGCAGCAGCAAGTAGCATGGGCAACCCTAGCAGCAATAAAATTCCTGGCACGTCATTGTCCAGAAATCCCGTGCCAATGATCGCGCAGCCAGGAACCTTACGTGAAAATTTTTATCAGATCACCGAAATAAAAAATTCTAAAGCCGACCTGCAAGCTATGTATCGGGCAATCGAGCATCAGCGTTCGGTGTACTATAGCCATTTTACGCAGGCTATGAAGACGTATTTTACTGGTGAGTTGGCAACCTTAATCCAAGCACTGGCGCATCAGAAATCGCTGAGTGCTGCGAAGCCATTAGTCATGGCTGCTTTAGAGTTACACCAGCAACAGCTTCAGCCTTTGTTTGCTGGCTACTACGCATCCATTGCTGAGGGTGCGGCTCATGCCATTAGCCTACAGTTTCAGCATAAGTCTACAATCTTTACAAAGCAGGGCATAGACATGCTGGGGCATTATGCTGGTACGACCATTGACGACATCAACGACACCACGAAGCAAAAAATTCTAACCGTCTTTACGGATATGGAAACCGAAGAAAAAGGTGTGGATGATCTGGCACAAAGTTTACGTGACGTGTATCAGGGGTACGGCGAAGACCGTGCTGCCTTGATCGCGCAGAATGAGGCAGTAACCGCGTATAACGCAGGCAGCTATACAGCAGCCTCGCAGTTGGGGATGCCATTGACCAAGACCTGGCTCACAGCAGGTGATAGTAAAGTGCGCGATGCACATAAAGACACCGAAGGTCAGGTAGTCCCGTTTGACCAGCCCTTTGACGTGGGTGGAGATCAGATGCAGTTTCCCAAAGATGCCAGTCTAGGGGCAGACCCAAGCAATATTATTAATTGCAGATGCACCATAATTTTTTCACAGGACTTGTCAGAGGTGTCAGAATTTTTTAGTGAACGGTGGGCGAAGCTGCAAAAAGTCTAAAGTCTTGTAACTCTTGCGTTTTTGATGTAAACTTTAAGCAATCACTGGTGGGACAGTAAGGATTGAGTCATGGCTGTCTCATTAGGTGTCGATATTAACGATATCCCCGTGCCGAGCCGCGAGCCAAAAGAACTTGCTGGCGCGGTTTCTTTGTGGCTTCCAGAGGAATACAAGCAGGCCGACTACAATCGTAAGAAGGGTGTTATCACAGCATACCTAACCGTCTATAACGATTTGACTGGTCAGCCGTTTGTAGATAGCTATTTGGATGTGATTGAGCCAGGGTCATTTTCTAAAACGATCTCTGACTTAAACAGTTCAGCCAACAAAAAATCTAATCCGTGGCTGTGCGCTGACCTCTGGCAGCATGACCGCAAGGAACCGATAGGTGGGATTAAAGCCTTATCTGAGGATAGCAAGGGCGTTATTTACGAGGCACAGCTAGTCCTGTCTATTCCACGCGCAGCCCAAGCCTTTGACCTGGCAGAAAATAAAATGATCGGGTCATCGTTTGGCTACGACGCTATCAGGTTCGAGCATAAGGGTGATATCCGCCACTTAATCGAAATACGCCTGCACGAAGTCTCGCAAGTGACGTTTCCCGCTAATCCATTAGCCCCGATTTTAGACACCAAAGATCAGAAAAAAATTTACGTCCCCGAACTACCTGGTGGGTTCAAAAAGTTCCCTGAGATACCTGGCGAGCAGGAATTCGTTGAGGAACAGTTTGAGCTTGAAGCAGTAGTGAGTTATGTTAAAGCTGCCACTGGCAATACAGGGTTGCCCATCGGCCCCAGGAATGATAGTTGGGATGCTGGCAAAGCCAGGTCGCAGTACAAAGCCTGGGGTACAGATGGGGACGGCAACCCTATTCCAAGCAAGTATAACCAAGTGCATTTGCAGGTTGATGGAGACCCGAAACTGTTAGGGTCGTACGGCTATCCGTTCGCGGATATTGTCAATGGGAGTCCACAGATTAATGTGGCTGGGGTGATTGCGGCGGGCAATGCACTTTCAGGAGCCAGGGGCGCAGACCCAGGTGGAGACAAGGCAGCTATGCTTGCTAAAGTCAATACCATGCGTAGTCGTATCACGAAAAAATATCCAGACGACCCGCCTCTTGACCCGCTAAAATATGCTGGCATTGAGATAGATTTCAAGCAGGATTTCGCTTCAGCCTGGGCGAGCAAACTACCAGCCCAGCTATTAAACACGTACTTTCGCATGAACGACACGCTGGCCTATACCATGCTGCAAAATTTTAATGACGACAGCATAGACGACCAGGATGGGATGGTAGATACCATGCTCGGCCAGTATGGTGACGCTCTCAAAGATTGGCTATCCAGTTATAGCGATGCTTGTGACGCTATGGATGGGATGGACGGCGATGGTGGGGATGGAGACGGCAATGGCAATGGCATGATGCCTATGAATAGTATGCTCAGCTTTATGGCAGCAGATCAGGCAGAAATCTATCTGAACCTTGCCCTCAAAGAAGCCAAAGCAGGGCGAACATTAAGTGACGCCTCACGTAGTAAGTTGCGCACCATTGCAGAAAATATCACGAAATACCTGGGCGAGCTTACCAAGTTTATAGATAACGACGCCAATGGTGGCGACCAAGCACCAGCACCCGATGACACTGGGAAAACCCAGCCGTCATCTGACGAATACAGCATCACCCGTGGGCTTGATATATTAGGCACCTTGACACAGGGAAATCGAAAAATTTCTGTGCCGTCAACGCCGCTTAATGGAAATGCATCCTACGCGCCGATGTTTCCTAGCGTGCCTGGTGAATACGAGCCTGAAGTGGATATCACTGACTTGCTCGCGTCGATCAGGCAAAGTATGAGCGCAGGTGGGACGTAAGGCAGGAAACATTTGCCTCTGACCACAACAGAATACAACGAGTTCATGAGGACGGTGGTACAGATACGCGATGTCTATACGGCGTTGGAGGAGGAAGTCAAGAAACATGGTGTGGAGCTTGGGGAAACTAAGTCGAAGCACGATAAACTTGAGGAAGCCATTCAGCGTTTCGAGGCCATCCAGCAACGGCCACCGCTCTCTGCTGGCGAAAAAAGCGATGAAGAGGAACATCGCGCCCGCCAGGTGAAGCAGGCATTTTTGAAGGCCATGCGTCATGGGTATCCGTCGCTAAAGCCTGAAGAAAAATCTATGGTGCAATTGACGAATGCTGCTGATGCACCGCCTATACCTGGGTTTCAGGGTGAGCAGAAAGCCTATCCCGCTAATCCATTAGTCTCGGCTGAGGATACAGCAGGTGGCTTATTCGCACCGCCCGAATTCGTTGCGCAGATCATTAAAGGTTACATCGCCTTTAGCCCTATTCGCAATCTTGCGAACGTGCGCACAACCGCCAATAAGTCGGTACAACAACCGAAGCGTACAGGCACCATCACCGCCCAGTGGGTGGGTGAAAAAGTCGAGCGTTCGGTGCTGACTGGCTATTCACTCGGTAGGATTGAAATACCGACGAACGAAATGTACGCCCTGGTACTGATCTCAGATCAAGACCTTGAGGACGTAAACTTTGACATCGAGACCGAGCTTCGCAACGAATTTTCTGAGCAGTTCGGTGTTGCCGAAGGACGAGCGTTCGTCAATGGGAGTTCAGCCCTCACGCCGCAAGGCATTGTGACGCATCCTGATATCCTGGTCACGCAGAGCGCGGCGACGGGTGTGATTGATACGGACAGTTTGATGGACTGTCTCTATTCGTTACCTGACTACTACGCGGCGAATGCCACGTGGGGTTTCAAACGCTCAACAGTAGCGGCGTTACGTAAGCTGCGTTACGCGGCTGGAACATACGAGTATATTTGGCAGCCAGCCTACATGGACAAGGCACCGAATACGATCTTGGGTGTTCCGTATGTAGAACTACCAGACTTGCCTGCTGTTGCCTCTGGTGCAAACGTTGGCATCCTGGGTGATTTTAAGCGTGGATACACCATTGTAGACAGGGTTGGTATGTCGTTTAAGAGACTGGCAGAACGCTGGGTAGAAGACTCACTCATAGGTATCTACGCACGACAGCGCGTAGGTGCGCAGGTGGTCTTGCCTGAAGCACTCCGTATCTATCAAGTCAAGTAAGAAAGGGAAAAAAATATGACACAGCGTGAATTAGGTCATATCGTAGTACCTCGCCACTTACTTGCAGCAGGTGCGGTGTCGGCTACTACGACAGCATGGTTGGATACATTCGCTCCGTATGCATCACCGTTGAAAGCTGGTATGCAGGCCAAGTCAGCAACCCTGTTCTTTGACGTTGGTGCTGGCACGACAGGCACGATCACGGCGGTTATTCATGAGAGTGACGATGGTTCGACCGATCTTGGGCAAATGCCCGATATGTACGGGGAATGGTTCTGTGACGGTGTGCCTGGTAGCTTCGTCGGTGGCGTATGGACGCCCTCGTATCCTGGGCTACAGGCAGCAACACTTGCTATCACTGGTGCGAACATGGCAAACCATGTGTATTCGTTTGACTATATTGGTGGCCTGCACAGGTATATCAACGCGGTTATAACGATATTATCAGCCCCGACGAACCCGATAGCGGTCATTGGTGCGCTTGGGAACGTCAGGGAAACAGCAGGGAAGGTCTACACGAACTATACCTATCCGTAGGAGGTGGGCTAGTTGGAAAAACAAAAAATTAAAATGCTGTCTCGGCAACCAGTGTCGCCTGACCATACGAATGTAACGGTGCTGGAAGCGGGTCAGGTCTTGGAAGTCGGCGGCAAGGAAATGCCAGACTGGTTGGCAGAACGCTTACTTGAGGCGGGCTTTGCTGAGGAAGTAGGCAAGCCAAAAGAAAAAGAACAGGAAGATGACGAAAAAATTTCTGTTGCAAAAGCACGTCTGCCGAGAGAGCCTGGGCCAAAAGAGACGAAATAAATGCTTGCTGATCTAAAAGTTTTAGAAAAGCCAGCGCGTGAGCCACTGGCGTTTGAAGATGTTGCTGACTACCTGCACAGTACGTCTGGTCAGGAAAATTTTGTACGTTTCGTCATGCTAACATCGCGCCAGTTGCTTGAGAGTCGGTTGGGAGTAGCGTTTTTTAGACAAAAGCTACAGGCCACGTTTGAATTTCGCCATCTGCCAACCGATCTCGCAGTAACGCTACCTGCGAATTGGACGTGGAGACCGCTTCTGTGTCAGCTACCGAGGCC